>Ga0268360_1002204_pt1 | contig 16108 bp, 14 predicted proteins | sample BioMet11_FD_192465 | JGI IMG/M metagenome (GOLD analysis project Ga0268360, IMG submission 192465) | Sewage microbial communities from Oakland, California, United States - Biofuel 11 (Illumina Assembly) | ecosystem: Engineered > Wastewater > Sewage > Unclassified | place: USA: California... | reverse complement strand
AATTTGACCAGAAAGTAGGGGCGATATATATTGTGCGCCGGAGGTCCAATGAAAACCTTCGCGGTGGTATTCGACGGATTGAGTGAAAACAATTATGCATGGCGACCCATCTGCACCTTGGAAGAAATGGTCATTGAATATCTACGTCAGCCTCAAGAATATTTCACTGAGAGCGTCCTAGCGATTGAGGGGATACAGGAAAGATTCTGGCGACCGGAAGAGTTCCATGGCAAAGCCGTGGAAGAAAAGTACCACAGTGCGTTGATCCGGCGCGATAACTTGCCGAAGACGCGGCCGATCGGTGGCGAATTGGTTCAGCGAAAGTGGTTAAAAGATGTTGAAGATAATCGCCTAGAAATTGATGCCTTCGAAAAGAGAATTGCCGAGATTGACGAGTATCTGGTAAAGGAATTCGGGGTCGGCTCTGCAAAGGGATTGCCGAGGACTTTTGATCAGTATGCAGGGAAGCACAGGATAATCGGAGCTGATGAGAAACCGCTCACGAAAAAGAAGATGCTCGAACTCGCACAAAATGGCTTCGACATTAAAAAGTGGCCCTACCTGTTCGCTAGGCTACATGAACAACTGAAGTTGTTTGATTTTTCCGAAGAGATAGCAATGTTACCAAGGGTGCTCGCGATCGCTGCCGAAGATAAGGGGTGTACGGTCGAGGACCTTGTCGAGGATGATAAATACATTGACGAGTTGGGCGATCTTATACTCCAGAATAATAGAGAGGGATTGCGGAGGTGGATCGAGGGATACCGTCCTGTGCGGGCGCTTACAGGGACTGCTCCGATCTCAGGGCGACGCAAGAGGAAGGAGAAGTTCGTTATCCAGGAAAGCAGAGGCCCGGAAGAAATGCTTCCGATCTTCGGCGGAAAACAAAACGGACTGTTCGCAGGTCGAACGGTAATCTTCACGGGTGCTGAAATCCATACGATCGATAATGATCCCATAATGCGTGAAGCGTTACGAGAGCTACTTACGAAATATGTCGAGCGCGGAGTCCCGACGATGGATCCAGGCAGCGGCCCGTTGGACTACAAAGAGACCAATGTAATCGAAGGGACCAAACTCAAAACGATACTGGCCGATGCAGAAATATTCCGGGACGAATACCGACTAAGGCCGAGACATTAGGCAGTGGAGGATTATATGAACGAGTCACAGAAATGTCCGAAGTGCGGGGGAGACGGGTGGGTGCGAATGGCGGATGGGTTGCCCGCAGTTTGCAGTTGCCTCGGGATAGCGAACCTGAGGGAGCGTTATGCGCCGCTGATGGCGATGATAAAGCCTGACGCCAAGCATGGACCGAAGGTCGAGCTCAAGAATGAGAGCCAGGGGGTAGTACGGAACGACGAGAATCTGGGGAATCTATTGTACCACGTTGCGAACATGTGGGGGGCGAATGCTCCGTATGACTTAAGGACGATTGAGGAGTTGAACTCGATCGGGATTCGGGGGACGAAGGCGTACCGGTCCCTCGCTGATTATGTCGAGGCGCACAAGTATTTCATTGTTGATTGGAGCCAGCAGAATCCGTTCCGAGGGAAGGGGTATGTGGGCATGGACGAGAGCGTTTTGATCGATCTACTGAAGAGCGTGCGAGCGAGGCCAGAGAAGCAGGCGATCGTCTTGATCGGGCCAACGGCGAAAGAGTTCAGGGGGAAGCACCGCGTACTGTGCGAGACCCTAGCGAGCATGGGGGTACCGTACTTCGATCGTGGGAAGTATTGGAGGTTTGCGCCAGACGCGGCGACGGAGACAGCGGAGGGACATGCCGCAGAGGCTGGCGGGTCGAGTGTGGCGGGGGCCTAAAGAGAGTTGACTGCGACCGCATCGATGCGAGCGAAGGGGCAACCCGGAAGGAACCGGGCAGCCCCATGGCCCGCATGGACGCAAGTCACGGTGGTAGGATCAGCGGCGAAGAGCGTAGAACTGGTAGAGAAGGGGGAAGGGGATGATGGGAGCTGAAGAATTCCTGGAGGTGTTCCGGCCAGAGAGGAGCCGGTACGTTGTCCGATATCAAGGCAGAGCAAGACCGTGGACCGAGTATGGATATTTGTCGCAGGCGCTCATTGAACAACATTTACGCGGGGATTGCATGGTCGCGTTTTTTGCCGGGGAGGGAGGCCGGGATTACGTCGGGGTCGATGTTGACGATCACGAGAAGATGGGTGGCGATGGCGGGTGGGTTGGCGGGGAAGGCGGTGAAGTTAGGTCAACAGAAAAACTCCGGGCGAAGGTAATCGAAGTGACACGAAGAATGGGGACAATACCGAGCGCGGTGTTCCGGACCCCCCACGGGGCGCATTGTTATTGGCTGTTCGACAGGGAGGTGCAGGATGAGCTGTTAGGGGAATTGATGGCGCCTATAGTCGCGGGCCAGGCGGGCGAAGAGGATGTGGTCGGGGAGCACCGGCCGACAATGAGGATGGCGCTGCGGGTACCGAACCCGAAGATGTTCGTGGGGCCTACGCTGGAGGCGGTAGAGTTCCCCGGATTTAAAGAATTGGCCCGGTATAACATCGTTGATGTGCTCGGAGAGAGAGTACGGCCAGAGGCCGTGGCAGCATGGGAAAGGGAGAAGAGCGAGAAGACGAGAGCGAGGGCTTGGACGTGGGAGGATCCAGTAGAGAGCGGAGTGGGCGCGGGATTGGCCGGGGCGGAGCCGCGGGCCGGGGTGACGGAGACGGGCGTGGACTTAGGCATGAAAGGGCAAGGGCACGGGTTGCGCCGGGGGCCCAACCGAGGCGGCGGCGGGAGTGCTGCAGAACGGTAGGACGAACCCGGTGTATGGACACCTAGTCGGCGTGTACTTCGCGAACGGCCTCACCAAGGAACAGGCGATTGAGCGGTTCGAAGAGCTGATCGACAGGAGCCCTGCGTACACTGGGCAACTGCGGAGCGAACTACGGCGGAGGGTGGAGAGCTCGTATACGAACTTGAAGCCAGTAGACAACGCGGCAGCGGAGGCCTGGAAGAGGCTCCGAGAGGACCCGAAGGCGATTGCGGTGGTGGCATCGATTATCGATGCGGTAGGGCTATCCGAGCAGGCCAAGGGGAAGGAATCACTTGAGAAGCTCATATGGGTCTTGTGGGCTCGGAAGATCCAGAATGACGAGATAGCCGCCGACCCGGAGAAGCTCGCGCTGCACGAGTATAGGTACCCCGCGTCGAACTTCCGAGCCTTGATGCAGCGGGGGTACTACCCCGTGTCGTCGCAGGAATTGCAGGACGTGGTCCACCGGTACAAGAGGTACGTAGCCATGCTCATCGGTGTAGGTGTGATGGCGCCCGCGGGCAGGCGCAGGGTGCAACGTGGGCAGTGCCTGTACTACGCACTAAGGATCAACGCATTCAAGGTGCTGCGTGGGAACAGCGTTGAGCTCGTGGGGAGGCTGGTGATTGCCAAGGTCGAGTGATGCGGGCGATCACCCAGGGCAGGTACATGTGCACAAGATATATAGAGAGATATTCTTGTTATAAGTGATGTGTTGAGAGGTTGTAATATATTGTGCGGTGCAGCTAATCAAGGAAATGTCGAGGACAACAGCAAGGATTACTCGCCAATATAGTGCGAGTTCGTATAACGACTCATGTTGGCAAAGAGAGAAGGCAGTTCATTTCAGTGCACGCTTGAATCCCGCAGCCATGTCGCCTTCTTCTGCGTTGCTTGAACGAGCACAAACGAGCCGACTATTCAGCCTAGCGAGCGATAGCAGCCTTGGGAGACCTCGCCTTGGAACCACGCGCATGAGGTGCTCTCGGCTTTGATGCTCTGGCCTTAGTGGCAACGCGAACACTGACGGCCGGAGAAGTATAGACAACGATCTTCTCACGCTGGAGCAGACTCCTGTCCTTCCTGAGGACCTCGAGGAACCGACAGGCTGCGCCACTTGGGATATTGCGGCCAGCCTCCCAAGCCTCGACGGTCTTCTTGGATACTCCAAGCACATCAGCGAAGACGGACTGGGAAAGGCCAAGCGCTAGCCTCACGGCCTTGACCGTCTTCGCATCGTAGCGAGGGAGGGGCGCTATCGCGACGGTGGTAGTCTTGAGCTTGAGCTTGCCCTCGCGATGAGCCTTCACCTCGACGAGGCCCCGCATAATGCTCTCGAATGCTTCTCCCATGGTGGTCTCCTATAGTCCCTTCACATAAACCTTGATGGCCTTCTTCTCTTCAGGACTTAAATCCGCCTTCTCGCCCTTACCAAAGACGGTCAGCAAGTAGATATAAGCCGACGCGCGCATATCGATATAGATCGTCCGTAAGCCTCCGGACTTTCCTCGACCTTCTCGTGCCCACCGTAGCTTCCGAACGCCGCCGGTACCCTGGATGACAGGGGCGACCTCGGGGTTCTCGAGGAGGAAGTTCTGGAGCGCTTGAAGGTCGTCTTCTGTCATCCCGAGCGCCTTCCAACGGGATTGGAACTCCGTAGTCTCAACGAAGGTACGTGTCATGACGTCCGATCCTCATACCCTATTGAATAGGGTGCTCGTAAGGCAAGAATACGAAGAGCCGTGCGGCTCGTCAAGTCGTCTCCGCCGTCCCGGTTGCTTGTCCATGGCGGAAGTGGCCTGCAAGGCGCTGCTCGTAGTCGAGCCCGACGTAGCCTTCGAGATCGTAGGGATCGTTATCCCTTCCTGTAGCCATTGCGATATCTGTGAGAAGAACACCCTTAGAAAATGCTTGCATTCAGGGCCTGTCAGGGCTATTCTCATCCTGCGGGCATTGAAGTAATTCCTTGTCCGCGAATGGAAATGACAAGTAGGGACAGGTGGCCGGAGGCTCTTAAAATCCCTTGCGCAGCGATGCGCGTACGGGTTCGATGCCCGTTCCCGGTATTATCCAACAAAGGATTAGGCTGGCCGCCAAGAAGCTGGCGAAGGCATTGCGGAGAGTCGGGCGCTGAATCGCTCAACCCGGGAGGCTTAAGGGCTGGGCATTCCCGCGGCGGCCCTAGCCGATATTCGCCTGGATCTCGAAGCTCGACTGGAAGTCCCGGATCGAATAAATTCCATGTCGCTTTTTCGGTGGCCCGGCTGGTCTTCCGCGACGTATCATCGGGTCATGAAATCGAATCCGCCCCGCCTGCCTCGCCACGAGACGATGGACGCCGCCTTCCGCGGCCGCGATCCCTCCTTCGACGGGCTCTTCTACGCGGCCATCACGACGACGGGCATCTTCTGTCGTCCATCCTGCCCCGCGCGGAAGCCACTTCCGGAGAATGTCGTATTCTTCGCCACCGCAGCCGAGGCCTTGTTCGCGGGCTATCGCCCCTGTCTGCGCTGCAGGCCCCTCGCCTCCGACGCCGATCCCGAGTGGGTCTCGCGGCTCATAGCGCGCGTGGAGGCAGAGCCCGGGCGGCGCATCCGCGACGGCGAGCTTCGTTCGGAGGGCCTCGCCCCGGCCACAGTGCGGAGGCGCTTCCAGGCTCGATTCGGTTTGACGTTCCAGGCATACCAGCGCGCTCGAAGGCTCTCCGCAGCCTTCGAGGCGATCAAGTCGGGCGGGAGCCTCGACGACGCCGTGTTCGATCACGGCTACGAATCGCATTCGGGCTTCCGGGAGGCTTTTGCGCGGCTCTTCGGCGAAGCGCCGAGAAAGGCGGTCGATGGCGGCGACTTCATCCGCGTGGCATGGATCGACAGTCCCCTCGGGCCCCTCGTAGCGGGAGCGGTGGACGGAGGGATCTGCCTCCTCGAGTTCACCGACCGCCGCATGCTCGAAGCCCAGGCCGAGGCCCTGCGTTCCCGCTTCGGCCTCGCCGCCGTGCCGGCCGCGCATCCCCTCCTCGAACGACTCAAGCTCGAGCTGGGAGAGTACTTCGCTGGGAAGCGCAAGGACTTCGACCTCCCCATCAGCGAACCAGGCAGCCCCTTCCAAGAGCGAGTGTGGGCGGCCCTCCGCGAGATACCCTGCGGCGAGACCCGCAGTTACGGCCAGCTCGCCCGCGCGGTAGGCGACCCGGCCGCGGTGAGAGCTGTAGCCCAGGCGAACGGCCGCAACAGAATCGCCATCCTCGTGCCCTGCCACCGCGTCATCGGATCGGACGGCGGCTTAGGCGGTTACGGCGGCGGCGCGTGGCGCAAGCGGCGGCTGCTCGAGATCGAGGGGGCGCGGTTGGACTCCATCTGATCCAGTCGACACATCCTGGTTGAGATCGTAGCCCAGAGGCTGCCCGTAGGAGTCGCGATTTATTCAGAAGGGGGGGCAAGGACGGAGCGGCCCAACAGGTATCCGAGGGCGGGCCGATCGACCTCGGGCAAGCCAGAGGGCCGCGGCGGAATCGTTCTTCTCGAGCCTGATGAGAGAGCGTCCGGGGGAAGCCTAGGGAGTTTTGCGGCCCCGCTTCTCCCGAAGCGCAGGAACCGGACAGAAAATCCAGGTTGACAATCCGGGGCGATTAACTAATATACGTGGTAATGAAATGCGACCGTCGATGGTGATCGAAGTTATCAATCCTTCAGAAGGGGCGGATCGCTGTTCCCCATACGCGGCGATTCGCACGATACCCCTGCGGCCAAACCAGTAGAGCTGGGAGACTCCATGCCCATACGCGGCCCCCGCCTGAGGCTATTCGGAAGGATGCTCAGCTACATCGGACTCACCACCTTCTTGCCTCTTGTCGCGGTCCTCTCCATAGCCACATCGCGCACCTACCGCATAGTCCAGGATGATTCCTACCGATACGCCGCGACATTGGGGAGTCATTACGCCGACCTCATCGGCCAGGAGATCCGTTTCCGGCTAGGGCAGCTCGAGGCCATGGCCTCGGTTTTTGAAACATACGGCCTTCTCCCCCCTGAAGATCGACGCAACATCGTGTCGACGGCACTCCACTCGGTCCTCGCTGTTTCCCCCGACCTCCGCGCGGTCTGGGCCCTCTGGGAACCCGGGGCGATAGGCGACTCGGGGGAGCGGGATTCCCCGGGGATACAGGGCGACCCGAACATCGCTCAGGATGGTCTCTACAGCGGCGACGAGGATTCTGCCGCGAAGGACCCCTCGAGGAGAGGACTCCGAGGCACGTACTACGTGTGCTGGTACTGGAGGGGCGGAGAGATAGCGAAGGCCGGCATCGCATCTGGAGGATGGCGGAGCAATTTCTACAAGCCCGCGAAGGAGCGGATGGCGCCCGTCCTCATAAACCCGTACTATTATACATACACCGGGAAGCCCGAGGGGAAGGACCTCGAGACGACTATCAGCGTCCCCATCGTAGTCGACGGCGCCTTCAAGGGCGTAGTCGGTTTCGATTTATCCACAAATTTCTACGGCACGCTCCTGGCGGATTTTAAGATATTCGAGACGGGGTACGGCGTCCTCGCGGGTTCGGATGGACGCATCATCTGGCATCCCGATCCCTCAAAAATCGGACTCATCACGGGTACCTCCGATGGTCCCGAAGCCGAGAAATATTACCTGGGCAAATTCGCCGAGGGCAGGGCCTTCTCCGCCGACAGGATCTCGGCGTTGACGGGGAAGAAATCCCGGATTTTCTTCTTTCCCGTGGACTGCGGGATTAGCAGCATGCACTGGTTCTTTTCCGCGGTGGTACCCCTTTCGGAAATCAGGGAAGCGGCCGACCGGCTCGCATACGTACTTTGGGGAACGGGATCGCTGGTGCTCATAGCTCTGGGCTTGGCCATCTTCGCCACGGCTCGGAGACTCACCCTGCCGATTTCGGCGCTCTCCGCGAGCGCCCAGAGGATCGCCCTCGGTGATTTTTCCTCGCGCGTGGAGGCGAAGGGCTACGACGAGGTAGCCGATCTCGCCAACTCCTTCAACACCATGGGTTCCCGGCTCGAGGCCACCCTCCTCCAGCACGAAGACGCGAACCGAGAACTGACGGCCATGAATATCGAGCTCTCGGAGGCGAAGGAGGGACTCATCGCCCTCAACGCCGAGCTCGAGACGAAAGTGGCGGAAAGGACGAAGGAGCTCTCGGAGTCCAACAGGAACCTGTCCGCGATGAACGCCGAACTCTCGGCCGCGATGGAACGCCTCAAACTCGCCCAGGAGCAGGCCATCACGGCGGAAAAGTTCGCCGTCATCGGCAGACTGTCCGCGAACGTCGCCCACGAGATCAACACTCCCCTCGGGGCCATCAGCTCATCGGCGGATCGGCTCCTAGACATCATGGCCGGACTAATAAAGACGCTACCCGATTTTCTGATCGCGCTTCGCCCGGAAGAGCGCGATTTCTTCTACCTCCTCCTCCCGGGCAGGGATGATTCGGCCGCGGATTTCATGAGGGCCTATGATCGGGCGACTATGCGCAGCCTCTCCGCGCGCTTCGCCGAGGCGGGCTTTGAGAATCCCGAGCTAGTCGCCGACGATATACGCAGCCTCGACCTCGATGACGTCGAGGCTGCGGTCGCGACGACGATCGCGCTGCGCCGGCCCGACATCGTAGAGATGGCCGCCATGGTATCGAGCCTCCGCCTCTCGGGCTACATAATCAGGAACGCGGTCGACATGGCTTCTCGAACGGTGATGGCGCTCTCTGAATACAGCCGGCACGGCGAGTCAGAGGAGCCAAGCCTCTTCTACCCCATCAGGGAGATCGAGAACCTACTCGTCCTCTACCACAACTATATAAAGCGCGGCGTGGAGATCGTGAGGAATTTCAATTGTACGGAACCCGTATTCGGGTCGCGGGAGCGCATCAGCCATGTGTGGGCCAATATCATAAACAACGCCCTGCAGGCCATGGAGTACAAGGGCACGCTCGAGATCGGCACGAGGCTAGATGGGGAATGGATCATAGTATCGTTCACCGATTCGGGGCCCGGGATACCCGAATCGAACAAGGCCTCCATATTCGAGCCGTTCTTCACCACGAAGCTGCCCGGGGAAGGGACAGGCCTCGGGCTGAATATCTGCAAAAACATAGTGGAGCAACACGGCGGGCGCATAAGCTTCGAGAGCGGACCGGGGAGGACTACTTTTATGGTGGCGTTTAAGGTATATTCGCAGAGCGTGAAAAAAGAAGAACCGAAATGACAAAGGAAGCGATCCTCTGCGTCGACGACGAGGTGCTCATAGTGATGGCGATAAAGGAAGAAATAAAACGCCATTTCAGGGAGCGCTTTATCTACGAGACGGCCTACTCGGCGGCTGAAGGCATCGAGGTGATCGATCAGCTCTCGGCAGGCGGCATAGAACTCATCCTCGTCATCAGCGATTGGCTCATGCCCGGCATGAAGGGCGACGAGTTCCTCTCAGAGGTGAAGCACCGCAACCCCGGGATAAAGACCATCCTGGTAACCGGGCAGGCATCGCGTCAGGCCTTGGACCGCATAAAGGCGGAGGGGCTCGTGAACCTGGTCATCCTCAAGCCCTGGCGAAACCTGGAACTCATCGAAAAGATCGAGGACCTCCTCGGGTAGAGCGGCGATCCCGCCGCAGGGCGCGGCGGAACGCCCAAGCCTCTATAGCCGCGGCCCAGGTATCGCGAGCGGCGAAATGGCGGCGGGCGCTCAACGCCGAGCCGCAGGCGCAATCGGGCCAACAGCGTTGGTATATCTCGATGGGCACGGGGCGAGTCCACCCGCCTCGGACTGGAGGCTCGAACTCACTGGGCGCTGGCCGGCGCGGTCCTCGCGGCCAAAGCCTCCACCGCTCCGCTCACGTCGCCTGAGTATTTTCCCGCCTCTATGAAATCCGCCTTGGCTTCCAAAGCGGACGCATGCGCCTCCTTCGTGTTTCCCACGCTCTCGTACTGGACGCCGAGGTGGAATTCGAGGTTCCCCAGGATCTCGGCCTGACCATCGTACTTCGCGATATTCCTCTTGAGAAATGCCACGAGGGAGTCGGCTTCGCCGTAGGACCCGTAGATCCTCATGACCATCTGCGTAGCCGCCGGGTTCTGGGGCGCAAGGGCGAAGAGCGCGTCGAGGCTGGCGTCCGCTTCGGCGACTTTCCCCTGAGCCAGGTAGTCCGACCCGAGATGCTGGTATACGCGGTAATCTCGGTCGGACACGGCCAAGCAACGCTTGAGATACGCGATCGCGGCATCGCTGTCGGCGAGGTATTCCTCCGAGGTCGCGCAGAGGATGAGGGCATCCACGAGGTAGGTCGGATCGTTGGCGTATTTCCCAATCGCCTTCTCTCCGGCGGCGATCGAATCCCGATACCGCTTCGCCATTTGCAGGGCGTAGGCGAGGTTGAAATCGGCATTGTAGAGAGTTGGATCCGCCGCGAGCGCTTTTTCGAATAGCGGGATCGCATCGGCGAAGGAGCCGGCGTGCATGAGGTCCTCCGCGTAAGCGACCATGGAATCGACGGTATAGAAGCCGAGGCCGTAAGCCTTCTCGTAGTTTTCGATGGCGAGTTCGTGAATCTCCTTATCGCTCTTTATCCAGCGCCCCGCGTACCGCAGCGATACGTCGTGGTAGTAATCGCCCAGAGCCAAGTAGAGGATCCCCCTGTGCTCGCTGGCGGCGAGGAGGGGCCCTATGACGGCCGCCGGGTCGTACACGATCATCTGGAAGGTGCCCGTCCCGGAGCTCCTCAGCTTGTCGAAGCTGTCGCCTGCCTCGAAGTCCTTGAACGCGAACATCGTGTGCTCAAGGCTTTGGACGAAATAGGAAATGCAGTACTCGACTTTTTTCGCCACCAGATATTCGTCGGAGTCATCTCGCCCCAGCGCCTGGAAGGCGGACAAATACTTCTTCTGAGCGACGAGCTGATCGGCCGCCACGAGGAGGGCTTGGGTATTAGGACTAGCGCCGCTCCAAGGGTCGGCCTGGGCGATCAGCCCGCAGGCGGAAAGGATGATCAGGCCTAGGATGGTGAGCTTTTTCATTGGGAACCTCTAGTCCTCTTTCCCCAGCCCCGAGCGGGCACAGGTTCTATGTATCGGTCCGATATTACGACAAAGTCATCCATATTTAAAGCCGATATCGGAGTCAGGCTATGCGACGATCCGCGCCCATGGCGAACCGGGCGCCCCGCGGCCGTGGGGCGCGAGGCGGGGCTATCGGCTCGCCGTCGCGCCCTATGAAAAACGCGATGTACCCGGGCTAGAACTGCTCGAAGTCGTCGTCGGATGATTTCGGCTTCACGAGCGGGACGATGGCCGTGCGGCTCGCGGTCCCGGGCGCAGCGGGCTTGGCCTTCGCGGGAGCCGGAGGCTTGGCCGCCCGCTTCGGGGTGGGGGCCATGGGCGCGCCAGCGGATGCGGCCGCCGCGGTCTTCGGTGATGCGGCCTGGTCGGGGAGCTTGAAGAAGGACATGGTGGCGGAGAGTTGTGTGGCCTGTCCCGAGAGCTCTTCGGCGAGGGAGGCCATCTCCTCGCTCACGGATGCGTTCTGCTGGATGACGTCGTCCAGCTGCACCATGGCCTTGCCGATCTGGTCGGAGCCGGCGGCCTGCTCCTGAGAGGCGGAAGATATCTCCTGGACGAGGTCGGCGGTTCTCTTGATGTCGGGGACCGTGCTGTTGATGACGCTGCTCGCCTTCTCGGCGCTCGCGACGGTCGAGGCGGAGAGGGCGGTGATCTCGCCGGCGGCGGTCTGGGAACGCTCGGCGAGCTTGCGCACCTCGCTCGCGACGACGGCGAATCCCTTGCCAATCTCGCCCGCCCGAGCGGCCTCGATGGCCGCGTTGAGCGCGAGGAGGTTGGTCTGGCGCGCGATTTCGTTGATGATGTCGATCTTCCCGGCGATCACCTTCATCGCGGCGACCGCTTCGTCCACGGACTCGCCGCCCTCGGCGGCGTCGGCCGCGGCCTTCTGGGAGATCTGCACGGTGGACAGGGAGTTGTCGTTGTTCTGCCTGATGGTCGCGGCCAGCTCCTCGACCGAGCTAGAGACTTCCTCGGCGCTCGCGGCCTGCTCGGTGGCGCCCTGGCTCATCTGCTGGGCGGTCTCGCTGACATGCTCGCTGCCGTCGGCGACCTGGGAGGCCGCCTCCTTCACCGAGCCGACGATGTTGCGCAGGCTGGTCTCCATCCTGGCCATTACCTGGGCGAGGTCGCCTATCTCGTCCTTCATGGCCATGTATTTCTGCGGCACATCCTGGGAGAGGTCGCCGCTCGCCACGACGTCGAGGAAGGCCACAGCGACGTTCAGGGGACTGGAGATCGAGCGCGCGAGGAGGAAGAAGGCCGCGACGGCCAGGGCTACGGCGACCAGCGCGATAACGACGATGAAGTCGCGGATCGCTGCGGCGGTGGCGAGGAACTCGGCGCGGGGCATGGTCGCGATGATCTTCCACCCGATTGAGGGTACGGGCGCGTAGCCCGCCATCTTCCGCTCGCCCTTGTAGACGTAGGACTCCACCCCCGTCTTGTCGGCCAACGCGTGCTCGGCTATGCTCGCCATCCCGGCGAGCTCCTTGATGTTCACCTTGAGCGCCACCGCGCTGTCGGGGTGGAGGACGACGAGACCATCGCGGTCGACTATCCAGATGTATCCGGTCTTGCCGAGCTTGAACTTGGCCATCTCGTCGGTGACCACCGAGGTCTTGAGCCCGACGGTGCACACGCCGATCGGCGCGCCCGCGGGCCCCATGACTGGGGCTGCGATGACGACGGTCGCCAGGCCCGTGCTCTTGGCGATCACCATCTGGCTTATGAAGGTTCCGCCCGCGACAGCCTTCTGGAAGTACTCCCTCGAGGAGAGGTCGAGGCCTATCGCGCCCGAATCAGAACCGCCCAGAACTTTCCCGCTCGAATCGAGGACGTTGATCGAGAAGAAGCTGTCGGCGTATTCCTTCGACTTGTTCAGCGCGGTAAGCCGGGCGCTGAGCGCGGAGGCGGCGCCTGAGGCCGAGGGCGCCTTTCGCTTGGCCGCGTCGAGGCAGGAAGCGACGTCCGGGGAAGACGCGATAGCGAGGGCTGCGTGGATGTAACCCTCCAGGGTTTTTTCCGTGTAGTCCGACATGCTCTTCGTGAGGTTGGTTATCTGCTCGCCCGTGAGCGCGGTTATCCCGTCGGTCGCCCTGAGCGAAACGATGATTCCCATCAGGGCGAAGGGGATGGTCAGTATGGCCGATCCCGCGACCAGTAGCTTGCCGCCGATTTTCATCTCTTCGATGCTCCTTTTCCATTGAGTCGACGTATCCCCATAAGAATCCTGAATCCCCAAGGAACAGGAACACGATCCCTCTCCATTATAGTTTTATGTACGCTGGTATAGCCGTCAAGATTGAGCCCGGCGAAAAAGCACTTCCCGCGCGGCAATATGCGGTAGTACGCGGCGGGTATCCTCGCGGTGCCCGTCCGCTGCAATAGCTCATGCGAGGGTGACCGGCGGATCGCCTCGGGCGAGCTCCGCCCGAGCGCCCCCTGTAACCATCGGCCGCCAGATTCATTCTCCAGGTAAAGCCGAATCGAGGGGCGCCAATGTACAGGTTGTTCTTGAGCATCGTCTTTCTCGCGTTATCCGCGGGGATAGCCTCCGCGGAGAGCCCCGCCGCCGATCCCTACGTCGGGAAATGGGTGAGCGGCGATATCACGTTTGAGATCGAAGCGGGGATAGCCGGGTACGAGGTGAAGTACGACCGGCCCCAGGGCGGCGATGGGCTGCCCGTTTTCCAGACCCAGCAGCAGGGCGACGGGCCTATCGAGACCCTAGGCACCGCCTACAAGGATCACGGTGTCCTGTTTATACAGCTTTCGGGGACCAACTGGGTGGCCATCCTCAACAAGAGCAACGAGCTGCGGATCGGGAGCACGCTGCTCAAGCACGCTTAAGGCCGCGCGAGAGCGTACTTGAGCGCCCTCGGGGCCCTGCCTGCGGGACGCGCTGCGCGGGAAATTTCCTTGAATCTTATCCGCGTTTTAAATAAGCTGTGCGATCATGCTGGGACGCAAGTTTGAGTCGGATACGCCGCATGCATCGTACTTATTCCGGTTCTTCCGGCAGCGCCTCGGCCTCGTCGTAGTCACCCTCGCGCTCCTCGTGGTGGCCGTCATCGGGCTCGCCATAGTCTCCGGGTCCTTCAACGACGAGCGCAGCTACGTGGTCAACGTCGTCGGGAGGCAGCGCATGCTGTCCCTGAAGATCGCCCAGGACGCCAACCGCATGGCCGCCCTCTACGCCGCCGTCGACTCCGACCTCAGGATCAACTCCGTCCCCCAGCTCCAAGAGAAGCTGCGGAGCGTCAGGGAGGACCTGCGGTCTGCGATCGACGCGTTCGGCTCCACCATCGTGCAGCTCGAAGGCGGCCGCTTGCTCTACAAGGACAAGTCGATCGGGCTCTTCGAGCCCGGGGACGCGAGCGCCGAGGCCGCCGTCGGGGAGGTCGAGGCCGCCTGGTCGCGCTTCAAGCCGGTGGCCTCGGCCATAGCCGACAGCGCGGCGATGAACCGCGACTTTCGGTCGGCCCTCATCGTCATCAACGACGCCAGCGGGCCGCTACTCCTCAAGACCGAGGACCTGAGCGATTTCTTCCTCGGTCGCTTCAGGGACCAGGAGAAGCGCGTCCACCTCGTATCGATCTTCCTGTTCTCGGGCCTCGCGCTGATATGCGTGTGGCTGTTCTTCGGCTCCTACAAGCTCATCCTGGAGCCCTACAGAGTGTTCTACGTCGGGCTCCGCTCCCTGGGCGGCGGGAGCGCCGAGCCCCGGAAGAGGGCCCGGCGGGTCTCCCCCCTCATGCGCGAGGTCGACCAGGGGTTCGCGGTCCTGAGGCGCATGGTGGAGCTGCTGGGCGCCATAGGCGAGGCCACGTCCTTCACCGAGACGCTGCACTTCATCTTCGCGACCTTCAAGACCTACATCCCCTACAACTACATCGGGGTCGCCACCTTCGTGGGCTACAGCGGGGACACCCTGGTGGCCTCCTACGGTGAATCCGACGGCAGTTTCGCGGGACTTCCAGAGCGGCTCCTCGGTCGAACCGCGGAAATAGGGACGACGAGCCTCGGCGCCATACTGGAATCGGGCCGGCCCCGGATCATCGGGGACCTCGCAGCCTACGCGCGGACGCGGCCCGACCGGGAGTACACCCGCATCCTCCTCGAGGAGGGGGTCCGGTCCTCCATCACCCTGCCCCTGGAGATCAACGGGAAGGCCTTCGGCTTCCTCTTCTTCTCGAGCAAGGAGAGGGACGTATACACGGAGATGCACGTCGCCTTCCTGCGCAACATCAGGAACGCGATCGCCCTGTCCTTCGAGAGGGTCCTCTTCGTCGACGAGCTCGTGTACTCCAGCACCCTGGCCCTGGCGAAGATGGCCGAGGCCCGCGACGAGGACACGGCCAGCCACCTCGACCGGATGCGCGGCTTCTCGGTCCTCCTGACGCGGCTCATGCGGGACGAGGGAGTCCACGCCGACGCTATCGACCCGGAGTACCTCCGGTCGATAGACCGATTCAGCCCGATGCACGACATAGGGAAGGTGGGCATCCGCGACGCGGTCCTCCTCAAGCCCGGGAAACTCGACGCCGTCGAGATGGCCCACATGAAGACCCACACCATCTACGGGGCCAGCGTCCTCCAGGAAGCCGAGGACAACATCGCGAGGACCGGGCGCACGCTGTTCCGCATGGGGATCAGGATCGCCGAATCCCACCACGAGCGCTGGGACGGAACCGGCTACCCCCACGGCCTCGCGGGGGAAGCCATCCCGCTGGAGGCGCGCATAGTGGCCGTGGCCGACGTCCTGGACGCCCTGACCACGAGGCGCCCCTACAAAGAGCCCTTCGGCTTCGACGACTCGTTCGACATGATCATCGCCGAATCGGGCTCCCACTTCGAACCCGCCATAGTCGGGGTCTTCGCGAAGCACCGGGACGAGTTCATGCGGCTGTACGACGGCTTCAAGTCCTCCACGCCCGGGGCCTACTGAGCCGGCCGAGCCCGGCCGGCTCGGCTGGCCCTAGCGCGCATCCCTCCCCACGGCGACCGCTATCGTGGAGACGTAGGCGCTGAGACAGGCCTCCGCCGACTCGTCCCACCCGGCGTCCTGCGCCAGCATGACCCCCACGACCCCGAGCTTCCCCCGCGGCGCGTCCATCCGCTCGAAGCGCCACCCGCTCGAATCTTCCCTGCGAGTGTGCCGGCCGGCGGGCGCGCCGTCCCGGAAGGCTAGCTCGGCGGCCCGGCGGGCGCGCTCGTCCAGGGGCTCCCAACCGCTCTCCGGCTCC
>Ga0268360_1002200_pt1 | contig 16121 bp, 15 predicted proteins | sample BioMet11_FD_192465 | JGI IMG/M metagenome (GOLD analysis project Ga0268360, IMG submission 192465) | Sewage microbial communities from Oakland, California, United States - Biofuel 11 (Illumina Assembly) | ecosystem: Engineered > Wastewater > Sewage > Unclassified | place: USA: California... | reverse complement strand
GCGGGGCCCCCGCGGGGCCGGCGGCGGAGCAGGAGAGGATCCTCGCGAGCTCTAGGGCCGCGGTGAGTTTTCCCGACCCGGGGGGCCCGGAGAGGAGGATGGCCGGGGGGAGGCAGTCCCCCTCGACGCCGGCCTCGAGGACAGCCACCGCCTCCGCCTGACCCAGAATGTTCTCGAACACCTCAGGACCTCACGGCGCGCTCGGCGCGGGGTGCTGAAGCCGGAGATCCAACCCCGGCGCCTTGATGCCCTGGACGGCCTTGGCCAGCTCGGGCCCGATGAGCGGCAGCAGCACCTTAGCAAAGGCCGATCCCGAGAGGAGCTTGCCGTAGCCCGGGAAAGAGGCGAAGGCCGGCTCTGCGAGGCTCATCCCGAGGAGGATGAGGCAGGCGAGGAGGAGCCCCTCGGCGAGGCCCAGGAGGAGGCCGAGGGCCTTGTCCAGGCCTCCGAGCTCCGAGGATTCGAGGCCCTCCGACGCGAGGCGGCCCACGAGCCGCGTCGCTAGGAAGGCCGCGGCGAAGGCCGCGATGAATCCGAGGATGTCCGGCAAGGCGGCGGGCGTAGGCGAGAGCCCCCAGCTCGTGAAGAGGGCCCCCGCGGGGCGATAGAGCACCAGGGCCGCCAGGATCCCGGCGGCCAGGGCGGCCATCGAGAGCATCTCGGCGGCGAAGCCCCTGATCATGCAGCGTATGCCCAAGAGTCCTATGAGTACGATTAGGGTCCAGTCGAGGCCGTTCAACCCTCCCCTCCGATAGTCTCGAGGATGAGGTCGGCTATGCGCCCCGCGGCGTCGGCCCCGGCCAAGGTTTTAGCCGCTTCCCCCATGCGGCTCAGCCGCGCCCGGTCGCCCAGGAGCTTCCGGGCCTCTCCGAGGAGCCGCTCGGCGGTGGCGTCGGGCCCGACGAGGCTCACCGCGGCTCCCGAGCGCTGGAAAAGCTCGGCGTTGTCCACTTGGTCGCCCCGGGTCGCGGCGCCGCAGAGGGGCACGAGGAGCATGGGCTTGCCCAGGGCGGCGCTTTCCCACAAGGTTCCGGCGCCGGCCCTGCCTACGACGAGGTCGGCCGCGGCGAGGAAGTCGGGCATCTCGTCCTGAATGTACTGGTACCTGCGGTACCTCGCGGGATCGCGGGCCGCCGGGGCCGCAGGCCGAAGGGCTGGCACGCCCCCCCGCCCGGCGGCTTCGGGGGAAGCGATCCCGCCGCTCTGGTGGAGGACGAAGGCCGCCTTCCCGAGTTCCGGGAGGACGGCTTCCACGAGCTCGTTGATCTGCCTGGCCCCCTGGCTACCCCCGAGGAAGAACACCACCGGCACCCCATCGGGAACTCCGAGGATAGTCCTTCCCCTCGCGGCGTCTCCACGCCGGATGGATGGGCGTATGGGGTTGCCGGCGACCACAGCCCTCCCCCTAACCGTCGGGGGAAGGAGGTCCCTCGTCTCCTCGTAGCTCAGCACGACTCGATCGGCGCGCTTGGCGTTGAGCCGGGTCGCGAGCCCGGGGGTGAGGTCCGACTCGTGGGTGAAATAGGGGATGCCCAGGCTGGCCGCCGCCGCGCAGGGGGGGACGCTCACGTAGCCGCCCTTGGAGAAGAGGAGGGCGGGGCGCAGGTGCTTCAGCAGCCGCTTCGAGGCGGCGTATCCCGCGATCACCCTGAAGGCGTCGGCCACGTTCGCCGCCGAGAGCTCGCGCCGGAGTTTGCCCGAAGGTACGGGGAAGAACTCGAGGCCGCCGCCCTCCACCGCCCGGCGGTCCGATTCCTTCTTGGACCCTATCCAGGCGATGCGGCCATCGAAGCCCTTCTCCCGCAAGGCCTGGGCCACCGCCAGGCCCGGGTAGACGTGGCCGCCGGTTCCGCCGCCGGTGAACGCCAGGGTGATGGACGCCGAGCCCGCGGTCTTCGACTGGGACATCGCCTCCCCGCCTACTTCGCGGCCTCGAGGCCGAGGAGCCCGGCGTAGGCCTCGAGGACGGGGTCGGCGGAGGCCAGCTTGGGGTCGCCGGACATGGCGAGGACCTTCTTCGCTAGGACTTTGCCGAGCTGGACTCCCTCCTGGTCGAAGGAGTTGATGTTCCAGGCGAAGCCCTGGAACATCACTTTGTTCTCGAAGTGGGCGAGCAGGGCCCCCAGGGACCGGGGCTCGAGGCGCTCGCCCCTGATCAGGGTGCTCGGCCTCCCGCCCGGGAACTCCTTGTTCCGGTTCGAGTCCTCCTTGCCCCTGGCGAAGGCGACGATCTGGGCGGCCAGGTTGGCGTTGAGCTTCTGCCTGCTCGTGGAGCCCTCGACCACGATGTCGACCCCCGTCTGCCCCTCGGTGAAGCCGACGAACTGGAGGGGCACGATGTCGGTGCCCTGGTGGAGGAGCTGGTAGAAGGAGTGCTGGCCGTTGGTCCCCGGCTCGCCGAAGACCACGGGGCCCGTGGAGTAGGAGAGGGGGGTCCCGTCCCGGTCGACGCGCTTGCCGTTGGACTCCATGTCGAGCTGCTGCAGGTGGGCGGGGAAGCGGGAGAGGGCTTCGGAGTAAGGCAGGACTGCGGTCTGGCCCATCTTGAGGACGTTTCGCTCGTACACCCCGATCAATGCGTCGAGGAGGGCCGCGTTCTTCCCGATGTCCCGCTCGAGGGCGAGCTTGTCGGCCTCGTGGGCTCCGGAGAGGAACTCCTCGAAGGCCTCGGGCCCGAAGGCCAGGGAGAGCACGACGCCGCCCACCGCGCTCGAGGCGGAGTAGCGGCCGCCGATGTAGTCGTCGATGTAGAAGGACTGGAGGTAGCCGGGGTTGCCGGCCAGGGGGCTCGTCTCGCTCGTGACGGCCACTATGTGCTTGGCCGGGTCGAGGCCCGCCGACTCGAGGGCGTCGCGGACGAGGCACTCGTTGGCCAGGGTCTCCTGGGTGATGCCGCTCTTGGAGACGAGGATGAAGAGGCTCGTGGCGAGGTCGATCCCGGCCAGGATGTGCTCGCCGTCGTCGGGGTCGACGTTGGAGATGAACCGGGCGTCCAGCATCGCCTTGCCCTCGGCGATGGCCCACCTCTGGAGGGCCAGGTAGAGCGCCCGGGGGCCGAGGTCCGAGCCGCCTATGCCGATCTGGACCACGGTGGTGAAGGGCTCGCCGGTGGAGCCGAGGATCTTGCCGGCGTGCACCGACCGGGCGAACTCGGCGGCTTTCTCCCGCTCGCCCTCGTAGAAGGCCCGGAGGTCCTTCTCGCCCCGCATGACCGGCTTCCCGAGCCTGCCTCGGGCTAGGTGGTGGAGGACCATGCGCTTCTCCCCGGTGTTCATGATCTCCCCGTCGGCGAGGAGCTTGAACTTGTCGATGAGCCCCTGCTCCTCGGCGAGCTCCGCGAGGGCCGCGAAGACTGCCTCGTCCACCGGGGATGCAGCCCAGTTGTACACGAGGCCGCCTCCCGCCTGGACATCGCAGCCCCGTATCCTCTCGGCGGTCAAGAGCTTGTCGACGCGGGGGGGCGGCAGGGCTGCCAGCTTGGGGAAGGCGACAGTCTGGTCGAGTCTCTTGTATTGGATCATGTGGGGCTCCTTTATATCCTTCGCTCAATTATGATAACCACGGTGCATCCCTTCATCAAGGCTCGATCGGCCTACAGAGGGGCCGCTTCCCTCGGCGGCGAAGTCGGCTATAATACCCCGGTTGAGGAGGAGCCGTGGCCGTACACATCGACCGCGTTGAGCGCGAGTTCATCCTGAGCACCGCCGCCGAGACCCGCACCGAGGCCCGCCTGAGGGCCGAAGGGCGCTCCATCAGGACCCGGGTGGTGAAGTACGACTCGGACAGCGTCGAATTCGCCGTGGAAGGCGCCTGCGGTTCCTTCCGCCCCCGGGAGCCGGTCTCCGTCTGCTTCGACTTCCGTGGCCAGGCGGTAGCCTTCGAGGCCGTCGTGCTCGAGGCGGGGGCCTCGAAGCTCGTGCTGGAATTCCCCGAGTCGATGTACCGGAGCCTGTCCAGACGATGGACCAGGGTGAGCAAGCCCAGGGGCCTGTCGGTGGACTTCCTCCTGCGCGACGCCGAGCTAAGCCTCGACTGCCCCCTCTCGGAGGAGTGGGTCGACGTCGAGCTGCCGGAGTTGCGCTCCGGCCTGGACTCCAAGGACCTGACCTCCCTCGTGGAGAGCTTCAAGGTCAAGGCTCAAGGCATCGCCGGCGAGGGCCACGTGGTCATGTTCAAGGAGCGGGGGCCCGCGGACATAGCCGAGGAGATGTCCTCGCGGATAGGCCGCGTCCTCTTCGTCCCCCTGGCCGCGGGGGACCTGCCCCTCGTCGATCCCTACCCCGCTGGGCGCATCATCACGAAGCGGATGGCCGAGGACTTCGAGGGCGCCGGCTCGGCCGAGCCCGGCTCGAAGCTCTCGCGCTATCTCGCCGAGAGGGCTCGGAGAGGCCTCCAGTCGGCGCTCTGGTGCCCGATAGTCTACTACCGCTACGCCGTCGGCGTCGTGCACATCGCCAACGACCGGGCCAGCCCGATGCCCCTCGACTTCGATGCCGTGGACCTCGCCTGGGAATTCTCGAGGGTCCTCGCCTGGTTCCTCAAGCGCCACCGCTACTTCGTCGAGACCGAGGGGAGCGAGGCGACGAAGCGCGGCAGCATCGTCGACGCGAGCCCCGCGGGCATCCTCGCCGTCCTGCCCTCCGGCGGCCCTGGGATCGGCCAGGGCTCGGTGATCCGGCTCCGGCTCGGCCTCAGGGGCAGGAATATCGTCTGTTTCGGGAAGGTCGCCCGGCGCTACGACGAGGGCGGCCTCAGGTTCTGCGGGATCGCCTTCATGGACTTGTCGACTGCGGACAAGGCACAGCTCTCCGCCTGCCTCTACGGAGACAAGGAGGGCGTCGAGGCCGGCCTGGAAGCGGGGGCCTGAGATGGAGCTCTCGGAGATGCTGGGCGTCGCGCTGAAGGTGATCGCCGATTGGCGGGTCGTCTTCATCGCCGCGGCGGTCATCGCGACCATAGCCATACTGCGCTACGTCGGGATGGTCTACCACGCGAAGTCCCGGCGAGGCCCCCCGCCCGGAGGGGGGGCGCCTAAGCCCGGCTCGGGAGCGGCCCCGGGGAAGGCCGGCTCTCCGCCCCCTCCGTCCGACGCGGAGTCCGGCGTCGTGGAGTAGCGGCGAGGCGGCCTCCCCAGGGCCAGGACTTCGCGACGCGCACCAGATCCAGGCGCGCGGCTTCCGAGAGGGCCCGCGCCGCGTCTCGCCGGTCCCAGCCGGCGAGGGCTCCCCACCCGGCGCAGCGCGGCGGCTCTCGCCCCTCGGCGGCGTCCCCGCGGAGGAGGTCCAGCGCCGCGTCCGCCCCGAAGCGCCGGCGGTTCGCCAGCGCGAAAGCCACGATCTCCGCCTCGCCCTCGAAGCCGGCGGCCGCGGTCCCGTCGCAGCGGTCGCAGCCGGAGCAGGGGGAGCGCCCCTCCCGGGGCGCCCCGAGGAGGTCGAGGAGGGCCTCCCTCCGGCAGCCCGAGTCCGACGATGCGTAGCCTAGGAGGGCCGCGAACCTGCCGCGCCGGCTCTCGTCCCCCTCCCGCCCCAGGCGCTCCTCTTCCCCGGGGCCCGAGATGAGCACCGCTCGGGACTGCTGGCCGTCTCTCCCGGCGCGCCCCGCCTCCTGGAGGTAGGCCTCGACTGAGGTCGGGGGCTCGTAGTGCACGACGCTCCGTATGTCCTTCTTGTCCACCCCCATGCCGTACGCGCAGGTGCTGACGAGGATCCCCTCCCTCGAGGCGAAGAACCACCCCTCCACCGCGCGCTTCTCCGGGACCTCGAGCCCCGCGTGGTAGAACCGCAACTCTTTTTCCCCCAGCCGCTCCTTGAGGAGGCGGGCTAGGATCTGGGCCCCCTCGCGGGACGAGCAGAAGACCAGGAGGGGGCGGGGCAGCTCCCTGGCGAGGCGCTCGAGGCTGCGCTCCCGGCAGAGGGTGCGGGCCACGGCGTAGGAGATGTTGGGCCGGTCGGGGTCCCCTTCGATTACTCGGTAGCTCTCGCCGCCGAAGAGCAGCTCGGCTACGGACTCGAAGACCGCCGGGCTCGCCGTCGCCGTGAAGGCGCTGAGGGCGGGAGGGTCGAGGGTCTCGGCCACTCTCCCCATCCGCAGGTAGGCGGGCCTGAAGGTCTCGCCCCACTCGGAGACGCAGTGGGCCTCGTCTATCGCCAGGTGGCTCGGCCGGGCCTCCCGCAGGAAGTCGAGGAGCCTCGGGGTCCCCAGGGACTCGGGGTTGGAGATGACTATCTTGGCCTCCCCGCGCTCGACCTTGAGCTCCTCGCCCCGGCGCTCCTGGGGGGACATGCCGCCGCGGAACACCGAGCATCCGACGCCCAGGGACTCGAGGCGCCGCCTCTGGTCCTCCATCAGGGCGAGGAGGGGGTAGGCCACCACCGTCGGGCCCGGGAGGAGGAGGGCCGGGAGCTGGAAGCAGAGGGACTTGCCGAAGCCCGTCGGGAGGAGGACGATCTGGCGGAGCTTCTCGGCCCCGGGGGCCGAGGCGTCGAGGGCGTTAGCCGCAACCAATCTCTGGTACGGGTAGAGGTACGCCACGCCGAAGCGATCCGCGGCGAGGCGGGCGACCGGGTCGTCGAAGTCCACCATGCGGGACCTACGCGCGGCGCCCCAGTCCCCGCATGAGGGCGGCGGCGCAGCCCCCCTACTCGGGCACCCCCGCCCGGGGGCACAGCTCGAGGAGGGGGCAGGGCGGAAGCCGGGACCCCGGGGCGCAGGCTGGCTTCCGGGCGACGCAGACGAACTTGCCGTGCCGGTTGACCGCGTGGGAGAACCTGGTCCGCTTCTCCTGGGGGACTATCTCGGCGATCCTCCTCTCCATGTCGCCGGGGTCGCGCTTATCCCCCAGGCCCAGGCGGAGACAGACCCGGAGGAAGTGGGTGTCGACGATGATCCCCGGCTGGCCGAAGGCCGCCGAGACTACGAGGTTCGCAGTCTTCCTCCCCACGCCGGGGAGCTCCAGGAGCTCCTCGATGGTGCCGGGGACCATCCCCCCGAAGCGTCCCTCGAGGATCTTCGCGGCCTCCACGAGGTGCCGGGCCTTGGTCCGGAAAAAGCCCAGGCTGTGTATGACCTCTTCCACTTCGGCGGGGTCCGCCCTCGCCATCGCCGCGGAGTCGGGCCAGCGGGCGAAGAGCTCGGGCGTGGCCTTGTTCACCTGATCGTCGGTGCACTGGGCCGAGAGGGCGACGGCGCACACGAGCTCGAAGGGTGTGCGGTAGCGGAGGAGGGGCTGGGCCTCCGGCCAGATGGGCGAGAGGATCTCCAAGACCGCCTCGGCGCGGGCGCGGAGCGTGTCGAGATGCACGGATGGATGATAAGCCGAACCGTGCCTGGGCGCAATCGACGCCTCGGGGGAACATACGCCCTTGCATTGTCCTCCGATTGGACTATAATTTGCCTCGAACGGAGGATCGAATGAAACGCGCAGCTGTTCTACTCGCTCTCATGGCCTTCGTCGCAGCGGGGCTTTACGCGGCCGATTCCGCCTTCTATCCGGTTCGGGTCGACGTGGTCAAGGTCTACTCCCACGCCGACGGCTACAAAGTCATCTACCGCAAGGGCTCCGTCGATGTCGGCGCGGTCTACCTCCCGTCACGGTGGTTCACCTCGGGCGGCAAGGCGGCGCTCGTGCGCGGATACGATCCCAGTTTCCCCTATATGACAATCTTCTACAGAGATGGTAAATTCGATCACCTGCGGCTCTACGTGGTGGCCGATCAGAGGGATCTCAGCTGGGGCGTCCTGTCTCCAGACGAGGGAGCCAACAAGTTCGCCTCGGACGACCTCAAGATCGACTACTAGAGAGCTGGCCTAGCCCCCCGTAGCTCTCCCATCGCCTCGTCGGCGAAGAAAGGCTGTTTCCATGCGTCCCGTTCCCCCCGAGCTTCTCGACTTCATCGACCGGCAGGGCCCGTTCTACGTCATCGGGCACAAAGAGCCCGACGGCGACTGCGTCGGTTCCCAGCTGGCCCTGGCCTCCTTCCTCAAGCGGAGCGGCAAGGAGGCCTACCTCCTCTCGGCCGGCCCTTTCACCCGCACCGAGATCGCCCAGTACGAGGGGCGGTTCTCCCAGGTCGCGCCGCCGGAGAATCCCTCCGAGCGGGCGGGCGCCATCATCCTCGACTGCTCGAGCATCCACAGGATCGGGGACGTGGTCCAGACTCTCCCCAAGGTGCCCATCGCCTTCATCGACCACCACGCCGCGGGGAGCGCCTCGGGCGAAGTCGCCTACATCGACGACAAGGCCCCCGCGGTGACCCTGATGGTGCTCCGCATCATCGAGGCCATGGGCGGTTCCCCGAACAAGGAGGAGGCCGAGCTGCTCCTCTTCGGCCTGGGCACCGACACCGGCTTCTTCCGCCACCTCGACGAAGGCTCGGAGGAGAGCTTCCAGGCGGCGTCCCGCCTCGTGGCCGCCGGCGCTTCCCCCAAGCGGATCTACAGCGTCATGTACGGGGGAAAGAGTTTCGCCTCGCGGAAGCTCATGGGGGAGATCCTCACCCGCATGGAGTCCCTCTACGGGGGCGCCCTCCTCGTCTCGTACGTGACTCTCCAGGACCAGCAGCGCTTCGGAGTGGCGAGCCGGGACTCGGACATGCTCTACCAGCTCCTCCTCAGCGTCGGCGGCTGCGAGGCCGCCATGGTGATCCGCCAGGAGAGCGAGACCGAGTGCACCGTGGGCCTTCGCGCCAGGGAGCGCGTCGACGTCGGATCCATAGCGGCATCCTTCGGCGGGGGAGGGCACCGCCTCGCCGCGGGCCTCCTCATGCGGGGCGGCCTCGACGAGGTCAAGGGCAAGCTCTGCGATGCCTTCGGCCCCTGGTTCCCCTCTGTCGACCCCCTGAGCCCCGGCGCGTAGGCGCTACCAGGCGGCGCACAGGCGCAGCCTGGCTGGGGCCCTCTCCCTGAGAGGGCGCTGGCGCAGCGAAAGGCGGCTTTCTATCTTCCCGCGCCGTCGGCGGGCACCCCTGTCTCCTTTCGCCGTGCCGGTGAAATGGCATCGAGCAAACGATTATCGGGAAAGGCATTGCCTGCGTCCTCCGAAGGGACTTCCCCCGGGTCGGCGCCACTGCCTGGGCTTCGAGGCACGCTATTTGCTACCCCAGATGGCCTAGGAGGAAGGCTATGGCGGAGCAAACCTTGCAGGATCTCGTGCTATCGTACCGGAGGTCGGGCTGCGGGCGAGAGAGGATCATGGAGCGAGTGGCCGCCCTCGTCTACTCTTCCCATGGGAGGTTCGGTTTCGACGACGAGGACGCGGCCGCCGACGCCATCATGAGGCACCGGGGCCGGATCTTGAGGCTCGTGGACCGCTTCGAGGACCGGGGCATCCCCTTCGACGCGTGCCTCGCGAAGAGCCTGCGCTACCTCGCCAAGACCGCGAGGCGGGAGCGGAGGCTGGCATCCGATAGGGAGCTCGTCTGTGAGCGCGCCGTGGTCGACGAGGGAGCCTGCGAGGAGACCCCGGAGTCCCAGTATCCCCTCGGCGGCGTCCCGGAAGCGGAGGGTCTCGGCGGCGAGGTCCTTCTCCTCCGGCCCGCCCCGCGCCGAAGGCCGCGGGCGAGGGGCGGGAGCGTCCGCTGCGGCTCCCAGGAGCGGGCGGCGTACTCGAGCCGCCTCGTCTTCCTCGCCGTCAAGTGCGCGTGGGAGATCGACGAGGACGGCCTGACCCGAGTCGCCCGTTCCGCGGGGGTGGACCGGGGCTGGCTCGCTTCGGCGGTCGAGCAGGCCAAGCGGTCCCTGCAAGCCGAGCGCGCCCGCGCCGAGTCCCTGGTCGAGAGGAGGAACGCTTCGTGGTGCCGGCAGCGGCTCCTGGAGGGGCGGGTCGGCGGAGAGTCGGATCCCTATCGCCGACGCGAGCTGGAGACCTCCCTCGAGCGCGAGGGGGCGCGATGCGCGAAACTACAGAGGGAACTCTCCGGCCTCCGCGCAATAGTGCCCAACTCCGTGGTGGCCCGCATCCTCGGCGTTCCCAAAGGGACCGTCGACTCGGGGCTGTACTACCTGAGGAAGCGCTACGGCGCCGCGCCGGCCCGGCGCGAGGACGGAGCGCCGCCGGGAGACGGCCGCGCATCGGGCTGATGCCTAGGCTCCTCGGCCCGCGCCTCGACGGGCGGCCGACGCGCGGGCGCGGCGCGCCCGGGGGCCTTGCGCCCGGGCGGGCCAGAGGCTATCTTCGGCAACTATGGAATTATTCGTCGCTACCGGCAACGCCCACAAGCTCGTGGAGCTCGGCGCAGCCCTCCCTGGGCACACCCTCAAGATGCCCTCGGACGCGGGCGTGGCCGATTTCGAGGTCGACGAGGACGGCTCGACCTACGCCGAGAACGCCCTCAAGAAAGCCCGGTCCCTCTTCGACCTGGTCGGCGCGCCCTCCCTGGCCGACGACTCCGGCCTCTCGGTCCGGGCCCTCGGCGGGAGGCCCGGAGTCCTCTCGGCCCGCTACGGCGCCGAGCCGGGCCCCGACGGGAGGCTCGTGGTCCTCGGGGCCCCGGCGCGAAACGCCCGCCTCCTGGGGGAGATGGCCGGCGTATCCGACCGCGCCTGCGCCTTCGTGTGCTGCCTCGTCCTGGTCCTCGCGGAGGACCGGATCTTCTCCGTCCAGGAGACCTGCCCCGGCGAGCTCCTCGAGGCGCCGAGGGGGGAGGGCGGCTTCGGCTACGACCCCATCATCTACCTGCCTGAGCTCGGGAAGAGCGTCGCGGAGCTCTCGGCCGAGGAGAAGAACCGAGTCTCTCACCGGGGGAAGGCCTGCGCCAGGATGGCCGCCCTCCTCGGGAGCCTCGGTCGCGATAGCTGAAACCCGGGGGCGGCTGCGAGCTCCTCTTGCGCTGATCGGCCTCTTTGGCCATCATGTCGGCGCGGACTTTAGGAGGGGCCATGTCGGGGAACACGAAGATAGGCGAGCGCCTCGCGACGCTGCGCAGGGAGCGGAAGCTCGACGTTGGGGAGCTTTCGGCGCGGTCTGGGGTCGGGGTGTCGGAGATCGAGGCCATCGAGGCCTCGCGCTTCAGTCCGACGATAGCGCCCCTGGTCAAGCTGTCCCGGGCCCTCGGGGTTCGCATGGGCACCTTCCTGGACGACGTCGGCGGAGCCGGCCCCGTCGTGTCCCGCGCCGGGACGGCCGGGGAAGTCATGAGGGCCTCCGGCCAGGTATCCCCCCAGAAGGGCGCCCTGTCCTTCTTCTCCCTCTCCCAGGGCAAGTCGGGACGGTCCATGGAGCCCTTCATCGTCGACGTGAACCCGACCCGGGAGGAGGAGACCCCGTCCTCCCACGAGGGGGAGGAGTTCATCTACGTCCTCCAGGGGGCCATCGAGGTCCGCTACGGCTCCGACGAGTACGAGCTCGGCGTCGGGGACTCGATCTACTACGACTCGATCGTCCCCCACCTCGTCTCCTCCAAGGCGCCGTCGCGGATCGTCGCGGTCATCTACGCTCCCTACTGAGATCGCCGCCATGGAAGGATTCATCGACGAGACCCTGGGCGAGATCCTGGAGCGCTGGGCCCGGGAGACCCCGGACCAGGAGTTCATCGTCTACTCCGACCGGGACCTGCGCTTCAGCTACTCGGTCTTCAATAAGCGGGCCGACGACCTGTCCCGGGGCCTGTACGCCGTCGGCCTGCGCAAGGGCGACCACCTCGGGGTCTGGGCCAACAACGTCCCGGATTGGCTCACCCTCCTCTTCGCCACCGCCAAGCTCGGAGTCGTCCTCGTGACGGTGAACACGAACTACAAGAAGGCGGAGCTCGAGTACCTCCTCAAGCAGTCGGACACCTCGGCCCTCTGCATCGTCGACGGCTTCAAGGACACGGACTACGTCGCCACGGTGAAGGAGCTCGTGCCCGAGCTCGACCGGGACGAGCGGGGCTACCTGCGGAGCGCCCTCCTGCCCAAGCTCAAGAGCGTCATCTACATGGGGCAGCAGAAGCACCGGGGCATGTACAGCCTCTCGGAGATCCTCCTCCTGGGCTCCCACCTGCCGGCCCTCGAGCTCGGGGCCGACGAGGTGCCGGACCGCCACGACGTGGTGAACATGCAGTACACCTCGGGGACCACGGGTTTCCCCAAGGGCGTCATGCTCAGCCACTACAACATCGTCAACAACGGCTTCAACATCGGGGAGTGCCAGCGCTTCACCGCCGAGGAGCGGGTCTGCCTCCCCGTGCCCCTCTTCCACTGCTTCGGCCTCGTCCTCGGGATCATGGCGGTCCTCACCCACGGGGCCACGGCGGTCATGTGCGAGAACTTCGATCCCCTCCTGGTCCTCGCCTCGGTGCAGAGGGAGAGGTGCACCGCCCTCTACGGCGTGCCCACCATGTTCATCGCCGAGCTCAACCACCCCATGTTCAGGATGTTCGACACGAGCTCCCTGCGCACCGGCATCATGGCCGGCTCGCCCTGCCCCATGGAGATCATGAGGCGGGTCATGGAGGAGATGCACGCGGCGGAGCTCACCATCGCCTACGGCCTCACCGAGGCCTCGCCGGTCATGACCCAGACCCGGACCGACGACCCGATCGAGGTGAAGGTGGCCACCGTCGGCCGCCACCTCCCGGGGGTCGAGGTGAAGGTCTGGAACCCCGAGACCGGGGCGGACTGCGCGGTCGGCGAGCAGGGGGAGCTCTGCTGTCGGGGCTACAACGTCATGAAGGGATACTACAAGATGCCGGAGGAGACCGCCAGGGTGATAGACTCGGAGGGCTGGCTCCACTCCGGGGATCTCGGGGACGTGGACGAGAAGGGGAACTTCAGGATCACCGGCCGCATCAAGGACATGATCATCCGGGGCGGCGAGAACATCTATCCCCGGGAGATCGAGGAGTTCCTCCACGGTCTTCCGGGGGTCAAGGATATCCAGGTGGCCGGCGTGGCCGACCCCAAGTACGGCGAGCAGGTCGGAGCCTTCATCGTCCGCAAGGAGGGGTCGACCCTGACCGAGGAGGACGTCCGGGATTTCTGCCGGGGCAAGATCTCCCGGATAAAGATCCCCAAGTACGTCTTCTTCGTCGACGAATTCCCCATGACCGGCTCGGGGAAGATCCAGAAGTACAAGCTCCGGGAGCTGGGGGTGAAGCTAGCGGAGGCCCAGGCTTCGGCCGCGGCCGAAGGCAAGTAGGCGGGCGACTTCCTAGTGCCCTGATCTCGGGTGAACCCAACAAAAAGGGCCGCTCCCTCGCGGGGCGGCCCTTCCTTTTCCCGGGCGGGCGCAAAGCCCGCGGCGGGGAACCTAGTTCTTAGCCTCGGCGCTTTTGATGCCGTACTTCTTGTTGAAGCGCTCGATGCGCCCGGCGGTGTCCACGAGCTTCTGCTTGCCGGTAAAGAAGGGATGGCAGGCGGAGCAAATTTCCACCTGGATGTTCTTTACCGTCGAACGGGTCTCGATGACATTGCCGCAGGCGCAGGTGATGGTCGTCATCTCGTACTTGGGGTGAATCCCGCTCTTCATAACCACTCCTCCGCTATCGCAATGCTGAAAGCCATCTATCAAGACGGTGCAACCGTTTTAGTATAACCGAAAGGCGATCCTTGTAGAAGTCCCCGGCGCGGTGCCCCGGGACTTCGGCGCTCGGCTCCGGGAATTCAGCCGACCGCCCCGGACCGGCCTCAGGCCGGCGTGTTCATGGACTTGAGGAAGGCCTCGTTGTTCTTGGATTTCATCATCCGGTCTATGAGGAGTTCGATGATCTCCACGTCGTCCATGGGGTTGATGACCTTGCGGAGGACCCAGATCTTCTGCAGCTCCTCCTCGGTGAGGAGGAGCTCCTCCTTGCGCGTCCCCGACTTCTTGATGTTTATGGCCGGGAAGGTGCGGCGGTCCGAGAGGCGCCGGTCCAGGTTGATCTCCATGTTGCCCGTGCCCTTGAACTCCTCGAAGATGACCTCGTCCATGCGGCTCCCGGTGTCGATGAGGGCCGTGGCGATTATCGTGAGGCTGCCGCCCTGCTCGATGTTGCGGGCCGCCCCGAAGAACCGCTTCGGCTTGTGGAGGGCGTTGGAGTCGACGCCGCCCGACAGTATCTTGCCGCTGGTGGGCACCGTCTGGTTGTAGGCCCTGGCGAGGCGGGTGATGGAGTCGAGGAGGATGACCACGTCCTTCCCGTGCTCGACGAGGCGCTTGGCCTTCTCGAGGACCATCTCCGCCACCTGGACGTGCCGGGTGGCCTGCTCGTCGAAAGTCGAGGATATGACCTCGGCCTTGACGGTCCTCTCCATGTCGGTGACTTCCTCGGGGCGCTCGTCGATGAGGAGGACGATGAGGTAGACCTCGGGGTGGTTGGCGGTTATGGCGTTGGCTATCTTCTGGAGGAGGATGGTCTTGCCGGTCTTGGGCGGCGAGACCACGAGGGCCCGCTGGCCCTTGCCGATGGGGCAGAAGAGGTTGATGATCCGGGTCGAGATCTCCTGGGTCACGGTCTCGAGGTTGAGCCTCTCGTGGGGGTAGAGGGGAGTGAGGTTCTCGAAGGGGATGCGGTTCTGGGCCACCGCGGGCTCGTCGAAGTTGACCTGCTCCACCCGGAGCATGGCGAAGAATCGCTCGCTCTCCTTCGGGCTCCGGATCTGGCCGTAGACCGTGTCGCCGGTCTTGAGGTTGAAGAGCCTGATCTGGCTCGGGCTTATGTAGATGTCGTCGGAGCCCGGGAGGTAGGAGTTCTGGGGGGAGCGGAGGAAGCCGTAGCCGTCGGGGAGGATCTCCAGGGAGCCGTAGGCGTAGATGATGCCGCCCCGGTCCGTGTGGGCCTTCAGGATGTAGAAGATCAGCTCCTGCTTCTTGAAGGAGATCATCTCCTCGTGGTTTATGCCATACTTGCCCCCGAGGTCCCGCAGCTCCTTGAGCCCCATCTCGGTCAGGTCGTTGATCGATAGGCGGGAACGATTCTCGCCGTACTCGGACTTGCCGTTCTGGTCCGCTAGGGCGTTCTGCTGGGCCACCGCCGCGTAGCCGTTGGCCCGGGGATAGCCGCCCTGGGCGGGGTCGAAGCCCTCCTGGGGCTCGGCCGCCTTCGGCGCCGAAGAGGTGGAGGCCGGAGGCGCTTCCGAGGGAAGGCCGGAATCGGCCCGGGGCGCCTTGCGCTTGATCCGAACCCGCACGGGGTTGCGGACGCCACCCTCGGCGTCGCCGCCTTGGGCTTTCTCCTGATCGGCGGCGGGCTCGAAGTCCTGGGACTCCTCGTCGCGTCCGTTCTCCCCGCTCGACGGAGCGAAGGAAGACAGTTCGGGCTGGCTCTCGGTCGCGCCGTCGGTTTCGGAAACCGACTCCGCCTGGTCGAGAGTCTTGCGCTTGCGGATGATGGCCACGGGTTTCTCCGAACGTTGTTCTGGACTGTCCATTGTGTACGGCGGGCCGAAAGGCCCTTTCCTTCTTGAAGATCCGATGCCTGTCGGGAATAGCGAGTCGTCTCGGTCAGGGGTGGTTGGTTCCCTGTCACGAGCGGCCGGGAACTGAGCCCGACCGCAGCCGCCGCAGCCAATACGCCGCGGCAACTCTCAACGCTCTAGTAGCGACTATAGACCGGCGCAAATACCTTGTCAATATCGAGCCTCGCCGGAGCATTTCAAGCCCCCCGGGGCCCCGACGCCGCGATCTCCGCGGCGACCTGCGACGCGACGCTCATGGCCTCCAGGGCCGCGGCCTCGCGGATCCCGCCTCGGTCCCCGGAGAAGACTCTCCGGGCCTCGCGCTCTACGCCGGAGCGGGAGGCCCAGGCGAAATAGACGAGGCCCACGGGCTTCTCCTCGCTCCCGCCGCCGGGGCCGGCTATGCCGGTGATGGCGAGGCTCAGGTCCGCGCCCTCAGCTCCCGAGGCCTCCAGGGCCCCGAGGGCCATGGAGGCGGCCACCTCGCGGGACACGGCGCCCACTGCCGCAAGCAGCTCCTCGGGGACCCCGAGGAGCCTCGTCTTGCACTCGTTCGAGTAGGAGGCTACCCCGCCCCAGAGGACATCGGAGGAGCCGGGGATATCGGTTATGGCCGCGGTTACGAGCCCGCCGGTGCAGGACTCGGCGCACACGAGCTTGAGGCCCCTCGCGCCTAAGACGCCGAGGAGCTCCTCCGCCGCCTCGCCGAGGCGGCCGCCGGCGACGCCGGATCGGCGGCTGCCGAGCAAGCTAGGAATCGGCCTTGG
>Ga0268360_1002198_pt1 | contig 16125 bp, 13 predicted proteins | sample BioMet11_FD_192465 | JGI IMG/M metagenome (GOLD analysis project Ga0268360, IMG submission 192465) | Sewage microbial communities from Oakland, California, United States - Biofuel 11 (Illumina Assembly) | ecosystem: Engineered > Wastewater > Sewage > Unclassified | place: USA: California... | reverse complement strand
TCTTCGGTCCATGTCCCTGGCGGAGATGCGGTAGAGCGGAGCTCCGGGGGCGAGGCGGACCGGGCGGCCCTCGTCGAGGGGGGCGTCGATCTCCGCCTGTCCTCCAGCGGAAGCCTTGAACACCTCGCGGCCGCTCCCGATATCCCTGAGGCCGAGGACCGGGAACCTGACGGGCTTGAAGGGATCCCCGTCCTCGAAGGCCAGGAGGCCGTCTCGGAGGCCCAGCTCCGACCCGAGGTCGACCCGGAGCCTGCGGGCCGATGAGGAGCGGACCGTCCCCGCCATCACGCCTCGATGCCCTGGGTACTCCGAGTCTACGAGCGTATCCCCGCCCCGCTCGTAGAGCCAACCCGTCGTCGGGGAGCGGGAGAACGCCGTCCTCGCTGCGTCCCGGCGCCGAGCTAGCTCCTCGTCCCCGGGATCGGAGCCCCCCAGCCGGTCGAGGATACCCCGGTAGTATCGCGCCACGGCGTGGCAGTACTCGGGCCCCTTCATCCGCCCCTCGACCTTGAGGCTGGCGATCCCGGCGGCGGCGAGGTCGGCGATCCGGTCCCCGAGCTCGAGGTCCCTGCAAGAGAACCAGTAGCCCCGCTCCTCCCGCCCGGAATCGCCGCGCCCCTCGGCGTCGTAGTAGGAGCGGCAGAGCTGGGCGCACTCGCCCCGGTTGCCCGATCGGCCCAAGACGAGGCCCGACGCGAGGCAGAGGCCGGAGAAGGAGTAGCAGAGGGCGCCGTGGATGAATGCCTCGTACTCGAGCTCCGGCGCCTCGGCGCGGAGCCGCCGCATCTCCGCGAGGCTCGTCTCCCGGGGCAGCACAATCCGGGTCGCCCCGAGCTCCCGGGCTATCCTGACGGCTGCCCCGCCCTGGACCGCCGCCTGGGTCGATGCGTGGATGGGTATCCCGGGATGCCGCTCCCGGATCAGGGCCGCGAGGCCCCAGTCCTGCACGAGGATCGCGTCGGGGGGAAAACGGCCGAGGAAGGCCAGGAGGCGGGCGATATCGCCTATCTCCTCTTCCAAGAGCACGGTGTTGAGGGCGACGTAGAGCTTGATGCCCCGGCGCTCGGAGAGGAGCCTCAGCCTCCGGTACTCGTCGCGCCCGAAGTTGCGCGCCTGCCTCCGGGCGGAGAAGTCCGAGAAGCCGAGGTAGAGGGCGTCGGCCCCGCCGTCGATGGCCGCCACCGCCTGGTCGAAGCCCCCGGCGGGCATGAGGAGCTCGGGATGGGATGAGTTCACGGAGATTCCGAGACGGTTCCCTGGATCAGACCGGATCGATCTTGATTCGGCCCTCGTCGTATCCGAGCACGATCTTCTTGGGCTTTCCCAGGCGCTCCCAGAGCTTCGCGCTGATCTCGACGCTCTCCTGGGGACACTCGTTCAGGAGATTCAGCTCGAGTTCGTCGCCGTCCTCGGCCTTGGCAGAGTGCTTGGTCATCATGAGGCCTATGTCCGCCCCCTCGTTGGGGTGGATGTTGAGGCTTCGCTCCGGGAGCCTCATGGAGCAGAGGATCCTGAGGGCTTTGGTCTGCTTCACGCCGCGCCTCCCGCGAGTTTCTGGTCGATATAGCGCTTCAGGATGGCGTCGTCGATGTAGCCGAGCTCGATGGCGATCTCGCCGAACATCCGGGGCTCTTCCTCCTCTTTCTGGATCCTCAGCACTTCCTCGACTTGAGCCTCGCTCATGGCTCCGATGCTCACAAGGAAATCACCGATCTTGTGCACCATTCGCCCCTCCGCTCTTTCTTCTCTACGAATAGGATATCCCATCCGGAGCCTCTGCGCCAGCGCTCCGGACGCCCTCGATGGACTTCTAGACTAGGAGGGAGGCCAGCCTCTCCCTTATGAACTCGCTCTTCTCCCGGAGGCCAATGTTCCCGGTCTTGATGACGAGGACGTTGGGCCTCTTCGGATCCAGCTTGACCCTGCCCCCGGACTCCTTTATGAGCCTGAGGAGTCGTTCCACCGAGACCTTGGCCACCTTGGAGAACTCCGCGGTGACCGAGCCCGACCGCTCCTTGAGGCTCGCTATGGAGAGGCGCTTGCAGATGACCCGGATCTCCGCGAGGGAGAGGAGGCTCTGCACTTCCTCGGGCATTGGGCCGAAGCGGTCGACGAGCTCCTGGCAGAGGGAGTCCAAGTCGGCCTGGCTCATGATGGAGGCGATCTTCTTGTAGATCTCCATCTTCATGGTGGGGAGGCTTATGTAGTCGTCGGGGATGTAGCCGGCGTACTCGAGCTCGAGGTAGCTGTCCTCCTCGGCCTCGTAGCCTGAGTCCGAGAGACGCGCCACCGCGTCGTCTAGGAGCTTCAAGTATAGGTCGAAGCCGACGGCGTAGATATCCCCCGACTGCTCCCGGCCGAGGAGGTTCCCAGCCCCCCGGACCTCGAGGTCCTTCATGGCGATCTTGAAGCCGGACCCCAGCTCGGTGAAGTCGGAGATGATCTGGAGGCGCTTCATGGCGAGCTCTGAGAGGGCCCGCTTGTCGGGGTAGAAGAGGTAGGCGTAGGCCACCCTGTCGGACCTCCCCACCCGCCCGCGGAGCTGGTAGAGCTGGGATATGCCGTACATATCCGCCCGGTCGATGATGATCGTGTTGACGTTGGGGATGTCGATGCCGTTCTCGATGATGGTGGTGCTCACGAGGACCTGGAAACCGCCGTGGATGAACCGGTGCATGATGTCCTCGAGCTCCGTCGCGTCCATCTGCCCGTGGGCGATCTCCACCAGGACCTCGGGCACCGTCTGCTGCAGGAAGAGCTGGATCTCCTGGAGGCTCTCGATGCGGTTGTGGAGGTAGAAGACCTGGCCGCCCCTGGCGATCTCCTGCCGTATGGCCTTGGCGATGATCTCGGGGTTGTACTCCTCCACCACCGTCTCGATGGGGTGGCGGTTGACCGGTGGGGTGTTGAGGACCGACATGTCCCGGATCTTGAGGAGGGACATGTGGAGGGTGCGGGGGATGGGGGTCGCGGTCAGGGTGAGGCAGTCGACGCTGGCCTTGATCTCCTTGAGCCGCTCCTTGTCCTTCACGCCGAAGCGCTGCTCCTCGTCCACCACGAGGAGGCCCAGGTCCTTGAAGTCCACGTCTTTCTGGAGGAGCCGGTGGGTGCCCACGGCGACGTCGACCTTCCCCTCGCGGAGCCCCGCCAGGATAGAGCGCTGCTCCTTCTTCTCGACGAGCCGGGAGAGCATGGCTATGCGCAGGGGGTAGTCCCCCACCCTGTCCTTGAAGTTCTCGTAGTGCTGCTCCGCGAGGATGGTGGTGGGGGCCAGGAAGACCACCTGCTTCCCTGCCGACGCGGCCTTGAAGATAGCCCGCATGGCGATCTCGGTCTTGCCGTAGCCCACGTCGCCGCAGATGAGCCGGTCCATGGGCTTCTCGCTCTCCATGTCGGCCTTGACCTCGTCGATGCAGCGGAGCTGGTCCTGGGTCTCGTCGTAGGGGAAGGCGGCCTCGAAGGCCAGCTGCCACTCGCCGTCCGGGGGGAATGCGTAGCCCTTGGCCGCCTTGCGGCGGGCGTAGATCCGGATGAGCCGCTCGGCGAGCTGCTCCACCGAAGCCTTCACCTTGGCCTTGCGAGATTCCCAGGACTTGGAGCCTAGGCGGTCCAGCTTGGGCTCCTCCCCCTCGTTGCCGATGTAGCGCTGGACTAGGTTGGCTTGCTCGATGGGGACGAAGACCACCTCGCCCTCGGCGTACTCCACCTTGATGTAGTCCCGCTCGAGGCCCATGACCTTCATGCGCTCTATGGAGGCGAAGCGGCCGATCCCGTAGTTCACGTGGACCACGAAGTCCCCGGGTGCCAGCTCGATGAACGTGTCGATGGCCGCGGACCTCGCGGTCTTCAGGGACTTGGGGACCCGCTTCCTCCTGCCGAAAATCTCGTTCTCCTGCACGACCAGGAGCTTGAGGGCGGGGAGCACGAAGCCCGACGAGATGGCCGCGGTCCTGACGTCCACAGGGAAGTCCTTGAGGAGGGAGGCTATCCGCTCGGCCTGGATGTCGCTCTCGGCGAAGACGATGACCGCGTAGCCGGCCTTGATGAGGTTGGCCAGCTCGTCCTTGAAGTACCGAATGTTGCCGAAGAAGGACCGGGGCTGTTCGACTCCCATGGGGATTCGGCGAGCCGGATCGCCGGAAGAGGCTTCCCCGGGAAGATCGGGGGAGGCCCCGGCGTCCCGGAGGGCGAAGCTCCTGGCCACTCGGCGCGCGCCGCCCCGAGGGGCGCCGCCGCCCCCGAGGGCCTCCTCCTCCAGGGCAGCGAAGGAGTGGAGCATGACGTCGGGAGGCGGGACCGGCGCCTCCTGGAAGGCTCGGCGGTAGAGCCCCTGGTACTCTTTCTTCGCGGCTTCCTCCTGGGCCACGAGGCGCTCGTGGTCGAGAAAGAAGATGGCGGCGTCGGGCCCCAGATAGTCGAGGACAGAGCCGGAGCCCTCGCCGCGGGCGCCGCCGAAGGCCAGGGGATAGAAGAGCTCTTCCCCCTTGGCCTCGCCCTTCTCCGCGAGCTCCTCGACGATGGCCGTCTCCCTTCCCTTGAGGCCCGGGACCGCTGGGAGGATCGAGGCCAAGGCCGAGGCTCGCTCGGCGTCCCAGAGGATCTCCTTCATCGGGCGTATGATCGCCCTCTCGCGGTTGCCGGAACTCGACTGGAGGCTAGGGTCGAAGGAGGCGATCTTCTCGATTTTGTCGTACTCGAAGACGAGCCGGAGGGCCTCGTCGTCGCCGGGCATGTAGATATCCAGGACCTCGCCGCGCAGGGCGAACTCCCCGGGGAGGGACACCCGCGGGACCCGCATGTAGCCGTAGGCCGCGAGCCTATCCCCCACCTCGGCGGGGTCGATGGAGTTTCCCACGTCCATCGGGATCGCCAAGGCGGCGAAATAGGCCTTGGGGGGCAGCGGGGTGACGAAGGCCCTCGCGCTGGCCACCACCACCGCCGCGCCATCGCCGCAGAGCCGCGAGAGGCAGGCGGCCCTCTCGCCGAAGACCCTCGCTCTGGGCGACACGGGCCGGTAGGCGGCGGTCCTCCACCAAGGGAGGAGGAAGGCGTCGACGCCCAGGAGGCCGAGATCCCCCAGGAGAGACTCGGCGTCCTGGTCGGAGGGGACTACCGCCAGGACCCGACCGTTGGGCCGGGCCGCCGTCGCGACCAGGGCAGCCGAAAACGGCCCCTCCGCCTCGCCGACGTCGACGGGGAAGGGGCCTTTTCCCATCCGAGAAACAAATTCCTTGAGCGGCGCGTGGTTCCGTATGCGGTCCAGCGCCTCTTGTGGGCGTAATGTATTCATCGTAAGATTCCGACAATAACGGGAGAGCCGGAGGCTAGTATATGCCTACCGGACCAGTTGTTCCAGATCGAAGGAGCCGTAGTACCTGTGATTCGTAAAATGGTCCTCGCCGCCCGCGCAGCCCTAGTGCTCTCCCTTTTGTCGGCCTTCGGGGCCTCGGCGGCCTCGGCGGCCTCGGCGGACGTGAAAGTATCGATAAGGTTCTTCGATAAACGTATATACTTCCCCGGGGTCGAGATTCCCCTCATAGTAACCATCTCGAACGAGGGCGACGAGACCTACCGGTTCAAGCTCGCCGACGACAGGGTCTACAGCCTGGCCTTCGAGGCCCGGACCCCCACGAACCGGCTCCTCGACCTGTCCGACGACTACAAGCTGGCCATGAGCCGGTCCAGCCCCGCCTTCTACCGGGAGCTCGCCATCAAGGCGGGGGAGGAATATTCCTTCCGGGAGGATTTGGCGAGGTTCGTCAAGGTGGACCAGCCAGGCAATTACTCGGTCCAGGCCAGCTTCTTCCCCGAGCTCTCCACGTCCTCCGAGGCGGCTCCCATAGCATCCAATATTCTCATGCTGTCGGTCCGCCCCTCCCCCGGCCTTCCCCCCGCGTCCGAAGCCATAAGCGCCGTCACCGGCGAGGCCCTGAAGGCCCAGGCCATCCCCCCCGACGAGGTGGTCCGCCGGACCCTCGTGGCGCGGCAGAAGGGGCTGTGGAACGAGTTCTTCCTCTACCTCGACCTCGAGTCTCTCCTCTCTCGGAACCAGGACCGCAAGCGCCAGTACGATACCGAGTCCGACGAGGGCCGCAGGCGCATGCTGGACCGCTTCAAGGCGGACCTGCAGTCGAAGGTGGTGGACAACGACATAGTCGTGCTCCCCTACTACTTCGAGATCCTGGAAACCCGATACACCGACTCGAAGGGCTTCGTCACGGCCATTGAGAAATTCCAGTCCGGCCAGCTGAGGCTCGTGAAGGAATACCGATACGTCCTGCAGCGCCGAGACGAGATATGGCAGATCGTCGACTACACCGTATTCAATAAAGGTACCGAATGAAGGCCCTATTCCTCATCGACAACGATCGGATCGCCGACATAGCGCGCTTCTACCTCAAGCCCCTGGGCTTCGAGACAGTCCGCTACCGGAACCCGGCGAAGGCGGCCGACAACCTCGAGGAGATCGACCCGGACGCGATCATCATCAGCGCTCGGGACTTCCCGCGGCACTGGAAGGTGATCGCCAGGATGGTGCGGAGCGTCAAGGGGAAAGACCAGTGCATCATAATCCTCCTCAAAGGCGAGACCTTCACCGTCGAGGAGGCGGCCAAGGCCACGGAGCTCGAGGTCAACGGCGTCGTGCGGGACGACCTCGACGATAGGCGCGAACAGGCGCGGTTCCAGCAGCTCCTGAAACGCTACATCGTGGTGGAGGAGGACCGGGCCGCCGAGAGGATACAGCCCGCGGCCTGGGACAAGCTCGACTTCATCTTCTCCCACCCCAGGACCCTCGCCCCGATCTCCGGGCGCCTGGAGCTCGTCTCCCTGACCGGCCTCTCCTTCATACCCGACTCCCCCGCCCTCGTTGACGACCTCTCGGCTGGGGAGCTCATCGAGGACTGCTCGATGCGGGTAGGTCCCGATATCCTGGACCTCGCCTGCATCGTCGCGCACCCGGGGCGGGTCCTCGGCCTCGAGATCCACCAGATGGCCGAAGGGGACAAGGCGAAGCTCGAGGGCTACCTGGCCGCGTGCCCCGAACGGGAGATCGCCGAGATCCTCAAGCAGCGGGACGAGGATAGAGAGGAATAGACTTATCCGTATATAGTCTTATTGATAAAAACCCATCGTGAGGATATTGTATCGTCATGTCGAGTGTAGATAATTCATGTACAGATGAAGTGATCTCAGGCTATGCCCAGAAGCTCAAGGCTGTCGGACACCCGATACGGCTCAAGCTCCTGTGCCTCATCGAGGAAGGCGGCGATCCCTGCGTCTCCGACCTCTGGCGCTGCCTCGATCAGCCTCAGCCGGTGATATCCCAGCACCTCGCCATCCTAAAGGACAACGCGATAGTCAGCTCCGAAGTGCAGAAGACCAAGCGCGTCTACACGATCGTCGATCCCTTCATCAAGAACCTGGTCGAGGCGGTCATAGCCGAGGACGCCAAAGCCTCGAAACCTAAAGCTTCGACCAAGCGCTGACCGGCTTAGCCAGAGCTTCCGTGGCCCGCCTCTTCCAAGGCTGGGGGGCATCGGCCCCCTTGATGGCGCTCCATATCTCCCGGGCGCTGTCCCGGTATCCCGACATGGCGAGGGAATCTCCGAGGAGCTTCAAGGCCTTCCACAGCTCCATGTCCGACGCGAAGCGCGCGAGCTCCCGGTCGGACCTGATCCTCGAGAGGAGCTCCCCCAGCTTCGTATACTCGTAGCTGGGCTCGTCCAGCCGTATCTGCGCTATGGACCGGGTCAGGAGGGAGTTGACCGCGGCGGCGAGGTATATGGTCGCGATCGACCTGCCGTTGCCGAGGTAGAGTTCCCCCAGGGCCGCGTAGGCCCCCACGGGGTAGCTCTCCTCTATCCGGAACATGGCCATGAATTTGTCGAAGCCCCGGTCCCCGAGGGTGCGCTCCATGGAACCCCGGTAGAAATCGTCCTTGGCCGCGAAGAGGTCCGAGGCCTCAGCGATCTCCCGGAGGGTGTCCTCGTAGCTCTTGGCGTTCCCCTCGGTCCGGTAGGTCTCCGCCAGGGCCATGAGCATGTCGTAGCGGTCCTGGGGGGACTCCAGGCTCTCGGCCATATCGCAGGCCTTGCGGAACTGGAGCTCGGCGAGGCGCACCTCGCCCTCGGCGAGGTACGCCTTCCCGATCATGAACTCCGCCTCGGGATAGAAGCCGAGGGAGCGGACCTGGCGCCTCAGGGACGCCACCGAGTCCCCTATCTTGGAGATACCTCCCTCCTCGACCACCAGGAGGGTCGCGTCGATGAGGCCCCTGAGCGGGGGCGTAGGAGAGGTGGCCCGTAGGAGCCGCATCTCGGCCACGAGGGAGCCCGAGGCTGCGGCCTCGATCTTCGCGAGGTCCTGGGGGATGAGGTCCCTGGCGGCCAGGAGGCGAGTCAGTTCCCCCAGGGAGTCCTTGGCCTTCTTGGCCTCCTTGGCGGAAGCCGCCGCGTCCACGTCGGAGGCGCAGCGGGAGTACAGCGAAGTCCTCGCCTCGATGGCGTCCTTGAAGGCGTCGATGGACTCGCCGAGGCGCTTCTGCCCGTAAAGCTTGAGACCTTCCTGATAGCGCTCCCACGAAGGGTCCGAGGCCCTAGGAGGCAAGGCGGGCTTGGGATAGGGCGCGACGACCCGAGGCTGGGGAGGCGCTGGCGGGGCGCCGGACTCGGAGGACTCTCCGCCGTGGCCTTCCTCGGCGAAGCCTCCCAGGGCGAAGCCGAGGGCCAGGGAGAATGTCGCGAGGGCCGCGAACCGAGACTTCAGGGCATTCTTCATAGCGAAAGCTTGCGGAGCTCCTCCTCGAATACAGTATCGGCTTCCTCCGGGGGAAAGCTGCGCACGATCTCGCCCTTCCGGAAGACGATGACCTTGTCCCCCGCCCCTGTGATCCCGAGGTCGGCGTGCCTCGCCTCCCCAGGGCCGTTCACGACGCAGCCCATGACCGCGATGGTCGCGTTCATCGGGAGGGAGTACAGCCGATCGGCCCAGCGGGCGGTGAATGCGTGGCTGTCGAAGGAGGCCCTGCCGCAGCGGGGGCAGGAGACTATCGTCACTCCCGCCTTGGCCTTCCCGGCGCAGGCCAGGATCTCGCGGCCGGCCATGATCTCGGATTCGCAGCTGTCCGAGAGGGATACTCGGATAGTCGACCCGATCCCCTCCTTGAGGAGAGGCACGAGGGCTGCCGTGTTCCTGGCGACTCCGGGGATCAGGGGCCCCGCTTCGGTGACTCCGAGGTGGAGGGGGATGTCGTGCCGGGAGGCGAAGAGCCGGTTGGCCCGTATGGTCTCGTCGACGCTGGATACCTTCATCGACACGACGAGATCCGAGAAGCCGAGCTCGTCGAAGGCCGCGACCTCGCGTTCCGCCGCCTCGACCACTGCCTCGGCCCTGTCGGCCGCGCCCCGCAGGTCCTCGGGGAGAGAACCGGCGTTGACTCCGATCCGTATGGGGATCCCCGCGGCCGCGGCCTTGGCCGCCACCTCGGCGACCTTCCAGCTCGCGCCGATGTTGCCCGGATTGACCCGGACCTTAGCGATGGGGAAGTCCATGCAGCGCAGGGCTATGCGCCAGTCGAAGTGGATATCCGCGACGAGGGGCACCGGGCTCCTCCCGGCCAAGGCGCCGAGGGTTTCGGCGGCGGCGAGGTCCGGGACGGCGAACCGCAGGATGTCGCAGCCCAGGGCCGAGAGCTTATCGATCCGCTGGAGCACCGCATCGAAGGCGGGGCCGCCGGGTGGAGGGAGGGGATCCTTCCACATGGTCTGGACTGAGACGGGCCATTCGCCCCCGACGATTGCTCGCCCGACTTTAACGCTTCGGAGCTGTGCCATAGGTCGATAATACTGGGGATGCCCGGGGCTTGGAAAGACGAGGAAGGAGACGCGCGAACGAGGGAATCCCCGGGATAGCCGGCGCTTCAACGCTGAAAAAACGAGGCGCTTCGGCCGATAAGCATTTATGGCGGGCGCCGGCGCGAGCATGGGGCGCTGCTAGGGTCCCGTCGAGAATCGATATGATCATCAGTTATTAAAGAATGAGGGCTAAAAATGAAGAAATTATGCTTCGCGCTTTTGGGCGTCGCCCTGGGTCTCCCCCTGTTCTCGGCCCCCGATCCCTTCAAGGTTTCCCAGCTCATTCACGATGGGCTCAGCAAGAACGAAGAGGCTATCTCCGAGTCGTCGCAGGAGCTCAGCTCCGACCAGAGGGCCATACTGTTCAACCAATACCAGAAGAAAACCGACATGCCCATCGCGTGCAACATTTTCTTGGGATACGGCATAGGGTCCTTCGTCCAAGGGGATACCGCCAGCGGGATGATGCTCCTCGTCTCCAACGCCGTCAGCACTACTTGCCTCGTCTCCGGGTACATCCTGTACATACGGGGCGCCGACGAAGTCTCGACCCGGAACGGCTACGGCTGCGGGAACAACCTCTCTAACGGCAAATGCGCGACCGGGGTCGCCCTGCTATCCGCCGGTATCGGCCTGGGGATCGGAGTGCTGATCGCCGACATCGCGGCGCCGATCCGCTACGCCGATCGTTACAACGCGCGGCTTTTGTCGGCCCTGAGCAAAACCGCGGTGGCCGTGGTTCCCGACGGCCCGGAAGTCGCGGTGAGCACTGCCATCAGGGTTCCCTTGAACTAGCGGAATCCGCGGGCTCTGTGTCGAGCCTAGTCGCCCGAGGGCGGGATCGATCCCGGGGAGGGCGACTCCCGTCTCCGCGCCTTGGCGTAGCCCGTCGGGCTATCCCCGGCGATCGCCTTGAAGGCCGCGGCGAATCGGGCGGAGCTGCCGAAGCCGCACATCGCGCCGACGCGTTGGACCTGCACACCGTCCTCGAGGAGTCCCTTGGCCGCGGATATCCGCTTGTAGAGGATGTAGTCGTGGAGGGTGCAGCCAATCTCCTTCTTGAAGGTCCGGCACATGTAGTAGAGGCTGATCCCCTGGGCAGAGCTCAAAGCCTCGAGCGACAAGTCGCCGTCGAGGTGAGCTTCGATGTAGGCGATGATCTCCGCGACTTTCCCCGGGAGAGGATCCTCCTCTTCCAGGACCGGGTCCTCGGTGTAGAGCCTATTCACGAAGGCCAGCAGGCCCAGGAAGGCGACCAACTCCTCCAGAGGGGCCTCGGGGCGATCGGAGGCCCGGGACTCTTCCAAGTTTCTGAGGCGGGAGAGGAGGCTCGCGCGCTGGGGCAACGACAGGGCGACGATGTTGCCCTGTCCCTTCGGCCTATCGTCGAAGCAGGACAGGAGGTCGTAGCCACCGACGGCGAACTGCGCCGCCAGCGCAGGGTTGAAGAGGAGCTTGATCCGCTCGAAGCGCTTCCTGGACTTGACGTGGAGCTTATGGATCTCGCGTCCATTGAAGATCGCCAGGCTCGGGGCAGGGGCCCGATGCACCTCGTCCTCGATGAACCAGCTGACGTCCCCGGCTTTGACTAGGAATAGCTCGAACCAATCGTGGAGAAGCAGCTGGCTGTTGCTGATCGGCTCCGAGTCGCTGGGGTACGTGCTCTTCGAGGTGAGGACTATGTCTCGCCGCAAATCTTCCCTACTAATGCAAACCATGGGTACGCCTCACGGAAATTCCGGGCGATATCGGCAGTAGAAGATATTACTAGACAAGCCTTTAGTGAAGGAAGCCTCAATCGTCTTCGGCCTTTGAGCAATTATTGATATACTGTAAGAGCAATTTACGTTGTTCATATCGGTAAAAAAGTATATGATTCTCTTCCGACCCTCGAAGGACACAACTCCGAGCATCGTCGAGAAGTATCGGGAGGGATTCGATGAAAAGGACAGTCGCACTGGTCGTCTTCGCGACGTTATTGCCGTTTTTCGCAGGCTTCGCCTTCGCCCAGTCGGATGCGCGATTCAAGCCGGGCACCTATTCCGGTTCGGCCCAGGGCAAGAATGGCCCTTTGAGCCTCGAGGTGACAGTGGATACCGCCTCGATCCTCAAGGTCGTCGTCGTGGGTGAGCGCGAGACCGAGGCTATTTCCGGCGAAGCCTTGACCGAGATCCCCCGGGAGATAGTGGAGAGGCAGAGCCTCAACATCGACGCGGTTTCGGGCGCCACGGTCACGAGCGCGGCGATACTCGACGCCGCGGCCGAAGCCCTGAGGAAGGCCGGCGGCGACATCGAAGGCCTCAAGGCGGCCCCGCGGCCGGCTCCCGCCGCGGCGGGAGCCACGATCGCCATGAAGCCGGGCACCTACTACGGCGAAGCCTACGGGAAGTGGCCGAAGGACAGCAACGAAGGCGGGAGGTTCCTCTCGCCCAAGGTCATCAGGCCCATCCGCGTCGAGGTGACTGTGGACGCGAACTCGATCGAGAGCGTGAAGGTCCTCTCCTGCGACGACACTCCTGGTTTCAAGGACTCAGCGATACGGCAGATCCCCATCGCCATCGTGAAATACCAGAGCGTCGGCGTGGACGTGGTCTGCGGCGCCACGATGACGAGCCGCGGCATCCTATCCGCGACGGCCAAGGCGCTCAGGCAGGCCGGGGCCGGTGCCCTCGCCTTCAACGCGAGGCAGCCGAAGGTGTCGGGCAGGGAGGAGTACTCCGCCGACGTGGCCATCGTCGGGGCCGGCTCCTCGGGGACCGCGGCGGCTCTCGCCGCGACGGAGGCGGGCGCCAAGGTGCTCGTTGTCGAGAAGACCGGCCAGGTCGGCGGGATGGGCGGTTGCTCCACCGGCTTCATCGGAGTCGGCAGCCAGCAGGCCAAGGCCGCTGGGAGCGCCAAGACCGTGCAGGACGTCTTCATGGAGATGATGGACTACACCGACTGGACGGCCAATCCCCTCCTCGTCAAGGCTATCCTCGAGAAATCGGGGAGCACCGCGGACTGGCTCCGGGATCACGGCTACAGGATGACCCTGCAGAAGGGCTCGTACACCCACGACACTGGCAAGGGCAACGCGAAACTCCAGGCCCTCTACGACGACTACATCCTCCCCGCCGGCGCCAAGCTCCTCCTCCAGACCCGGGCCACCGAGCTCCTCAGGGAGGGTGGGAAGGTGGTCGGCTTCAAGGCGAAAAAAAGCGATGGCACCGACGTGATCGTGCGGGCCAAGGCCGTCGTCATCGCGACCGGGGGCTTCGGGGGCAACCCAGAGATGCTCCGCCAATACACCCACAGCGACAGGTACGCCCTAAGCGGCCTCAGCACCAACACCGGCGACGGGATAAACATGGCCCTCGCCGTCGACGCCGCCCTGAGCCCGGAGATATCGCCCCACCTCACCGAGTTCGCGGGGAGCACCACCCAGGATTACAACGACTACTTCATGAAGTACCTGAACTACGGCGGCCTCCTCCAGGTGAACCTCGAGGGCAAGAGATTCATGGACGAGAGCCTCTGCGCGAGCCAGCCCCTGGCCAAGGGGGCCTCGGCCATCCGGACTGCGGGCTCGTTCTACGTCGTTCTCGACCAGGCCACCCTCGACACCTTGAAGGCCGAGGGCTTCCCCGGGCTCCTGGGCGTGAAGAAGACCGCGGAGCTCAAGGCTGCCATCCTCTGGCGCGACCGCGCCCTCGTGCCCTTCACCACCATCGACATGGAGATGGACCGAGCCGTGGCCTCGGGAAACGCTTACGTGGCCGACAGCTTCGAAGCCCTCGAGGCGAAGGCCGGATTCCAGAAGGGGGTGTTCACTGGCACCATGAAGCGCTACCTCGGCGAGGTGGCGGACAAAAAGGACGACGAGTTCTACAAGGCCCCGTTCTGGCTCACCCCCATCGCGACTCCGCCTTACTACCTCGTGCGCATGGAGCCGGCCATCTTCGGCACCATCGGCGGGATCGCGGTCAACGAGAGGATCGAGGCGCTGGACAAGGACATGAAGCCTATCCCGGGGCTCTACGTGGCAGGCCAGGACGGAGGCGGGATGTACGGCTATCCGTATTACGAGATCGTCGGCGTGACCCAGGGCTACGCGTACAATTCTGGGAGGCTCGCGGGAGAGAACGCCGCTTCCCACGCCGCGGGGAAGTAGGGACCCCTCTGACGCCGCCCCGGTGGCAGAAGCGCCGGGGCGAGGCGCCTATAGGGCGTTCAGCATCCTCAGGTCTATCGCTTTCATCGATTCGACGACCGCGGTGGCGGCGCTCAAATCCTGGTCGCCGGAATTCGCGTTCTTGAAGCCGACGGATTTCATCTTCGCTTCCCTGGCCGCGAGTATCCCATTCCTGGAATCTTCGATGACGACGCAATCGGGTGGCGCTACCTTCAGCCTCGCCGCCGCCTCTAGGAAGATATCCGGTTCAGGTTTACTCCTGGCCACTTCGTCGCCGGATACGAAAACGTCGATGTACTGCCCGATACCTATCTTTCCGACGACCGCCTCTATGAATTCCCTCGAAGAGGAGGACGCGATAGCTACAGGGACCCCTCCATCCTTCAAGCCCGCCAACAAGCCCTCGACGCCGTCGATCGGCCGGTAATTTCCCTTGGCCAGGAGTTCATCCTTGATCCCCTGATGCATCTCGACGATCTCTTCCAGGTCCATCTTGAGCTTGAACTTCTTTTTAAAATCATCCCACATCTTCGAGATTCTCACGCCGACGTAATTGTTCAAATTGGCGTCATCCACTCGGATATTCATTTTTTTCAGCATCACTAGGTCGGATTCGTAATGCAAGGGTTCACTATCGATCAAAACGCCGTCCATATCGAAAATCGCAGCCTTCATCCGTATCCTTCTCGACGAAAATATGAACGAATATATCAAAATTGTAGCGCTCTATCAAACCGATAGCCCCCGGGGGTGGAGAGCCGGAGTCGCTGCCATTTAAAATGGACGACGGGGAGCGCGTCCGAGAGCGGATGCCTCCCCGTCGTCCTGCAGGAGCCCCGGGCCCTCCCAGCGGGTTGCGTTAGCGCCGAAAGGGAGTCGAACCCTCGTCTCCAGCTTGGAAGGCTGGGGTAATAGCCGTTATACGACCGGCGCAAGTAGCATGAAAATACCAGATTCCTTCCTCCAGCGTCAATGGATGGGGCTTTCCTTTCCCCTAGCCTCCGGGCCAGCGAAGGAGTATGTTTATTAGGACACCATAGTCCTATTTGTCCCCAGGAGCTGGGAGAGAAGGAGGGCCGGCATGAAAGTAGGTATCGTCGGCAGCGGATTCGTTGGCGCCACGGCGGCCTACGCCATCGTGATGCGGGGAGTGGCCAGGGAAGTGGTCCTCGTCGATATCGATCCCAGGAGAGCTGAGGCGGAAGCCGACGACATCCTCCACGCCGTGCCCTTCGCGCACCCGGTGGAGGTGCGCTCCGGGAGCTACTCCGACCTGAAGGGATCGCAGCTCGTCATCCTCACCGCGGGAGTCGGCCAGAAGCCTGGGGAGTCGCGGCTCGAGCTCCTCGGGCGCAACGCCGCGATCTTCAGGGGGGTGATCGGCAGCGTCGTGGCCGCCGCGCCCGAAGCCGTGCTCCTCGTGGCATCGAACCCGGTGGATGTCATGACCCATATCGCTTCGGTCTACGCCGTTCGCGCCGGGATCTCGCCCTCGCGGATCCTCGGCTCCGGGACCACCCTAGACACTGCCCGGTTCCGCTCCATCCTGGGGCGGAGGCTCGGGGTGGACTCGCGGCACGTCCACGCCTACGTTTTGGGGGAGCACGGGGACTCGGAGGTCTTCAACTGGTCCCAGGTGAGCGTCGGGGGGATACCTATCTCGTCCTTCCCGCGGCCATCGAGCTGCGAGCCCCTGGGCGCCCCGGAGAGGACCGAGATAGAGGGCCTCGTGCGGGGGGCCGCGTACAGGATAATCGAGGGCAAGCGCGCCACCTACTACGGCATAGGAGCCGCCCTGGCTCGGATCGCTAAGACCATCCTCTACGACGAGCGCTCCATCTACACGGTCTGCGCGCCGATCGGAGGGGAGGCTTGCGGCTCCGGGGGTATCCTGGAGGAGTTCCGCGGCTTGACCATGGCGCTCCCGCGCCTCGTGGGGGGCTCCGGGGTCCTCCAGACTTTGACGCCGCTCCTGACCGAGGGAGAGCTCGGGGCCCTGCGGAAGAGCGCCGAGGTCGTCAGGGAAGCCAGCGAGTCCCTAGAACTCTAGGCAGTCGGGCCTAGGCCTTCCGAGCGCCGAAGCGGCGCCCGGGCGAGGCT
>Ga0268360_1002197_pt1 | contig 16135 bp, 11 predicted proteins | sample BioMet11_FD_192465 | JGI IMG/M metagenome (GOLD analysis project Ga0268360, IMG submission 192465) | Sewage microbial communities from Oakland, California, United States - Biofuel 11 (Illumina Assembly) | ecosystem: Engineered > Wastewater > Sewage > Unclassified | place: USA: California... | reverse complement strand
ATTTTATATTTTTTTGATAAAAACGGGTATAAAAATGTTAAAAGTGTAATTTTTTCTGTAGTTATTTAATTTATTTTCACTAGTTGTTTCCAGAAAAATTTACAAAATGCTAAAATAGAAACGTATAGTTGTAAACAGTTGACCTTTACAGCTGGTGCTGTAAAAATAAAAAAGAGAAAAGGGGTAGTAGGTTATGAAAAAAGCATTGGTATTAGCAATGGTAATGGCATTAGGTGTTTCTACAGTAGGCTTCGCAGGTGCTAAAGAGGATAAGGCAGCAGCAGAAAAGGCAGCTAATAATGCTAAAGTTATGGCTCAGGAATATTTTTCAGCTGATAAGCTGATTACTTTAAACAAGACTAAGGTAGCAGGTGGCAACGGTGTTCTTTACGGTAAATTTTCCTTTACCAGAGATATGGCTTCCAAAGAGAATGCTATTAAAGAAATCGGTTTTATGACTTTATTGCCCGGTGCTTCCATTGGAGTACATAAACATTATAACAATGAGGATGCTTATATCGTTCTGGAAGGAACTGGCGTTTTCACCGAATTAAATGGCAAAGAAACCAGAGTTAAGCCTCATGATATTACCATTTGCCATATTGGACAAGTACATGCTTTGAGAAATGACGGCAAGAAACCTTTGGTATTCTTAGACATCATTGCTCAAAATCATGCAGCTACTCCTGCTCCTCAAGATAAAAAATAAAAAGATAAGAGTTAGCACAGCAGATATTTCGTTGTGATTGCCAAAGGCAGATTGAGCTGGACAGAATTGTCCTGCCTCCATCTGCCTTTTTTATTGCACCCTGCAGCAGTTCGCTGTTTGGTGTTAGCAGGCGTTAAATTTCTAAGGTTGTCTTTTGCTAGTCGGTCCATAGTATGCTAAAATATAATTGTACTTTAGAAAGAGGGTGTAGCTATGACAGCTAACGAACATAAGATTACTCTTGATTCAGGTATTTGTTTTGATTTTACTAATTTGTTTGGCGCGCAGCGGTTAACGCCTGAGGACGTTAAAACCATGGATGCAAAAATTGCCTCCGCTCAGGAAACAATAAAAAAATTACGCCAGACAGGTGAAATTGCAGGACATTTGTCTAAGGACGGTACTCCGGAGCATGTTTATTTTACTAGATTGCCCTATGTGCAGGAAGGCTATCCTAATACGCCGGAACTTATTGAAGACATGCTTAGCTACGGGAAAAAGCTTCGCAGCCAATGCGATGCCGTCATCTTTTGTGGCATAGGTGGTTCTTATTTAGGCGGCAAGGTTTTATATGATTCCTTTAGCAGTAACCTATGGGAGCATGGCAAAGCAGAAGATGCTCCTCTTGCTAATGTATATTTTACAGGCAACAGCCTGGATGTAGATGATATGCAATCTATCTGGCAAGACTTGCAGGTAAAGGGCGCTGCTAAGCAGGCAGCAGGCCAAAAGCTGCATGTTGCCATGGTAGCTATTTCTAAATCGGGCACAACCTTGGAAACCCTATCAGCTTTCTTGTATTTTTATGATCAATTCCAAAAAGCTAAGAATCTCTTTGCTTTGGAAATTGCTGTTGTTACGGATAAAACTAATAAGACCGGACCTTTTAATATTTTGTCAGATAAAAATGGCTGGAAGCTCTTTGACCTGGTAGAAGGTATTGGTGGTCGTTTCAGTGTACTGTCTACGCCAGGCTTGATTGTAGCTGCTATTTTGGGCATGGATATTCATAGCCTCTTAAATGGTGCCAAGGATATGGACAAAGCTTGTCAAAGCAGTTCTTTAACGGAAAACCCTGCTTTGGCCAACGCTGTATATAAATATTTAGCTTTCACTAAGTATGGTCGCAATATTGAAGTGATGATGCCCTATGGCATTAAGCTGGAGTCTTTAGGCGGCTGGTACATCCAACTTTTAGCAGAGTCTCTAGGCAAGAGAAAAAATAAAAAAGGCGAGGATGTTTTCTATGGCAGGACGCCTACTATCGCAGTAGGTACTACCGATATGCACTCTCAAACTCAGCTTCATCAGGAAGGCAGAAGAGATAAGGTTGTACAGTTCATAGCTTTGGGCGGTGCAGAAGGTAGAATGATTTTGCACAATTCCTTCCCGGAAATTGAACAGTTCAAAAAGATGGAAGGCCTGGATGTGAACAAGGCTCTCCTGATTGCTCTTCATGCTAATGAAGAGGCCTTGACCAGTGATAATCGGTTTAATGCTTGTTACTATCTACCTAAAATCAATGAATATATTTTAGGACAGATTTTCTTCTATTTAATGCTTTCCATTGCTTATGAAGGTGAATTTGCTAATGTAGATGCTTTTGACCAACCTGGCGTGGAAGTTTACAAGCGCATCATGAAGAAACATTTATAAAATAAAAAACGACACACCATACGGTGTGTCGTTTTTTTATTTTAATCAAGAATTAATGGCTCAGCCTGTGCCTTAGTTACTTCCGCCTGGCTGAGAAAACCATTTTTGCCCATCTGAGTAAGCACTAGGTTTCTTCTTTCTTTACAACCCTTGGGATTTTCTTTGGGATTTAAAGCAGAGGGAGCATAGGGAAGAGCGGCTATAGTTGCACACTCTACTAAAGAAAGCTTTTGAGGTGCCTTGCCAAAGTAAGTGCCGGCAGCAGCCTTAATGCCGGTGGCCCCTGCTCCAAAATAAGTAGTGTTTAAATACATTTCCAAAATTTCATCCTTACTATAACGACTTTCCACCAGGAGAGCAAGACCTGCTTCCCAAATCTTGCGTTCCACAGATTGCTCATCGGTGAGAAGGTTGTTTTTTACTAATTGCTGAGTCAAGGTGCTGGCACCTTCTACTACGCTGTCGGCTTGGATGTTAACCAGAATGGCTCTGATGATACCATCCATATCCACACCATGATGCTCATAGAAGCGTCTGTCTTCAATGGCAATGAGAGCCTGAGGCATTACCGGTGGCATGTCCTTTAAGGCGACCCAGTTGGCCTTGCCCGCTTTGTCTTGAGTTACATCTTTTAAATAATAATCTTGGGAAAAAATCTTTAAAGGATGGGGCAGGCTTTCTAACATACTGTGCCTACCGGTACTCTGAGGCATAGTTGGCAGGGAAGGCAGTTTGGCAGTAACATTCTTGGCTGCACCTGTGTTGATATTAGGTAATACGGAAGGAGCATGAGAAGGCCGGGTTGCTAAATAGCAAAGACCGGCAGAAAGTAAAAACAGAATAAATATTATGAATTTCTTCATAGCTTCTCCTTTTTTCTATAAATTAATTATTAAGCTTACTGTGCTGGCTTACAAAATTTCCTTAAAGTGCTAAAAAGCAATTCAGGATCAATAGGCTTAGTAATATGAGCATTCATACCTTGACGGAGGGAGTTATTTATCTCACCGTCAAAGGCTTCTGCAGTCATAGCAATAATAGGAATGGTTGCCGCATCCGGCCGGTCCATTTTTCTAATTATTTTAGTAGCTGTATGCCCATCCATTACAGGCATGCGGATATCCATCAAAATGGCGCTATAGTAGCCTGGCGCAGCAGCTTGAAATTTCTCAGTGGCAATTTGACCATTTTTTGCCAACTCAGCTATTATACCCTGCTTGGACAAGATTCTAGTGGCAATTACCGCATTTAAATACTGATCTTCTACCAAAAGCACCCGAAGGCCTTGCAAACCATAATCGTGGGTAGACAAAGCTGAGCCGGTGGCACTACCATTCGTTATAATAGGCGTAGCAGAGCTATTTAAAGCGTTATCGGCAACAAGCTTAAACTTAAAGTGCAAAATAAAGGTAGAACCTTTGTTGGACTCGCTGATTACATTTATGCTGCCACCAAAGAGAACAAGAAGCTTCTGAACAATAGCCAAACCTAAGCCACTACCACTGGTATTGGTGCTTAGACTGCTGACTTCCTGAGTAAAAGGTTCAAACATTTTCTTTTGAAATTCCGGACTTATACCGCAGCCCGTATCTATTATTTTAACAGTTAAAGGCAGTAAGCCGGCTTCAGTTTTCTGCCCAGTGGTCAGCTCTACTTGAATCTTGCCACCTGCCTTGGTAAATTTGGTGGCATTGTTAATAAGATTGGCAATAATTTGCGTAAAACGGACCTTGTCTAAAAGCAGTATTTTGCCGGCTGCGTTACTGGTAACGGTAAAATGTAAACCCTTGTTAGCGCAAACTTCGTCAAACATGACATGTAAACTGGCAACGAAGTTATCCATAAGATAAGGTTCGTTATGCAAGGCTAATTTACCTTTTTCAATACGGCTTACGTCCAAAATATCGTTTAGTAGTCCTAGAAGAATTTCACCACTATGATAAATGTTGTCTAAGTCAGCAATAATTTTAGCGGGACTATTAATATCATCTTTGGCCAAGCGAGCCAGGCCAATAATAGCATTGAGCGGTGTTCTAATATCATGGCTCATATGGCTAAGAAAATCAGATTTAGCTTGGTTAGCTAACTCTGCCGCTTTTGCCTCTGCTTTACTGGCAGAAATTTTTTCATTAAATTCCTGGTTGCGGCGCCTGTCTGTAATAAGAAAAATCAAAGCCAGCAATAACAGCATAAAGGTAGCAAAGAGAATAACCGTATAGTGTAACTCGAAAAAGCTGGGAGTATCGTTTATGTAGACAGGGTTAATTACCAGATTGTGTATCATGCCCTTACTTAGTTGATATTTTGCCAAGGCTTTGACATCAAACTTGTAATTAAAATCACCTTCGGTATAACCTAAGGCTTTGGGGGTAGTTTTGCCTTCCAGAATAGCCCGGGCCATCTCTCCTGTTTTTACACCGATACTATCATAGGAAAGAACACAACCACCTAAAACGCCATCACCAAGGCCTGCTTCATCGCTTTTAAAAACGGGAATATGAGCAGCGGAGCTGATAAAACGAGCACCCTCGCTTACCGTATAAGTATGGGAAGAACCATCTTTGGCAAAAACGCCAAAAATTAAAATGGTTTCCGCACCATATTCACCAAGCTTTTTCCTTAAGGCAGCAGTATCGTATTCAGTGGTATTTAATATTTTAAATTCCAGCTCAGGAAACTTATTGGCTACAGCCATATATTGCTGATCAGTACCCAAACCGGAAACGCTGCGATCAGAAACGATAACTAGTTGTTTAGCCTTAGGACAAAGCTGAACTGCTAATTCTAGCATTTTTTGGGTTGGCATATTTTCCAGTATACCACACATAAGAGAATCCTGGGCGATGGTTTCTTTTACCTTGCTTTCGGAATTGACATCTTCAAAGACCACAGGGATGTTCTGGAAATACTTAGCACGATATTTCTTAACAAAATCCAAGGCATCGTCATCACCGGTGACGATAAGGTCAAATTTAGCACCACCTTGTAAATAAATCAACTCACGTTCGGTTTGCTCCGTAGCAAACTGCAAGTCGCGGTTCTTGGTGTTCATGTAGATGTACTGGATGGTTGCAATATTACGAAGCTTTTCCTCCAGGTGTCTGGTTACTACCGGTACTGTGATAAAGTCGCTGGAGTAGGAATTAATGAATAAAACTTTCTTTAACTGCTGCGGATTGATAGTAGCAGCAACAGTTTCCTGAGCAAAAGCGGGGGAGAAAGTCAGAAGGCATAAAATAGCCGCAAAAAGTAAAGCTGTCAGTAAAGGTAGCTTCGCAGAGAAGAATGTTTTTGTAGTGCGAATAGGATGGAATGTTTTCAACGTGAACTCCTTAGTAATAAACAATTTCCAATGATAATAGCTATTATGTTTATTATACCTTATATAGGAAAATTTGTTAAATAGTTTACCATAAATAATGGAGCAGTCCTTGATGTTTCCTAGGGGCAGGAAGGGATAAAAACCTTTGCTTATTAGGGGTAATAGTAGTAAAATAATATATTATATAAGTTTAAAGGAATATGCAGAAAAGAAGCGAATAAAAAAAGAAAAAATATAAAAAAACTATTGCAATATTATGCATATTAAGCGTATAATGTTGCGGTACCCGAAAGGAGGGTAGGCGGGACGCTGGTTGGATAAACTTGTAGATTGCTAGACGAATCCACAGAAAATCTAAGTGTACGGGAGGAAACGACATGCTTATTAAAGGTGAAAACATTAACATTCTAGTAGAGGCTTTACCATACCTTAAAGAATTTAAGGGAAAAACTGTTGTTGTAAAGTATGGCGGTAATGCTATGCTGAATGATACTATAAAAAATAAAGTTTTGCAGGATATCGTATTTTTACAATGTGCAGGGATGCGTCCTGTAGTTGTACATGGCGGTGGGCCGGAAATTAATGCTTTGATGAAAATGGCCGGTAAAAAATCTGTATTTGTCAGCGGCTTAAGAGTAACGGATGCAGAAACCGTTGGTATTGCTGAAATGGCTTTGGTGGGCAAGGTTAACACAGACTTGGTAGCCCGCATTAATCAATTGGGCGGTAGCGCTGTTGGTTTAAACGGCAAAGATGCAAAATTGATTGAAGCTAAAAAACATTTGGCTGATGTTTATCAAAATGGTGAAGTAAATTTGGTAGATATTGGTTTTGTGGGCAGCGTAGAAAGAATTAATACTAATTTGATTAACCTGCTCCTTGCTAATAATTATATTCCTGTTATTGCTCCTACCGGTGTGGGACCGGATGGGGAAACTTACAATATTAATGCCGATAGCGTAGCAGGTGATGTTGCCGGGGCCTTAAAGGCTGAAAAGCTTCTAATGCTTACCGATGTTCGTGGTATTTATGAAGATTATAAGGATGAAAATTCTTTCATTTCCACTTTAACCTTCGAAAAAGCCCAGGAACTTATTGTACATGGCAGCATTGATGGCGGTATGATTCCTAAAGTTAAGGCTTGCATCACTGCTTTGTCCGGTGGCGCTAAGAAAACTCATATTATTGATGGCAGACAAGAACATTCTATTTTGGAAGAAATCTTCTCTGACAAGGGCGTAGGTACAGAAGTAGTTAAAGAATAAACTTGGGTGGGGGGTAGATTAATGAATACTAAAGAAATAATTGAGACAACCGAGAAATATTATTTACCTGTTTTCGGTAGAGCTCAAGTTGCCTGGGATCATGGCGAGGGCTGTAAGCTCTATGATGCTGACGGCAAAGAATATACTGATTACTTTGCAGGCATTGCGGTTAATTCCTTAGGCTATAACCATCCTGCTATTGTTGACGGGATTTGCGAGCAAGCTAAGAAGGTTATTCATTGTTCTAATATTTATTACACGGAAATTCAAGCTAAAACGGTGCAAATCTTAAGCGAAGTAACCGGCTTTGACAGGATTTTCCTGTGCAACAGTGGTGCTGAAGCTAATGAAGGCGCCATTAAGTTGATTCGTAAGTACGGTATTAAAAAGAATCCTAAGAAATATAAGATTGTTACGGCGTTGGAATCTTTTCATGGCAGAACCATGGAAACCTTAACTGCTACCGGACAAGAGCATTATCATGAAGGTTTGTCTCCTTTGCCGCAAGGCTTTGTTTATGTTCCTTATGGTGACATAGATGCCTTGGAGAAGGAAATGGATGATGAGGTTTGTGGCGTGCTTCTTGAGCCTGTCCAAGGTGAAGGCGGTGTTTATGTTCCTCCTGCCGGCTATTTGGAGAAGGTTAAAGAGCTTTGTGCTAAACACGATGCCTTGCTGGTATTTGATGAAGTCCAAACAGGTTTTTGCCGTAGTGGTAAGTGGTTTGCCTATATGCTCTCCGGTGTTAAGCCTGATATCTTGACTATGGCCAAGGCTATTGGCGGTGGTGTTCCTATGGGGGCTTTTGCTGTTGATGAAAAACTGGCTCACGTTTTTGCTCCCGGCGATCACGGTACCACCTTTGGTGGCAACTGCTTAGCTTGTGCAGCCTGCTATGCTACTGTCAGTACCTTACGTAAGGAAGGCATGGATAAAGTAGCTGCTAAGACAGGTGCGTATTTTAAAGCAGGTCTGCAAGAGGTAGCCAAGGCTTTTCCTGACAAAGTAAAAGCTGTACGTGGTGAAGGCTTACTACTGGGCATGGAAATGAATAAGCCGGCCGGTTCCTTAGTGGCAGCAGCTCAGGCTAAAGGCTGCATCATTAATTGCACCGCAGGTAAAGTATTGCGCTTTGCACCTCCGCTGATTATTACGGAAGCAGAGCTTGATAAACTAATTGAAGTATTGAAAGAAATCATCAAAGATTTCTAAGAAAACGAGGTTAGAAACATGGGTCTAAAAAATAAAGACTTAATTTCCATTCATGATTTGTCGGTAGGTGAAGTTGCTACCATTATGGATGTGGCCAGAAAACTTAAAAGGATGCAAAAATCAGGGATACCTCATGAATTCTTAAAGGGTAAAACCATGGCTATGATCTTCTCTAAGGCATCCACCAGAACCCGTGTTTCTTTCGAAACCGGATTTCATCAATTAGGAGGACATTCTATTTACTTAAGTGATGCAACCTCCCAAGTGGGTAGAGGGGAGCCGGTTAAAGATACGGCTCGCGTATTATCCCGTTATGTAGATGGTATCATGATTAGAACCTTTTCTCACGACTCCGTCATAGAGTTGGCAGAATATGCTTCCGTACCTGTTATTAATGGCTTAACTGATTTGTTGCATCCTTGCCAGGCTTTAACAGATATGTTCACTGTTTTGGAAAAGAAAGAAGTCTTGAAGGGCAGGAAGCTGGTTTATGTAGGAGATGGCAACAACATGGCTCACTCTCTTATGTATGCTTGCGCTAAAGTTGGTATGCATATGGTTTGCGCCAGCCCTAAAGGCTATCAGCCTAATGAAAAAATCGTGAAGGAAGCTCAGGAAGATGGTAAGTACACAGGAGCAACCATTACTGTAGAAGAGGATATGCTAAAGGCAGCTAAAGGTGCCGATGTTCTCTATACAGATGTATGGACTTCCATGGGAGAAGAAGCTGAACGCGAAGCACGCATGAAAGCTTTGCATGCTTACCAAATTAATGCTGAACTGCTGGCAGAAGCTCGACCTGATGCAATTGTCTTGCATTGCTTGCCTGCTCATCGAGGCGAAGAGATTACCGAAGAAGTAATCGAAGGACCTCATTCTGCTGTATTTGATGAAGCAGAAAACAGGCTGCATGTGCAAAAGGCTATCATGGCTCTCTTAATGGGACCTGAAAACTTATAAGCTCACTAGAGCATAAAAAAATGGGAGGCAATGTCAATGAAGAAAGAAAATGTAAAGAAAGTCGTACTAGCTTATTCCGGTGGATTAGATACTTCTATTATCATTCCCTGGCTAAAGGAAAACTATAATAATTGCGAGGTTATTGCTTGCTGTGCTGATGTTGGACAAGGCGATGAATTAAAACCTGTCAAAGCTAAGGCCATTAAATCCGGCGCTAGCAAATGCTATATTCTTGATTTAAAGAAAGAATTCATTACTGAATATGTATGGCCTACTGTTAAAGCAGGCGCAGTTTATGAGAAAAAATATTTATTAGGTACTTCTTTTGCTCGTCCTGTTATTGCTAAGCACTTAGTAGAAATTGCTTTGAAAGAAAAAGCAGATGCTATTTGCCACGGCGCTACCGGCAAGGGCAATGACCAAGTACGTTTTGAATTAGGTATTAAAGCTTTGGCTCCGCAAATCAAAGTTATTGCTCCTTGGAGAGAATGGAATATTCGTTCCAGAGACGAAGCTATTGATTATGCTGCTGCTCATCATATTCCTGTACCTGTAACCAAGAAAAAGGATTACAGCATGGACAGAAATATGTGGCATTTGTCCCATGAAGGCAGCGATCTGGAAGATCCCTGGAATGAACCAAAGCAAGAACTATATGTTGTAACCAAGACTCCGGAAAAAGCTCCGGACAAGGATGAATATGTAGAAATTAAATTTAAGGAAGGCGTTCCTGTTGCTGTTAATGGCAAGGCTATGAGCGCTGTAAAGATTGTAGAAACCTTAAATGCCATTGGTACCCGCAATGGTATCGGTATTTCTGATATGGTAGAGAATCGCTTGGTAGGTATGAAGGACCGTGGCGTTTATGAAACTCCCGGCGGCACCTTGATCTACTATGCACACAACGAACTGGAAAACATCTGCTTAGACAGAGCTACTTACAACTACAAGGAACTGGTTGCTGTAAGATATGCAGAATTGGTTTATGATGGCATGTGGTTCTCTCCTTTAAGAGAAGCTTTACAAGCCTTCGTTGATGAAACCCAAAAGACTGTTACCGGTACAGTAAGACTAAAGCTTTACAAGGGCAATATCATTACTGCCGGAGCTAAGAGTCCTTACTCCTTGTACAGCAAGGAATATGTAACCTTTGGTGAAGATGATGTTTATGATCAAGCCGATTCTAAGGGCTTTATCACTTTGTTTGGCTTGCCATTAGCTGTTAGAGCATTGATGAAACAAGGGAAGTTAAAATAATGGCAAAATTATGGGGCGGTAGATTCAGCAAAGACACCAATAAATTAGTAGATGCCTTTAATGCATCTATAGAGTATGACCAGCGTCTGTATAAGGAAGATATCAGAGGCAGTATTGCTCACGCTCACATGCTGGCTAAAACCGGAATTATTTCTGCTAAAGATGGAAAAGCCATTGAGGCAGGACTGAAGAAAATTTTAGCTGATATTGAAGCAGGTAAATTTAAATTTGATGTGGCTTTGGAAGACATCCACATGAATGTGGAAGCTCGTCTTACGGAAGCTATTGGCGATGCAGGAGCAAGGTTGCATACAGCCAGAAGCAGAAATGACCAGGTTGCTTTGGACATGCATATGTACATGAAAAAAGAAGTAACTGCCATCATGGAGCTTTTGGTAAAGTTCGAGGAAGCGTTGCTTACCGTAGCCAAGAAGCATGATAAAACTCTGATGCCAGGATACACTCATTTGCAAAGAGCTCAGCCTATTACTTTTGCTCATCATCTGTTGGCCTACTTTAATATGTGCCAAAGAGATTTCAGAAGATTGCAGGGAGTATGGCAGGGTGCAGATATTATGCCCTTGGGTGCAGGTGCCATTGCCGGAACCACGCTCCCCATTGACCGTTTTCAGGTTGCCAAGGAACTGAAGTTTGCAGAAGTTTATGGCAACAGCATGGATGCTGTCAGTGACAGGGACTATGTTCTGGAATTCTTATCTGCTACATCGCTTTTGATGATGCATTTGTCCAGACTAAGTGAAGAGCTGTGCTTATGGTCTTCTACAGAATTTGGCTTTATAGAATTAGACGATGGTTTTGCTACCGGCTCATCCATGATGCCGCAAAAGAAAAACCCGGATATTTCTGAATTGGTGAGAGGTAAAACAGGCAGAGTTTATGGTCATTTAATGGCCCTCTTAACTACTTTAAAGGGTTTGCCTTTGGCTTATAACAAGGATTTGCAAGAAGATAAGGAAGGCTTCTTTGATGCCATTGATACGGTGAAATTCTCTCTAACGGTGTACCGTGATATGCTGCTCACCATGAAGGTGAATAAGGAGAGGATGGCTGAGGCTGTGCACAAGGATTTTTCCAATGCTACAGACTTGGCAGATTATCTGGTACGAAAAGGCTTGCCTTTTAGACAGGCCCATGCTGTAGTAGGTAAGTGTGTAGCTTACGCTATTGAACAAGGTAAGTTTTTACCGCAGCTTACTTTAGCAGAGTACCAAGAATTCTCACCACTTTTTGCTAAAGATTTGTTGGAAGCTTTAAAACCGGAAAATTGCGTGGCAGCCAGAACTTCTTATGGCGGGCCTGCTTTTACGGAAAATGCTAAGCAAATGACTTTAGGTAAAAAGCTCATTACTAAGCAAAAAAATGTTATTAAACAATTGCAAAAAAACTTGTAATTGCTGACTAACAACTGGGGACGGAAACAGATGGTAGGCTTACCATTTGCTTCCGTCCCCAATAGTCATTTTTAGGGAGGCTTCTTGTTTTATGAGTAATACCGTTTCCTTAACTCAGGGAAAAATATTTCAACCCTTACTACATTTTACTATTCCAATCTTATTGGCTATGTGCCTGCAGGCTGCCTATGGTGCAGTAGATTTGGCAGTGGTTGGCTGGTTTGCCACCGCTGCTGATGTGTCTGCGGTTAATATTGGCGCGCAAATTTTGCAAGGTGCTACGGTTGTGATCATGGGCTTGTCCATGGGCACTACTATTTTATTGGGCCATAAGCTGGGAGGTAATAAAGCTCAGGAAGCGGCACCTGTCATAGGTAGTGCCCTATGCTTTTTTGCGGTGCTAGGTCTCATCTTAACTTTTATTGGCAATGCCTATGCCTTGCAAATTGCTCAGCTCGTTAATACTCCTCCGGAAGCTTTGGCAGCGACTATGAGTTATACCCGTATTTGTTTGTCAGGGTCTGTTTTTATCATTGCATTTAATTTGGTAGGCAGTATTTTCCGAGGCTTGGGAGACTCCCAAACACCACTTATTGCAGTAAGCATTGCTTGCGTCTGCAATATCTTTGGTGATTTGCTGTTGGTAGGTTATTTTGGTATGGCAACTGCAGGTGCTGCCTTAGCTACCATAGCATCTCAACTCATCAGCGTAATCGTGTGTCTGCAAATCGTAAAACGCAGAGGGCTGCCATTTCCTTTTTCTTTGAGTGCAGCCAAACCACGGCTGGATTTCTTATGGCAAATGGTTAAGCTGGGTTTTCCTCTGGCATTGCAGGATGCCTTGGTGGCAGTATCTTTTTTGGTTATCCTGGTTATCATTAATGGCCTAGGTGTTATAGTTTCTGCCGGCGTTGGTGTAGCAGAGAAGCTGTGCGGCTTCATTATGCTGGTGCCTTCGGCTTTCGGTCAATCTCTTTCTGCTTTTGTGGCCATTAATGCAGGTGCTAGAGCAGATGACAGAGCACGCAAGGCGTTGTTCTACGGCATTGGCGCATCTCTGTGTGTGGCAGTAGTTATGGGCTATCTGGCAGGGTTTCAAGGACAGAGCTTGGCTAAAATATTTGCCGGTGACAATACAGAAGTTATTTGGAATGCTACGGAGTTTCTTAAGGCTTATGCCATTGATACCTTCCTTACCTCCATCATGTTTTGCATGTGTGGCTATTTCAATGGTTATGGCAAAACAAAATTTGTTATGCTGCAGGGTATCATTGGAGCCTTCTGCGTACGTATTCCTGTTTCTTATTTTATGAGCTTGGAAAGACCTGTTTCCGTTTTCCATATTGGCTTGGCTACGCCAAGCTCTACTGTGGTGCAAATTGTTTTGTGTGTTTTGTACTATAGGATTTTTCAGAAGTGGTTACACAAGAGTAGGTTGGTATGAAGAAAAAACAAAGCTTTAATATATGAAAAGTATTATTAGTTTACAAATAGTAGGAATAGCAAAGAAATATTGTATGGTGTTATAGATTATGTTAACATAAGAAGACAAAGAGGTGTGGTAAAGCCCATTCCCCAATATCTAAGTCTTAACTGCTACATCTTTATGTGGCAGTTATTTTTTTATGAATTTTGCTTTTGAAGGAGCTGGCGAATGATAAAAGGCGAGAGAAATTATAAGTTGGCCTTGCTTAAAATATTCTTTGTTCAATTACTTGTTTCTATAGATTTTATTCTACCAATAAGAGTTTTGTATATGATAAATTATGGTATTTCTAATAGCGATATTGGCGTTTTGCGTACGGTATATTCCATCTTAGTTACAGTGTTAGAAATACCTACAGGTGTAATTTCAGATAAAATTAGCAAGAAATTTTCTATTGTTCTTTCGGCGGTTACTTTTACGTTGCACGCAGTTGTCTATATTCTATTTACTACCTTCACAGGCTTCATATTGGCTCAAATGTTATTGGCTCTTAGCGCTGCGCTTGCATCTGGGACAATTAGCGCTTATGTTCACGATTTAGTTACAGAAAATAAGGATAATACTTACACGGAGATCGCCGGCAATTTGAATTTTGCCAAAAATATTGCATCAGTAATCTTGGTAAGCGTTAGTTCTTTTTTTTTCTTTTTTAACAATAAAAGCAATTTCTTGCTGCTGACGGTTATGGGATTAGTGGGCACAGCCATTGCGTGTAGACTGCCTGGCACGGAAGGCGAAGGGCAGAAAGAAAAACTATTGCGTATTGATATGCAGGAATATTTAAAGCATATCGTTGTGAATGCTCAATATTTATTTGGGCATAGCTGGCTCTTAAAAATTATTATTCTGCAGAGCATTAATATAACATTTTTGATTTTTAATTTTGACTATTATCAGATACTGCTGAAAAATATTGGTTTTAACATGAAATATGTAGGACCTTTGTACGCTAGCTTTTTCTTCTGGACAGGATTAGGAGCAAAATTAACTAGTTGTTTGGAACAAAGACTGCAATATAAAAATTTAACACAATTATATATGGTTCTACTGGCCTTTTCTTATTGGATTATGGGTACTAGCAATTCTTGCCAATTTATATTTGCTGCTATTATTCTGCAACAAATGTGTTTTGGCAGTTGGAATTTATTAATAGAAGCAAGGGTGTTAGATAATGCTGCCAGTTCTGATGCCAAAGTAATTTTAGAATCTTTGCACAATTGCTTGCTGAATCTTATTAAGGCTGTCCTGGTGCTCGGCCTTAGTGTTTTAATGTATATCAGCGACTTAAGATTTGTCTATAATGTTTTGAGCATTATTATGATTATTATGATTTTTTATCAACTGCGTGATAATTTATAGAAGGGGAGTATATAAAAAAGAAATGGGTAAAACCAGTAGTAAGACTGAATGCTCCAGAAGGTTCACATTGTTAGTAGCTTGAAGGCAAACGGTAGAGTGAAAATATTAATTTGATTTCCGAATAATTACATTTACTTTGCTGTTTGTTTGTAGAGCAGTCTGGTCGGAATTAGTTAAATATGATCACCAAAAAAGGGAATGGAACAATAGTTCCATTCCCTTTAATATTATATAGATTAAATATTTCTGGCAGCCAGTTTCTTGATGGGTTCAGGATTTCTGGTAAGATTTTTTAAAGGGGTTCAATTTTCTTAATTCCTAAATGGTAAGAATATCAAAGATATATTGTGTATTATTAGAAACTGTAATATTATAAGAAAACAAAGAGGTGTAGTAAAGCCCCTTTCCCAATATCTAAGTTTTAACTGCTACATTTTTATGTAGCAGTTATTTTTTTGCTTAATAATGATTAACTACAGCTAAAAAGGTATTCAAACAGGATGTTGGGATAAAATTATCCCAACATCCTTGTTTGAATATAAAGCACAAATATCTTGTTGATGAATAAATGTGAGAAAGAATTAAAGCTATGATTGTAAACAAAGGCCAAATAATAAAAGAACTAAATAAGATAGCATTACCTTTGCTGCTAAGTTCTTTGACATGTGTCCTAATGGGTTTGGTTGACCAAGCTTTTGTAGGACATTTGACAATTTATGCATATGCGGGAGTTGGTTTAGTATCATCATGTATCAATAGCTTAATACTTACTTTGTCGGCAATGGCACTTGCTTTTAACATAGAGGGAGCCAAGCTTAAGGGACAAAATGCAACATATCAGCTGGAGGAGGAAACAGGTAATTATATATTTTTAGCTTTTTGCATTGGTAGCGGGCTTTGCTTGATATTAATTATTTTTTGTAAATCAATTTTAAAAATGGGCTTTTCTCTGGAAGGGCAAGCTTTGAAAGAAGCGGTGGACTATCTTCTAGTTTACAGTTTCATGATACCTCTTAATTTAGTGAATTTTATTTATTCTGGGTTATTTAAAATTTATAGACAAGCTAAATATATTTTTTATGCTGCTGTACTTGGTAATATTATTAATTTATGCCTAGATTATCTTTTGATTTTTGGCAATTGTGGTTTTCCTAAAAAGGGATCATTAGGTGCTGCCTTAGGTTCTGTAGTGGCTGTATTTATTTGTACTTGCTATTTAGCTTTTGTTCTTAGGAAACTCGTCAATATTAGACCTAAATATTATTTACAGAAAGGCAAACTACAGAATATTTGTAAAACAATACTGCCGTTTTGGGGACAACAAGTTTTGGAAGATATTTTATTTGTGACTGCTCTTAATGCTATAATCGCTCGGTTGGGGACGTTGACCCTTGCAACATATACTATGCTTTTTCAAATTTCTAAACTAGTGCAGCTTCCTATGCGAAGCTATTCAACAGCTAATACCACTATGGTTAGTGAAGAGGTGGGAAGTAC
>Ga0268360_1002194_pt1 | contig 16157 bp, 13 predicted proteins | sample BioMet11_FD_192465 | JGI IMG/M metagenome (GOLD analysis project Ga0268360, IMG submission 192465) | Sewage microbial communities from Oakland, California, United States - Biofuel 11 (Illumina Assembly) | ecosystem: Engineered > Wastewater > Sewage > Unclassified | place: USA: California... | reverse complement strand
CGACAATTTCAATTTTGTATCCTTTTCAAATTCAATGGAGAATATTCCAACCTGAGAAATGCACAACAACTTTATCATATAGTTGGGAAGTGGACTGCATTGCTTGACATTGTTTTTCAGATTTGATTAAATTATTAAATTTTCAGCAAAGACATGAAATTTACTTTTACCCATACAATTTGAGAAGGATATACAATTTTTAAAAAATGAATTGATAACTTTTAAAAAGTTAATTTACAACTCTTTGAGAACTATTCTTTTGAAAAACTATTCTTTTGAGAAACTGTTTGAGTTCGTTCTCAATTAGTACTTAGTGTTTAAATTTAAAATGTTCTCACCTTATTCTGAGGTTGATTTAACCCCTGAATTTCGATACAAGATATTTTTGCATCTGGTACTCATCTTTAAGTGTATAAAATAAATGGAAATGTATTTATAACTGTCGTACTATATTTTCATGATAAGCTTTTTTAATGGTGATCTGGATGGGCTCAAAAATCGGATTAATGGAACTGGTCTTTCGGTCGGAGAGACGCAGAACCCTTCTGATTTACCTCAAAGATGGGCCCAGATCCATAGATGAAATTCAGGAACACCTGTCGTTAGATTCTGTCTCTATCCTCCCCCAGCTTAAAAGACTTAGGGACAGAGAACTAATTATACAGAAGAGTCACACTTATGAGCTTTCCATTATGGGAAAAGCGATTGTAGATAAGATGTTGCCTCTTCTGGGTACTCTGGAAGTGTTCGAAGATAATTTTGATTACTGGTCACGACGGAGTTTCGATGGAATCCCTTTTTTTTTACGAAGTAGAATCCTGGAGTTAAAAAGCTGCAAAATTATCCGTCCGGATCTGAGCCATATGTTCGAACTGGACCCCAAGTTTGTGGAAAATCTCCTTCTTTCAAGGCAGGTTATCAGCTTCAGTTCCTATTTTCATCCCTCACTTGTATCTCTCTACCTGGAAATCGCAAAAAAAGAAACTCAAATTTCTTTAATCCTGACCGAGCCTGTGTTAAAGAGGTTTAAAGCTGATTACAGCGAAAGTTTCCAAACTCTAGTTCAGTTTGAACATGTCAATTTGTCTCTTTTCCCGAAAAACTCTAAACTCGCAGGAGTTACAGTTACAGATAGGTTCTTCCTGCTCACCATTCTTCCCCAAGTAAAGTTTTTTGAGCATGAAAGCCTGTTCAGCTCCGAGCCTCAAGCTCTCAAATGGGGCACCGATCTATTTTCATACTTACAAAAGGAAGCAGTTCCGGTTTCAGTCAAAACGAATGCAATAATTCTTTAGGTTTTACTTCATCTCGAGTTGAATGTAGATGAGTTAAATGTAGATAATCGTGAGTAGTGAGCATATAGCAGTTAGACCCTTATGTAAAAGTTCTAAAAGCTCAAAATATGTAAAACTCGGAATATAAAGGTTTTCAGGTTGTTCAAAAAGCTTAAAATGCAGAGGTTTTCAGGTAGCAAGTGTGTCTAACCATTTACCTTCAATAACTGTTTAATGGAATAAGAGGCTAATATTAGTGGGGGATAATTATGAGTTTCACGCTTAATATCGAAACTAATTTCTCGCCTCAGGAAGTGACTGAGGCTATTCGCTCGGCTCTTGAACATGAAAAGCACGTTGCCAGGTATAAGATCAAAAGTTATTCTGCAATCTGCAGGGATTTTGAAACAAAATTCGGGTTCAGTTCTGCTGAACTCCAGGCAAAACTTGAAACCCCAAATCGAAATAAAGAAAGCAGTTTTTTCGACTGGTATGCAGCAAAAAGAGGGCTTGACCACTGGAACAAAAGACTTGAAATCCTTTCAGGTATTTCTTTTTGAACCGAGACTTTAAATTTCCAGTCATTACATTGAAGCTTTATCGGCATAGTTTTGCCTTTTGAAGCTTTATTTGAACATTTCTGTTTTTCGGTATAATTTACTTATTCCCTTTTGCGCCTGGATTTTGAACTCCTGTTTTCGTTTCCCTTTTTAATCCAGAATTGGCAAATTATTTATGTATGTGTATAAGTATTAACAGGGTTAATCATTCTCCCTAAGGAGTAATCATGCTTAATAACTAATTCGCCATCTTATCCATTGATGATATGAAAATTGATTCTCTTCTCTCTGGCGATTTTGGGTATTAAGTCTTTGGTTGTAAAATATGCTGAGGTGTTAAATCTGGTCAAAAATATCCTAAAAAGTATGGTAGGAGAAGCTCTCATAGGCTCCGGTCCGGAAGTTGCACACATAGACCTGGTTATCGGGCCTAGAGGAGGCCCAGTTGAAGCAGCGTTTATGAATTCGCTTGCAATGCCCAGACAGGGTCATACCCCACTTCTCGCAGTCCTGGAACCAAATCTCCAGCCCAAACCTGTAACCTTGCTCGTAAATAAGGTAACGATAAAAAACGTATCGCAAGCTGCTCTTATGTTCGGACCGGCTCAGGCTGCAGTCGCAAAGGCAGTTATGGATTCTGTAGCTGATGGAGTGCTTCCTGAAGAACAGGCTGATGATACTTTTATTATCGTTTCCGTATTTATTGAATGGGATGCGAAAGATAAGGACAAAGTTTACGAATTTAATTATGAAGCAACAAAGCTTGCAATAGCAAGAGCTATGGAAGGCAGTCCTACTGTCGAAGAAGCGCTTGCTAAAAAAGATTCAGCAAAACACCCGTTTGCCTGAATTATAATTTAGCACAATTTAAACTTCAAAAGCAATTTGTTTCAGGTTGAAACTTGACTTCTTAAACTGCGGACAGTGGGATCTCAGAGTTTTTATTTACTCTAAGAGAGACTCTGCCTGCAGTCTTTTCTAAATAGTCCTGGCTTGCAGTATCTCTGAACAGCTGGTCCTTCCAGAGTAAATAGTGCCTGACATATACAGCAAGTTATACTACAGCACGTTATACTACCCCACTTCAACGACAGGCCCTAATGCTATATCTCTAGCTTCAATTCCCAATATGTGTCTCTCAGAAGCTAAAGAAGCCTTTAAGGAATAGAAACCCAATCTTATTTGAAAACAGGATCAGAAAACCATATTATTAGCTCAGGATTCTAAAGTGATAACACATTCAACTGACCAAATGCCGAATCTACTAATTATTTTTTAGTTAAAAGAAGCCAGAACCTAAAAGTTTATCGTAAAGTTTGTGTTAATAGTTAATCGGAAAAATATATACGCAGTAGGCTGATACCTTGCTTTTTCCGGTAGTAGGTAACCTCAGTCCTTATTATTCCCTTTTGGGACAATTGTATTTCTCAAAGAATATCTTTCTCCCAAAATTATTTCTTGTTTTCTGTTCTTAATTTCTGGATTTTATCTTTTTGTTCCTCTTAAGTACAAAGCTGCCAGAGAATCTGACATCAGGATTATATGATAGCAGGCTGGCTTTTTCTTTCAGGGTTTTGCAGTACTGTATGGTTATACGCACAATGTTGTATTGCCAGAATATTTCTCAAATTTTATGAGTATAGTATCTCTGTATATGGAGTCTTTCAGGAGTACATTTAAGAGTGCTTAAAGGAGCGCGTTCGGGGGAACGTTCAGAGACAGTTTCTTGTTTTTTCTATTAGTTCCTTGCTGAGAAAGTTCTCACTAGAACTAAAATTTCTGAGTTATGATTATTTTTGCAGGTCTTATTCTTTCCAGGCTTTTACCGGCCTTTATGATGACCGAAACGGATATTGGAGACTTAATGACTGCGTAAAAAATAAAAGCGCGGGCAGATAAATATTTATAATAAGTATAAGTAGTTTATATTGAGGTAAAAAAATAAGAACTTTATAGTGGGGGAATTACATACATGAAGATTAGAGTAGTTAGTTCCAGAGAGGAAATATTCACTCTCAATCCTAATGAGCGTGTTGTTCATCTGGCCTTCAGACCTTCGAACAAAGACATTTTTGCACTCGTTGAAACCTGTCCGAAAATTGAGGTAATTCAGTTGCCCAAATCTTATAGGCGCACGGTTTCGAAATCTATAGAAATGTTCCTTGAGATGCAGAGGATCCAGCTTATCGAAGGCGATGTCTGGGGTCACAGGAAGGATATTAACGAATACTACAGTATTCCTTCTTCAGTCATTGACAAAATAAGGGAGCTAAAATCGGAGGGAACACCTGCTGAAAGAATCGAAGAAAAGGTCGCAAGGGAAAGCAAACTAAATCCTGAGATGGTTGCTTATATCCTGACCAAGGAAGCTTCTGCCTGAATAAGCATCAGCTCAGAAATTTTCACTAGATTCTTGAGTGCAGATAAAGCCATATAAATAGTCTCAAATCTTTGAGAATATCCTTTATCATCCAGATTCCAGCTTAAACTTTTAATTTTTAAGGAGCCTTAATAGGTTCCCTGATCCTGGACAGTAGCGTGAGCTTTCCGGGGCAGGGAGACTCCATATGTTTTTTTAATTATTGTGCAATTGTTGTGCATTTGATGATTCGTTTGTATCTGATTTGAATTATATATATGAATATCATATGTTTATATATGGGATAAAACGCCATCCACAAATAAATAATCGTAAAGTTATAACTCGAAAGAAAAAAGCCAGTGGTAACAGGCTTACAGAAGAAAATTTAAAAAATCGTTGTTTGGAAAGTTAAGAAAATAATAGAAATTGGATAACCCGGAATAAAATAAAGCCTGAAATTTCAGGCTTCGTAGTATCCAATTTCTTCTTTTGTAAGATAACATGCAGGGTCATCTGCCCAGACATTTCCGTATACAGCTTCGGCCCGTACCCTGAAATTCCCATTGCAAACATCGAGCCATTTGCACCTGGCACAACGGTCTCCGTGAACTTTTATCAGGGGTTTTCGGTTTTTAAGCCCTGCCATGATTTCATCGCTCAGGTCAGTCCAGATTTCACTGAATGGGCGTTCCCGCACATTTCCAAAGGAATAGTGCCTCCAGAACTGGTCGGCATGTACCGCCCCGTCCCAGGATACGCAGCCTATACCTATCCCTGAAGAATTTCCCTGGTTCATGGAAAGAAGTTCAAATACCTTGGCAGCCCTTTCAGGATTTTCTTTGAGGAGCTTCATGTACAGGTAGGGGCCGTCACAATGGTTATCCACTGTCAGGACTTCGGCAGGAAAACCTTTTTCGTGAAGTTTTCTTGTCCTCTCGAGTATCAGGTCTACAGCCTGCCTGGATTCCTCAAGGGAAAGGTCTTCATTTACCATTTTTGAACCCCGACCTGCATAAACCAGATGATAGAAACATATTCTTGGAATTTTTTCTTTTTCAAGTAGGTCAAAGATTGCAGGAATATCCCTTACATTTTGCTTGTTGATGGTAAAACGCAGGCCAACCTTTATGCCTTCTTCCTGGCAATTGTGAAGCCCTCTTAGAGCTGCATCGAACGCCCCTTTCATGCCCCTGAATTTGTCATTCGTTTCTCTGATCCCATCAAGAGAAACTCCTACGTAAGAGAGACCGACATCCTTTAGCTTTTTTGCCAGATCCCGGTCTATGAGCGTCCCGTTTGTAGAAATTACAGCCCTCATCCCTTTTTCACGCGCGTAGGCTGCAAGCTCAGGCAGGTCTTTTCTCATGGTTGGTTCCCCTCCGGAAAAAAGCATTACCGGGCTTCCGAAACTCGCAAGGTCATCGATAAGAGCTTTGCCTTCTTCCGTTGAAAGCTCATTTTCAAATTCTATGTCCTTTGCCTGGGCATAACAATGGACACATTTCAGGTTGCAGCGGCGGGTCATGTTCCAGACTACAACTGGCTTTTTATCCTTTGAAAACTGCAGCAAGTGAGAGGGAAGCTTTTTTGATTCCCTTCCATAGCGGAGGGCATCTGAGGGTTCCACGGTTCCACAGTAAAGTTTTGAAATGCCTATCATGTCGATCCGTCAAAATTGAGATTGTTTTACAGAAATAAGTAAACAATTTGAGATTGTTGTCTACTTTAACTTAGTCTTCTGATTGTTTTGTATTTGTAGAGACAGGGTGAGTATATGACATTCACGATTATAAAACTAAGGTCCGAATGCCCGGACTTGAGGATATGACCAGAAAAGCCGAATATCCGGAAGTCAACCGAGAAAAATATTCTCAATTACATATTTTCGATTTGTAAAATTATCTATTTGCCAATAACATAAAACCTCTTCGAATTTGATATATATTTGATATATCTGACTGTTCCTTCGACCCTATAAGTATCATACCCTGCTCTCCATCTATTTCAAAGTGGTCAATCCATCTGGAAGGCCTGCATTGTCAGGTTATCAGGAGTTGTTACCATCCTGCTGTCGCCAAAATATTCAATCCGTTTTCCTTTTCGCCGGTTAATTTGATCGGGCATGGTTTCATCTCATGAACGGTATACTGTTGTTGAAAAGTCATAATTAAAAACGTCGGTATCGTGGTCGATTATCGCAAAGACTTGAGTTTTCTTTCGGGATAGAAGGGCCAGAAGTCCCGACGAATGGAGTTTCCCATCTCGCGATAGTATCCATGATTTTGATTGCTATCGCTTTAACCGGCAGGCTTGTGAATGACAGCGCAGTTTGACAAGACCTTCGTTACGGGATGACAGCGCAGTTTGACAAGATCTTCGTTACGAGATGACATCGCAGATAATGATTGATGCAGGAATGGCTTTGAAAATCTCTTTTTTCCAGGTATTAGCAACGATTCTGGAAAAGCAGAGTTTTTTTCCTCAGAGTAGTAAAAGGCGTGTGTGTTCCGCAGGAAGGTTTGAAAAAAGAGCATATTTTGAAAGAGGGGATATAAAAGAAAGTCTAGGTTTAAAAAAGAGATCGGACTTACGCAGTTGAACTAAAAAATCAACAGCATCAGACCGGTAACTGTTTAAAACATGAATTACATGAATTTAATCCACATTCTTTGACGTAATTGATTTTGTTCTTCAAGTGCGTAAGTCCTGAGATAAAGAGCTCAAAAACACTTATTTTGAAGTGTTAAAACCCACCCTGTCCCGGGACAGTTTTACGTTTCAGGCATCTGAAATCAGTTTCTTTTGGAGAAACGTATTCCATTATCCTCATGCAAAATCCGTAGGATCTGCTGTACATTTCGCATTCTCCACATCTTACTGGCATCTGTTCCGTTAGCTTTTCCTCCCGTATATTACATTTTAATTATATTTTATTCTTAGAGTGAATAATTTTCTAAAGTTATATACTTTACCCATAATTTTAGATTTGTTTTAATTCATATACGACTATTTTTCATCCCTTTCATAACGGATTTCAGAATTACTTAAAGGAAAGATGCGGGGTCGATTGCAACTTAAAGTACACGGATTGAGGGCATTATTATGAAGGAATTCCTTTAGACTGTTTTTTAACTTAGAATGTCTCTTAAATATAATATTAAATATAATATTTAATATGAGAAGTAAAGAATTCACATTCGGTGTGCTTAATGATGACAAACGTGGAGATATACCCGTCACCTGACCTGCAAAAAAGGGACTCCTGGATTATGAGAAGCAAATTTGACATGTATCAAAGGTTTATTTGAACCATTCCAGAAATTCGTACATTGGTACGACAAAAGACCTCATGGGCTTTTAAGTGTTGTTATTTCGAACCGGTTTTATGAGAAAAGCACGGTTTTATGAGAAGAGAACGGTTTTATGAACTCATTCCCATATAGCGTGGTTCTCAAAACGATTTGAGTCATACTTTTAGAGCAGTTCTTCAGTTACTTTTAAGCTGACTTTTCATAGCTCTTTTTTCATAGCCTTTATAAGGGCTTCGAAGGTAAACTCTTCAGGGATCACGTCCGCATTGACACCATATTTTTTCAGGGTATCTCCTGTAGGCGTTCCTATAGCTCCTACCACGGCCCTGCTGAGAGATTCTTTTATGGTTTCCTCTGCCCCCAGCTCTTTAGCGTGCTTCATAAAGCCTTTAACCATCATCGAACTTGTAAAAGCAAAAGCATCCACTTCCCCTGCAAGCGTGCGCTCTATCAACTCTCTCTGGATCGCTCCTTCAGGAATACTGAGAGTGTACACGTGGGTCTCATAAACCGTAGCTCCGCACTTTTCAAGCCCTTCTATTAAGACTTTAGCCCCAAAAGAGCTCCTGGCAAGGTCCACCGTCTTTCCTGCGACCTCGGAACAGAGAGCTTCTACAATTCCTTTGGAACTGTAATCTCCCGGCAAAAAAGAGTTGTCAATTCCTATTTTTATGAGTTCTTTTTCCGTATTAGGCCCGATGGCAATTACCTTGAGTTTTTTAAGCGCTGTAATGAAATCTTTCTTTTCAATTTCAGAAAGCTTGTCCAGAGTAAAACTTATTCCGTTTGCACTGGTAAAGACTACGTAATCCGAAGATCCCTCAAGGACTCTTTGTACAAAGGGCTCAAACCCTTCATCTTTTATGCCTTCAAGCTGGATCATAGAGGCATATAAGGGCTCAAAACCGTAATCTTGCGCAAGCACCTCTGATTTTTCCCTGTAGCTTTCCGGCCTCATAATTGCGAGAACAGGTCTTTTTTCTTCTGCCATATTCCTCTCTCCTGTTATATCCCGTTATTTCCGCGCCGGGTTAAAAGTCAGCTCCTGTCAACTGTTCCCCGAGAATATCGTGCAGGCGTACAACATCCCCTACAACCGTAATAGCTGGAGCCTTTACTTTTCTTTCTTCTGCCAGGCTGGCGATGTTTGCAAGGGTCCCTATAGTTACTCTCTGGTCGGCCCTGGTTCCTCTCTCAATGACTCCAACAGGAGTATCCGGGGCTTTGCCGTGCTTCATGAGTTCTTCTGCGTTCCGGCCAAGCATCTTCACACCCATAAGGATTACAATTGTTCCGCCGAATTTTGCCAGGGTTTCCCAGTCAAGCCCACTTTCTTCTTTTGTAGGGTCTTCATGCCCTGTGATGAAAGTAACCATAGAGGTGCTTTCCCTGTGAGTTACAGGAATTCCGGCATACGCAGGCACTGCTATTGCAGAAGTAATCCCAGGCACAACTTCAAACTCAATTCCTTCGGCTACAAGCACTTCGGCTTCTTCTCCGCCTCTTCCGAAGACATAGGGATCTCCTCCTTTAAGCCTGACTACCATCTTTCCTTCTTTTGCTTTCTGCACAAGCACTTCATTAATCTCAGCCTGGGTCATGGTATGGTTGCCGGCGTATTTCCCAACATCAATTTTTTCCGCACTTTCCGGCATTGAGTCAAGAATAGCTTTTCCAGGAAGCTGGTCAAAAACAATTACTTCAGCACTGTCAATTAGCCGGCGGGCTTTCAGGGTAAGGAGCTCAGGGTCGCCTGGACCAGAACCCACAAGATAGACTTTTCCGTAATTTCCTGACATGTGACGACGGTTCCTTTATGTTTTTTGGATAGAAATGTGTAATCTGGAGAAGGTTAACGAGTTTTTAGAATATATAATATCCTGAAAATCGAGCCAGAAATAATGCACTTGAATCGCACTTGTTTGTATTGTTGTACCTGTTTATCTTTGTGTTTGAAACTTAATATATCCAGAATCCCTGTATCCTTAATAACAACCTGAAAATTCTCAGCCATTTTGTTGTCATTTGCTGGAATCTGAAGTTTGGGGACATTATCAGAATCATTTTTCCGAAATATTGTTTCACAAGTTATATGGAGTCTTATTCTTAATTGTATATTTATATATTTATTATGTGACCTTTATTATATGACTTTAATCATTTTTTTATATATTATGTTCTAATGTATATGAACTCTGTATATGAACTCAAATGTACACTTTAATTCAAAATATAAGCCATAGTTTCTAAAATAATCAAGGAGTGGAAAACTTGCCAAATGAACCTGAACTTCTGCCGCTCCATAAGCTTGGGGCACGGAAAGATGAACAAACTTTTGGGAAAATAAATTTTGGGCTTTTTTTACCAGGCATTTCGGAAGAGGGAGAATATGAACTCTTTGTGAGGGTTATTCATGAAAAAGACCAGTTCCTTCAGGATATACCTCCAATGGACTTTGAAATGGAACATTCGACAGACCCAGATTACGGGGACTACTGGTCTGCAGCGATAAATATTGAAGCTAAAGATAAGCTAAAGCCATTTTCTGCGTGGGGAACCCCTGGAAAATATGTCTATCGATATTGCCTTAAAACTCCAAAAAATCCAGAACTTATTGACTGGATTATCGACCCCTTTGCCAGGGAATTCGGGGTTGGGAAATTATCTGCTTTCACTCTCGGGTACGAACACTATACGTGGGACAAAAATGAACTGGAATGGAAAACCCCTTTCATAAATGACATTGTCCTTTATGAACTCATGATCAACGAGTTTGCGGATGATATCAAAGGGACGATTGACCATCTGGATTACCTCGAAGACCTCGGAATTAATTGTATAGAACTGATGCCTCTTTCAAACGTTGAGAAAAGAATAGACTGGGGATTTGCACCGATTGGGTATTTCGGGGTGGATGAACGTTTCGGAAATCGAAAAGATATGCAAGAATTGATCGATAAGGCTCACCAGAAAGGCATCGCGGTCATAGTAGATTCGGTTTACGCACATACAAGCCATCTTTTTCCGTATTACTATGTTTACAACCAACTTGGATACCCTCATAATGAAAATCCCTTCATGGGTCCTTTCGCTGAAAACGCTTTTGGAATAAGTACAGACTTTAATCAGAAATTTACCAGGGATTTCTTTTTAACAGTCAACAATCACTGGCTTGACCGTTATCATGTAGATGGTTTTAGATACGACTACGTTCCCGGTTACTGGCTGGAGAATGAGGAAAATGGCTACACCAAACTTGTAAGGGATACATACCAGCTTGTTAAGGCAAAAAAAGGCTCTTCTGATCACTGGCAGCGATTTTTTGAAGGAGAGTCTGTAAACCTAATCCAGTGCGCTGAGCAGCTTCAGAAACCTGTTGAAATCCTGAATAAAACCTATAGTAACTGTACCTGGCAAAACGAAACCCTGGATGCGGCCAGAGGGATATATGGAAATTGTGAAAAATTGACCAAGCTTGGTTCCCTCTTCGGACTCTCAGGTTATCCGACAGAAGTTCAGAACAATGGAGATAAGATTACAAAAACTGCTCTTCAGTATCTGGAAAATCACGATCATTCCCGGTTTATCTGTAATTTTGGAACAATAGCCAGTGATAATGAGCTTTTGAAGGAAGGCGATCGCGCCCTCTGGTATAAGGTACAGCCTTATCTGATAGGCATGTTTGCAGCAAAGGGCATTCCAATGTTATGGCAGGGGCAGGAGTTTGGGGAAAACTACTGGCTTCCTCAAGAAGGGTGGGGAAGAGTGCTTTTGTACAGACCTGTGCGCTGGGAATATTTTTATACGTCTGAAGGTCGGTCCCTGGTCAATCTTGTCAGGAGACTGGTTAAGCTTCGCAGGAATAACCCTCAGTTTACCAGAGGAGAGCATTATTTCTACAATGATTATACCTTATATCAGTCCCGAAATATCATGATGTTTTCCCGGACTTACAAAGGTGTTTTCAGCCTGGTTGCGTTGAACTTCGGAGCCCAGGATCAGGTAGTTTATTTCAAGTTTCCATCTGATGGTAATTACCGGGAAGAACTTCATGGTCAGGATAATTTAAAAGGAGTTTCTGCAGGAAAGGACGTACATCTTAGCATTCCCAGCAACTATGGAAAAATCTGGACATTGGCAGTTTGAGACATATGAAGACATAAACATCTTTCTGAAGATGGATATTAAATATAAACAATTTTAATTCACGATGGGTTTCTCGGATACATTAGGTGGTAATTAATAAATACCTCTTGAGTACTAGTGAATTCAACATTTGAGTACTAGTGAGTTCAACATGCTTCGTATAACTTTTCTTGGTACTGGAGGTTCTCTTCCAACCCGCAACAGAAACCCATCGGCAGTAATGGTTAATAGAGAAGGAGAGCTTATCCTGTTCGACTGTGGAGAAGGAACCCAGCAGCAGATGATGAGGGCAAAGACAGGGATGATGAACCTGTCCTCTATTTTTGTCAGTCATTTCCATGCGGACCATTTTCTGGGAATTCCTGGCCTGATCCAGACTATGTCTTTTATGGGAAGGAAAGACCCCCTTCTGATTTACGGCCCTGAGGGAACAAGGGAATTTACTGAGCTTTTTAAAGCCCTTGGCTACTTCAACCTTAAGTACGAAGTCCAGGGCATCCAGTTGAAACCCGGAGATGTTGTTGAAAGAGAACAATATGTGATCCGGGCTTTAAAAACCGAACACAGCATCTCAAGCCTCGGATACGCCCTTATAGAAAATCCTCGCCCAGGGCGTTTCAACAGGGAAAAGGCGATAGAACTGGGGATTCCTCCAGGTCCTCTTTTCGCAAAATTGCAAAAAGGAAACAAGGTAGAAGTCAATGGAAAGACCGTAAAACCTGAGGATGTAATGGGGAATTTACGGCCGGGGCGAACTGTTGTATACAGTGGAGATACCAGGCCCTGCAAGCCCGTTCTCGAAGCCAGCCGGGATGCAGATGTGTTGATACATGACGGAAGTTTTGCGGACGAGATGGCAGATTGGGCTGAAGAGTCAAAACATTCGACAGCAGGAGAAGTTGCAGCTCTTGCAAAGGAGGCAAAAGTCAGGAGTTTGGTCCTTACCCATATCAGCTCCCGGTATACTGATGATGTTGAACCTCTTCTGACCGATTCGAAGAAAGTGTTTGAAAATGTAATTATAGCCGAAGACCTGATGGAAATTGAAGTCCCGTACAGGTCGAAATAAGGCTTAACTCTTTATATTCAAAATGGCTCTTCGCTGTTTTATATGGGTTAGAAATAATTGTTTAGTTAGAAAGCATTGAGATCAAAATTCAAAGTACCTTCCAAAAAGACTCTAAATGGCCTTTAGAGAAAAACTAAAAAATCTCTAAAGTTAGATACCCGGACTTTTTAGTGAAAAGAAGTTGTCGCAGATATAATCTGCCCGCAACAGAATCAGAATAGTTCAGACGAGAGTCCAATCCAGTTTTTTATTTTCGGCATCGTAAAGTGTCACCTGCATGGTTTTGTCTTCGACTTCATAGACAGGCCTGATACCTAAATAAAGAGTGTCTCCATGATTAATATTGAGTTCACCATTCACTCTTCCGAAGTATACTCTACCTTTTGTACCATTTTCTTCTACTGTTATACCTTTCCACACAAGGTTTTGAATTACATTTACAACTTTACACTCAAACCGGTCGACTTCACGTATCTCATTCATGGGGATCCCTTTTAATTATTATTTCAGATATGGTTAAAAGTTTATAAAACTCGTTCCGTTAGAAAATAACGATTTTTATACATAAAATTATTCCTGTTCTTCATAAAGAAGAAAAATATGTAAAAGTGTTATACTGAAGCAGGTAAAAGCATTACATTAAAGCAAGTAAAAGTATCATACCGAAAGCAGGTAAAATACTGGTACTCTAAAAAGCTAGATATTAAAAACAATTATTTTTTAAAATTAGTTTTTAAAGTTAGCAATCAAAAAGTCGGTACTTATTTTAAAGTACCTTAAAATTTCATAGTTTAGCAGTAATGTACCTCCTTCGGATCAAACGTAAAGCTCAGAAGGGCCTTGAGATGTGTCTTTCCTGCCAAGTTTTGCAAGCGCATTTTCAAAATCCTTGTTTGTTACTATTTCACGCTCTTCTATAATTGCCTGGTGAAGAGCAGTTTTTAAAACCTTTTCAACAAGGTCTCTGCCCGAAAGTCCATTTGCTTTCTTTGCAAGTGCCCGGAAGTTACAGTCCTCTACCTGCAATGGGAAGGTTTTTACATTTGACTCGAATATCTTGATGACTTCTTCTTCTATAGGAAGAACAAACTCAATTTCTTCTTCGAACCTGCTCCTTATAGCTGAGTCCAGGGAATATATCCTGTTTGTAGAGCAGATAGTACATACTCCATCGCGTTCTACTATGCCATCCATTTCGGTCAGAAGAGCGTTTACAATTTCACTAACATCTCCTCTCAACTCCTGGAATTTTCGATCCAGGGCTATGGCATCGAGCTCGTCAATAAAGATTATACAGGGAGCCATCTCTTCTGCTCGGTCATAAAGCTGATGAATCTGGCGGGCTCCATCTCCCACATATTCTCCTATCAGCTGTGTAGCTTTAACAGGAATGATGGGGACATCGGTTTTGTTCGCAAGACCCTTTGCAAGCATGGTCTTTCCGGTGCCGGAAGGCCCGAAAAAGAGGATATTTCTTGGCGCCCATTTCCCAAAGCGTTCGGGCTCTTCAAGGAAACGTTCAATCAGCCTGCACTTTTGCTTTGCAAGTTCCTGCCCGATTATGTCTTCAAATTTAACGCTACTCTTTATTTCTGCCGAGGAGGGAAGCCCATTTTCTTCTTCAGTTACAATAATTGATGTTGAAGTTCCTATTATGGATTCTGCAGGTTCCACATCTATGATACGGTAAGCAAAATCCGGGAACATCCGCCTATCAAAGAGATAATCTCCTTTACGAGCAACATATCCATTCCACTGTTCTCGGGCATAGAATTCAAAAACATCCCGATTTTCAATAACAGGATATTCGTCCATCATGCCGCTTAACGGATAACCTTCAGGCTTCAGAATCAGAAGCTCAGAGGTAGATCTCCCAAACTCGGTATTACTTTCATGAGTCTTTTTCGCGTTCACTCTTTGTGAGACTGGTCGCACTTTGTAATCAACTCGAATACTTTTCTATGCCTCTATAGTACTATAGTACTCCGAAGAGCTAATAAAATTAACCCCATAAACCAGGCAAAATATTCGACTGCGAAAGGCTCGCTCACTTTTTAAAGATGAGAAAGGTCTTCAAAAAGCCCTGTGTTTAAGTTGCTCCTGGAGTAACTATCGGTTAGGTTTCTTTTCAGGATTCAGGTAATTGTTATATATTCAGATATTCAATGTAACAATGTATAAATCCTGTAGAACCCCATATAAGTGTAAAATATTTATATGAGTAGCCAAATAGGTTATTTGTTGTTTGAAATATGTTTGAATTAATGGTTGTGTAATATAACATATAACAGGCTTTCTAAAGATTCTGATATTAGAATTTTGAGGTTGTGTTTCTATTATAGTACACATGAAGGTCTAATGTAAAAGACAAAGCTAATATATAAGGTAAATAATATAAAACTTATAATTATTGAATGAAATGTATTTTCAAACTGTTTGAAAATCTATCAACAATGTTGAGTAAATTACCTGACTAATATATTTATGTATAGAATATTTAGAGATTAAGTATTAAATTAGCAGCAATAAATATTATGTCGGTAATACAGCAGACTAACGACTTAAAAATGTAGTGCCTAATTAAGGCCAGTTTCAGAGTATGATTTTTATGTTTACTATGGAGAACACGGAAGGTTTCGACCAGAAAACTCTTGATAAGATGAATGCTGAAGTCAAGAAAACTATGAGCAAGCACGATCCTAAATCGAAAGATTACAAAAAGTTATTCGAGCAGGTTGAAGACCAAATCTTCGACAAATATTGTTCTGAGGTGTTCAGACCCTCTCTCAAACTTTAATAATTTACCTTTTTGGATTTAATTGCTAATTAAATCCAAAACGACAAATTCTTTTTTTTATTTTGCTTGATGAATCCATATTAATCAGTTGATATTTTTATAGTCTATAATTTAGTAATTTTTTAATAGCCATTTCTTTTTTGTAAGTCAAGGTTTTATTCAGGTGTCTTTTTTGAGGATTACTAATGATTCTTCAGTCCCAACTTTCGAGACGTTAAGTTCTTTCATCAGATCTTCGTTTACCTTCTCACATTACCCCATTGTACAAAACACCCGGTTACCAACCATGAAAGAAGAGAAGGAAAAAGTAATGGAAAGAAGAGAAGGGAAAAGTAATGGAAAGAAGAGAAGGGAAAAGTAATGGAAAGAAGAGAAGGAAAAAGTACAAGAAAGTAAACAGAGAAAACAAAATAGAACTATCAACGTAAAATTGACACTGGAAAAAGACATAAAATTGATCAAAAACTAATTTTAAAAACAGATTATGAAAAGTAAAGTATTATAAGGTGAGTATGGCAGCGATCCAGAGTTCCCGAAGGCTCGCACACTTCAGTACAGTAAGGAACGCGGGCAGGCTTATCTACTGTGTTCGGGATGGGTACAGGAGTTACACTGCCGCTATGGCCGCCAGACTCAAC
>Ga0268360_1002189_pt1 | contig 16177 bp, 6 predicted proteins | sample BioMet11_FD_192465 | JGI IMG/M metagenome (GOLD analysis project Ga0268360, IMG submission 192465) | Sewage microbial communities from Oakland, California, United States - Biofuel 11 (Illumina Assembly) | ecosystem: Engineered > Wastewater > Sewage > Unclassified | place: USA: California... | reverse complement strand
CCTGGAGCTGCCGTTCCCTCTGCTGCTCCTGCCGGAAGGCGCCGGTGATGTCCGATTCGACGACGAGGATATCCTCCTTCGTCCCGTCCAGCCACTGGTACAGGATCTGTTTGCGCAGACGGGTCCCATCTTCGGCCTTCCAGTCATACACCACCGAATAGGCGGGGCTGTCCTGGAGGCTGGCGGTGATCTTTTCCACGCCGATGCCGGCCAGCAGGGCCTCCCCCCTGGCGGGGTCAAAGAAGCGCCGGACGGCCTGCCGGATCCCTTCGTCGTAGGGATTTTCCGCCCCGGCATCGAAGCCGCAGCAGAGGGTCCGCTCAATGTGCGCCGAGCCATTGAAGGCCAGGGTCCGGTTCTTCACATTGAGGAGGGCGAAATAATCACATCGGTTTTCCAGGACCAGCTTGCGGATTTGTTCATTCTGTTTCATCTGATGGATGTCCCGGGTGTAGAAAAAGGACAGGATATCCCCGGTGGAGGGTTCCTCCATCAAAATGATGCGGGTGGACACCCAGATGAGCTTTTTCCCCACAAACCGGCGGTACTCAAGGGTGACATCCCGGTTTCCCTCACGGAAGGCCCTGAGCATGCCGGCGTGGCTGCAGGCGCGGATGAAGGCCTGCCTCTGCTGTGGGTCGGGGATCTGCCCGGCGGCCGCAAGGAGGGACCGGAGGGTTTCCGGACGCTGCCGGTCGATGGTCGGTTCGACGGCCCGTGCCTCTGCCAGCGCATCCGGGTCGACGGCCTCTATCGCCGCCAGGTCCCCGGTGCGGTTGAAGGTGATTTCGAGATCCCTCTTCACGCTGAAGGAGGCCGTCGCCAGGTAGATGCCCCCCAGGGATTCCATCCGGAACCGTTCATCCGAGATGGCCTTTTCAGCCTCAACCGTGCGGTCCACATTGAACACATTGCCGATGGCCTTGCAGGGCTTCCCCTTCTCATCGACGACGCTCATCAGGTGTGTGCGGTACCAGCCTGCGATGCCCGGCTGGTTCACGTACACGGTGCATTCGGCCTCCTTCTCACCGGCATCGATGGCCGCGATCATGTCCTTATAAACCGCCGCGTCTTTTTCATTCAAGTGGAGCAGGCGGATAAGGGAGGCCGGATAGTCCTCCACCGTCCCGGGAAGCATGTGGTATTTTTCCGGCTGCACCTCCACCTTGTACCGGTGCTCGGCAAGGTAATAGGTGAAGTGGATGATTTCCGAATAGGACAGGATATCCCGGTAGGTCAGCTCCTTCTCCCGGAGTTCATTCTGCACGCGGATCAAATGGTCCACATCGTAATAGGACACGTAGAACCGCTCGGTGGTCCCGTCCAGGGGCACATGGTTGGCCACGATCTCCACCCAGTGGGGCTCTTTCTCCCCGATGGACAGCCGGAGCCGGCAGTTCAGCTGCCGGTTCTTCCCCATCGCCTCATGGACGGCGTCGTAAAAGACCTTCCGGTCGTCCGCCAGGACATTGTTGACCACCGCCTTGCTGAAATAACGGTCCTTTTCTTCCGGCGGGATCCCCAGCATCTGAAAAAATCCGCTGTTGATGTAATTCAGCGCGATGTTCCCCTCCGTCACATCGAAGACCCCCACCCCCGAGGGGATGGATTCCACGCTCAGGGCCCGTTCCCGGGCGAGCTCCGCCTCGTGCTGCTGCCGGACGAGCTCGATCTGCTTTTCGTAGAGCTCCGTCAGATCCGTCTGGGTTTCCAGGATGAGGTCCTTCTGGGAATCCAGCCACCCATAGGTCACCTGCTTGTAGACGCACCGGCCCCTTGGGTCGATGTAGCGGTAGACAAAGTGATCCTCCCCATTCTCGTCGAGATGGGCGGTGATCTGCTCGAGCTGGCCGTGGTCCTTATAAAGGTCGCGGTCCTCCGCCAGGATGTAATGATCGTGGATGTCGTTAAACAGCCCATCGTAATCCACGGTCTCATGGGGCGCCAGATCCAGGGCATCGTCCTTCTTCCACAGTTCATAGCTGTGCCGGACGGGGCTGATCAGGCCGATGTGGTCGTACTTCTCTTCGGCGATCCGCTCCAGGATCATCCCGCTGATCCGCTGATCCGTGATATTCAGGGCATAGGCGATGCCCTCGATGTCATCGGTGATGGAATTCTGGAGCATGACGATGACGCCGTTGATCCAGATCGTCTGGCCGGCCTGGCTGCGGATGGGGTATTCGATCGCCATTTCCGTGACCCCATTGTGGAATTCACGGATCAGGTTGGGGAGGTTGAAGCGTTTCCGGCAATCCTCCTGGATCCCGTCGTCGATGATGATCTCGGCGCAGGCGGCGAGATACCCCTCCACCGTGCCCGATGCCTGCTGCCGCCGGGCCGCGTCAAATTTGGTCTGGACATCCGAGCAGATGTTCTTCGTGAGATTCAGGCGGAACATGGCCATGGCGTTGGGATTGGCCGAGGCGATCTCCTTGTACAGATTGTTGAAACGCTCCTCGTAATCCTCCTGCCGTTTCTTCTGGCCGGTGATGTCCGCAATGTAGAACGCCGCCGCGTCGTGGCCGTACCAGTGGATGTCGCGGACATCGTGGCGAAACCATTTTTTCAGCGGCGGGACATAGTTTTCATCGAGGTGGCCATAACCATCCTTCATGGCCGGCAGGGAGCACCAGGGGCATGGGGCCTCCAGGCCGTTGAAGAAACTGTAGCATTTTTCATTCTGATACTTCTGCTTGCCGCAGTGCCGGAGGGCCGGCTCATTGACGAAAAGCAGCTCATAGGTCTTTTTATCCACCACATAGATGCTGGACTGGTTCTCGTTGAGCAGGGTCACGTATTCCCGGGAGCCGGCCGCCATGGTGGCAAAGGAGACGAGGATCACCGGATCGCCCTGGCGGGTCCCGATGGTCTTGGCCCGGGCGCGCACCCAGACGAACCCCAGGTCCTTGTGGAAGATGCGGTAGGTCACCGAAACCACCTTTGACCCATCCCGGTCCCGGGCGATCCCGCGGATCTTTTCCGCCACCAGGCGCCGGTCCGATTCCAGGACGATGGCTTCCGCCCTTTCCCCGGTCAGCGCCATGTATTCGTCCCGGGTGAGGCCGGATAATCCCGGCAGCCCCTCGGAAAACGACAGGGTGACCAGGTGGTCGTCCCGGACGCAGTAAACCGCGTAATCCCCGGGATTCAGTTTTTCTATTTGATGAAGTGTCCTTTCGTCAATCTCTGACATGGTCGTCACCTCTTTCAGGATTTTTTTGTGATGGCTTTTAACAATTCTTCCTTCATAAGCCCCGGATCCACGGGCTTGGCGATATGGCCGTCCATGCCGGACTGGAGGCATTTCCGGATGTCGTCGGTAAAGGCGTCCGCCGTCATGGCGATGATGGGCACCGACCGGGCATCGGGGCGGTCCAGGGCGCGGATGGCCCGGGTCGCCCCGTAGCCGTCCATGACCGGCATGTGGATGTCCATGAGGATGCCGTCGAAGGTCCCGGCGGCCGAGGCCGCGAAGGTCCTGACCCCGGCTTCCCCGTCGTCGGCGACGGTCACCACCATGTGCGCTCTTTCCAGAATGGCCCGGGCGATCTCCTGATTCAGGGGATGATCCTCGCACAGGAGGATGTGCTTCCCCGCCAGCAGCGCCATCCGGTCCGCCGCCGGGGCGCCCTCTCCGGGAGCCGGCCCGGGGGCCTCCGCCGGCGCCGTATCAAACCGGAGCCGGACGCGGAAGGTGGTGCCCCGGCCCAGGACGCTGTTCACCGTGATGGTGCCGCCCATCTGGTCCACCAGCTTTTTCACGATGGCCAGGCCCAGGCCGGTGCCCCGCCTTTCCGTGTCGTATTTTTGATTTTCCTGGGTAAAGGGCTGGAACAGCACCTTCTGGAAATCGGCGCTCATGCCGATCCCCGTGTCGGTGATTTCGTGCTCCACCTGCATCTTCCCCGATGCAAGGAGGCGGTTGCGGATCCTGTAGGTGACCGTCCCGCCCTCGGGCGTGTACTTCACGGCGTTGGACAGGAGGTTGAAGACGATCTGGTTGGACCGCAGCTTGTCCGCCACCGGGACCACCTCGGTGACGGCCAGGTCTTCGTCCAGCACGAAGGCCTGACCCTTTTCCCGGCACAGGGGCCGGATGACGGCGTCCAGGTACTGGTTGAGGGCGCCGACGGGATAGGGCTCGGGGTGGAGCTCGATCTCCCCGCTTTCGGCCTTGGCCATGTCCAGCACGTCATTGATCAGGGACAGCAGGAATTTGGACGAGGTGTCGATCTTTTCCAGATTTTCCCTGGCCTGTTCCGGCAGCGCCATCTCCTGGGTCAGATAGGTCATGCCGATGATCCCGTTGAGGGGCGTGCGCATGTCGTGGCTCATCTGGGACAGGAACTCGGACTTGGCGCTGTTGGCGCTGTCCGCCTCATCCCGCAGCAGCTTTTCGGTTTCCAGCTGCTTTTCAAGCTCCGCCTGGAGGGCCACCTCCCGCTCGGCCACCCGGTAGCTCGCGTAAAAGATGTGGCCGTCGGGCCGGACTTCCCGCCGGATCGCCTCCTGGCTGACCCAGACCGGGCGGCCGTCCCCCCGGATGATGCGGTAATTCCCCGCGTTGAAATATTCCTTGTCGTAGCCGTCGTGGTAGACCTTTTTGACCCGTTCCAGGTCGTCGGGATGGACGGCGGTGAAGGCGTCCTTCATGTAGTCCGCGATGAGGGGGTCGGCCATCAGCTTCTTCCGGGCTTCCGGGCCCCGGCCCCTGTCCATGCCCAGGATGCGGAACATCTGCAGGTTGACGAACATCCCCTCCAGGTGGTCGGCGTCGGGCATGCGGAAGGAGACGATGCCGGTGCTGACGGAGTCGATGATGTCCTCGACGTACTCATTCTCCTTCTTCTGCCGGCGGACCGCCGCCGTCACATCGGACTGGACGATGAGGATGGTGTCCCGGGTGTCGTCCAGATAGTAGTACTGGAGCCGCCGGTACAGGTATTCCCCGGGATTCCCGGCATCCCGGCCGCGCACCTGGTATTCGTAACAGCCGTCTTCATCCAGATGCCCCTTGATCACATCCAGCCGGCAGTTTTCCAGATAGGCGGACCGGTCCTCGGCGACGACGAAGGTGTCCGCCGCGAACCCGGTGACCTGCCCATAGGGAAATACGGCGTCCGGCCGCCCGAAGCTTTTCCGGTACCGGACCGGAAGCCGGGTGCTCAGGTTCAAGAAGCGGACGGTGTCGTCCCGGGTGTCCAGGAGGGCTTCGCAGTCGTATTCCCGGTCGGTGAGGATGCTGAAGGCGAGGTCGCGGTATTTGTCCCTGGTGACATTGAGGGAGTAGACGATGCCCTCGATGTCCCCGGTTTCGGGATTCCTGAGCATCCGGACGAAGATCCGCACCCAGATCAGCCTTCCGCCCTCCGTCCTCCGGCGGTAGTCCAGGGCGAAATCCGTCCTTCCCTGGTGATAAAGGGCCAGAAGCTTGTTCCGGCTGAGGTCGTGGCGGAAGGCCCTCCGTTCCACGGGGATGGGGATCATGGCCGCGGCCTTTTCAATCATGCCGTCCACGGTGCCGGCCCGCAGGGCGTCCCGGATGAACTGGGACTGGCCGTGGGGCTCGTGACAGCTATTCCGGCTCAGGTTGACCCGGACGGTGCACAGGGATTCGGGATTGGCCGCGAAAAGGGACTGGATGGTCTGCCGGAACATCTCCTGCTGCTCCTGTTCACCGACCCACCGGGTGTAGGCGTTGGCGATGGCATAGGCCAGGGGGATGAGGAGCTCCCCGGCGTTTTCGATCTTTTCCGGGGAGGGGTTGTCCAGGCCGGTAAAGCCGATGAGCTGGTCCCCATTGTACAGGGGGACCTCCACGGTGCTGGTGACGGCCTGTTCCTTCATGATCCGGTATTCCACCGGCCGGCTGTCCCGGATGGCCTCGGCGTCCGGGGTGATGGCTGCTTTGTTTTGCTTGAACGCGGGCATCCAGGGGTCGATCATGCGGATGTCCACCCCCTGCATGGCCTTGAGCTTGGGCGCGACCCCTTCCCGGCACCATTCGTAGACGTTGTCCAGGGACCCCTGCCTGTTGATCAGGAAGATGTAGGACCGGTCGGCCTGGAAATGCGCCCCGCCGTTTTCCAGGGCGCCCATCAGGCGTTCATCGATGGTGCCGCTTCCGTTGATGATCTGGATGGCGGCAGCCAGCTCCCGCTGGGTTTCCAGGATGTTCTGAAGCTCCTGCTCCCTGGAGACGTGGTCGCTGACGTCAAAGATGATTTCGATCCGGGCGCGGTGGCCGTGGTAATCGATCTGGTTGTCGTGGAGCTGGTAGGTCAGGCCCAGCTTTTCGTTGTAATGCTCCCAGCGGTACACCTCGTCCTTTTTCAGCTTCCCGTTGGGGCAGAAGGGGCATGGGGCGTCCAGGCCCTGGATGACCTCATGGCATCTCTTTCCCGCGTAGTCGTCGCAGTGCATCATCTGCCGGCAGGCCCTGTTCATGTACAGAAGCTCATGGGTGTCCATGTCTGCCACGTAAACAGGTTGTTGGAGCTCCTCCATCAGAGGGTTTGATTCAATCTTTGGATTTTCCATGGATGTTGCCTCGTTTTTCTCCCCCGTAAATCCGGCATTCGGCCGGTCGATGATTTATTTTTGGTTCCGTTTTGCCCGTGGGGCATCGGGAAATGCCCCTGATCTTTTATTTTTTATTATACCATATCTTTCATGTAATCCTCTTATTGAAAATGATTTATCCACCCATCATGGACGCCGATTTAAGTGTCCGGCGTCCATGTCAGCAACCCTGCCCGCAACTATGACGGATTGTGGGGTACCCTGAAAGGGCTCTCCCCTTCCCCTGCCATGACCATCTTCTGTTCCAAGGCCTTGGCGGTGAACACGATATCCTGGGACAGGGCGTCCTGTTTCCCGGTGTCCTCATTGCGGATGGAGCGGATCCAGGTGTTCAGGATATCGTCCACGGCCTTTTCCGCCTCGGGGCTGGCCTGGCCCTTTTGTTCCAGCCGGGCGTAATCCTGGCCCAGCTTTTCCAGGGTGGGCAGGCACCCCCGGTAGGGGGACACCTGGTACAGGCCGTCCCTTTCCAGCAGGCGGTCCACCAGCAGGAATTCCCCCTGGAGCCTGGGATTCTGGATGCTGTCGGCCACCTTTTCCAGCTGGACCGGCGACGGGGAGGCTTCCTCCCTTTTGGCTTTGACCTTCGGCGCTGCCGCCGGCACCGGCCGGCGGGGTTCCTCCCGGCCATCGCCCTGGGCAAAGGCTTCTTTGATCGCCTTGACGCCGTAGTAACCGATGAGCAGTCCCGTCAGCAGGAAGAAGGTGTCGATCCCAAAATCCCAGGTCCGGATGAAGTAGGAGACCAGGCCGAGGAGGCCGTAAAAGCCGCCCAAAACCGTCAGCGCAATGGCACCGACCTTACTCCAGACACTTTGTTTTTTCATTTCATTTCACCTCAGTTTTAATTTGATATTTTGATTGAGCCCCAATTTAATCTTGATAGAGAATTTTGATAATCGACTGAATTATTAAATCAACCATACTCATCTTCGTATAATTTGCATCTTATTTTCCTTGTGCCAAATATTCTTTTTTTCACCTTCAATAACTATGAATATAAATAAACAAAATTAATATAATTCAACATCTTCATTCAACTTTTCATGAATGTCAATTCTATTTTTAATATTAATTTCATTAACAAGCCACCCACTCAAATTACAATTTTTAATAAAGTCGTCTATTCTATTAACTCCATTCATTTCTTTCATGGTTACAACAACACCAAAACGAATTCCTTCCCCATCCTTAGGATCTAATCTATTGTTCGTTTTAATTTCCATTCCCCAGTTTTTATTTCCATATGATTTTCTTGGTACGTTTGTCCGTTTAGGTACTTCTGCAATATATTTTACATTATCCCATTTTCTAAATTTATCTCTCGCCTCACCTTCATATAAATAATTCTTCTTTTCATCATATACGTCATTTTGATTCTGTTTATCATTATTTATTTCGTTCAGCTTTTGATTATCTTTAATTCTACCAAAATGAAGATTTAACTCTGTATTAGTATAATCCACCCCTTGCGCCCTATTACACTTCGGGAAATAACACATTGTAGCTCTTGCAAGATAAGGGTATTGATCATTTTCAAGAGGGATTGGGAAACTATAGTTGTATGTATTCCATTTTTCACTCACATCCGATACTAAAAACTTAATTTCATCATTTTTAGTTTGAACGATATCTTCTATTCTAATAGGAACTACACCATGTCCATAAAGAGCAATTTCCTCTGGAGTTGGACATCCCTTCCAGCCACGCGCGGCATCAATTATCAATGCCTTCGCAACTTCTCTTCTCAATCCTAACACATCAATTAAATAAGATAATTTGCGAGCTATCCATGGGGCTGCATATGAAGTTCCAGCAACAGATGCCTCTCCAAGTGGTTCACAAACTTTAATATATTCTTCTTTACTTCCGCCGTAATAACTGACATCTGGCTTGGAAAAAAACGAAAGTGCAAGTCCCTTTCTTGAATATTTTGTTGAAAGACCTTCTTTTGTAACTGCGTTAACTACCATACTATTTATTGAATCCGCAGGCGACCCAATTTTCACAATATTTTCATTAGGTTTATTCGTTCCCGCAACAACAAATATGACATCATTTTCATACTGAATCTGATCTAAAACAGCAGCTTCTGCCGAAATAAAATTATCATTTATTTCTTGTTGACTACCAAGCGAAATATTCCATACTTTTATATCTCTATTCTTTGTGATTATTCTCTTTATTTGTTTTACAATAGTAAAAGATGAGAATCGAGATCCTACAGCAACTCCAAAATGGCGCACCTTAAATCTACCACAACCATCATCCAGCCATGGATTTAGTCGAACGCCATCCACAATAATCGATGTAACAGCAGTTCCATGTTGATAATCTTTTGGATCCTTTGGAATGTTTTTATCTACCATATCATGATAATCAACCCATTCGCTAAAATACACACTAGAATCAAACAAAGTATCAATAACACCAATCGTTGGTTCAATACTCGGAGATGGAATATGAATCATACCACTACTATATTCTTGAAGAAAATCCTCAGGAGATAATTCAGCCAAATCAACTGTTGCCATTGACACAAGATAAGGAGCTTTTTCAAACAAAAGTTTTACTTGCTCTTCATCTAAAAAAACAGTTTGATCATCTAATATTCTATTTGACATAATATTAATACCGATTTTTTTCAACAAAATTTTTGTGTTCATATTTGTGTTAAATAGCGTAATTATACTTTGTTTCAATTGTGGTGTCGCCATCTCTATTTCAAAATCATCAATATATGAAGCATCCGCAATTACTTGTTTAAAACCTGTTTTAGATAATCCATATTTAGTAAATTCAATTTTATTAAATATTATATCATCCTTTAAAATGGATTGTGTGATACCATCTTTGAATTTTTCATTTAACACATTACAAGTATTAGATAATAAATTAATGCTCTTATCCAAATCCTTAACATCAATGTAATATGTTATAATATGTTTATTTTTTTCAGTATTAAATTTTGCCCCAACAATAGCAGAATTAGAATTCTTTCCTTTTAGTAAACCAGAAATTCGATTGGATTTGGCAACGATTTTATTGTAATAAACACTAATAAATATACCTTCAAATGGCTTGTCTTCATGTAGCCAAAATTTTTTTATTTGATGCAACTCATCTATTAATGAAAGCAGTTGTTCTTTTGTTACCTTTTTTTTCCCATTCATTGCACAATTACCGCCACCGCCAATTTTAGATGCTTGAACAAACCGTTTGCCTTTCAATTCCAGAACATTATTCATCTTGATTCGTCCTCCTTATTCAATTTTCTTGAAACTGTACTTTTGGACTCACCCTTGAGCTTTTCAATTTCCCTCACTGTAAAGCCTTTGGTATGCAGTTGACTAATATCAGTTTGTTCAAGATTTCCAATCAATTTGTTATAAAGCCGCCTTAAGTAATCATGTTCATAATTCAAATCGCTAAATGCCAACGAAGTTCTTATTATATTTTTTAGTTCTCCCGGATAAGGAAGACTATCTGCTGTTTTCAATATTTTTTTAAATAACCTTGTATCTTTTGGAATTCCCTTGAAGTTTTTAATGTAAGATGAAAAAAAACACTCGGCAACTTCAATTAAATCGTCTTTTGTATAACGATCAAAATCTATAACTGCATCAAACCGTCTTATTAGCGCTTTATCAAAATGTGGAAATAAATTTGTCGTTGCAATAATGATTATTTCTTGATTTAAATCAGTTATTCTATCAAGTTCTCTTAAAATAGTTGAAGTTACCCTTCCCATTTCACGTACATCATTAGAGTTAACTCTATCTAAAGCAATCACATCTATTTCATCAAATAAAACAACAACCTTATCTTGGTGCGGAATCGAGTTAATATCATTGAATACGCAAGCTATATTTTTATTAGTTTGTCCTAATTTACTATCAATCAAATAATCAAAATCAACATAATACAATGTTCGTTTTAGCAAACGTGCGACATGCTTGGCTGCTTCCGTTTTTCCACTACCAGGCAAACCTTCAAATAAGAATTTATTAATACCAATATTATGGTTCACTGCATTAATAATCCCTTTTATATCATCAGAAATTCCCACAGGAAGATTTAGTGGCTCCATTCCCATGGTATCCGTCTGCTTCAAAAATTCACTTTCAAAATCACTACTTTGTGGAGTATATAAATTTGATTCTGCAATTAAACCCATAACATACTCAGCCAATTGGTCATCCCCAATACTATCAAAGTCTCTTGCGATATTAATAGCTTCATTCCTAAAAGCATTTTCGTTTTTTTCAACATGATATTTAATCAGGTTTAAAATATTTTGCTTTTTCATAATTTCATACCTCCAAATATGTTTTCATTATACCATATCGTGGGACAAAAGTCTATATATTTGGGACAAATTTTATTTTATCAAAGTGAAAGGTTACTTCATGAATAAAAGCAGCGGGCATATCCGCTGCTTTTATTCATGAAGTGTAAATTTCGTTTTTTTCTTTTGTCCAATGGGTGCTGTCCTTTACTCCACCCCCAGCAGCTTAAGCTGCCCTGCAATCTCCGCCTCCAGGGCGGCGATGTCCGCGTCGTCCTGGGCCAGCAGGCGGTTCACCTCTGCCAGGTCGATGGGGGCTTCCTCCTCAAAGGTGTCCACGTACCGGGGGATGTTCAGGTTGTAGTCATTGTCGGCGATCTCCTTGGGGGTGGCCAGGTGGGCGTACTTGTCCACATCGTGACGGGCCCGGCAGGTGGCGATGATCTTGTCGATGCAGGCGTCGGGCAGGAAGTTCTGGTTCTTGCCTTTCTCAAATTCCTGGCTGGCGTCGATGAACAGGATGTCCCGGTTCTTGCGTCCCCGCTTCAGCACCAGGATGGTGGTGGGGATGCTGGTGCCGTAGAACAGATTGGGGGGCAGGCCGATGACCGTGTCCAGGGCGTTCTTCTTCTCGATGAGGGTCTGGCGGATCTTGGCCTCCGCCGCCCCCCGGAACAGCACCCCGTGGGGCAGGACGATGGCCATGGTCCCCGTGGGGTTCAGGTGGTAGTAGCTGTGGAGCACGAAGGCGAAGTCCGCCTTGGAGGCCGGCGCCAGCTTGCCGTAATCCGTGAACCGGGGATCCTTGAGCTTGGTCTCCGCATTGTCCCATTTGGCCGAGTACGGTGGGTTGGCCACCACGGCGTCGAAGCGCCGGGGCCGGTCGATGCCCCGCTCGTCGGGGCCGTCGGGCCAGTCCCGCTCCAGGGTGTCGGCGTTGCTCAGGGTCATGTTGTTGTACCCCACCCCGTGCATCATGAGGTTCATGCGGGCCAGGTTGTAGGTGGTGGTATTGAGCTCCTGGCCGTAAAACTGGACGGCGCCGGTGCGGTAGCCCCCAGCCAGCTCATCCCGCACGGTGAGGAGCAGGGACCCGGAGCCCATGGTGGGGTCGTAGACGGAGAAGGCCCCATGGCCGGCCCCGGCGCCGTCGGTGACGATTTTGGCCAGCACCTTGCTGACCTGATGGGGGGTGTAGAACTCCCCGCCCTTCTTGCCGGCGGTGGCGGCAAACTGGCCGATGAGGTATTCGTAGATGACCCCGAGGATGTCCCGGCCCGAGGCGTCCTTGTACTCGATCTGGTCCACCAGCTTGACGATGCTGTTGAGGGATTTGGCCCGGGCGGTGGTGGAGCTGCCCAGCCGGGAATCCCCCAGGTTGATGTCGTTAAAGACGCCGCTGAAGTCCCGGACGGCGTCCTGGTTCAGGGCGGCGTGGGCGTTGAAGTGGTCGAAGAGGGTCTGGTAATCGCTGGGGATGACGGTGCCGCTGTCGATGCGGTGGACCAGGGCGGTCCAGGTGTCTTCGGGCTCGATGGCGTAACCCAGGGCGGAGGCGATGTCTTCCAGGTAGTCGGCGAGCTCGTCGCCCCCGGCCTGTTCCCGGTAGGCGGTGTAGGGGTTCTGGTTTTCGGCGACTTCGATGGCGTTGCTTTCGACCAGGTAGGCTTCCTGGTGTTCGGAGAGATAGCGGTAGAACATGAAGGCGAGGATGTAGTTCTTGAATTCCCCGGCGTCCATGTTACCCCGGAGCTCGTTGGCCATGGCCCAGAGCTGGGAGGTGATGGTGTTGATGGTGGTTTGAGATTCTGACATGATGGGTCCTTTCTGATAATGGGGGGACGGACAGGCACGAATGGTTGCTGGTCGCTGTTCGGCATGTAAAGACATTCCCGTCTCCGCTCTGTAGGAGCCGTCAAGAAAATGCAAATCTGTTTGCATTTTTAGGCTCCGGTGTCGCGGTCCTCTGGGCCGCGACACACTGAGCGCAAGCGAAAGCAGCGAAGCGTTAGTGACGGACAGGCGTGTGTGGTTACTGGTCCGCTGTGCGTGGTGCTAATACAATCCATGCCGTCATCACCGTGTAGGAGCCGTCAAGAAAATGCAAATCTGTTTGCATTTTCAGGCTCCGGTGTCGCGGCTCTCTGGGCCGCGACACACTGAGCGCAAGCGAAGCAGGAAAGTACTGGGACGGACAGGCAATGCGGAGCCGATGATGCTGGCGATGGCTAACTGATTGTTATACGAACATCTTTTGGAGCATAGCTTTTTTCTGAGTTTGAAGGTGGTCCACTTTACGTTGGTTTAAGGTAATGAGATCGTCTAATTGATCGAAAAACTCACCTATTTTTTTTTGCTCTTCAACATTTTTGGGAATAATAACCTCTTTTTTTTCCATTCCATTTTTTGTAATATGCACCATTGTCGAACCATTCTTATCAGAAATTATTTCGTTTTTATCTCGTTCTAATAACTGAACTGTAAAGTTTTTTTCTAATTGAGAAGACAGCTCAACTTTCCAAATATGATAATGGAATATTACTTTTTCGCCTGTCCATATATGTGGTCCAAATGTCGCTGACCATGTATAAAGCAAATCCCCATAATTCGCATAATATTTTTCATCTAATTCCATATCTGAAAAATACCAAGAATCATTCGTATAAAAATTTCCAACTCTTAATACTCGATATTTCCCATTATCCAATAATTCTTTTTGTGAATACGCACGCCCATTAATAAATGTTGCTATCTCTCCCAGCTTCCGCTGCTCCCACTCCCCGCTAAACCCGGGAAACCGCAGCTCGGGGACGGTGGCGCCATCCCGGGGAAAGAGTTTTTGCAGAAGGCCCTTCTTTTTGAGCTGGAGGTGGTCGAGTTTGCGCTGCTGGCAAGTAATGCGGTCATCAATCAATTCAAAAGCATTAGCTATTTTATTTTGCTCTTCAAGATTTGGAATTACGCATTCTATTTCTTTTAATTCTGTTTTGTTAAATTTAGGTTGACCGCTTGAGGCCACAATTATTGATAAATCATTTTGAAATTTATTTGTTTGAAACAAGTTAAACAAGAATTTATTACTATATTTGCTACGCAATAAAATTGCATTTGGCCCTAAAACATTATTATCATATGGTAATTTTTCCGGTTTCACGTAGTATACTTCGCCAATATTTGCTCCAATATTTGGAAGAATAATACTTTCTAGATTAAGATTAACCCTCCATAAAAATTTAAATGCACTTTGACCAACATAAATAAATCCATTATTTAAAAAATGATTTTTTAAATCTATTGTCCTGACAAGCTGTGCATAACTCGGGCTATTGTTATACTCCACATTTTTTGCTATACTCGCAAATGAACCGGCCGCGACATAATCGGTTACCACGTCCACTACATCCCCCAACTTCCTCTCCACCCACGGCTCCACAAACCCCGGAAACCGCACCTCCGGTACCTTCTTCCTTCCTTCTGTCATAGCTTCCTCCTATTGTTCCGCCAGCTCGTCGGCCAGCTTGTAGATGGCTTCCCGCAGGCTGTTGCGGTATTTGATCCGGCTCAGGGACTGGACGGCGGGGTCGTGGGCCAGGGTTTTGTAGGTATTGGTGGACCGGGTCAGGATGTCCCGGATCCAGCCGGTGTCGTCCAGGTCCTGGAGGCCGTAGCGGTGGCGGGCAAAGCGGTCCCCCATGTCGGCGCTGGTGATCAGGTCCACGAGGCCCCACTTGATCCGGAAGTCCTGGAAGAGCCGGTCCAGGGTCACGGCATTGGCATCCTGGATGACGGTTTCGCTTTCGGTGAGCTCGGCGGGGTAGTGGTCCAGGGTGTACTGGCCGGTGTAAATGGCCTTGGCGGCGCTGACGATGCGCCCGGCGTAGGCCCGGTCGTCCAGGCCATTGGCAAACTGGTGGATCTTGTCCCGGGTGGCGTCGGCACCGGGGGTGTCCTGATTGTGAACCTGGTTAAGCAATTGTTCCAGAAGCTCGGTGAGGTAGTCGTAATCCACCTTGACGTCCTTGACGTGGATCATCCGCAGGGAGATCTGGTAATAGGGCACCTTCTTCTTTTTGGCGATGTGCTGGCGCAGCTCGTTGCTCAGCACCGTGGTCAGGATGACCTCCTCGTCGGGGCTCATGCCCAGGGCGGCCACCAGGGCGTCGGGGTCGTCGTAGTCAAAGCCCACCCGGCGGCCGTCCTCGGTGGCGGGGTCGTACTGCTTGAGCTTGGCCATGCCGGTGTTGTACTGGCGCAGCTTCTCCAGCATCTTGTCCTTGCCCGCTTCTCCCGGGGGCAGGGCGCTGAAGCCGCGGGTCAGGTCCCGCAGGTCCTCGACGATGGCCCGCACTTCTTTAAACACCTCGTCAAATTCCCCGGCGAGGATGCCGTCTTTCTTGTTGGTCTGCTCCCGCTCGTCGTCGGACAGGTTGGCGGAGTCCTTGTTGGCGTAGATGGCCAGGGCGGTGTTCATGAGCCGCTCGTTCTGGGCGGGCCAGCGGTAGTTGATGATGCGCCCCCAGGGCTTGTCCTGCATGTCGGCGATGCGGTTGGTGCGGGAGTAGGCCTGGATCAGGGCGGCGCCCTTGAGGGTGCGGTCCACGTACAGGGTGTTGAGTTCCGGCGCGTCGAAGCCGGTGAGGAGCTGGTCCACGACGATGACGATGTCCAGGTAGTGGTGGTCGGTGGCGGTGCGGTTCAGGCGGCTGACCACGTCCTGGGTGTAGCCGGAGACGTCGTCCATGCCGAAGCTGGTGCCGAACTGGCGGTTGTAGGCCTGCATGGCCTCGAACAGGCCCTTGTTGCTTTCCAGCTGGCCGTCGCTGTTGGTGGTGTTGAGGCTGAAGGTGATGGCGACCTTGAGGGTGGGCTTTCCGGCGGCGGCGTTTTCTGCGTTGACCCGGGCGAATTCCCGGTAGAACATCATGGCCATGGGGGTGCTGGCCCGGCCGCCGCCCACGTGGGTGGTGAACAGGGCGTTGTATTTGCCCTCGCAGGAGCGGCCCCGCCAGTTTTTGAACACATCGGCCACCACCAGGCGCACGTGGTCGGGATTTTCGTCGTAAAAGCTGGGCTCGATGGCGTCGTCGATGTCGTCGTCGGTGAGGTGATCGATTTTGTGGCGGATGGCATCGTCGGTCCAGTCGGGATGGCGTTCCCGGTAAAACCGGGGCAGGTAGTCGTTCTTCATCGCCCCGTCGTCGATGGTGGTCTCAAAGTCCACCTTGAAGCCCAGGACGTTGCGGTCGGCGATGGCTTCCCGGATGGTGTAGGCGTGGAGCAGGGGGCCGAAGATGTCCTCGGTGC
>Ga0268360_1002188_pt1 | contig 16182 bp, 15 predicted proteins | sample BioMet11_FD_192465 | JGI IMG/M metagenome (GOLD analysis project Ga0268360, IMG submission 192465) | Sewage microbial communities from Oakland, California, United States - Biofuel 11 (Illumina Assembly) | ecosystem: Engineered > Wastewater > Sewage > Unclassified | place: USA: California... | reverse complement strand
CCGGCCTCAGGCCCGAGGAGCGCCTCCTCCTCTGGGACCTCGTGGACGACGAGGCCTCCCTCTCGGCACTCCTCCTCGGGGAAGTCGAGGCGATCGTGGGCAGGCCCCTCGGCGCCCGGCCCTGGTCGCCCAAGTCCTGCCTCGAAGCCGCGGCGAGGGACGGCGCGTACCTGGCGCGGTCCGGCGCCCGCTTCGTCCACTACGACGACCCCGCCTACCCCAGGGCCCTGCGGGAGACCGCGCGGCCCCCCTTCGGCCTCTTCGTCCGAGGCCGCCTGCCCGACGCGGCCGACGACGCGGCGGCCATCGTCGGCACCCGGATGCCCACCGGCGCGGGCATCGACGCCGCCTACGCCCTCGCTCGGGACCTCTCCATCGCCGGCGTACCCGTGGTGTCCGGCCTGGCCCGCGGCATCGACGGGGCCGCCCACCGGGGCGCCCTCTCCGCTGGGGGCGCGGGGACCTGCGCCGTGCTGCCCTGCGGGATCGACCAGGTGTACCCCCTCGGGCACCGCTCCCTCGCCGCGGCTATCCTGGAGTCGGGGGGCTGCCTCGTCTCCGAGTACCCGCCGGGCACCGACATCCGGCCCTACCGTTTCCCCGAGCGCAACAGGATCATCGCGGGCATCTGCAGGGCAACCATCGTCGTCGAGGCCCCCGCCAAGTCCGGGGCCCTCATCACCGCGGAGCACGCGCTGGACGAGGGACGGGACGTCTGGGTCCACGCCGATCGCCTCGGGGGCCAGCGGAGCGGCGGGATCGACCGCCTCGAGTCCGAGGGCGCTCCGGCCCTTAGGGGAGCCGGGGAGCTCCTCGAGGATTGGGCCCGGGATTTCGCCGGGCTCCGGCCGGGCCAGGGGGCCGCTGGCCCGGATGGAGGGCTCGCGGCGGGGAAGGCCCGCGGCGACTTCGCGGAGCTCTTCGATGGCGAGTGAAGTCGCGCTAGCCGCCTCCGCCCCCCGCTCCGCTGGGAGGAGACCGGGGCCGCGGGCCAAGGAGACCCTCGTCATCGTCGAGTCCCCGGCCAAGGCCAAGACCATCGAGCGGTACCTCGGGGATGGCTACAAGGTCCTCGCCTCGATGGGGCACCTCATCGATCTGCCGCGCTCCAGGCTCGGCATCGATGTCGAGGGGAACTTCGAGCCCGAGTACCGGATCGTGCGGGGCCGGGCCAAGCTCCTCAAGGAGCTGAAGAGGGCCGCGAGGAAATCCGGCCTGGTGCTCCTCGCCTCGGACTGCGACCGCGAGGGGGAAGCCATCGCCTACCATATCGGCGCCGCCTTGGAAAGCGCGGCGGGGAAGCCCCCGATAGAGCGCATCGTCTTCAACGAGGTGACCCCCGAGGCCCTCCGGGGCGCCATCGGCTCGCCGAGGAGCATCGACGAGCGCAAGGTCGACGCCCAGAAAGCCCGGCGCGTCCTCGATCGCCTGGTCGGCTACAACCTCTCGCCCCTCCTGTGGAGGAAGGTCAAGAACGGCCTCTCCGCCGGGAGGGTCCAGTCGGTGGCCCTAAGGCTCATCTGCGAGCGGGAGCGCGAGGTCGAGGCCTTCGTCCCCGAGGAGCTGTGGAGCGTGGAGGCCACGTTCCGCAAGGGGAAGAGGCTCGTCGCGGGGGCCCTCGCCTCGTGGCGCGGCTCGAGCCCGGCCCTCCGCTCCGGGGCGGACGCCGAGGCGGTGGTCGCGGCCCTCCGGGGCGCCGCGGCCTCGGCCGGCGAGACCGTCGAGGAGGAGCTGTCCGCGGGGCCAGGCGCCCCCTTCGCGACGGCGGAGCTCCTCCAGGAGGCCGCGACCTGCCTCGGCTTCACGAGCAAGAAGACCATGCAGCTGGCCCAGCAGCTCTACGAGGGCGTCGACCTGGGCTCGGAGCGCCTCGGCCTCATAACGTACATGCGCACCGACTCTACGAGGGTCGCCGAGAGCGCCCTTGCCGAAGCGCGGGCCTACATCCGGGAGCGCTTCCCGGCGGAGCTGCCTCCGGAGCCCAGGACCTACGAGCCCGCCGGCAGGGTGGAGGCCGCCCACGAGGCCATACGGCCTACGGCGGTCTCCTACGAGCCCGATCTGGCGAAGAAGTCCCTCCCCAGGGACCTGTACAGGCTCTACGCCCTCATCTGGGAGCGCTTCGTCGCGAGCCAGATGACCGACGCCAAGATCCGCTCCGCGACCTGCGAGGTCACGGTCGGAGATGCGGTCTTCCGGGCGTGCTCCTCGCGGATCTCCGAGAAGGGATTCCTCAAGGTCGCGAGGCTCGGCTCCGCGCGGGAGGAGCTGGCCGAGCGCCCAGCCCCCGAGCTCAGGAAGGGGGAGCCCCTGGAGGTCGCCGATCTCCGGGGCAGGCGGAGCTTCGCCCGCGGCCCTTCGCGCTACACCGACGCCACCATCGTCCGGGCCCTCGAGGAGAAAGGCATAGGGAGGCCGTCCACCTACGCCCCCATCGTCTCGGTCCTCGTCGAGCGTTTCTACGTCTCCAGGGAGGGCCGCGAGCTCGTCCCGACGGTCCTCGGCTCCATGATCAGCGATATCCTCGTCGAGTACTTCCCCGACGTCGTGGACGCCGGATTCACCGCGGGGATGGAGGAGATGCTCGACGAGGTGGAGGCGAGGAAGGTCGACTGGGTGGGCGCGATCCGGGACTTCTACGTCCCCTTCAAGCGCCGCGTCGACGAGGTCATGGCGAGCCTCGCCTCGAGCCGGGGCAGCCTGGACGAGGTCACCGACATGGTCTGCGAGAAGTGCGGCAGGCCCCTCGTGAAGAAGCTCGGGAGGTACGGTTACTTCCTCGCCTGCTCGGGCTTCCCCGAGTGCCGCAACACCAAGTCGGTGCCCCTGGCCAAGTGCCCGATGCCGGGCTGCGGCGGGGACATCGTCGCCCGCCGGCGGACGAACGGCAAGGGGAGGGAGTTCTTCGGCTGCACGAACTACCCCGCCTGCGGCTTCATAAGCTACTACAGGCCGACGAGCGGCCGATGCCCCAAGTGCGGCTGGTTCCTCGTGGAGAAACCTGACAGGAAGTCGGGCTCGCGCAAAGCTTGCATCAATCCCGACTGCGATTACCTGCACGACCCGAGCGCGGCAGCCCGGGACGAGTATCGCGCAGATGCCCGGGCCGCCGCGCGGATCGAGGAAGAGGTCGATGGACAGTAGGCTAGAGGAGTACATCGCCTATCTAGGCGCCGTGCGGGGACTCTCTCCGAGGACTCTGCGCTCGTACCGCGAGGACTTCGAGGGCTTCGAGAGGTTCCTCGAGACCTATCCCCGCCCCCGGGGGGCCGGGGACGGCCTCGACTTGGACTCGATCTCCGCCTCCGACGTCCGAGCCTTCGCCGCGGCCATGGTCACCGAGGGCAAGGCGGGGTCCAGCGTGAACCGGGCCCTGTCGGCCCTCAGGGGCTACTTCCGCTACCGCGTCCGATTCGGCGGCCTGACGGTGGACCCCACCCGGGACGTCGAGGGCCTGCCGTCCAAGCGCCCCCTGCCGAAGTTCCTCTTCGAGGACGAGGTCTCTGCCTTCCTGGAGCTCCCGAAGGGCACGGGCTTCGGGCCCTCCAGGGACCGCGCCATCCTCGAGTTCCTCTACAGCACCGGCTGCCGCGTCGCCGAGGCGGCGAACCTCACCTTGGACCGCCTGGACCTGGAGGGCGGCTCCGCGCGGGTCGTGGGCAAGGGCTCCAAGGAGCGCGTGGTCTTCCTGGACCAGTCGGCTCGGAGCGCCCTCGGCGCCTACCTGCCCTTGCGGAAGGAGCGTCTGTCCCGTTCCTCCGGCGGCGAGGTCCGCCAGGTCGAGTACCTCTTCATCAACGCCCGGGGCGGACGGCTCACCGAGCGGGGCATCGAGTGGCTGGTCCAGGGCTACGCCGAGCGCTCGGGCACCGGGAGGCCGGTCTCGCCCCACGCCTTCAGGCACAGCTTCGCCACCCACCTGGTCGGGAGGGGGGCGGACATCAGGGCGGTCCAGGAGCTCCTCGGACACGCGAGCGTCTCGACGACCCAGGTCTACGCCCACGTGGACATGGAGCGGCTTAGGAAGGTCTATGAGCAGGCCCACCCTCACGGGGGAAGATCCGCGAGGCGGCGGGACATGACGGCGGGAGGGGCCCCGGGCTCCTCCGAGCGCAGGGTCGTCGGCGTCGGGAACGCCGGGGCGGCCCACGGAGAAAGGAAGTAGAAGAAGATGAGCGAGCCAAGGATACGGTCCACGACGGTCATAGCGGTGCGCCGCGGCGGCGTGGTGGCCATGGCCGGCGACGGCCAGGTCACGATGGGCGAAACAGTGATGAAGAGCAACGCCCGAAAGGTGCGCACCATGTTCGACGGGAAGGTCCTCGTCGGCTTCGCCGGCGCCACCGCCGACGCATTCACCCTCTTCGAGCTCTTCGAGCAGAAGCTCAAGGAGTTCCAGGGGGACCTCGAGAGGGCGGCGGTCGAGCTCGCCAAGGCCTGGCGCATGGAGAAGTCCCTGCGGAACCTCAACGCCCTCCTCCTCGTGGCCGACTCCCACAAGACCCTCCTCCTCTCGGGCACCGGCGACGTGATCGAGCCGGCCGACGACGTGATCGCCATCGGCTCGGGGGGCAACTACGCCTACGCGGCGGCCCTGGCCTACTTCGACTCCTCGGAGCTCTCGGCCCGGGAGATAGCCGAGCGGAGCCTGAAGATCGCCTCGGGGATCTGCATCTACACGAACGGCAACATCACCGTGGAGGAGCTGTCATGACGAAGGAAGTCCAGGCCCTCGACGATTCCCCCGCGGCCGCCAAGTTCGCGGCCATGACCCCCCGGAAGATCGTCGAGGAGCTCGACCGGTACATCGTCGGCCAGGAGAAGGCCAAGCGCGCCGTGGCCATAGCCCTGCGCAACCGCATCCGCCGCCAGCGGCTCCCCGAGGACATCCGGGACGAGGTCGCGCCGAAGAACATCCTCATGATCGGGCCGACCGGAGTCGGCAAGACCGAGATAGCCCGCCGCCTGGCCAAGCTCTACGGCGCGCCTTTCGTCAAGGTCGAGGCCACCAAGTACACCGAGGTCGGCTACGTGGGCCGGGACGTCGAATCCATGATCCGGGACCTCATGGCCGCCGGGCTGGCCATGGTGAAGAGCGAGATGCAGGCGGGGGTCAGCGAGGAGGCGGAGCGCCGGGCCGAGGAGCGGCTCCTCGACCTCCTCCTCCCCGGCATCAAGCGCCCCGACGAGCCGGTCTTCGGCGGTGCGGCCGCCCCCGGCCAGACCCAGCCGGCTCCGAGTTCCCCGGAGTCCTCGGACACCCGGGAGAAGTTCCGCGCCATGCTCCGCTCGGGCAAGCTGGACGACCGGGATGTGGAGGTCTCCCTGCAGGGCTCGAGCCCCGCGATCGAGATCTTCTCGGGGAACCAGATGGAGGAGATGGAGGTCGCCCTGGGCGGGCTCACGAACCTCCTGGGCGGGAAGAAGAAGAAAAAGTCGGTCTCGGTGAAGGAAGCCCGCAGGATCCTCGCCGCCGAGGAGCTCGACAAGCTCGTGGACCCCGACCGGGCGGCCGAGGAGGCGCGCCTGAGGGTCCAGGAGATGGGCATAGTCTTCATCGACGAGATCGACAAGATCGCGAACCGCGAGGGCCGCGCCTCGGGGGGCGTCGACGTCTCCCGGGAGGGCGTGCAGCGGGACATCCTGCCGATCGTCGAGGGTTCCACCGTGAGCACTAAGTGGGGGAGCGTGGACACGACCCACATCCTCTTCATCGCCGCGGGGGCCTTCAACGTGTCCAAGCCCCAGGACCTCATCCCCGAGCTCCAGGGCCGATTCCCCATCCGGGTGGAGCTCGAGGCCCTGTCGGCGAAGGACTTCGAGCGCATCCTCGTGGAGCCCAAGGGCTCCCTGGTGAACCAGTACACCCAGCTCCTGTCCACCGAGGGGGTGGAGCTGGAGTTCCGGCCCGAGGCGGTCTCGCGCCTCGCCGAGATCGCCGCCGCCGCCAACGCCAGGACCGAGAACATCGGCGCCCGGCGGCTCACGACGGTCATGGAGCGGCTCCTCGAGGAGCTCTCCTTCGAGGCCCCGGCCATGGCCGGCGTGAAGGTCACCGTGGACGCGGCCTACGTGGACTCGAGGTTCAAGGACTTCGCCGAGAGGCAGGACCTGAGCAAGTACATACTGTAGCGGCCGGAGGCGATCGGGCGGTGGGCAGAAAGCCCTAAGGGCGGCGCCGCGGATTCCGATAGATAGAGGAGAGAGGTGGAAGAGTAATGTTCGAGGCGAGCAGTTTCGGCAAGACGATAGACATACTCCACGAGGGCATGGACGTGGCCGTCCTCAGGCGCCAGGTGATCTCAGACAACATCGCCAACGCCGACGTGCCCAATTTCAAGCGCTCCACCGTCAACTTCGAGTCGGCGCTCAAGCGGGCCCTGGAGTCGGAGAAGCTCGAGCCCGTCCTGCCGATGACCACCACCGACCCGAGGCACATAGCGAGCTTCGCCCCCTCGGACTACAGGGCGGTCCAGCCGCGGAGGGTCCTGGACTACCTCTCCACATCCAAGAACAACGGGAACAACGTAGACGCCGAGCAGGAGATGATGGACAGCCTGTCCAACCAGCTCTCCTACACGCTCCAGGCTCAGGCGGTCAACTACGAGTTCAACCAGATCAGCCTCGTGCTCCGCGGCTAGGGGGATAGGCCATGGGACTCTTCACTTCGATCAAGATCGCCGCCTCCGGGATGACCGCCGAGCGCCTGCGCACCGACGTCATCTCCGACAACATCGCCAACTCCAGCACGACGAGGACCCCCGAGGGCGGGCCCTTCCAGCGCTCCCGGGTGATCCTCCGGCCCATGAACGCCCAGCCCTACTTCCGCCTGCCCTTCCAGCCCGAGTCCTTCGACAGCGGCTCGGGCAAGGGCGTGCGGGTGGTCGGCGTCGAGAAGGACGACTCGCCGCCGCGCCTCGTCTACGACCCGACCCACCCAGACGCGATAAAGACCGGGCCGAAGGCGGGCTACGTGGAGATGCCGAACGTGAACATAGTGACCGAGATGGTCGACATGATAGCCGCGTCGCGGGCCTACGAGGCCAACTCGGCGATGGCCAACGGCTCCAAGGCCATGTTCCTGAAGGCCCTGGAGATCGGGAGGTAGTGAATGGCGCTCAACGTTGCTTCGATCAGCTCGACCCTGACGCCCAACTCGGCGTACAGCCTGGCGCCGCTTGCGCGCACCAACTCCATGCACTACACTGCGGACGGCGTCGCGGGGCTCCTGAGCGGGGACGAGGGGCAGCCGAAGCCCTCGTCCATCGGCTCCGCCGCGGCGGACCTGGCGGCGGCGAAGCTCCAGACGGTCAGAGGCGCGGCGGCGGGGGCTCCCAGCTTCGAGGACGCGCTCCTCAAGGCGATGGACGGGGTCTCCTCCGCGCAGAACAAGAGCGACGACCTCCTCCGGAGGGTGGTCGCCGACCCGGATTCCGTGGACGCCCAGGACGTCACGATAGCCATGGCCGAGGCCAATATGTCGCTCAACCTGGCCAAGACCATAATGTCGAGGATCGTGACCGCTTGGAAGGACGTGATCAACACCCGCTAGACCGCGGGTTCCCGCCGAGGCGAGGCGGATAGGGCGGGCGGCGAGGGCCTTGGGGAAGGCCGGCGCCGCTCCGGGGGGAGCCGGGCGCGAGCCCGGATATCCCGATTTAAAAGCGGGGCGGGAGCCCCGCGCTGGGGGGGGACATGAACGATTACATCAAGAAGCTCCTGGACCGGGCCAAGGCCCTGTGGGCCAAGTGGACGCCTGTCCAAAAGATGATACTGGCCGGCGTCGTGCTCGCGGCGGTCGTCATGGTCGTCGTCCTGGTGCGAGTCTCGGCGGCGCCTTCCATGGTGAAGCTGCTGGGCACCCCGATCAAGAGCGACGAGGAGCTCCGGCTCATCACGAGCAAGCTCGACACCGAGAACATCCCGTACACGGTGGGCGAGAACAACCAGCTCTTCGTCAGGGACCAGAAGACCGCCCTCCGCGCCAAGGGCATACTCATAAGGGACGACCTCATCCCGAAGGGCACCGACCCCTGGGCCATCTTCGACGTGCAGAGGTGGACCACCACCGACTTCGAGCGCAACGTCAACCTCCGCCGCGCCATCATGAGCCAGGTGACCCTGCAGATCGAGGCCCTGGACGACATCGACAAGGCCAGCGTCACCCTCGTCATGCCCGAGAAGGAACTCTTCCAGGAGGACCAGAAGCCGGTGACGGCCAGCGTCATCATCTTCCCCAAGCCCGGCTCGGACATCACCACCAACCGCAAGAAGATCGAGGGCATCCAGAAGATCATCAAGTTCGCCGTCGAGGGGCTCTCCGACGAGAACATCGTCATCACCGACCAGGACGGCAACATCCTCAACGACTTCACCAACCTGGCGGACTTCGACAGGATCCAGCAGACCAAGAGCGAGCAGAAGCTCATCCAGGACCTCGAGGCCCAGTACCGGGCGAAGGTCCTCAAGGCCCTCCAGCAGATCTACACCGCCGACAGGGTCCGGGACCTGAACCTGAAGATCGACATGGACATGTCGAAGAAGAACATCAAGACCGAGGAATACTTCCCCTTCACCATCAAGCCCCGGACCCCGGGGTCGCCCTACGACGACTCGGTGATCCAGCCCTCGGTCACTCGCTCCAAGACCGAGACCACAACCGAGTGGCAGGGCACCGGCTTCAACCCCGAGGGGCCCGCGGGCACCGAGGGGCAGACCGCCCCGGCCTACAAGGATCTGCAGAACATGCAGGGCAAGATGACCCAGCACTCGGTCGTCGACAACGAGGAGGTCAACAAGCGGAACACCGACGAGGTCTACTCGCCCTCGATCGGCCGCGTGACCGTCTCGGTGAACATAGACGGGGTCTGGAAGTGGAAGTACGACGAGAAGGGGCACCTAAAGATGCTCCCCCAGGGCGGAGTCGACCGGGCGTACGATCCCATCTCCCCCGACGACCTCAAGAACGCCCAGGCCCTCATCCAGGACGCCATCGGGTACAACAAGGACCGGGGCGACTCGGTGACGGTCAAGAACATCGCCTTCGACCGGACCGCCCAGTTCCGGACCGAGGACTCCGAGTACCTGCGCAACGTCCAGATCAAGCAGATCGTCCTGTACTCCCTCATCGGCCTCGCCATCCTCATGATCGCCTTCATCATCTTCCGGGTGGTCTCCCGGGAGGTCGAGAGGCGCCGCAGGATAGCCGAGGAGAAGCGCGCGATCGAGCAGAGCATGCTCAGGGAGAACGCGATCCGGCAGGCCGAGGAGCAGAACATCGAGGTGTCCATGTCCGTCGAGGAGCGCAAGCGCCTCGAGCTCCAGGAGCACGCTATCAACATGGCCAAGGAGCACCCGGAGGACGTCGCCCAGCTCATCCGCACATGGCTGCGGGAGGAGTAACTAGATGGCCCAGCAAGCCCAAGCCAAAGGCCGCGGAGGGCCGGCGGGCGGGGGGCTCGGCGGCGACGCCGGCGCCTCGAAGAAGCCCAAGAGCGTCAAGGACATGTCGGGGCGGCAGAAGGCCGCGGTCTTCCTCGTCGCCCTCGGCTCCGAGATCTCCGCCGAGATATTCAAGCACCTCAGGGAAGACGAGATCGAGACCCTGACTTTCGAGATCGCGCGCCTCGACTCCGTGGAGGCGGAGCAGAAGGACCAGGTCCTCACCGAGTTCCAGGAGCTCATGATGGCCTCGGACTTCATCACCTCTGGGGGCATCGACTACGCCCGGGAGCTCCTCGAGAAGTCCCTCGGCTCTCAGCGGGCGATCGACATAATAAATCGCCTAACCTCTTCCCTGCAGGTCAGGCCCTTCGACTTCATACGGCGCACCGACCCGGCGCACCTCCTCAACTTCATCCAGACCGAGCACCCGCAGACCATATCCCTCATCCTGGCCTACCTCGAGCCCAACAAGGCGGCCTACATCCTCCAGAAGCTGCCCCACGACGTGCAGTCCGACGTGGCCAAGCGCATCGCCACCATGGACCGCACGATGCCCGAGGTCCTCCGGGAGGTCGAGCGGGTCCTCGAGAAGAAGCTCTCGACCCTTTCGAGCGAGGACTTCACCACTGCGGGCGGCGTCGACTCCATCGTCGGGATCCTGAACCTGGTGGACCGGACTTCGGAGAAGGGCATCATCGAGGCCCTCGAGGAGGACTCCCCGGAGCTCGCCGAGGACATCAAGAAGAAGATGTTCGTCTTCGAGGACGTCGTCCTCCTGGACGACCGCTCCATCCAGAAGGTCCTCCGCGAGGTCGACGGCCAGGAGATCGCCAAAGCCCTCAAGGGCGTCGACAACGAGGTGCAGGAGAAGATCTTCAAGAACATGTCCAAGCGCGCCGCCACGATGCTCAAGGAAGACATGGAGTTCATGGGCCCCGTCCGCATCAAGGACGTGGAGGAGGCCCAGCAGAAGATCGTCTCCATCATCCGCCACCTCGAGGAGACTGGAGAGATCATCATCTCCCGCGGCGAAGGAGACGAGCTTGTACAGTAGCCCAGCGGGTTTCCGAGCCCGCCGCGAGCCTCGGGCCGCGCGAGGGCTTTCGAACAAGGCGATGGGGTAAACACATGGCAAAAACCGTATTCCGGCCTTACGAGATCGTCTCGCTCCAGTCGACCATGCTGCTCAAGCACGAGGGGCAGGAGGACGCCGAGGCCGACGACAAGATCGAGGAAGTCCCCGAGGTGGCCGAGTACGCCGGCCCGACCGCCGACCAGCTCAAGAGGGAGGCCGACGCCTTCGTGGCCGAGTGGGGCAAGGAGAAGGAGGCGATGATCGCCTCCGCGAAGGCGGAGGCCGACCGCATCGTCCACGAAGCCGAGGGCGCCGCCTTCGAAGAGGTTAGGCGCAAGACCAACCAGGCGCAGAAGCTCCGCCAGGAGGCCGAGGAGGAGGCGTCGAAGATAGTCGCCGAGGCCGAGAAGCGGGTGGCCGAGCTCGAGGCGACCGCCGCCTCCAAGGTCGAGGCCGCCGAGAGGGAGGCCGCCAAGAAGGGGCGCGAGGAGGGGCGCGAGGAGGGATACAAGGAAGGGCAGGCCGAGGTCGAGCGCCTCGTGGGCCGCCTCCACGTCATCCTCGACCGGGCCATGGACAAGCGGGCGGAGATCCTCGCGGAGACCGAGAGCCAGGTCGTCGAGCTCGTCCTCCTCGTGGCCAAGAAGGTGGTGAAGGTCATCTCCGAGAACCAGAAGAGCGTGGTGGTCCAGAACATCCAGCAGGCCCTGCGCAAGCTCAAGACCAAGAGCGACGTCATCGTGAGGGTGAACCTCGCGGACCTCCAGCTGGCCACCGAGCACGTGAAGGACTTCGTGGCCATGGCCGAGAACGCGAAGAAGCTCCAGGTCGTCGAGGACTCGACGGTCGACCGCGGAGGCTGCGTGATCGAGACGGACTTCGGCGAGATCGACGCCCGCATCTCGAGCCAGCTCTCTGAGTTGGAGGAGAAGATCCTCGACGTCGCCCCGATCAAGGCTCGGGGGAAGGTGCAGGGCTGATATGGAAGGGCTCGCCAAGTACCTGTCCGCCGTGGAGCGGACAGACCCTATAAAGTACGTCGGTCGGGTGACCAAGGTCCTAGGGCTCCTCGTCGAGAGCCGCGGTCCCCAGGCGGTTATCGGCGAGGTGTGCCAGATCATCGTGCCGAAGCTGGGGCGCGCGGCCTACGCCGAGGTCGTGGGCCTCAGGGAGGACGCGGTGCAGCTCATGGCCTACGACGGCCTCGAGGGGATCGAGGTCGGCTGCCAGGTCATCGCCACCGGGGACATGCTCCAGATCCCGGTCTCGGACCGCCTCCTCGGCCGGGTCCTCGACAGCATGGGGCGCCCGGCGGACGGCAAGGGCGACGTGGCCTCGGACCTCTACTACCCCGCGGTCGCCCGACCGCCCGACGCCCTCACTAGAAAGCGCATAACGCGGCGCGTGGTCACCGGAGTCCGGGCGATCGACGGTCTCATCCCCCTGGGGCGCGGGCAGCGCATCGGCATATTCGCCGGCTCCGGGGTCGGTAAGTCGACCCTCCTCGGCATGATTGCCAAGAACACCGACGCCGACGTGAACGTGATCGCGCTGATCGGCGAGCGGGGGCGCGAGGTCCGGGAGTTCATCGAGAACGACCTAGGCGAGGAGGGGCTCCGGCGCTCGGTGGTCATAGTCTCCACCTCCGACACCCCGCCACTGGCCCGGCTCCGCGGGGCCTACGTGGCCTCGGCGGTGGCCGAGTACTTCCGGGACCAGGGCAAGGACGTGATGCTCCTCTTCGACTCGGTCACCCGCTTCGCCCGGGCCCAGCGGGAGATCGGGCTCGCCACCGGAGAGCCTCCGGCCACCCGGGGCTACACTCCATCGGTGTTCGACTCCATGCCGAAGCTCCTCGAGCGCTCCGGCACCTCCGACAAAGGCTCCATAACCGGGATCTACACCATACTGGTCGACGGAGACGACATGGACGAGCCCGTCGCGGACACCGTCCGGGGAATCTTGGACGGCCACATCGTCCTCTCCCGTCGGCTCGCGCAGCGCTACCACTACCCGGCGATCGACGTGCTCAAGTCGGTGTCGCGGCTCGTGGGCGCCGTCACGGGGCCCGTCACCCAGAAGGTCATGGGCTACGCCCGGAAGGTCATGGCGGTCTACGAGGAGAACGAGGACATGATCACCATCGGGGCCTACGTCAAGGGATCGAGCCCCTCGGTGGACGAGGCCATCACCAAGCGGGAGAGCGTGGAGTCCTTCCTCGTGCAGAGCGTGGAGGAGAAGGCCCCGATAGGCGAAACCGTCAAGAAGCTCGGCGCCATCGCCGGCATACCGATACCTCCCCAGGAGATCTCCGCCTACGCCGGAGAGGGGATAGGGGCGATGCGCTCCGCCGCGGAGGCCGGGGGCGCCCGGGAGGATTTCGCGTGAAGGCCGGGTGCCGCGGCCTCACGCCCCGTCCCCTGTCCCCGCGGGCGCGCGGCGCCGAAGAGGCCGCGCAGTGAGGCGTTTCCGCTTCAAGCTCGAGAAGCTCCTGGAGCTCCGCGGCTTCTACGAGAAGAAGGCCGAGCTCGTCCTGGCCGAGAAGTCCGGCCGCTGCAGCCTCCTGGACGCCGAGCTCCGAGAGAACGCCGAGGCGAGGGCCAGGGCCGGGCGCGAGATGTTCGCCCCGGGGCGCGGGCTCCCGGACTTCAGGGCTTCGGAGCTGTACATGGTCCGCCTGGACCGGGACCGCGAGAAGCTCGTCCGGGAGCTCGCGGCCGCCGAGCTCGAGCGCGAAGAGGCGAGGAAGGACTACGTGGAGAAGCGCAAGGCCCGCGAAGTCCTGGACAAGATACGGGAGAGAAGGCAGGGCGAGTACTATCGCCTCGCCGAGCGCGAGGAAATAAAGGCCCTCGACGACATCCAGAGGCCGCGGCCGACGTTCGCCGCCGCGGCGACGGGATCGCTCGAGGATAAGGGGTAGGCGCGGACATGGCTAGCTTCGGAAGGCCTCGGGTTCTAGGGCGAATCATCCTGCTTCTGGCGATGATACTCGCCCTGTCCATCGGCGGGATCGTCTGGTTCGACTACATCGGGCTCATCGACGCGAAGAGCGTGATGGCGCCGGTCTACAAGGCCCTCGGCGTGAAGACGCGGACCCGGGCCCCGGTCCCGGCGGACAGCGCGGCCCTCCTCGAGGAGGAGCGCTACGCCAAGCGGCTCGAGTCCATCATGGCGCGCTCCGACGAGCTGGACGCTCGCCAGGCCGACCTCGACAAGAAAGACGCCGAGATCGCCCAGAAGGCCCAGGAGTTGGACGACCGCGGGAAGGCCATCGACGACCAAGAGAATTCGTTCAATGACAAGGTGAAACAGTACGACAATAGGAAGGCCAATATCGACCAGAACGCGCAGTACCTGATCGGCATGCCTCCCGCCAAGGCGGTGGACATACTGAAGGCCATGGACGACCAGTCGGTCATAGACATCTTCCACGCGGTGGAGGAGAAGGCTAAGGCCGCCGGACAGGCCTCCATGGTCTCGGTGTGGCTCTCGAGCATGCCGCCGGACCGCTCCGCGACGCTGCAGCGGAAGATGGCCGCCAAGCCGAGCTCCCTCGAATGAGGCTGGAGCTAGGCTGAGCCCCCTCCGCGGCGGAGCCGCGTCCGCCGCGACGAGCCCCCAGGCCCGTCGGCGCGCCCTGGCAGAAGGCAAAGGAGCGCGCCGATTTCCATGCTGGCACAATCAGCGATGCACGAGGCGGCAGGTTCTAGCCGCGCCGCCGCGGCGCCCGACGGGGCGGTCGCGAAGGGCAAGGGCAAGAAGAAGTCCCAGGCCCAGAACCTCCTCGCGGGCCTCTTCGCCAACGTCTTCGCCCAGGCCCAGAAGGGAATCGAGGCCAAGCACCTCGAGGCGAAAGCTCCTTCCAAGATCGCGACGAAGGGCGAGACCCACAACCGCCCCCTTGGGGCGCTCGGCGCCCCTGGGGCCGAGGTCAAGAAAGCCGGGGCGAAATCCGCGCCCTCACTCTCCCCCAAGGACCCGGGCGCCCTGGCCCAGCCTAAAGGCCCGACGACCCTCGTCCCCAAGGGGGGCGCGGACCGACGCCAGCAGGCGGCCAAGGCGCCCCACAGAGCCGAAGAGCTCGCCGCCGCCGCCGAAGTCGCGGCCTGGAAGGCCGCCGAGGGGGGGAAGCGGCACGGCGTCGCGCCGGAGCGGGGGACCGAAGAGCTTCTCGCCGGCATCCGCACGGGGCGCGGGGCTTCCAAGCCCGGCCCGGCCCTCGCCTCGGCCGTCCAGGGCCCCAAGCCCGCGGTGGAGGAGAAGGGCGACTCCGTCGAGGAGAAGAAAAAGGCCAAGGACCCCCGGGAGGGCTCGAAGCTGAGCGTCCTCGACCTCCGCAGCCCCGCCGCCCGCAAGGAGGCCTCGGCCAAGGCCGCCGCCGCCCCGGAGCAGAAGGCCGAGGACCTGGCGATCAAGGACGGAGGGGCCAAGGACTCGAGGCCCGCGGGGCGAGGCCACGAGCTCGTGAAGGACCTCAGCCTCGACCTCGGCCAAGTCCGGGACTCTTCCTTCCCGCCGAAGGGCGAGAAGGATGCCAAGGTGGCCCGCGGGCAAGACTTCCAGTCGATGTTGTCCGACCGTCTCCGCGACGCGTGGAACGGCGAGATCGTCAAGAGCGCGCACATCGTGCTCCGGGACGGCGACTCGGGGACCATACGACTCAGGCTCAAGCCCGAGTCCCTAGGAAACGTCAAGGTCGAGCTCAATCTGGCCGACAACAGTATTAGCGGGAAGATCCTCGTCGAGTCCGACGAGGCCAAGACCGCCTTCGAGCGGAACATGAACCAGCTCGCCGACGCCTTCAGGCAGGGGGGCTTCGATTCCGCCCGCCTGGAAGTCGCCGTGGGCGGCGGGTCCCAGCAGGGTTCCCAGGGCCGCGGCTACGGCGAGTCGGCGGGGCCTTTCTACTCGGAGCGGCTGCGGGCCGCCGTGGGCTCGGTCGCCGACCCCGCGACCGCCGTTTCCGCCTACGCGCGCCGCGGCGGCGCCGTAGACATTCTCGCATAGGAGGGAGTCGTGGACCTAAACGTCAATACTACCATGAGCGCCCAGGACCTCGCCGCCACCCGCAGCGAGGTGGATACCTTCAACAAGTCGATCAAGGCTGGCAAGGCCGGCTCCAACACCCTGGACCGCGACGACTTCCTCAAGATCCTCATAACCCAACTCCAGCACCAGGACCCGACCTCGCCGGTGGAGGACAAGGACTTCATCGCCCAGATGGCCCAGTTCTCCTCCCTGGAACAGATCACGAACATGAGCGAGGGCTTCCGCAAGCTCTCCGGGCTGCTCGCCTCGAGCGAAGCCTCCCAAGTGCTGGGCAAGACTGTGGAGATACGCGACGGCGACGCCCTCGTCCGAGGGACCGTCGACAAGGTGGTCCGCGGCGACAGCCCCATGGTCAGCGTGAACGGGACCGTCTACGACTTCTCCCAGATCGAATCGGTAATACAGTAGGAGGGCTAGCCCCATGATGCGTTCTTTGTACTCCGGCGTCGCCGGCCTGCAGAATCACCAGGTGAGGATGGACGTCCTCGGCAACAACGTGGCCAACGTCAACACGACCGGCTTCAAGAAGGGGCGCGCGACCTTCCAGGACCTGCTCTACCAGCAGCTATCCGGCGCCTCGGCGCCCAACGGCGAGGTGGGCGGCGTAAACC
>Ga0268360_1002187_pt1 | contig 16184 bp, 23 predicted proteins | sample BioMet11_FD_192465 | JGI IMG/M metagenome (GOLD analysis project Ga0268360, IMG submission 192465) | Sewage microbial communities from Oakland, California, United States - Biofuel 11 (Illumina Assembly) | ecosystem: Engineered > Wastewater > Sewage > Unclassified | place: USA: California... | reverse complement strand
AAGGGCATCAACCTCGGCAGCGTGCTCCCCGACGAGCGCAGGAACCTCAACGCGGCACTCGGGACCGTCGCCGAGAACGCCCTCGCGGACTGCGAGCGGTTCGTGCCGTACGACACCGGGGCCCTGCACAGGTCCGGGCGTGCCGTGCTGTCCGACGGCAAGGCCACGCTCGAGTGGGGCGGGACCGAGGACACGAGCCGCTACGCACGCAGGCAGTACTACGACGGCTCCCTGCACCACACGACCGCGGGTACGTGCTCCCACTGGGCCGTCGCGGCCGCAGCCGTGCGCGGCACCGCCTGGGCGGCCATGTTCAGGAAGGCGCTCAAGGGAGGCAGCAGATGACGGACCTCACGCCATGCGTCGAGGAATGGCTCGGGGGGATCCTCTCCCCCATCCCCGTGGCGCTCGGGGAGTTCAGCGCCATCATCGAGGTCTCAGCCCAGATCCAGCCGGCGCCAACCCAGGCCGTCGTGAGGAGCTACCTCAGCGGCGGCGGGGTCTACCAGTACGGCTACGAGCTCTACCTGCGCTGCAGGCCGAGCGATGAGCGCGGGCGCGTGGACGCGATCTCGGAGCTCGCGATCGTGGCCGACGCCATCGACCGCAGGAGTTACCCGGAGGCACCCGAGGGCGTCATCTGGTACTCGCACGAGGTCACGGCGCGGCCGAACAAGTTCAGCACCAACGAGGACGGCACCGAGGACTACCAGATGATCGCCGTCCTCACCTACATCGAGAGGAGCTAGACATGGCAGACGCAGTGCGCGCGCTCGTCGGCGCGTGGGAGATCCAGCACTACCTGAGCTTCGCCGGCACGGACGGGACGTACGGAGACCCTCTCCGCGCCACGGAGACGACCAAGGCCGACGTCAAGAGGGACGACGACGAGTACAAGCCCAAGTACCTCGACCGAAGGACGATGCCCAAGTACGTCATGGGCTCGACCACGACGATCGGGCTCGAGCTCGACGCGCTCTTGCCGGGCGACATCCAGTCGAAGCTCGCGGAGCACGAGGATGACGTGAACGTCCCCGTCCAGTACATGAGGACGCTCAACTACGACCTCACGACCGGCGCGAGGTGCGCCGCCACGGCGCTCGTGGCCAAGCGCGCGACCGCCACGCTCACGTCCGACCCGATCACCGGCGACTCCGGCGAGCCCATCAAGCTCTCTGGCACCGTCACCATCACCGGGGACTGGGAGTACGGCACCTATGACACCACGACCAAGAAGTTCACGCCGAAGGCCGCGTAGCGCGGCGGACACGCATCGCCAGGCAGGGGGCCGTCCTTCGGGGCGGCCCCTCGCGTTATCCGTGGCCGACCATGTGCCCCATCACAGGACATGGAATCGGAGGCTGGCATGGCAGATACGACAGATACCAAGGCGCTCGCGCTCGAACTGACGGAGAGCCCGACGCTCGCCGTCACGGTGGGGGACAGGGTCCTGCACCTGGAACTCGGCAACTTCACCTACGTCATCGAGATTCGCAGGTGGATGGATGACGTCCGGGCCGAGGGGGGCGGCATCGAGGGTGACATGTCCAAGCTGCAGCGCGTGGCCGAGGACGGGCTCGCGATCGTGGCCGCGGCGTTCGTCGAGCCTGACGCGGCGGACGTGCTGCTCGGCGGTCGCAACCGCCTGAACCTCTCCCGCATCATCACCGTGCTCGGCTTCATCGCACGCCAGACCACGTCCGACGAGTCGATGGCCGTCGTGCAGGGGGCCATGGACGCCTTCGCGGCTACGGGCGACGAGGACTAGCGCATGGACTGGCTCACGCGGGAGCCCCCGTCGGAGGTGGACGTTTGCGGCGAGGCCGTACCCATCCGCACGGGGTGGCGCCGAGCGGTGAGGTCCTACGTCCTCATGGGAACGCGCTCGCGCATCCCCATTGGGGACTGCGACAAGCTGCTCTCGTCGTGGTTCTCGCGCGACGGGGTTGTGCCCCGTACCGTGCTGGGGCACCAACGCGAGGCACTCGACGCGGCACTCTCGTGGCGCGACGACGCGCTCGTCGAGGCGATGCCCTACGGGGACGGGATGTCGCGCAGAGCGACCGTCCGCGTCTTCGACTGGGAGGCGGACTCCGGCATCGTCGTGGCCGACTTCCTGCGACTCTACGGCATCGACCTCACGGACCGCGCCACCCAGATGCACTGGTGGCGCTTCGCGCTTCTGTGGCGCGGTGCCGCGGCGAGCGAGTCGCTCGTGGCGTCGGCCATCTCGGCGCGCTCTCCCCTCGACGGGGACGTCGACAAGTGGTCGCGGAGGGCGCACGAGAGGCTCGCGGGGGCGTGGGCGTTACCGCCGACGCAGGCTGAGCTCGTCCAACGGGCGAGGGAGGCGTGGTAGGCGGATGCCCAACATAGACACAGTCAACTTCGAGATAACCGCAGACGACTCCGACTTCAAGGAGAAGCTGGGCAATCTCGGCAACGAGGCGGAGAAGGCCACGGAGAGGGCCAGCAAGGGACTGTCGGGGATCGGGACGAAGCTCGGCGAGACCGAGGGACCCGTGACCAGACTGTTCTCCGGCATCACGGCGAAGGCCGCCGCCATGGCAGGAGTGGTGGGCGGGTTCGTCAGCACCCTCGCCACCAAGGCCATCGACGCCCTGGGGAACATCGCCTCGGAGGCCGTCACCGCATCGGACTCCACCGACAAGTTCAGGCAGACCCTGGACTTCGCGGGCGTCGACACCTCGACCATCGACGACCTCACGCAGAAGACCCAGGACTACGCGGACAAGACCGTCTACGGCCTCAGCGACATCCGGAACATCACGGCACAGCTGGCGTCGAACGACGTGCAGGGGCCCGAGCAGCTCGCCGAGGCCCTGGGCAACGTCAACGCGGCCGCCGGTGGCACGGCGGACACGTACTCCCTCCTCGGCCTCGTGCTCACGCAGACGAACTCGGCCACCAAGCTCACCGGCGACAACTGGCGCCAGTTCTCCCAGGACGTCCCGGGCGCGGCAGGCCAGGTCAAGCAGGCACTCTCCGACATGGGCGCGTACACGGGCGACTTCGCCACCGCGATGGAGAACGGCGAGATCAGCTCGGACGAGTTCAACCAGGCCATCATGAACCTCGGCATGACCGACGCGGCACAGCAGGCGGCGACCTCGACGCAGACCTTCGAGGGCTCCATGGGCCAGCTCCAGGCGTCGGTCGTGGGGGTTATGACGGACGGCCTCGACCTCATCAAGCCCGGGATGACGGGCTTCATCAACTCGCTGTCGAGCGGCATCGACTGGATCAGGGGCGTGCTCTCGGGCGCGTCCGGCGCCGCATCGCCGTTCGTCAGCGCGCTCTCGTCGATAGATCAGGCGTTCATGTCGGGGCTGCAGCCGGCGCTCACGTCGGTGCAGCCCCTCCTCTCTCAGCTCATGCAGCAGCTCCAGACGTTCGCAGCCGTCGTGGGCCCTCCGCTGCAGCAGGTCTTCACGGCATTGCAGCCCATGGTGGCGGCGCTCGCAAACGTCATCGGCGCGGTGCTCGGCGGGGCGATAAACGTCGCCGTCGTGTGGGTTACCGAGCTGATGGAGGGGCTGAACGTCGTGGCCTCCGTCGTGATGCCGCTCGTGTCCGCGGCCGTACAGGTGCTCGCCCCGATCTTCACTGCGGTCTTCTCGGCCATCGCGTCGATCGTGACGGCGTGCACCGAGACGGTCTCTGCCGTGTGGACGGGGGTGCTGTCGTTCCTCTCCGGGGTCCCCGGTTCCATCGAGGGCTTCTTCTCGGGCGTCGGTGACGCCATCGTGGCCTTCTTCCAGCCGCTCGTGAGCGGGGTCACGGGGATAGGCGACTCCGTTGCGAGCTACATGAGTGGGGTCCCAGGGCGCATCACGTCCGCGTTCAGCGGGATCGGTGACACCATCGTCGACTTCTTCGCGTCCATCCCGGGAAAAATCGCCGACATGTTCGCGAACATCCACGTGCCGAGCCTGCACGTCGATGGATCGTTCAACCTCGACCCGCTCAACTTCTCCCTTCCGACCATCAGCTTCTACGCCAACGGCGCCTACGTCGACTCCCCAACCATGGGCGTCTTCGGCGAGGCCGGCGGGGAGTACCTCGTCCCGCGCGACCCCACGTACATCGGCCAGCTCGCAGGCGACATCATAGGCATGCTCGGTGGGATGGCGGCGTCCGGCAACGCCGGTGGCCCATCGTCACAGAGCGCGGACAAGTCCGTCGTGAACGCGATAGGACGGCTCGAGGCGAGGGTCGACGCCATGGCCGGCAGGATCGTCGACGCGGTGTCGGCGGACACGACCATGACGCTCGACCGTCGCGAGGTCGGACGCATCGTGAGGGGGCTGGCATAGGTGGACATGACCCTGACCTACACGAACCACCTGGGAGACACAGTGACCCTCGGCGCGCCCGGCGGCCACGTCCACTACGGTGAGACCGACCTCTTCGGCCACAAGTGGAGCTACGAGCACGACGGGCAGCGCGTCTGGGGGATGAGCCTCGACGCGCGGGAGGTCACGCTCCCGGTGTGCGAGCTCGGCGGATCGCTCGCGGAGCGCGAGGGGGTCTACCGCACGCTCGAGGCGGACGCGGAGGAGGGCGCGCGCGGCACGCTCTCGTACCACGGCTGGGAGCTCGGCGTCATCCCCATCGCCTCGTCGCTCGACCAGTGGTGGTGGGACGACGGGGTCGAGGAGAGGAGCGTGACCCTCCTCGTCCCGAGGCCGCTCTGGACGAGGGACGAGACGGTCACCTACCAGATCGCCAGGGCGGACGGGACCACCCAGCCGGGGAGCGACTACCCACGCGACTACCCCTGGGAGTACGCGCGCCCGTCGCTCGCGCACGTGGCGGTCGTGGACGCGGGGTCGGCCGAGTGGAGGTGGGTCGTCTACGGCCCCGCGGTGGACCCGTGGGTCGTCATCGAGGGCAACCGCCACGAGGTGGACGTGACCGTCCCCTCGGGGTCGCGCCTCGAGCTCGACACGCGCGACCGCACCATACGCATGGTGTCGGTCGACGGGGACGTCTCCAACTGCTTCCCTTCGCGCCTGCGCGGGGCCGAGGGGTCCGGCACGTACGCCTTCGCACGGCTCCCCGGCGGGCGCGTCGAGCTGCTCACCGACAACGCCTTCGCGTTCGACGTCACGGTGCACTACGAGAGGTCCGAGCCGGCATGGGCATGACCCGACACCTCGACGTGGTGGCGACCGACGCCTCCCGCACGGACGTCGGCACGCTCCCCGGGGCCACCCTCGACCTCACCGTGGGCGACGACGGCCAGGACAACGACTTCGAGCTGACGACCCCGCTCTCCGGCTACGTCCCCCCGGCCGGGGCCCTCGTCTACGTCGACGGGACCGGGTGGGGAGGCATCGTCGACGAGCGCGAGGTCTCGACCGACTCGACGGTGGTCACCCTCTCGGGGCGCACGTGGTCGGGCGTCCTCCAGAGCCGCGTGCTGCGCCCGGACGCCGGCCAGGACTACCTGACCTACGACGGTGACGCGAATGCCATGCTCGCCGCGCTCGTGGACCGGTGCGGCCTCGGATGGCTCCTCTCGGTCCCGAAGGCCGCCTCCGGCGTCACGGTCTCCGGACGGTTCGACCGCTACTGCGACATGTGGTCGGGCATCCGCAAGGCGCTCCGCGCCTCGGGGGCGAGGCCCGACCTCTCGTGGTCGGGCACGGGGTGCGTCCTCTCCGCCGTCGCCTCGACCTCGGTCGAGCCACCCGAGGGGGAGGTGGCCATGACGGCGAGCTCCGACTCGAGACCCATCAACCACCTCGTCTGCCTCGGGCAGGGCGAGCTCTCCGCCCGCGTGGTCGTCGACCTCTACGCTGATGCCGACGGCAACGTCTCCGACACCCAGACCCTCTTCGGGGCCGACCTGCGCGAGGCAGCCTACGACTACAGCGGGGCGACCACAGACGAGCTCGCGACCGAGGGCAGGAAGAGGCTCCTGGAGCTGCAGGAGGGCTCCTCGGTCACGCTCGACATATCGGAGGTGACGGCGGCCCTGCAGGTCGGCGACCTCATCGCCGCCACGGACCCGAGGACCGGCATAGGGGCGACCTGCGAGGTCGCGCGCGTCATCGTCAAGGTGAGGAACGCGCTGGCGACCGTCTCGTACGAGGCCGGGGCCACCACGACCACGACGAGCCTCTCCGGGTCGGCCGAGACGTCCTCCGGGGGCGTGGCCTACACCGCCGGGGACGGCATCTCCATCAGCTCGGGCACCATCTCGGCAGAGGTCACGCAGGCCAAGCTCGACGCCGTCACAAGGACCGCGGCGGACGCAGCCACGCAGGCAAGCAGCGCCGCCTCGACGGCCTCGGCCGCGCAGACGATGGCAGGCGCGGCCGTTCAGACGATCACGGCCACGTCACCCATGGCTGCCTCGCGCACCGGCAACGCCGTGAGCCTGACGCACGCGACGAGCGGCGTGGCGGCGGGCGCATACGGGCCCGCGGCGAACGCGACCCCGACGTGGGGCGGCACCGCCACCGTCGGGGCGCAGCTCTCGATAGACGCGCGCGGGCACGTGACTGGCGCCTCGGGACGCAGCGTCACGATCCCCGGCTCCGTGGCCACGCAGACGGCCAAGGGGCTCATGTCGTCGACGGACAAGACCAAGCTCGACGGCATCACGGCCGGGGCGCAGCCGCAGGCCGTGACGTCCGTGCAGGGTCGCACGGGGGCGGTCACGCTTGCCAAGTCAGACATCGGCCTCGGGAGCGTCGACGACACCGCGGACGCCGACAAGCACGTGGCCACGGCGGCCTCCCTCGGCACGGCGCGCACGATCAGGCTCTCGGGCGCGGTCAGCGGCGAGGCCGCATTCGACGGGACCACGGACGTGACGATCACGTGCACGGGCGACACCGAGGCCGCGGGCTTCCTCGCGGCGCACCCCGTCGGCAGCTACCACCTCACGAGCGAGCCCGGGAACCCCGGCGTTACCTATGGCGGAACCTGGGAGTCGGCCCCGAGCGAGGGCCCGTACGCATGGCACAGGACGGCCTAGGAGGCATTGGATGGCAAAGACTGAGGGTTACTCGCAGTTCGTATGCGACCGCTGCGGGAAGACGCTGTACGCCACGAAGGACGCGCCCGAGGCGCAGAGCTGGAGGGCCGTCAGCCGCGTCACGGCGGACGGCGTCAGCATCTCGAGGCTCCTCTGCCCTGACTGCTCGGGCAGGTATCGTGAGCTCGCCCAGGCGCAGGACGTCGCCTTCGGCGACCTCATGGCCAACGGGACCACAACCACTGTCGCCTAGGGGGAGTCATGGCAATCTCACTCGTCACCGGGTTCGCAGGACAAGCCCACGTCACGCCGGCACAGGACGGCGCGGGATACGCGGGCATCGTCGGCACCGGGTGCTACGTCACGAAGACCGGCAGGATGCTCGCGGCATCCATGTCGACGGCCAACAAGTGCGTCGTCTGCGACGGCGACGCCTGGATGTACGGCCGCCACGTGCGCATCGAGGCCGGGACCACGGAGGAGCTGACGGTGCAGTCGGGGTCCCAGGGCACGAAGCGCAACGACCTGGTGGTCGTGCGCTATGCCAAGGACGCGAGCACGGGCGTCGAGACGGCCTCGCTCGTGGTCGTGAAGGGCACGGCGGGGACGACCGCGACCGACCCGACCTACAGCGACGGCTCCATCCTGGACGGGACGTCGCCGGTCGACATGCCCCTGTACCGCATCCCGATCGACGGCATCACGGCAGGGACGCCCGTCCCCCTCTTCTCGGTGCTGGCCCCGATGTCGGAGCTCCAGGATTCCATATCCCGGACGCTCCTGTGGTCCGGCTCCTCGGGGAAGCTCGGCTCACTCCCGCTGTCGGCAGACCCCTCACGGTTCTCCGCCCTGGAGCTGAGGTACGTGGACGACGACGGGCTGAACCGGATGGCAGAGGTGCCGCCGTCCGGCGCCTGTGGCTTCGGCTTCACGACCACCCGGCTGGACACCGGGGTCACCTACGTCAAGTTCGTCCAGGGCTCCGTCGACGGCAGGATGCTCAATCTGGTCGGGCAGCGCGTATGCCAGATCGGGGGGAGCGTGCAGGACATCCAGGTCGCACGGATACAGGCGGTGTACGGTGCGCTCTAGCTCGCCACGGCGAAGGCGCACTGCCCGACGATCCAACGCCACTCATCCGGCTGAGCGCGCTGGATGATCCATGAGACCGTCACCGAGCCATCGTCCGTGACGGTCAGAGCTGCCGCCCCATCACCTGTCGACGCGCCCTTGGCGGTGGCCACGAGGATTGCCGAACTCGACCATGGCCTGCACCCCGCCGGTAAGGTACAGATGACATCGCCGAGGGCTATGTAGAACGATTTGAGGGCCGCAAGCTCAAGGACGCAGAGACTGCCGGCACGCGTGACCCTGGCAGTGCCGGCCCACCCACTGACTATCGGAACGTCGACGGCAGTCTGGGATATGGAATGCTACGACGAGGGAAGCTCCCTCGCGATCCACATCGGGTCCGAGAAGCCTCCCCCGTTGGCCAGCGTGTAGGAGAAGGAGTACGACTGCCCGGCCTTGGCCCCCGACGCGACGAGCCTGGATGTGACCTGCCTTCCGACGGTGTCGCCCCCGGAGCCGTACGCGTTCGTGTTCGCGAGGACGGCAAGCCCGGACGGCAGGTTGATGGCGAGCGAGAAGGCACCTCCCGTGTATCCCCACACGTTGCTCAGCGACAGCTCGACGTCGAGGATGCAGTCGCGCGTGGGCACGACCGCGATGCCGCCGCCCCTCGTGGCGTGCCACTTGCCCGTCTGGGATATGGAATCCCGGACATCACTCGAGCAGATACGCGTCAAGCCTGCGGGCGGCGTCCTTGGAGACGGACTTGCCGCTCCAGAAGTAGTGCTCCCGCAGCATGGACGAGCTCTCCGTGTGCCCGAGCTGCTCCTTTATGACGGCCTCGGGGACACCTGCCCCTATCGCGAGGTAGACGTAGGTGTGCCGAAGGTACATCGGGGGCACGTAGGGCAGGCCCTCGCGCGTGCAATGGGCCCGGTAGCGTCTGGCAATCGCATCGGGGCTCATGCGCGCGCCATGACCGTCCGGCACGAGCGGTCCCGTGCCGCGAATCTCCCGCAGACGGCGCGTCGCGGTCCTGGGCATGTAGACCGTCCTCACCGAGCTCGGCGTCTTGGTGAACCACTCGACCGGCTCGCCTCCGACTACCTGGAGCCCCTTGTCGACCCGTACCCCGCCCTCGCGGAGGTCGATGTCGCGCCACCACAGCGCGCACCCCTCGCACCTCCGCAGCCCGCAGGTGAGTGACACGAGGAGCCACGGCTCCAGGGGGTGGCCCCAGAAGCCGCGCAGGAGCCTTCGCGCCTGGTCGGCGTCAAGGAACCTCGGCACGTATGGCGCCCTCCTCCTCGGCAGAGCTATCGACTTGCGGCACGGGTCCACCGCGATCAGGTCGTCGCGCTCCGCCATGCGCAGGATCCTCTGCAGGCATGACTTGGCGTTCGCCGCCTGGGCGTGGGTCATCGGGGCGAGCCATGCCTCTATGTCGCGGGCCCGTATCTCGGACAGCTCGGCGTCACCCCAGCGAGGCAGGACGTGGTTGGCGTAGTCGCTCGCGTACCCCGCGAGCGTGGACGGGGCGAGCCCTGTCTTGGTGGGCCAATAGAAGGTCTCCGCATAGTCCCCTAGGCGCATCTCGTACCTCCGAATCCTAGATGCCTCTCAGGGCCTCCCCCTGGGACGGCACTAGGATTCTCCCGCGTTACCGCCGTCGCACGATCGGGTCGACCAAGGAGGTGAGAAGTGGACGACACCGCCAAGAAGCTCGTGTGCAGGAGGTAGACGTGGACGACACGGCAAGGAGGCTCCTGTGGTGGGGCCTGACGGCGGGCGTCGGGTACTGCGCCAGCGCATACGTCGCCTGCGGCAACCCGCGCCAGGACGCGCTCGCCGTCACGTGGATGGCCGTGCTCCTCGTCTCCGCCCTCGCCTACGCGCTGTGGCGCACGACCGCCCGCAGGCGTGCCGAGGAGGCCCGCATGCACGCGGAGATAGTGGCGCGGCTGGACTCGGTGGACGAGAGGCAGCGCCTCATGCTCGACGCCCAGCAGCAGACCATGCGCTCGGATATCGTGCACAAGGTGGACAAGTACGTCTCGCGCGGGTGGGTGACCCCCGAGGAGCACAGGGCGATATCGGACGAGTACGGCTCGTACTCCGCCCTCGGCATCAACGGCTACATCAAGGTCTACATCGCGAAGGTCGACGCGCTCGAGGTACGCGAGGTCTGACGCCAACCGGCACCGCGGTCGCGCCACACGGGAGCGGCCTAGCACGAAGTAGCACGAAACGACACGATTTAGGAGGACGTATGGATACGTTGGTTCAGAAGTTCGTGGATTGGTGCGCCCGGAAGGACGCCGCGGCGCTCATCGAGCACACGGTGGTGGAGGGCGTCCTGGGCGTGGCAGTGACTGCGGTCGGGCAGATCCCGGCGCCGTACTCGCTCTATGTCGTGCCGCTCTCGATGGCGGTGCTCACGCCCGTCATCGCGGCCATCGGCAACGGCGGGAGCCCGGATGCGACCACGGCCGCGGCCCCTGTCGTGGCCACGGCCACAGAGACGGAGACGGCTACCACGACCCCCGTCGTGGCCACGGAGGGCACCACGGCGGTTACGAACCCCACCACGACGAGCACCGATGTGGCATCTGTGGTTGCCGCGACCGACATCCCCGCAGCCATGACCGACAAGGAGGCGTAGCCATGGCGGACCCGACGGACGACGAGAGGAAGGAAATCGAGGCTCAGGACAGCACGGACGGGCCTGCCGACGCCCAGGAGCCGAAGGAGGTCAAGTATGAGTAACTGCGCGAGCGACGTGCTGTCCATCGCGGCTGGCGAGATCGGCTACGACCGGCACGACGACCCCGACGAGGGGAGCAAGTACGGCCGCTACTATGCCGGCGTGACCGGTTCCCCGTACTTCGGGACCACGGGCGTCCCGTACTGCGCCATGTTCGTCTCGTGGTGCTTCGCGCAGGCAGGGGCGAGCTGCGCCGGACTCCCCGCAGCGAGCAGCAGGACGCTCTACAACGACGCCAAGGCAGCAGGACGCCTCAGGGCGTCCGTGCGTGACGCCCAGCCGGGGGACGTGATGCTGTTCGACTGGTCCCGCGCAGGAGACGACGGTGACGGCGACCCCGTCAACCTCGACCACACGTGCCTGTGCGAGATGAACCTCGGCGGGGACGGCGTGCAGACCATCGAGGGCAACATCGCCAACGGCAAGGTGCTCCGTCGTGTGCGCGACTGGTCCTACTGTGTCGCAGCGATCGCGCCCGACTACGCCACGCTACCCGACGTGCCATCCACGCCGAGCACCGAAAGCGTAGGCAGCCTCGACGGCGAGAGCGGCGAGCTGCTGGTCGATGGTGACTACGGTTCTATAACCGTCAAGGACGTCCAGAGGACCATGCAGTTCTACGGGCTCTACCAGGGATACCTGATCGATGGCGACTTCGCGTACCACGCCAAGCTTGCGTTGCAGCAGTATCTCCAGCGCAAGGGCTACTACCAGGGATATCTCCTCGATGGTGACTTCTCCGGTCACTCGGTGTACGCGTTGCAAAGCTATCTCAAGGACCTCGGTTACTATTGGTACACGGCCGATGGAATTCGCTATTGGTGCGACCTCGACTCAGACTGGGGCGAGTACACCACCAAGGCTTTTCAGCGTGCTCTGAACAGCGAAAAGTTCTAGGAACGTTGTCTGACACCAATCGCCGATCGTCATAGACAACCGCGCTTGCGTGCCACACGTGACAGACAAGGCCCTCACCCTGCGGGGTGGGGGCTTTTTTGCGTCCCGGTAGTGTCCCTAATCGGAGAAATAACCACACTCATACGAAGATGCGTTTGCATACATGCAGATACAGGACTTATTCCCCACCCTGCAACGCTATCTTGAGCTACGCTCCGTAGATTTTCGTATAGAAAACGGGCAGCTAGATGGTGTTGCATAATCCATTTGCGTCCCAAATAGTCCCTAAGCCGTGAAATCGATGCCGTCGGCGAAGGGGTTCTGAGCCCACGCCTCCGCGAGCGTCGAGGCGAACTCATCGACCTGGGGGCGGTCGTAGTGGCGTGCCGTGACGTCCTTCCCGGCGTGCCCCATCATCTTCTCCGTGACCCAGGGCGGCATCCTGAGCGTCCACCTCGCCACGGTCTCCCACGAGTTGCGGAGGTTCCGGTACGGGTGGGTATCCATGCCGGCGGCCCCGAGAGAGCGGGCGAACTCGTCCCGCGCGACCTTCTGCGAGAGGGGGCGGCCACACCCGTCGTTGGCGAGCCACCCGCGACCGACCTCGCCCGCGAGCCCGAGCAGCCTCTCGGCGGGATCGCCGGCGAGCACGACCGGCCTTCTGCTCTGCGGGTTCTTGAGACGGTCGGTCGGCATGCCACCGGTGCTCAGGACCTGCCTCGTGATGGGCACGACGGCGACCGCGATGCCCCCAACGTCCATGCGGGACACCTCCTCGGCCCTGGCCGCGAGAGACTCGCCGACGCGGCACGATCCGAACGCGGAGAGGAGGAACGCGGGCTCGACGAAGCTCCCGTGCGTGGTACGCCAGCAGTCGCACAGGCCGGCCGAGTCCCACACGAAGTCGTCGGCACGCGCCGACGTCGAGACGCTCGGCATGACGTACGAGACGTCCATCGGGTTGGCCGGGATGACCTCGTAGCGCACGGCGTAGGCGAGCGTCCGCCTCATGACGATGACGGCCACCCTGGCGGCGTTGTGGGCGAGGCCCGAGAGCCACTGCTGGACGGCGAGCGGCCTCACCTGGTCGACGGGCACGTCCGCCCACGCGCCCGAGACCTGCGCCCCCCAAGTCGTGCGGTACTCGCCGAGCGTCCTTCTCGACAGGTCCCCCGCTTCGACCTGCCGCACGAGGTCGGGCTCGTACCACCGGGACCAGCACTCGCCCACTGTGGGGACCGGCGCGTCGGTCGAGTGGTCGAGCCTCAGGGCCGCGAGCCTGTCCCACGCATCGCGCCTGGTGCCCCTCACGGTCTCGCTGTGGCGCTTGTAGCCGTCCGGACCGTTCGCCCACCAGCGCAGGCGGTATCTCTTGCCGCGCTCGATCTCCGTGACCGAACCCCAGTCGGCTCTGCTATCCTTGGCCATGACAACCGCCTCCGAGTGATTGTCTGTCCCCCGCCCTGGCTGCAACCGGGACGGGGGAATCCTTTTGCCTACGTTTCTCCTAACGACCATTTTGTCGACCTCGGCAAAATGGTCACCACCTGCGAAGTCACCGACACCCACACCTGCCTTCCGTGACAGTCGTAAAGGATCCTTTTACAACTCCTCTACTCCATCTCCCCTGCCGGCTGGAACCACACGACCGTGTCCTATGCGTGATACAGGACAACGGGACCATCGAACGACGCAGCCATGGTCAGTCCATCGTTCGAAGAGATGCTGGCGGAGCGAGATTCGTCGATAGAGTTGTCCGAATACTCGAGTTTGGAGACGGAAATTTCCCCGTCGATGGTCCTGAAGCTTGCCGCATACATGATGTGTTTGTGCCAGAAATAGATATCTGCCTTTCCTACCTTCCCGGATGGGAAGTAGTCGAGCGTCCCATGCGAGCCATTGGACTCCGTCCCAATCGAACCGTCACCGTTGGCGACGAGGGAGGACGGCTCGTAGGCAGAGAACCTTATGGATACCGGATACTTCGGCTTCTTTCCTGTAGGCGTCAGCTTCGCGAGCGTCAGGGTCACCGACTCCCGCGGAAGCTCCTTCGGAACCTTCGTCACGCCATGGACAAGGGAGAAGTCGGTTCGTAGCGTCGGCAGCCTCCTCAGACCGAGAAGGCTCGCATCAAGCATGTCCTCGAGGGCAAAGACGTCTTTGGAGAAGGCGTTGATGGCCTTCCGATCCGCATACCAGAACCCACCATCCGGGAACGCCGTACCCGTCTTTGCGTCATACCGTAGATTGACCTTACATACGTATTCCTTGTTCTCGAACGAAAAGCCGGTGAGGTCATAGTTCGGCACGACAAGCTGTGGCTTTGTCTCGGCCTTTTGCAGTATCTCCCACTCGTCATTAGCCTCTCGAGACAGCTTCTCGAATCGCTTCTGCTCGTCTCGTCTTTTCTCGGCAGCGACCCTAGAGACAGACTCCTCGGCGACGGCATCGTCGTATGCCCGCTTGGTATTTGAGACCATCTTTTCAATTCTCTTGAACAGTCCCATTGCTACCCCTCCCTCTTGCCCGCCTGGTACCAGATGACGACGCCGAGCAGCATCACCTGCTGCTCTGGGTCCGTGAACACCATGTCCTCATAGCCGCCATCGAAGCTGTCTGGCGAGAGCATGAGCGTGCTCGCGCCGCGCTTGTAGACCCTGAGCACGCTCTCCCCCGCATCGAACCCCGCGACCACGGAGCAGCCGTCCCATGGCTCCATGTCGCGTCTCACGAGCACGTCTGAGCCATCCGGGTAGCGTCTGTCCATGCAGTCCCCACGCACATGGAGCACGAACAGCTGATCCATATCCTCGCCTTCGACCACGCCCGCAGGCACCTCGACGACCTCGGGCGGCGTGTCCTCGTCCGTCACGTCGCCCGCGTGGACGGTGCCAAGGGACATGACGGGGACCATGGCGGAGGTCCCGAGAACGGCAACGCCAGTGGCAGGAGACTTACCCCTCGGAGCATCGAACCCAAGCAGCCATTCGGCGGAGCAGCCGAACATACGGCATATCTTCTTGATGAGGTCAGACTTGAGACCCTGCTTGCCGTTCTCGTAATTTGCGTAGTTCTGCTGTGTCATGCCGAGCTTTTCGGCAAACTCCTTCTGCGATGCAGAGCCACGCAGTTCGTAGAGTCTGTTCTCGTATTTCTCCATGGTCCTCCTCACAAATCCTATTTGTACTTATACAAGAAAATAATGTCATAGCGCAAGATTACTGCTTGACAAAACAAGTAATACTTGTAGTATTCTGCATGTACAAGAAATCCTTGTCATAAGGAGGGACATGGAGAACAGGATTTCGGCCGAGCGCAAGCTCAAGCATCTCACGCAGCAGGAGTTGTCAGAGAGGCTCCAGGTCGACCCATCAACGGTCAACAGGTGGGAGAACGGAGGACAAATCCCCCAAGAGAAGCTACTCATGATGCGCGGGTTGTTCAAGTGCGACATCGACTGGCTCATCTGCGCAACGAACGTTCGCAAGACGGTCTAGGCACTAGAGCACACAGGCAAGAGAATGCCCGCTGACAGGTGTAGCTACCAGCGGGCGAGCCAAGTAAGGAGGCTTGACATGGCAACAACTGTAGCAGAAGCCGAGGAGTTCGTGACCTACTCGCTCGCCGAGGTGAGCGAGATGACCCGCATCCCGCTCGGCCAACTCTACGGATACGTGCACGACGGAGACATCCACGTGCTCCTTCCGAGGGGCGCGAAGCGCGGGTGGCGCGTCACGCGCAACGAGCTCCGCAGGTTCACCGGAGGGGGTGAGCCGGCATGAGCGACCTCATGGAGGACCTCGCCGGCACGCCGCGCGAGTGGGCCCGTGCCGTGGTGTGGGCGCTCGGCATCGTCCTCCTCACATGGGCGGTGCTCTGACACATACGAACGCCGACCTCGCGGGGTCGGAGAAACAGAGGGACAGATGAAGAAGAACGAAACCAGGCGGGTGCTCGACAAGGCGGTCAACGCGCTCGACAACGCGCACGTCATCACAAGCGGCCCGAAGGGCGACTCGAAGAGGGCGGCCACCACCAAGCGGCGTGCCGAGGACATGGTCGAGGGCGCGATGCTCGGGCTCGCCGTCGCGTCAGCACTGCTCGACGGAACGCCGGACGACTGGAGCGCGGGTGACGTGGTCGATGCCGTCATGACCCACGTGGCGGGGTCCCCTGGGGCGCGCGCCGACGGGAGGGGCGAGGATGCAGAAGCCGCTGATTGACACGCACAGCACCATGGGCTACCGCGAGTGGCGCAGGGTCACCGGGAAGCCCGAGCCGCCCGAGGACGGGGGCACGCAGCTCACCTTCGTGGTCATGTGCCCGGCCGGCACGGAGGAGGCCGCGAAGGCGCGCATGCTCGCCGACCTGCGCGACCTGCGGGGCGTGGGCGTCACCGGCACCTACCGGCGCGAGGCGGTGCGGCCATGAGGGCGCCGA
>Ga0268360_1002186_pt1 | contig 16188 bp, 13 predicted proteins | sample BioMet11_FD_192465 | JGI IMG/M metagenome (GOLD analysis project Ga0268360, IMG submission 192465) | Sewage microbial communities from Oakland, California, United States - Biofuel 11 (Illumina Assembly) | ecosystem: Engineered > Wastewater > Sewage > Unclassified | place: USA: California... | reverse complement strand
CGTGGGCGCGGTGCGGGGCCTCTACTTCTTCGCCGCGGCGATGTTCACCATCAAGGCCGCGGTGACATTCCTCGCCACGAAGGAGACGGCCCAGGGGCGGGTCAGGCGGGCGGAGACCCGGGGCGCCAGCCTCCTGTCTATCCTCGGCGGCTACGGCGGGGTCGCGAGGACCATCCTCGGTTCGCCCAGGATACTCTCCGTCGGAGCCCTCATGCTCGTCATCAGCATCACCCAGACGATCTCGGGGACCTTCCTCGCGATCCTCGCGACCCGGAAGCTCGGCATCCCGGCGGCGAGACTAGCCATCTTCCCCTTCGCGAAGGCGGCGGTGGTCATAGGGATCTTCTTCCTCGCGGCGAAAGCCCTGGCGCGGCTCCGGTACGAGGTCCCCCTAGTCGCGGGCTTCGGCCTCTACGCCGCGAGCCAAGTCCTGTACGTCCTGGCCCCTCCCGGCGGCTACACCTTCCTCATCGCCGGCACCGCGCTGGAGGCGATCTGCTTCGCCGTGGCCAACCCCATGGTGGACCGGCTCCTCGCCGTCTCGGTGGACCCCGCGGAGCGCGCCAGGATCCAGGGCCTCCTCTACGTCGGGGTGATAATCCTGTCGGCGCCCTTCGGCTGGATAGCCGGCAGCCTGTCCCAGGTCGACGAGGCCCTGCCCATGGTCCTCAACGCGGCCCTCTTTTGCTCGGGGACCGCGGCGGCCCGCTTCGCGGGGCGGAGGGCCGACGCGGCCGCCTCCGTCTGAGGCCGCCGCGCTCGAGGCCTCTACTTGAGTATCTTCCTCAGCCCAGGGACGCGCTTCAGGACCAGGGCCGACAGGGCGAGGGTGAGGAGGAAGGCCGCCGGGCCCGCGACGAGGTGCTTGACTATCATGGGCGCCCGCCAGGGCCCTGCGGCCGTGGAGAGGCCCACGAGGACCGGGGCGTGGAACACGTAGACTCCGAAGGAGTTCCCGGACAGGATGCGCGTTAGGCGATTCTCTTTGTCGAGGAATTTCCGGAAGAAGACGACGAGGCCGAGGCTGAAGCCCACGGCCACCCAAGCCTCCCACATAGCGTAGGCGAAGCTCTGCCAGCCCGGCCCGCCTGCGAAGGAGTCGTCGCCCCGGAGGGCCCCCCCGGCGACCATGACGAAGCCCCACAGGGGGAAGCTGAGGGCGGCAGTCCAGATCAGCCAGCGGAGCCCGGATCGCTCCGGGATGTATGGGAGCCAGCCCCTCTCTCCGGCGTGGAGGCCGAGGAGGAAGAGGGCCACGTAGGAGGCGAAGTAGCCGAGCTGGAGGTTCGCGACGCTCGCCCCGATGGGCTGGACGAGGCGGACAGCGAAGGCCGCGAGGCCCGTGGCCGCGACGACGCCGACGAGGCGGGCCGTCCCGGGAGCCGGCCCGGGGACGGTCCGGCGAGGGCGGACGGCCCTCGCCAGGGCGTAGATACCGCTGAAGGAGAGGAGCGTCTCGGCGAACCAGAGAGGCCCGGTAGACCCAAGCCAGCGAAAGCTCGCCAGGTAATCGAGGTAGGCCTCGGCCGCCCCGAGCCTCTCCCGCGCCCCGCCGTAGTCCACGAGGAAGTAGCCGATGAAGGGATCGATGAGGAAGACGTAGACGAGGAGGGGCAGGCCGAGCCGGAAGAGCCTCTCCCTCATGAAGCCCCGGGGCCCCCGCGCGGCGAGGGACCCGGCGGCGAAGTAGGCCGCGACGAAGAAGAGGATGCCCATGAACCACGCCTGGGTGTAGGCCCCGTAGACGGCGAATGCGGCCAGGGAGGGGAAGTCCAGCTTCGAGGGGTCGCCCTCCACGTAGTACCAGCTGCCCAGGCCGCTGTACGTGACGTTGGAGTGCATGAGGACGACGAGGAAGATCACCGAGGAGCGGAGGTTGTCAAGGTAGGGCATGCGCCCCCCGCCGGCGCCGCCTGGGAGCGTCAGCGGCCCAACCTCGCGAGCCTCCCCGCGGCCTCGACCACGCTTTCCCTGTGGCCGAAGGCGCTGAAGCGTATGTAGCTCTGCCCCGAGGGGCCGAAGCCCGAGCCCGGCGTCGTGACCACGTGGCACTTCTCCAGGATCTCCCCGAAGACTTCCCAGGAGTCCCGGCCGGGGAAGCGGGCCCAGATGTAGGGGGCGTTGTCCCCGCCGATGCACTCGACGCCGAGGGCCTGGAGGGCCGAGCGGATGAGCCGGGCGTTCTCCATGTAGTAGCCCACGAGGCCCCGCATCTCCGAGCGGCCCTCGGGGTCGAAGGACGCGAGGCCCCCCGCCTGGGCGATGTTCGAGGCGCCGTTGAAGAGGGTGGTGGCGATGCGGTTCCAGTCGGCGTTCACGCTCCGCCCGTCGTCGTACTTCAGGGCCTTGGGCGCCACGGACCAGCCGAGGCGGACCCCGGTGAAGCCTATGGGCTTGGAGAAGGAGTTGACCTCGATGGCGCACTCGGCGGCCCCATCGACCTCGTAGACCGACCTGGGGAGGGAGGGCTCCGATACGTACTCCGAGTAGGCGGCGTCGAAGACCAGGATAGACTTCTTTCGCCTAACTTCCGCGACCAGGCGCGCCAACTGATCCCGGGTGGCCACCGCTCCGGTGGGGTTGTTGGGGGAGCAGAAGTAGACGAGGCTCCCCGCGGGGATGACCGAGAGCTCGGGCATGAAGCCGTTCTCCCGGGTGCAGGGCATGTAGACCAGGGACGCGCCCTGGATGATGCTGCCGTCCACGTAGACCGGGTAGGCCGGGTCCTGGACCACCGCGGCGCAGGAGCCGAAGAGGATCTGGAGCCGCCCGATATCGCACTTGGCGCCGTCGGAGACGAAGACCTCCTCGGGCCGCACCGCGCCGGAGTAGTGCACCCGGGCGATGGCCTCGCGCAGCGCGGCCTCGCCCTGCTCGTCGCCGTAGCCGGAGTAGCCCGCGGCGGTCCCGAGCCGCCTGGCGGCGGCGACCAGCGCGTCCTCCACGTGGGGGGTGAGGGGCTCGGTGGTGTTGCCGATGCCGAGGCTGATGATCTTGGCCTCGGGGTGGGCCTCCTGGAAGGCCTTGCGCCGTCGGCCGACCTCGGGGAAGAGATAGCCGGCCGCGAGGGCCTCGAAACGCTCGTTGCGCTTCATGCTCCGTTCCTCGTGGACGCTGCCCGGAATCCCTTGAGGGCCTCGAAGTCCAGGGTCGCGAAGAGGTCCGCCGCGGTCTCGGCCCGGCGGATCTCCAGGAAGGAGCCGTCGGGCCTCATGAGGAGCTCCGCCGACCGGAGCTTGCCGTTGTAGTTGAAGCCCATGGCGTGGCCGTGGGCGCCTGTGTCGTGGATGGCCACGAGGTCGCCGACCTCGATTTCGGGCAACTTCCGCTGGATGGCGAACTTATCGTTGTTCTCGCACAGGCTGCCGGTGACGTCGTAGACCTGGGTGCTCGGCGCGCCCTCCTTGCCGAGGACCGTGATGTGGTGGTAGGCGCCGTAGAGCGCCGGCCGCATGAGGTTGGCCATGCAGGCGTCGAGGCCCACGTACTTGCGGTAGGTGTCCTTGAGGTGGATGACGCGGGACACGAGGTAGCCGTAGGGACCCGCCACGACGCGGCCGCACTCGAAGTAGACCTTCATGGGGCCGAGGCCGGCGGGCTTCGCCTTCTCGGCGTATGCGCGGGCGACGCCGCCGGCGACCACGTCGAGGGGCACGGCGGTCTGCTCGGGCTTGTAAGGGATGCCCACCCCCCCCCCGAGGTTCACGAACTCGAAGCGTATACCGAGCGCCGCGTGGAGCTCGGCCGCGAGGTCGAAGAGCATGCGGGCCGTGTCGATGAAGTATTCGGGGTCGAGCTCGTTGGAGGCCACCATGGTGTGGAGGCCGAACCGCGCGACGCCCTTCGCCTTCAGTTTCGCATAACCTTCAAACAGCTGGTCCCGGGTGAAGCCGTACTTGGCCTCCTCGGGCACCCCGATGATCGCGTTCCCGCCCTTCAGGGGGCCGGGGTTGAAGCGGCACGAGACGAGGTCGGGCAAGCCCGCCACCTCGTCCAGGAAGTCGATGTGGGAGATGTCGTCGAGGTTTATGACTGCCCCGAGCTCCTTGGCGAAGCGGTACTCCTCCGCCGGCGTATCGTTGGACGTGAACATGACGGACTCGCCGGAGAGCCCGGCCTCCCGGGCCAGCATGAGCTCCGGGAGGCTCGAGCAGTCGGCGCCGAAGCCCTCGGCGGCGAGGATCTTCAGGATGAAGGGGTTGGGCAGGGCCTTCACCGCGAAGTAGTTGCGGAAGCCGGCGACGCCGGCGCCCGCGAAGGCGGCCACGATCGCCCGGGCGTTGGCCACCATGGCGGCCTCGTCGTAGACGTGGAAAGGCGTCGGGTGGACCTTGGCGACGGCCTCGATGGTGGCCCTGTCGAAGGGCAGCTTCTTCTCGGTCATGCCGCCCTCCCCTAGTCCAGGTAGCCGCGCTCGGCGAGGAGCTCGGCGTTGAGGATGCCGCCGCCCGCGGCGCCGCGCCCGGTGTTGTGGGCGAGGCCCACGAAGCGTATATCGAAGACCGGGCAGGGCCTGAGCCGGCCCACGCTCACCGAGAGGCCGCCGCCCGAGTCCCTGTCCTTCTTGGGCTGGGGCCGGTCGTTCTCCCGGCGGTAGACGATCGGGCGCTCGGGGGCCGAGGGGAGCTTGAGCTCCTGGGGCGCGCCGCGGTAGGACTCCCAGATGGAGATTATCTCCTCGAGGGAGGGCTTCGCGCCGGCGAACTCGAGGCTCGCGCAGACCGTGTGCCCGTCGGACACCGGGACCCGGGTGCACTGGGCGGAGATCTTGAGGGAGTCGTCGCTCACGATGACGCCGCCCTCGACGCGGCCGAATATCTTGCCGGGCTCGAACTCGCTCTTCTCCTCCTCCCCGCCTATGTAGGGGACGACGTTGTCGATCATGTCCAAGGAGGGCACCCCGGGGTAACCCGCGCCGGAGACCGCCTGGAGGGTCGTGACGATCATGCGGGCGGGCCGGTAGCCCGCCTTCTTGAGGGCGTGGATGGGCATCATGTAGCCCTGGATCGAGCAGTTGGGCTTCACGGCGACGAAGCCCTTCTTCCAACCGTGGGCCGCCCTCTGGGCGGGGATCACGTCGATGTGCTCGGGGTTGATCTCGGCGATGAGCATGGGCACGTTGGGCGTCTTCCGGTGGGCGCTGGCGTTGCTCACCACCGGGATGTCCGCGGCGGCGTACGCGTCCTCCAGGGCGCGGATCTCGTCCTTGCCCATCTCGAGGGCGGAGAAGACGAAGTCGCATTGGCCCAGGGCGGCGGACACGTCGTTTGCGTCCCGCACCACGAGCCCGGCGATCCTCGGGTTCACGTCCCGGCCCATGTGCCAGCGGCCCTCGACCGCCTCGGCGTAGGGCTTCCCCGCCGATCGGGGGCTCGCCGCGACGTAGCGCACCTCGAACCAGGGATGCCCCTCGAGGAGGTTGATGTAGTTCTGGCCGACCATGCCGGTCGCGCCCAGGACTCCGACGGACAGTTTCCGCATCCACGTCTCCTTGCCCCCGGGCCGGCCATGCCCCGTGCCGGCGCGAGGTGGGCTATACTAGCATCTTTGCGCGAAGAGGCAAATACCGGCCGGAGGCCCCGCGGCCCACGCCGACGAAGGTCGACCCCGCCCGGAGGATCCCGCCGAACTCCGGCCGGGGTTTTCCTTGACGGTCCCAGAGGCCCGTGCTACCGTTTTTCCAAGGCGGACGGACCGAAGTATGAAGAGCGCGTTCTACAAGCTGCCCCAGGAGAAGCGCGAGAGGATTGTCGGAGCCTGCCTCGCCGAGTTCGGGGCCAAGGAGTACGAGAAGGCGGCCCTCGACCGGATCGTCGAGGCGGCGGGCATATCCAAGGGCGGGCTTTACGAGTACATCTCCTCGAAGGAGGAGCTCTACCTCTTCGTCGTCGAGCATTCCTACTCGAAGCTCTACGACTTCCTGCGGGACAGGCTCGCGGAGGCCGGCGAGGAGCTGCCCGACGACATCCTCGATCGTTTCGCCGCGGCGGCCAGGGCCGCCATCGACTTCTACCTCGCCCATCCCGAGATGATCGGCGTCATCGACCGCACTACCCGGATCGACGATCCCGCCCTCGCCTCCAAGCTGGAGGGGATCTTCGGCCGTCACTACGCGAGGGTCTTCGACACGGAAGGCGACTCCGGCCTCGCATTCCCGCGGCAGGACGTCGCCGATCTCATCAAGTGGCTCCTCGCCAAGACCCGGGGGGACTTCCTCCGGGACCTCGCCTCGGGCTCGGACTCGAGTACCGTCTCGGCACGGTACGTGGGCGAATGGGACTTCATTCTCGGTGTGATGCGGCGCGGCGTCTATAAAGACTCCCGGGCTTCATAAATAGCCGAAAATGGCAAAGGGGCGGCGCCGCGCCTATACTTTCAGGGGAGGCGGCGCCCGATGCTCAGCCACGAAGACACCCTGAATATTTACTATAAAAAGATATTCGACGATTTCCCGGCCCTCATCTGGCGAGCCGGGCTCGACATGAAATGCGACTACTTCAACAACACCTGGCTCGAGTTCACCGGGAGGAGCCTCGAGGAGGAGCAGGGGGATGGCTGGACCGAGGGTGTCCACCCCGACGATCTCCCCACCTGCGTCGAGACCTACGTCGCGAGCTTCGAAGTCAGGAAGAGCTTCGACATGCAGTACCGCCTGAGGAACGCCCGGGGGGAGTATCGCTGGATCCGGGACATAGGGCGGCCGCTGTACGACCACACCGACCGCTTCCTGGGCTACATCGGCTCCTGCTACGACTGCACCGAGGAGCGGCGGCGCCAGGAGCAGCTCGACGAGATCAACCGCGTCAAAGACACCTTCTTCTCCCTGGTCGCCCACGACCTCATGGGGCCGATGGCGGCGATCGAATCCCTGACCTCCATCCTCGAGAGGGATTTCGCCTCCTGCGACGAGGCGACCCTGGGAGAGATCGCCCACGAACTCAGCCGAGCCTCCTCCAACCTCAACTCCTTCTTGGGGGAGATCCTCGACTGGGCTAGGTCCCAGCTCCAAGGGATCAGGGTTAGCCCAGAGCGCCTCAAGCTCGACGAACTGGTAGCCCAGGCCCTAGCCCCCCTCTTGGCCACCGCCGACCTGAAAGGCGTTGTCCTGCGGAGCTCGACGCCGCCGGAACTCGCGGCCTTCGCCGACGCCGAGATGACGAAGACCGTGATCCGCAACATCGTCGCCAACGCCATAAAATTCACCCAGCCCCGAGGGACGATCGACATAGTCGGGGAAGGTTCGGGGCCCCGGGTGTCCCTGCGGATAAGCGACACAGGCGTAGGGATGGACGCGAAGCGCCTCGCCTCGATCTTCAGCCTCGACGCCGGGAAGCGCCGGAGCGGAACCGCCGGCGAGAAGGGCTCAGGGCTCGGCCTCGTGATCTGCAAGGAATTCGTCGAGAGGAACGGCGGGACTATCGCCGCCGAGAGCGAGAGGGGGCGGGGCAGCGCCTTCACGGTGACCCTCCCGGCGGAGGAGGAAAAAGCCCGCCTCCCCTCGGCCGGGCGAGGCGGGCGCTCGGGGACTCCCCGCGCGGAGAGCTAGAACTGGTCGATGACCGAGAGCCCCTTCTCCTTCACGATCTTGGCGCCGTGGGCGATGTCCTCGACCTTGAAGATGACGACGGCCTTGTCGCCGCTCTTCTCCAGCGAGGCGTAGAGGTACTCGATGTTGACCCCCGTCTGCTTGAAGACGTCCATCACCTTGGAGAGGGCGCCGGGGACGTCCTGGATCTCCAGGCCGAGGACCTCGGTGGTGCGGGTGGTGTAGCCCGCCGCGGCCAGGGCGGCCAGGGCGGCCTCGGGCTTGTCCACGATCACCCTGAGGATGCCGAAGTCGGCGGTGTCCGCGATGGAGATGGCGCGCAGGTTGATCCCACCCTCGGCCATGACTCGGGTGACGTCGGCCAGGCGGCCCGACTTGTTCTCGAGGAAGATGGAGATCTGCTGAATGGCCATGTTCCTTGCCTCCCTTAAATCTTTCGCCGGTCGATGACCCGCTTCGCCTTGCCTATGGAACGCTCGATGGTCTTGGGCTCCACGAGCTTGACGTCGAGCATGATGCCGAGCTTCGACTTCATGACCGACTCGATGCGGTGCTTCAGGACCTCGAGGCCCCGGGTCTCGTCGGAGAAGAGCTCCTTCTTGACCTCGACCTGGAGCTCGACGGAGTCGAGGTGGGTCTCGCCGCGGTCCACTATGATGAGGTACTGGGGCTCGGTGCCCTCGATCTCGAAGAGGGCGTGCTCGATCTGGCTCGGGAAGACGTTGACGCCCCGGATGATGAGCATGTCGTCGGTGCGGCCGAAGAGCCGGTGCATGCGGACCGTGGTGCGGCCGCAGGAGCACTCGCCGCGCTCGAGGTAGGTCACGTCCCGGGTGCGGTAGCGGATGAGGGGGGTGCCCTCCTTCACGAGGGTCGTGAAGACGAGCTCGCCCTTCTCCCCGTCGGGCAGGGGCGCGCCGGTCTCGGGGTCGATGATCTCGGGGTAGAAGAGGTCTTCGTTGACGTGCATCCCGTTCTTGCACTCGCACTCGAAGGCGACGCCGGGGCCGGTGATCTCCGTGAGGCCGTAGATGTCGTAGGCGTCGATGCCGATCGCCGCCTCGATCTCCTTGCGCATGTTCTCGCTCCAGGGCTCGGCGCCGAAGCAGCCGGCCCGGAGCTTGAGCTTCTTAAGGTCGATGCCGGCTTCCCTGGCCTCCTCGGCGATGTAGAGGGCGTAGGATGGCGTGCAGGTCAGGATGGTGGTGCCGAAGTCCCGCATGACCATGAGCTGCTTCGCGGTGTTCCCCGAGGACATGGGGACGATGTTGGCGCCGATGCGCTTGGCCCCGTAGTGGGCCCCGAGCCCCCCGGTGAAGAGGCCGTAGCCGTACATGTTCTGCACGGTATCGTTCCGGGTCGCGCCGGCCCCCGAGAGGGTGCGGCCCATGGCCTCGCCCCAGCACTCCATGTCGTAGCGGGTGTACGCGTCCACCACCGGGATGCCGGTGGTGCCCGAGGACATGTGGATCTCCTCGATCTCCGCCTGGGGGCAGGCGAGGAGGCCGTAGGGGTAGGTGGTGCGCAGGTCGTCCTTCGTGGTGAAGGGGAGCTTGGCGATGTCCGCCAGGCCCCGCAGGTCCTTCGGCTTCACCCCCGCGGCGTCGAAGCGCTCCCGGTAGAAAGGCACCCGGGCGTAGAGCTTCTCGACGAGGTTCTTGAGCCTGGCGTACTGCAGGCGCCTCCTCTCCTCGGCGGGCATGCACTCGTATTGGGGACTTAGGATCATCTCGCTCTCCTTCCAGCGGCCGTGAGGCCCTACAGCTTGGGCCGGGTGTCTATGACCCGCTTCGCCTTGCCCTCGGAGATCGGGAGGGTCCCCGGCTCGTGGAGCTCGACGTGGGCGTTGATGGTGATCGAGGTGGCGAGGCGCTTGCGGATCGTGTCCTTGAGGGCGTTGAGCTTCCTCGAGTCGTCGGCGAACATCGCGGGCTGGACCTCGGTCTTGACCGTGAGCCGGTCGAGGGCGCCCTCCTTGTCCACCTCGATGAGCCAGTTGGTCCCCAGCTCGCTCATCCGCATGAGGACTTCCTCGACCTGGCTCGGGAAGACGTTCACGCCGTTGATGATGAGCATGTCGTCGGACCGGCCGGTTATGCGGGCGATCCTCCGGTGGATGCGGCCGCACTCGCACTTCCCGGGGATCACCGAGGAGAGGTCGTGGGTGCGGTAGCGGAGGAGGGGCATGGCGTCCCGGCAGAGGATGGTGAAGACGAGCTCCCCCACTTCCCCGTCGGGGACCGGCGCCCCAGTCTCGGGGTCGATGACCTCGAGGAGGAAGCCGTCCTCCCAGACGTGCATGCCGCACTTGTTCTCGCACTCGAAGGCGAGGCCGGGGCCGTTCATCTCCGAGAGGCCGTAGGAGTTGAAGACGTCGATGTCGAGGAGCTCCTCGATGCGGCGCCGGGCGTCCTCGGAGTAGGGCTCGGCCCCGCAGAAGGCGCGCTTGAGGGACAAGTCGGAGCGCTTGTAGCCCTCCTCCTCCATCTTCGACTGGAAGTGGAGCATGAAGCTCGGGGTGGCGTGGACCGTGGTGGTGCCGAAGTCCTTCATGAACTTGAGCTGCCGAGCCACGTTGCCCGGGCCGGCGGGGATGACCATCATGCCCACCCGCTCGGCCCCCTGGTGGAGCCCGAGGCCCCCGGTGAAGAGGCCGTAGGTGATCATGTTCTGGAAGACGTCGGAACTCCGCGCCCCGGCGCAGTACAGGGAGCGGGCCATGTAGTCGGACCAGCGGTCGAGGTCGGCCTTGGTCTGGTAGATGACCGTGGGGATCCCCGTGGTGCCCGAGGATGCGTGGAGCCTGACGAGCTCCTCCTTGGGGCAGGCGAGGAGGCCGAAGGGATAGGCGTCCCGGAGGTCGTTCTTGGAGGTGAAGGGCAGCTTGGCGATGTCCGCGAGGCTCCCGATCGAGTCGGCTCCCGTCACCCCGGCGGCGGCGAGCTTGGGGGCGTAGAAGGGCGTCTTGAGCGCCCGGGCCACCGTGGCCTTGAGGCGCTCGAGCTGAAGGGCCTCGAGCTCGCGGCGGGACATGGTCTCGACGGCTTCGTTCCAGTACTTCATCTCCGGCCGCCTTCCGGGGCCGGGGCGCTCGACGCGTGAGCGGCGCGCGAAAGCTCGATCGCCTTCCGGCTCGCGGCCGCGGCCTGGGGATCCTTGGCGCCGAAGAGCTCGTCGATCCCCCGCTCGATGGAGGCGAGCTTGACCGGGAGCATGAGGGAGGCGGCGCCGGCCAGGGCCATGTTCACGGCCTTCGGCGATCCCGCCTCCTTGGCGATCCCCGAGGCGTCCACGAGGAGGGAGCGGGGCATGGCGCGGATCGCCCCCAGGACCTTCTCCAGCTCGGGATAGTCGGGGATGTTCACCAGGGGCTCGGTGGCGCTGACCACGATGCCCTCGGGCTTGAGGTAGGGTAGGTAACGGAGGCTCTCCAGGGGTTCCATGGAGAGGATCATGTCCGCGCCGCCGGAGGGCACGAGGTCCCCGGCGATGGGCCGGTCGGCGATGCGCAGGTGGGAGAGGACCGCCCCGCCGCGCTGGGCCATGCCGTGGACCTCGGACTGGCGCACGTAGAGGCCGTCGATCATGGAGGCCTTGGCTATGATGGCGGCGAGGGAGAGGACTCCCTGTCCCCCCACTCCGGCGAGGATGATGTCGTAGGTCATGCGCGACCTCCTTCGGAGTTCGCGCCGCAGCCGGCGGCCCCGTCCCTGCCTTTACCGGCCGAGGCGCTGGCGGACTTGGAGGCCGCTTCGGCCTCCCGCTTCTCCTTCTTCTTGCGCAGGCGGAAGGCCTCGAGGCACTCGCGCCTGGCGATGATCACCGAGGGGCCGCGGTACTCGAGCTCCCGGCGGATGGCCTCGACGTTCTCGGCGAGCTTCATCTTGCTGGCCTCGATCACCACCACGTGCTCCGGCTCGACGCCGATGCCCTCCACCACCGCCCTGAGCTTTGGCGACGGGAGTATGGTCTCCTGGCAGCCGGTCATGGCCACGATGGAGTTGTCGAGGATGACGACCGTGACCGCCCGGTGCATCGAGACCGCGTCCACGAGGCCCGTGAGACCCGAGTGGTAGAAGGTCGAGTCCCCTATGACGCCGATGGCGTACTCGATGCCGGCGTCGGCGGCGCCGCCGGCCATGGAGATCGAGGCGCCCATGCAGACCAGGGTCTCGGGCACCGAGAAGGGCGGCAGGGCGCCGAGGGCGTAGCAGCCGATGTCCGCGTTGATCGACACCGTCGCGGGGTCGTAGCCGGACACCGCCTCCTTGATGGCCTGGTAGCTGTCGCCGTGGGGGCAGCCCTGGCAGAGCTGGGGCGGGCGCCCCGGCAGGGGGAAGGGAGAAGGCGGCGCGGACTTCCGCGCGGGCAGCCCGAGGGCGGCCCGCACCGTGTCGGGGTTCAGCTCGCCCTGGAGGGGGAGGAGGCCGTCGAGCTTGCCCCGGATGGGGACCGACTGCTCGAGGACGCCCCTGAGCTTCTTCTCGAGGAAGGGTTGGCCCTCCTCGATCACGATGACCTGGCCGGCGCCCGAGCACAGCTCGCGTATGGCCTTCTCGGGGGCCGGGTAGAATCCGACGTGGAGCCGGGCCGGCCGGCGGTCCCCCGCGCCTCCGTCCTTGGCCTTGAGGGTGGCGGCGAAATCCTCCAGGTTCTCCTCGTAGTAGTTGCCGCCGAGGCCCGCGGTGATCACCACCGTGGACTTGGACCCTCCTGTCAGGGCGTTGAAGGGAGAGGACTCAGAGCGCCTCTCCATCTCGGACTGCTTGGCGCACAGGAGCTCGTAGCGCTTCCTGGCGTAGCCCGGGAGGAGGGACCAGCCCGGGCGGTTCGCCGACTTGCCGAGGGGGTTCTGGGGCCTGGCGTCGCCCACCTCGACCGAGGCGCGGGCGTGGGCGAGCCGCGTAGTCAGGCGCAGCATCACCGGCACCGCGAGCTCCTCCGAAAGGGCGAAGGCGGCGACGGCCATCTCGTAGGCCTCCTGCTGGCTCCGGGGCTCGAGGCAGGGGACCATGGCGAAGTCGGCGTAGAACCGGGAGTCCTGCTCGTCCTGGGAGGAGTGCATCGTCGGATCGTCGGCCACCGCGAGGACGAGGCCTCCCTTGATATCGAGGAGGGCCGAGTTGACGAAGGGATCGGCGGCCACGTTGAGCCCCACGTGCTTCATGGTCACGATGACCCGCTTGCCCGCGAAGGAGGCGCCCAGGGCCGCCTCGTAGGCCGTCTTCTCGTTGGCGCACCAGCTGGCCACGAGGGAAGGGCCGCCGGAGCGCCCGCGGCGCTCCCCCTCGCCGATGAGATACTCCATAATCTCCGTGGAAGGCGTGCCCGGATAGCCGTAGGCTGCAGAGAGACCGGCGTGCAGGGCTCCCAGAGCGACCGCCTCGTCGCCGAGAAGGACGAGATCTTGCATAGGACGGAACCACCTAAGTTTAGAAGATGTCTAAAAAGCTCCCCGCCTCGTGAGCGCGGAGCTTGGCCGCTAGCGCGGACTTAAGGACCACAGCTCAGGATATACCCGAAAGCGAGACTTGGCTAGGTTCGGCGCGATAAAGATCGCCGCGGACCGCGTTGCCCGACCGAGAAATAGCTCTTCGGGACGATTCCGGGGCCCTCCCGGCCGGGAGCCCTTGCCAGGCAGGTTGTTCTTATTTATAGTAGCGAACATTATTTACTAGGAGGCCCCCATGGGTTCGAGATGGATAGGAAGGACCGCCCTCGCTTGGGCGCTCGCCTTCGTTGGCTTCGCTTCGGCCTACGCCGCCGACGAGATAAAGATCGGCGCCATCTTCGGCGTGACCGGGGGAGGGGCGTACCTCGGGGCCCCCGAGGAGAAGACCGCCCGGATGGTGGTCGCGGACATCAACCGCTCGGGCGGCATCCTGGGCCGCCAGGTCCGGCTCATCGTCAAGGACACCGCCGGGAGCTCGGAGAAGGCCATATCCTTCGCCAAGCAGCTCATCGAGGAGGAGGAGGTCGTGGCCATAGTCGGCCCGACGACCTCCGGGGAGTCCATGGCCATCAAGAACATATGCCAGAAGGCCGGAGTGCCCCTCATCTCCTGCGCCTCCGCCGAGACCATCACGACTCCGATCCAGAAATACGTCTTCAAGGTGGCGCCTAAGGACAACTACATCGCCGAGTGGATCTTCAAGACCATGAACCAGCAGGGCATTAAGAGGATCGGCGTCCTCGCGGCCAACACGGGCTTCGGGAACGGCGGGAAGGCCCAGCTCGAGAAGTACGCGCCCAAGTACGGCATAGCGATAGCGATCTCGGAGGTCTACGACGCCAACGCCACCGACCTCTCGGCCCTCCTCACGAAGGTGAAGGCGGCGGGAGTACAGGCAGTGGTGAACTGGTCCATAGAGCCGGCTCAGGCCATCGTCGCGAAGAACATGAAGCAGCTCAAGCTGGGGGTGCCGCTCTTCCAGAGCCACGGCTTCGCGAACATAAAGTACGTCGAGGCGGCTGGCGAGGCGGCTGAAGGCATCGTCTTCCCCTGCTCCCGGATAGTGATCGCCGACTACCTCCCGGACTCGAACAGCCAGAAGAAGCTCCTCCAGAAGTACAACGCCGACTACCGGGCCGCCTACAAGGAGGACGCCAGCACCTTCGGCGGTCACGCCTACGACGCCATCTACGTCCTCAAGGCGGCCATAGAGGCGGCCAAGAGCGTGGAGCCCGGGAAGGTCGCCCAGGCCATCGAGGGGCTCAAGGGGGTTTCGGGCATCGCGGGGGTCTTCAGCTTCTCCCCGACGGACCACAACGGCCTGGACATGGACTCGGTGGTCATGGTCACGGTGAAGAAGGGCAAGTTCGTCCCCTACCCCGCCAAGTAGCCCGGGAGGGGAGCGTAAAGCGGGGCGCCGCCGCAGGCGGGGATACAACGGACTCGCCCGCGGCGGGCTCCGCGGAGATCGGCTACCCCCCTACTGCCCGCTCCGGGGAGCGATGGGCTCGGCCTCGGAGAGGGCCGCGTAGATGCCCTCTCCGGGGAAGCGCCGCAGCGTGGCGGCGACGACTCCCCTGGCCTCCTCGGCCTCAGCCTCCCCGAGGTAGCTCACGAGGAGGAAGTTGGTCTCGGGCCAGGTCCGGGAACCCAGCTTCTTCTTGCTGCGGCCCGAGCCCTGAACCGTGGGGATCAAGGTGTACTCCAGCCCGGGGACCGCGGCCTCGAGGGCCTCCAGGAGTTCCTCCTTGACCGATTGGTTGGCGATCAGCTCGAGGCGCTTCACAGTCTTCCCTCCTTCTTCGCCTGCCGCTTGTTGATGAGGTAGTACACGACCGGGATCAGGACCAGGGTGATGAAGGTGGCGCTCGTGAGCCCGCCGATGACCGCGAGCCCTATGGGCTGGGTCATGCTGGAGCTGTTCGACTCGAAGAAGGCCATGGGCACCTCGCCGAGGATAGTGGCGCCGGCCGTCATGACCACCGGCCGGAAGCGGCTGGCCCCCCCCTGGATGCAGGCATCCATGAGGCCCACGCCGCGGCCCCGGAGCAGGTTGGTGTAGTCCACGAGGAGTATGCCGTTGTTGACGACGATGCCGATGAGCATGACCACGCCGACGAGGGTGAACATGCTCAGGTTCTGTCCCTTGAGCGCGTAGGCCGCGAGGACGCCGATCAGCATGAGGGGTATCGTGAACATGTTGATGAAGGGGTCCTTGAAGGACTCGTACTGGCCGGCCATGACGCAGAACACGAGGAGGAGGGCGAGGATGACGATGACGCCGAACACTCCCGCCATCTCCGTGACCTCTGACCAGGAACCCGCGAACTTCACGTAGACGTCCGAAGGGATGGTCAGCTTGGCTTTAATGAGGGTCTTGATCTTGGCCTCGACCTTGTCCGCCTGGTTGCCCGGGGCGAGGTTCCCGGTGATCTCGACGGACCGCTGCTGGGTCGTCCGGTGGATCTCGACGGGGCCCACCCCCTTCTCGAGCTCGGCGAAGTTCGAGAGGGGGACCTTCTGGCCCCCCGAGCCGAGGACGAAGATCTTGTCCAGGTCGAGGACCTTGGCGCGGTCCTCCTCCCGGAGCCTCACGGTGACGTCCAGCTGGTCGCCGCCCTTCTGGTACGTGGTCGCCGCGTAGCCCTTCACCGCGTCGCGGACCTCGGTGGCTATGGCGCTCACCGAGATGCCGAAGGAGTAGGCCTTCTGCCTGTCGATGACCACGTCGATCTGGGGGAGCCCCTCCTCCGAGTCGCTGGTCGCCTCGAGGACCTCGGGCACCTCGGCCTTGATTAGGGCGAGGATGTCCTTGCCCGCCGCGGCGAGGCCCGAGTAGTCCGAGGACGACAGGGTGATGTCGATGTCGGAGTTCTCCTGCATGCGATTCCCCGAGGAGAAGCTGAAGGTCGCTGACGGGTGCTCCGTGAAGTGGGCCCGGAGGGCGTTCTGTATCCTGTCGTAGTCGTCGATGCCGTACTGGCCCTCCGCGAGGGTCACCGTGACGGATCCTTTGTTGCTCGCCGAGGTCGACGACCAGCCCCCCCCAGACCCCGTCGTGCCTATGACGTCCGCGATGCCCGTGAGCTCCTTTCTCGCCTCGTCCGCCAGCGAGTTGACGACCTTCTCGGTCTCCGCGAAGGTCGTGCCGAGAGGCATCTCGATGGAGAGGGTCACCGACGAGTTGGAC
>Ga0268360_1002185_pt1 | contig 16188 bp, 20 predicted proteins | sample BioMet11_FD_192465 | JGI IMG/M metagenome (GOLD analysis project Ga0268360, IMG submission 192465) | Sewage microbial communities from Oakland, California, United States - Biofuel 11 (Illumina Assembly) | ecosystem: Engineered > Wastewater > Sewage > Unclassified | place: USA: California... | reverse complement strand
CAGCATCCGTCATCGGACCTTGACAGCCCCCCCCACCAAAGGTATTGAATGCCCCCTTCGGGCAATTAGCTCAGCTGGATAGAGCGTTGGCCTCCGGAGCCAAAGGCCGGGCGTTCGAATCGCCCATTGCCCACCAAGCGAATTCAAGGGGTTACGGTTACTGACCGTAGCCCCTTTTCGTTTGTCGGATAAGCGACGGATAATTTCCTTCCTGAAATCTTCCCTGCGGATTATCCCGCCATCATGGAGTAAGGCGGCGCGCGAGTTGGCACTGATTTACGCGGCCGTTGGCACTTCGTCAGGCGGCCTGCCGTTTGGGGTAGGGTTGGACCGTGAGGCGCAGGCGTTTGCGCCAGGACGACTTCAAAAACAGCACGTAGCGAAACTGCCGGAAGCTGTGCGGCGTCGCCCGGTCCAGATGCTCGCGAAGATAGCGGTCGCGCGCACTGCCCTTCTTATGCGCGGTCAGCAGCATCTTGTGATACCATTCCCCGTCCAGGTGCCAGAACGTGGTCCGGTGGCTGCCGCAGTAAAGGAAGTTGCTCGCCTGGTAGACCACGCCCAAGCCGCCGCAGCGTTCGTCGGCGAAGGACTGCACCCAGGCCACGGTCGGGCAGGCCCGGCGGATGTAGGTCATCGCGTAGCGTAGCGCCTGGCTTTCCGTATTGCGCGGGCAGGCATCGTCCAGCCACATGCGGTTGAGCTCCAAATATTCGCCCACCTGCGTGCCCTCCACCACCTTGCCCGCCCGGCACGGACACAAGGCATAGCCGAACTGCAGCACGCCCCGGAATTGGCCCTGGTGGTAGACGCCCAGGTGGACGTAGCTGTTGTTGACCACCCGGTGGGAATAATGCCGGGCGATGACGACCTCGCGCGCCCTGGCCGCCGGGATGGCGGCCAGGTAGAGGTCTCGCTTGCCGAAGCCCTGCACGCCGCTTGCGCCCACTATGTAGCCGGGATTGTCGCCGCTCGGCGGTTCATACGGGCTCGGTTTCGGCGGATGGTATGGTCTGGCCATGGAGGGGCTCCCTTGGGGAGGCTCCATGGCCTTCTTGGTTGGGGCTCTGGGCCCTCACGATGGTGATTGCCCCGCACCGGGGGCATTTGATGGCGAGGTTCAGGGCCTCACCCTTGGCCAGCAATCGATGGCAGTTGCCGCAACGTATCTCCTGCATGCTCCACGTCTTTACAGGTTGTGCCGTCGCCTGCTAACGCCCCGTCACCCCCGGTCGCCTGATCGTGGGCAGGGAGCAGCCGGCGAAAGCTGGTGGGCCGGCGTTGCCTCGCCGGGCCAGTGGGACGGGGTCCAGCCGTCCCGCCTGCTCCACTTACACTGCCGGCATGGCCGGCCAGGGCGTGGCCTCGCCGCCGCCGTCCCAGGGTGCGGCGTCCTGGCTGGGGAGGTCGCGCAAGGCCTGGCGGTAGGCCGTGACGGCGGTCTTGTCGGCCAGAGGGTAGTCGGGCATGACCAGATAGTCCGTGGCCGCAAGCCTGCTATCACGCTCGACGCGCAACCGGGCAAACCGGGCGGACTCGCTATCGTATTCGGCCTGAGCGGCGGCCGCAGTGGCGGCCGCAGCTTGCTGTACCCGGGTCTTTTCGGCCTGCCATAAATCAACAAAGCTCTTGATCGTTGCGTTGGACGCCGTAAGTGCCTCATTGGGGCCGTCCGTGTACTCGATATGTCCGCTCGTGCCGTCCCATTGGATGGCACGGAGGTTGGCAGGGGCCGAAAAATCGAAATGCAGGGGTTCGCCGTCCACAAGAATGAGTCGGTCGGACGGTACAACAGTCACGCAGGGCATAGTCGCCTCCTAGAGCTTCATAATGTACGCCAGCGTATAATACGGCGGCAGGGATGACCCTTCCCCGGAAGAAACCGTCAGGCTATGGCTATGGGCCTGGGAACCGCCGGCGTACGTTGAAGGGTTGGTCTGCTGTATCAACGTTGCATTATTGGCCAGCGCGGCTGGATTGCTCTCGCCGCCATCAAAGCGATAGTACGGGTACGAGTGGCAGTGGTACGGCATCTGCGACTCCGTAAGCGTGGTCGCGCCCACGGTGCCGGCGACGCTATGCGTATGTGACTCGCTCCCGCCGGTGGAGCCGGCCGGGTGCGCGTCGGATGCGCCCAGGATCATGCGGCCGCGCAGGTCCGGCGTCGTGCCGCCGGCGCCATCATCCCCACCGTCGCACAGCCGCCAGCCCGTATCAGGCGTCGTGCCCCCACGCGGGATGGGGCAGCGATTGTCTGTGCCGCCAAACGTGCCGGAAAACGGCATGATGCCGCCGGGGATGACGCCCGGGGGCAGGCGGTGCTCGATGAGCGCCACGATGGCCGCCAGCAGTTGCGCGTTGTCCTGCTTGTCCAGGGCGATGCCGGCCGCCGCGATGACGGACACGGTCTCTTCCTGCACGGCGTTGAGCCAGTCGGCGCTCACTTCCGTGGCCGGGACCGGCACCATGGGGTCGCCCTCGGTGAAGACGCCGCCCGGCAGGGCCGTGGCCGAATCAATTCTGTGCATAGGTTCCTCCGTAGGCAAAAAGGACGACCGTGTGCGCGGGCGAAAAGCGGCGCATGACGCACTCCAGGTAGGCGTCGCCCCATTCGGCCAGGGCCTCGCCGGCGCAGCTGCGGCCGGCGGCAAAGCGCCGCACCGTCTCGGCCGGGGCCTGCACGCACCAGGCGAACGGCCACCCCCCGTTGGTCAGGGCTTCGCCGGCCCGGGAGCCGGCCGTAAACGGCTTGTATTCGGTAATGTTGATGCTGTAGCCGATAAGCTTGGCCAGCCGGACGAAGTATGCCCGGGATATACCCCGGCGTTCCATGACGGCGATGGCCAGGGCGGCCAGCCGCTCCTGATACGTCCGGCCGGGCAAGACGCAGGCGTCGGGCAGGCCGTAGACGCGCTCGTAGTCCTCCACCCACGCCTTGGCCCACCAGGGATTGACGCCCCGGGCGGCCCGCACCGCATCGGCATGCACCGCGTCCAGGGCCGCGCCCTCGGCGGACAACTCCGCCCCCATGCGCGCGCCCGGGGCGTAGCTGACCGGCGGCAACAGCAGGGCCAAAAGCGCCGCGTGGTTCACAGGACCTCCAGGACAAGCGCGCCCAGGCGCGGCCACTGCAAATGTGTGGCGTCCACCACGGCCTGGACGTTGGCGGCGGGCGTCACCAGCGCGCGGTCCACCACGCCGGTCAGGCCGGAAAAGATGGTCTCGATGCGGGAGCGCAGGACCAGGCCGCCGGGCGGCAAGGTGGCGAAATAGGCGTCCAGGGCAGCCTTCGCGGCAACCTTGACCACGGGCAAGGTGGTGCCGCTCAGGCGCAGGCGCGCGGTCACGTCCACATCCACCGGCACCGGCGCGAAAGCCCGGGCGTCCGGGCAGGCCACCGGCCGGTTGGCGTCCAGTTGGGCCTGCACGGCGGCCACCAGTTCGTCGGACGGCAGGCCGGCGGCGGACAGCACGGCCACGTCCACGGTGCCGATGCCCCGGCGCAGGGGGTAGCACCAGGCGGCGGTGACGCCGGCCACCGCCATGGCCCAGCGCCTGTAGTCGTCGGCATTGCCGCCGCCGGGCGGATGGCGCAGGTAGTCCAGCAGCCGGGCGAGCAGTTCGGCGTCGGTCTCGGCGTCCGTGCCGCCGGCCAGGGTCAGGGTCGCCTGCGGCAACACGCCGGTCGGCGTGCTGACCGCCAGCACGGGCTCGTCGGCGTAGTCCGGCACCACGCCGGCGCTGGCGGCCCGGCAGGCCACGGTGGCCGTGCCGTCCTCGCCGACCTGGGCCAGGGCGTCCGTGACGCACAACACCCCCGTGTCCACGTGCTTGACGGCGGTCCCGGCCGGAATGGCCGCGCCGGCCTGGCCGGCGAAGACGACCGTGCCGCTGGCCACGGTGCCGGGTTTGCGGCTGATGCCGCGCAAGGCGGCGTGGCGCTCCAGGAATTCGGTGTCCGCCGTGTCCGGCATGATCTGCCGGGCGATCCACAGCAGATACTGATACAGGCCGTAGACGGCCGAGGAGGCCGCCGTGGCCCGGACGTAGATATCGGAATCACCGTCCGTGGCCGCGTCCGGGAGCAGGTTCCGTACGTCGCGCAGATAGGTGGCGCGGATGCTGTCGAAGTCGGGAATGTCGTACATCAGTACACCTGCACGGCATGGTGGAAGGTGGTGGTCCGCCCCAGGGCGTCGTCCACCTCGATGCGCAACAGGCAGCGGCCATCATGGGGCTGGGCGGCACTGACGCGGATGGCCCGGGCCCGGCCGTCGGCAAGGAGCGGCGCCAGCGCCTGCTCGCTGTACTGCACGGCCAGCTTGTGCACACGGGCCAGATCCTTCTCGCGTTGCAGCTCGTGGAGCCGCGAGCCCAGCGTCGCATCGCCCCACCAGGAGCCGAGCGGCGTCATCAAACGCACATAGACGGCATTGCCCAGGTGGTTTATAACGGCTTGCGCATAATCCCCGGTGGTGGGATCAAGTCCTCTATCCATGCCCATGGCCGCCACGGTAGTGGCGGAAGGGGTGGGGGCGATAGGTGAAGGGGTTCAGGATCTGTTCCCGAATGAAAAAAGAGGGTATATCTAATGGATGAATTGACTGAAAAAGAATATATTGAGAAGGATTTGTTTGATATATTTTTTGAAGCAAAACAAAACAATAACGTTCTCTTATACGGAGAAATATATCTAAAGATTAGAGCATATGAAAAAACTGTTATAGATGAAGTCATTGACGAACTATTAAAAAAAGAATATATTCAGGAACATCAATCGCTTGACCGTTGCTACCCCGGGAAAAAATTTAGAGAATGGGAATTAAAAATGACAGAGAGCAACGCCCAACAATCAGTAGTTAATAATAATTTTCAGAATGTTAACGGACCTGTTCTTATGAGTGCCGGTGACATTAATATTTCAAATGCCGATGCCGAGTCCATCGTCAAACTTATCACTAATCTTGTTGCCGAAAAAAAAGACCAAAGCCTCCTCACTAAAGTAAGCGAAACAATAAAAACTGCGGGAACAGTAACAGAGATCATCGGGTCTCTTGCACAATTAGGACATTTGCTCTTTTAACAATCTATCCTACTCCGGCTCCTCCGTCGTCCCGCCGGAATCGCCGATGTGGCGGTGGTGCACCAGACTGATACTCCCGCTGACGTGATCGGCATCGGCGGTGCTGGTGCCGGTGATCTGCAAGTCGCCGTGCATGCGGGCGCTGCCGGCGGTGCCTGCGGCGCCGCCCAGGTCCAGGTCCGGACTGCGCAGGTCCAGGTGGGCCGCAGCATTGGCCGAGAGCGTTTGCGTGTCGATGGTCACCGACGTCTCGGCCGTGATGCGCAGGTCCTTGCAGTCGATCTCAATAAGCCGCTGGTCCTTCAGCACAATCCTGGCGCCGGACTGGTTGTAGACGGCCACCTCGCCGCTTCGAAGCGCCGTCACCCGGTAGGCCCCGCACTCCGTGGCCACGATGACGCTATGGGCGCTCTTGCCGCCCAAGGGCAGTACGATGCACTGGGTGCCGGCCGGCGGCGCGCTGGTAAAGCCGAAGTGCTGCATCAGTTCGCTGGCCTGCAACTGCTCGCCGGACAGGCCGTCGGCCTGCATGAGCTGCACGCCCGGCTTGGTGTCCAGGCCCGTCAACACGGCCCGGAATCCCTGCCGCACCCGGGCCAGGGCCCGGGCAATGCGCGCGTCCACGCGCTGCCACACATCGGTGCTCATCCGTCCACCAGGTCCGGGATGCGCAAGGTCTTCCTGGCCTTGCCCTTGCCCTTTTTGCCGCCGCCGGCCGCCAGGTCCGGCAGCCAGACGCCGTCCGCCTTCAGGGTCAGCTCGGTGAGCGTGCCCTGGCGCCGGCCGCCCAAAAAGGTCCGACGCATCAGATAATAGATGCCGTCCAGGCCGTGGGGCTCGGAGACGATGCGCACCCGCTGGCCGGGCCGCCAGGGTTCGCCGCTGCCGGTGCGGTGGCCGCGCACGCTGGCCTCGATGGTCAGGCCTGCCAATGTGCTGTCGGCAATCTGCTTGCGGGCCCGGCGCCCGGCCTCGGCCTGGCTGTCCACGTCGCCGTCGGTGAGGATGAGCGGCCGGTAGCCGGGCACGCCCGGGTCGCGCTCCACGGCGACCAGGTTGTGCTGTCCGGCCGCCGCCTCGGTGCCGTAGGTCTGCCCCAGCACCGTCACCTCGCTGTGCCGGCCGGACACGTCGTCCACCACGGACAGCACGCGCACGTTGTTGCCCCGGCCGTCTATGCGCAGCCGCAAGTCGGCCACGGGCGGGGCCGTGTAGTCCGGACCGCCCACCACCAGCGTCCCGTCCGGCTCGCACCAGGCCCAGCAGCCGTTGGCCTCGCACAACCGCTTGAGGGCGTCCCAGGCCGTCATGCCCGGCTCGACCTCCACCTTTTTCTTGTGGCCGGCGGCGTCCACCCGCACCTTGGTCAATCCCAACGGCTTGACCAGCACGTCCACGGCCTCGGCCAGGTCCACCTCGCGCCGGGTGCGGATCGGCGCCGAACAATCCACCAGCACGGCCGCGTTGTCCCGGCCGGACAGGGTCAGGGTGTGCTCGCCCTTGGCCAGGCAGCGTTCCACCCGGTCGATGCGGCCGGAAAGCACCACGTCCTCGCCGAGCAGCAGCTCCACCTCGGCCCAGGGTTTGACATAGTCCGGCACCTGTTCGGCCGGGATGCCCAGCGACACGCGCCAGGCGTCGGCCGGGGTCAAAAGGTCCGACTCGACCTGATAGCGGGTCCAGTTCCGGTGCTCGCGGCCGGCCAGGCGCAGGGTGACGTATGCGGCATCACTTGGCATAGCACAGCACCGTCTGGCCGGCCGCCAGGAAATTGGGGTTGCGAATGCCGGGATTGAGCCGGGCCAGCTCGACCGCCCGGGTGTAGTCGCCGTAGAGCCGATGGGCCAGCACGTGCAGGTTGCAGGGGCTGGTCACGGTATGGACGACCACGGGCGGGTGCAGATGGATGACCGTGCGGCCCAGCTCCTGGATGTCCAGGGCGGCCGTGCGCAGGGTCTCGGCCACCGGATAGGATCGATGCGCCGGCAGCACGGCCGTGGCGTCGTCGATGGCGGCCTGCATGCGGGCCCGGGTGCTGCCCACCACCGTTTCCACTGCGGCCGGGGTCAGGCTCGGGGCCGTGATCTCGGCCGAAAGCACCCGGGAAGCCGCGTTCGTGACGGCCACGGTCCGGGCCAGGTTGGTGGCCAGGGCGCCGTAGGCCCAGGCCTGGCCCGTGACGGTCGCCAGATCGGGCGCCTCCCGGAGGGTGGCGGCGGCCGTCGGGGACAGGGTCAAAACCGGCTGCGGCCCCGGGGCGTCCGCAACCGGCCCGCCCAGCAGGGCGCCGGCATAGCTGCCCAGGGTGGCGGGAAAGGCCAGGACCTCGCCGGCGACCGCCAGCGGCAAGGCCACCAAGTCGGCGGCGAACTGGGCGAAGGGCAAAAAGGCCCCCACCGCCGCCTCGGGCAGGGCCAAGGCGGTATCCAGCACGGCGTCGGCCACGGCCGTGGCCTCGGACCAGACGACCAGCGGCGCGGTCAGCACGGCGTCGAGCACGACGAGCGGCAGCGCGGCCACGTCCCGGGCCAAGGCCAGGACGGCGGTCACCCCGGACACGGCTTCGGCCACGGCCAGCACGCACGGCAGGGCCGCTATGGCGTCCGCCCAATCGGCATACACCGCCACCATCCAGTCCCGGGTGGCGGCCATGGCCTCGGCCAGGCTGCCGGCCCTGGCCTCGGCCAGTCCGGACGCCGTCCAGGCCTGGGCGAAAAAGGGTTGGTCCTGGCCGGTCTCGACCATGACCAGGTGCACTGCGGCGTAGTCGGGGCGGTCCTCGTGATGGTCGATGCCGTAGGAGACCACCGACACGGTGACGGAGCCGAACACCGGGTGGATGAGCTCGCCGGGGCCGGGAATGTCCAGGGCGACGATCAGGTCGTTTAAGTAGTCGGCGTAGTCGTCGCCCCAGAACACGGCCTGCATGGTGAAGGTACGGGGCCGCCGGCCCATGTCCTCGATCTCGGCGCCGTCGCGGTAGGGATATTCGTGCCGGACCTGCGCCCGCTCCGTGGCGTCGCGCGCCGAGGCGACCGCGAACGTCACGCCGCGAAAGGAGGCATCCAGCAAATCGTCCCGCCAAGCCATGCGCGCCTCCGTTAGTCCCGCAACGATTCGGTTGTGTTGTACTGGTTGACCGCCCGGGCCACCTCGCGGCCGTCCAGGTGGAGCACGGACTCGAATTTGAAGGTTTCCTGGCGCGGCCGGGCCAGCTCGCGCGCGCCCTGCTTGGTGTCCTCGGACGGTCCGCCGCCGAAGAGCAGTTTTCCCGCGCCCTGGCCGGCCTTGCCGCCGGCCCACCAGCCCAGGGCCCCGCCCAAAAGCGCCCCGGCGGCCGTCCCGACGACGGGGACGACGGACCCCACGGCCGCGCCCGCGGCCATGCCGGCCAAGGCGCCGCCGGTGGCGCCGTAGGTTTGGCTGTTGGCGATGTTTTTTTGCGCCCGGGTCAGGGTGGTGTTTTTTTCGGTGCTGTAGATGTCCCAGGCGGCCAGGCCGGCCATGGCCAGCACCCCGCCCGCGCCCTTGAGCAAACCGCCGCCCCCCCGAAGCAGGCCCAGCCCGCCGGCCGCCGCCCCGGCCCCGCCGCCGGTGAAAAGGCGCATGGCGCCAAAGGCGGCGGCCGCCGCCGTCATGGCGCCGATGGCGGTGGTGGCCTCCGTGGCCACGGTGGCCAGGGCGGGGAAGCGCTGGGCCAGGTCCGCCGCCGTGTCCGCCACGCCCTTGAGCGGTCCTTTGACGTCACCGAGCATGTTCGAGCGGGCGATTTCCGCCTCGTTGGCGGCGCGCTCCACGGAATAGGCGGTGGACCCTTGATACGTTTTGAAGCTGCGGTCGCCCTCGCCGGCGGCATCGTGCATCCGAGCCAAGATGCTCTTGATGTAGTCCTTCTGGTTGATGCCCGCGATCAGGGCCAAAAGCGCCTGGCGGTCCTGGACCACCTTGCCCACGGCCGAGGCGCTCGCCAGGTCGGCCATGTCGCCCAGAATCTGCTTTCTTTCGTCGCCCTTGGCCGCACCCAGCCGCTGTTGCAGCTTCTTGTAGCGCGGGTCCTTGGCGGCCACCTCCTTATCGACCAACCGCGCGAAGGCCTCCAAGGGCAGCATGCCCTTTTCCCGGGCCTTGACCAGGGTGCCGGTCAGGTCGATGCCGAGCCTGGCGAAGTCCTTTTTCGTATCGGCCGAATTGATTTTTTGCAGCAGGTTGACCAGGTTGTTGCCGGCCTCGTCCTGGCTGCCGGCCGTGGTGGCCGCCGCCTGGGCATAGGCCAGAATCTGCTCGTAGCCGGCCATGCTCTTCATGCCGCTGCCCATGGCCAGCATCTTGGGCAGCCACTTGGCCATGTCCTTGAGCTCGAAGCCGCCGGCCTGCCCGGCGGCCAGCGCCTTGTCCAGGGCCTCGCCGGCCTGGTCCTCGGTGAAAAAATGCTGCTGGATGCCCCGGATAAGGATATTCGCGATGTCCCCGGAGCCGGTGCCCGAGGCGGTGGCGAACTTCTGGATGGTGGGCAGCAGCTTTTGGGCCGTCTCATTTTTGACCGCGCCCGAGGCCAGCATCGTGTCCAGGGCTTCGGCCGCCTGGTCGCGGGTGCCGCCGCCCTGGCGCACGGCGGCGTTGACCGCTGCCACCAGCTTGCCGCGTCCGGCCAGCCGCTTGGCCGGGTCCTTCTCGTCCGCGTAGGCCGTGTTGGCCATAAGCGTCAGGCGCTTCTCGAAGTCGATGGGCTTTTTGAGCGCCGCCGCTGCCACGGCGCCGCCGGCGGCGGCCCCGGAGGCCAGGCCCATGCCGGCCTTGCCCAGGCCTTGTACCGCCTTCCAGGCGGTCTTGCCGGCGCTGCCGACCTTGGCCAGGGCGGCGGCCAGCCGCACGCCGGCCTTGGCCGCCACGGTCAATTCCCGGGCCGAGGTCTTGGCCTCACGCCCGAGTCGTCCGGCGGCCCGGGCGGCGCCGGTGATGCCGTCGCCCCGGACGCCCCCGGCCGCCCGGCCGGTCCCCTGCAACTGGTCCGTGGCCTCGCGGGCGGACGTGGCCAGCCGGCCGGCGGCCTCGCCGGCCGTGGTGGCGCTTCGGGCCACGCCCTGGGTGGCCTGGGTGACGGCGTCCAGGGACTTCTTGGCCTGGCCGCCCATCTCGTCGCGCAGGCGCAGGATGACCTGGATAACGGTGTCCTTGCCCATCTAGCGCCTCCTGCGCCGGGCGGGCACCAGGTGGCGGCCCGGGGTCTCGTCCTTGCCCGCAAGCAGGGCAATAACGGTTTCGATCTGCGGCATGGTCATGGCGCGTACGTCCGCAAGTGTCAGATGCCTGCCCGCCAACGCTACTTCGAGGAGCCGGAAGTCGCGGAGCCGGCGCTCGCGGGCACGAGTTTTCCCAGCAGCGCCTTCTCGGCGGCTTCCAGGACGCCGTATTCGGTGTAGGGCAGACTGCCCAACAGTTCCGGGGTGATGGCCTCGGCCGGCAGCGTGCCCAGCCGGACGATGGTCCGGGCCCAGACGTAGCGCGACAACCGGGCCGGGCTGGCGTCCGACGGCGCCTGCTCGATGGCGGTTTCCAAATCCAAGAGGGTGGGGACGCGCATCTCGAAGGCGGCATGCAGCGTGCCGGCGGCGTCCCGATAGCCGTAGGTCAAGGTGCCGGTAATGGTTGGCATGGGCTACTCCCGTACGTGGCTCAGGGCCAGGATCTTGAGGTCGATGCGGGCCTCGTTGTCCCGCTGTACTTGGTGCCGGCGGAGATGACGGCGCAGTCCAGGTAGGACTCGCGCGCGGCCTCGTCGCCCAGGGGATAGATGGTGATCTTGGCCCCCTCCACGTCCTCCCAGGCCAGGGCGTCATCGGCGGGGATGGCGGCGGTGACGGACAGCTCGTAGGTGGCCACGCCCTGGTGGAAGCCCAGGGCCCGGCCGGTGCGGTTCATGGTCTTGACGACTTTCCGCCCGGTCTGGTGGTCCACGTTAAGGTCGATGACCTCGTACTCGCGGCCGTCCACCTCCAGGACCACCGCGCCGACGTATTCTTTCAGTGCCATGGGGTTGCCTCCTTACAGCAGCAGGTCGATGCGGCCGGCGAAGATGTGCAGGCCGTTGACCACGTCGCAGGGAATCTTGGCGTCGAGCCGGTTGGGGTCCTGGCTGTCGCGTTCGCAGATGAGTCCGGGCAGGTTGGCCTTGACCTCCTCCACGATTTCCAGCTCTTCCAGCTTGTGCAAAACGTCGATCAACTCGCTTCTGACCTTGGGCGGCGTGCGGCTGGAAAGCTTCTCGCGCGGGAACCGCAGGGCGATGCGCTCGCGGCAGGCCTTGCGCACGTAGTCCAGGGTGCGGATGGTGGTCAGGTCCAAAAGCGCGATGTCGTCCACGCCCTGGGCATCGCGGGTGTAGGTGGTGATGGCGCGCACGATCTGCACCACCTCGCCGGGACCGACCTCCAGGGGGGTGACGCCGTTCCACAGCGCCGTCTCCTGTTCCATCCGCGACAGGCGCTTGGCCGAGGGCGGCGGGTCGATGCCGGTCAGGGCCAGGGTGTTGAGCGGCCGGGCCGGGTCCTCCTCGCTGGCGATGACGGCGGCGTAGGCGGCCGCCACCTCGCCGGGGAGGCTCACGCTCCCCGGCAGCACGGCCAGGGTGATGCGGCCGGCATTGACCAGCCCGGCCAGGGTCGTGGCCGCCGCCAGGCTGCCGGTCGTGGCCGCCACGCCCACGGCCCCGCGCTGCTCCAGGGCGTGGCTCACCGCGTCCAGGTGCTGACGCAGGATAGTGAGCGACGTCTGGTCGGCATACGGCGTGCAAATGATGTGATGCCCGTCGGCAAAGACCGCCGCCAGGGCCTCGGTGATGTCCGGGTCCACGGCGCCGTTTTTCATGGCCGTGGCCGTGACCGTCACCCCGTCCACGGCTGCGGTGGCGTCAATCGGAATCAGATTGCCGACCGCGCCCTTGTTGCGGGCGGAAAGCGTCACCACGCCCTCGGCGGCGGCCGCCGTCACCGGCAGCGCAGGAGAGCCGTTGATCGTGTCGGCCAGCGCGGCGGCGATGGCCGCCGCCGTGTCGCCCAGGGCCACGGACAGTTGCACGGTCTGGCCCGCCACCCGCGCCTCCACCACGCCCAGGCCGGTCGACGGGCCGGTCACGGTGATGGTGCCCGTGGCCGCGATGCCGGCTTCGGCGTCGTCCACGGCGATAACCGACAGATGCAGGTAGGCGTTGGCCGTGATGGCCGCCCGGCACATCCGGTGCGCCTGGCTGCCCACGCCGAACAGTTCCGCCGCCTCGGCGTCGCTGTAGACGCGCACCACGGTAAGCGGCGCCTGGCTGCCGGCGGCCGTGCGCTGGGCCACGAGCAGCAGCTTCTGGATATTGGCCGGCAACGTGCGCACGGCAAGCTTGGTGTTGAACTCGAAGTACTTGCCGGGCTTGCGGATACTGGCCGGCAAGGTGTCGAAACTGATATTGGGGCTAGCCATCGGCGGCCTCCTTGACACTCACGGTCTTGGCCTTGGCGGCACCGGCCTGGCGCACCAGGTCGCCGTCGGCCAGACGGCGCAGGTAATAGGCGGATGCCGGCACCTCGACCGGCGCGGCGTCGGTGATGCAGCGGCGGGCCGCGCCCTCCAGGGGCACGCGGATGCCCGGCGCGGCCGTCACGGTCATGGTCTTCATGGGTTGTCTCCTTCCCCTTGCAGGGTGAGCAGGTCTTCGGCGTCCGGGACGCCGTCATCGGGCAGCAGGTGGTAGCGGATGCCGACCGCGCCAAGGGACGGCACATCGGCCTGCCAGGTCTGGCCGGTGGCATCCGCCGGGCTTTGGACCATGCCCGCGCCGGGGTACGGCGTATCCAAATCCCGGATCGTCACCCCGGCCGGCAGGGTCAGGTCGTAGGCCGTGCGCCACTCCTGGCTGTAGACGGCCAGGGCCTGGCTTTGGGTTTTGCCGTTGCAGATGCAGCGCACCGGCCCGGGGGCCAGCGGGTCGATGGCCAGGCCGAAGTCCCGGCCGACCAGCAGCCGGGCCGTGTCGGCCAGCATCCGGTAGCAGCCGACGCTGGCGGCAGTGCCTTGGCGGGCGACCTCGCCCCGCAGGTGGCGGGCGCCGACCAGGACCAGCCAGGCCACGGGCATGCGCCAGACGCGCCGGCTGGTGGCCATGGCCTTGGGCTCGCCGGCGCTGCCCCGAAACGTAAGCCATACGGCCGGGAGTTGGCGCACCACCCCCGCCACCCCATCGTCGAAATCGCCGCCGTAGGTGGCCACGGTCCGCAGATAGGGCAGCTTGGCCTCGGCCAGGTGCTTGGCCATGGCGGCCTCGATGGCGCTAAGCATCCTCGTCCTCGACGACCGGCAGGCGTGTGAACACCCGCCGGCCGGTCGCAAACCGGATGTTGCCGCCGCCCGAGGCCGGCAGGCCCACGCCGGGCAGGTCGGCCTTGCCCTCGGCTACCCGGGAAAGCCAGGCAATGGCCTGCCGGTAGCGCTCGGCAATGGGGGAGGCTTCCTGGGCCGCGCCGCCGGTCAGCCGGTAGCGGGCGATGTCGCAGACCATGGCGGCCAGCACCGGCGGCACCGGGGCCACCGGCACGGCGTAGCGGCCGGCCAGGTAGCTGTCCGCCTCGTCGGACGCCCGGGCCAGGGCCGCCGTGGCGATCGTCTCGTCCACGCGGCCCGTTTGTTCCCGGTCCGTCAGGGCGAGCAACTCGTCCGCCCCGAAGGCCTCGCGCATCTCCTGGCAGGTGGCGTACATCTACTTGCCCGCGTCCTTGGCTTCGGGATCGTCGAAGTTGAAGTCTTCCCCTTCTTCGGCCGGCGCGGCGCCGTCCGCTTCGGGTTCGGGCTCGGGCGACTTCTTCTTGCGCGGCGGTTCCAGCAGCCGCACCTCCAGGTCGGGATCGGCCTGGAGCCGGGCGAGGTCTTCCTCGGTGAAGGTGCCGGGCGGGAAGTCCGTCCCGGTCTCCCGGTGCCTGCGGCCGGCCCGGAAATGGCCGCCGCGCAGGCTTTGCGTGCGCACGATGGCGCAAACCTTGCTCATGGCGTCCCTCCCTAGTTGAGCCAGGGCGTGACCAGCACGTCCACGATGCCCGCGTTGGGGTTGTCCGCGCCGTTGGCCAGCCGCGAAACCGTCACCACCTCGTTGGCCTTGGTGCGCAAGGTGGTCGGCACCACCAGCGTGGTCGGCTTGATACCCAGCGGCCGGCCGCCGTCCGCCTTCATGGCGCACAGGGCGTCGTAGGCGGCGTTGAAGTTGTCGGTGGTCAGGGCTTTTTTGGAGCAAAAGGCCGTCTGCCAGAAGCCGAAGCCGGCGTTGCAGCGGTAGCGCACGCCGTAGCGGTAGGTGTCGGACATGAACACGGCCTCGTCGTCGGCCTTGGTCATGGTGGTCAACTCGGGCTTGGTGCGCTCCTGGAAGAGGACCGGCTTGATGACCCGGCTGGTGTCCAGCAGATACCAGGGCGTGCCGCCCGCCTCGTCGATGAAGTTGGGCACGGTCGCGGCCGCGCCGGTGCCGTCCACATTGGGATAGACCGGGTGGTCCACGTCGAAGAAATACTGGTTGTCGTAGCACAGGGTGGAAAGGCCCAGGGGCAGCAGGCCGAAGGTCAGCTCGTCCGGGAAGGACTTGGCGGCCCGGCCCATCTCGCCGAACAGCGGCTTGTAGATGCCCACCTCGTCGTCCTCGATGCTCGTGCGCGGCACGCTCACCGTGGACTCGAAGAGCTTGTTGGTGATGGTGTAGCCCTGGGCGGCCATGTCCCGAAGGACGCGGGTGCCGATCCACTCGGCCAGCTTGGGGAACTGCCCCAGCCAGCCGTAGGTGTTGGACTTGGACGTGGACGGGATGAGGGTGGCAATCTGCTCCCAGCTCGTCGGCGTTTCGCCGAACACCTTCTGGTATTCGGCGCGGTAGCCGGTAAAAAGCGCCGTGAGCAGCGCCGGGGTGACGATGGCCATCTACTTGTCCTCCTTGCATTTGGCGAAGTCTTCCGGGGAGAGCCCCAACAGCGTGGCGGCCTCCCGTTCCTCGGCCGTGAGCGCGGCCGGTCCGGCGCCGGACGCGGGCGGGACGAAGCCCCCGGTATGCGTCTGCATGCCGGAAAGGGCCGCCACCGGTGCGGCCGCCGCCAGATAGGTCCGGGCGGCATCCGGGTCCTTGCCGGCCAGCTCGGCCAGCCAGCCGGCAAGCGATGCGTGCACGCGGCCGTCAGCCACGGCCGCCTCGATGGCGGCGCTCAGGGCGGCCTGGTCGTTTTGGCCCAGGGCGGCGGCCAGCTTGGCCTTGAGGTCGGTATTTTCCTTGGTGAGCGCGGCCAGCGCCGTCACCGGCGCGAACCTGGCCGGGTCGGGCGCTTTCGCCTTGGCGGTCAGGTCCGCGATGGCCTGGTCCTTGCCGGCCAGGATGGCCAGCAGGTCCACGCTGGTGGCCGCCGCATCCGTGCCGGCAAGCATCGTCTTGAGCTTGTCCAGTTGCGCCATGACCTCTTCGGGCGTGGTGGTCACCGGCAAGTTGAGCAGGTAGAGCAGGCGCTCCATCAGTTCGTCCATGCAAGCCTCCGTTTGTGCGTTTTGGGGGGTGCCCATCTGACGGACAGCGGCCACGGCGGCCAGCCCGTCCAGGGCCGGGTTGTTGGTCAGGGCGGCGTTCATGAGTTCCAGGACCGCCCCGGTTTTTCCGTCGAAGGTGAAAAGCGGTGAGATGTAGCGGTATTCGTCGGCCTGGATGTGGCCACGCGCCGTCTCGGTCCAGGCGACGGTGGCGAAAATCCCCCGGCCGGGCACGTAGCAAAGCGCTTCGATCCAGCCGGCGGCCACGGCCTTGTGCCCGGCGTCCTGGGCCGTTAACGTGTGGTGCTCGTAGTCGATGCAGAGCGGCGTTTCCCGCGCCTCGGCCGCCGCAATGAGCGATGCGGCGATGGCGGCGTCCATGCGCCAGACGGTGGTGGTACAGCCGTCGATGCTGCCGGGTCGGCCGTCGCGGGCGGAAAACTCCCCGTCCGGAAAGAGCTGGACGTTCATGCCCTCGGGCAGGGACGACGCATCGCCGCCCTGGGCCGTGGCCAGCGCCACGGTCAGGACGGCCGTCGGATGGATTATCGAAAGATGCTTCGCGTTGCGCA
>Ga0268360_1002182_pt1 | contig 16202 bp, 11 predicted proteins | sample BioMet11_FD_192465 | JGI IMG/M metagenome (GOLD analysis project Ga0268360, IMG submission 192465) | Sewage microbial communities from Oakland, California, United States - Biofuel 11 (Illumina Assembly) | ecosystem: Engineered > Wastewater > Sewage > Unclassified | place: USA: California... | reverse complement strand
TCGGGAATGTCGTCCGCTGGGTCATGACCAGCGCCGAGGTCCTGCCGGACCCGGACAGCGGCGATCTGATCGCTTTTTACTACACCAAGGACATCCACCGGGACGTCATCAACGAGCGGATCAGCGCGGCGGTCGTCGAGCGGAACTACGCCTGCGTCTCCGTTCTGGATCTTCAGACGGACATCTATACCGTCGTCTCGGGGACCGACCGGGAGCTCGCCGGCGTAAGCGGCAAGACCTACGGCGAGGCCCTGGAAACGGCGGCCGGAAATTTCGTGGCGGAGGAAGATTCGGAATACTTCCGGCAGAGCATGGACCGGGCGAAGATCCTGGACGAGCTGGCGAAGCACCCGACCTATACGATCTACAACCGCCGGCGCCAGGCCGCGGAGCATCTCCCCGGCGCGCCGCTGCGCCGGATGAAGCACGACGTGTTCTATCTGGACGCGCACCGCGACGCGCTGGTCTTCCTGCTCACCGACGTCACGGCGATCTTCGAGCAGGAGCGCGAGGCCCGCGGGCGGCTCGAGGCCGCCCTTCTGGCCGCGCAGCAGGCCAGCAGCGCCAAATCGAACTTCCTTTCGCGGATGAGCCACGAGATCCGCACGCCGCTCAACGCGATCATCGGCATGGACACCATCGCGGCGCAGTCGATGAGCGATCCCCGGAAGACGGCGGACTGCATCGCGAAGATCGGCCTTTCCGCCCGGTATCTCCTCTCGCTCATCAACGACATTCTGGATATGTCCCGCATCGAAAGCGGGAAAATGCTGCTGAAAAACGAGAGCTTCGCCTTTCAGGAGTTTATTTCCGGCGTCAACAACATCATCTATCCGCAGGTCCGCTCCAAGGGGATCGAGTACGAATGCACCGTCTCCGGCCAGCTCGCCGATTCCTACATCGGCGACGAGATGAAGCTGCAGCAGGTGCTGGTCAACGTGCTCGGCAACGCGGTCAAATTCACCTCCAGGGGCAAGATCACCATGGACGTCAGCGTCCTCAGCCGGGAGACCGCGCAGGAAAAGATCCGGTTCGTGGTGGGCGACACCGGCTGCGGGATCGCGCCGGCGGATCTGGAGCGCATCTTCGACGCCTTCGAGCAGGTGGATACCTCCACGACCACCGTTTTCGGCGGCACCGGGCTCGGGCTCGCCATAACGAAGAATCTCGTGGGGCTCATGGGCGGCATCGTGACCGTCCGCAGCATCCTGGGCGTCGGCAGCGAGTTCACCATCGACGTCCCGCTCACGGCGGACGAAGCCGCGCTGCGCATGCCGAAGCTCCAGCCGAACCTGCAGAACCTGCACACGCTCATCGTGGACGACGATCTTCTGATCTGCGAGCAGACCCAGAACATCCTCCGGGACATCGGCATGATCGGGGAATGGGTCACCTCGGGCGGCGAAGCGGTGGAGCGCGTGCGCGGCAGGGCGGACGGCGGCGAATACTTCGATTTCATCCTGATCGACTGGAAGATGCCGGACATGGACGGCCTGGAGACGACCCAGCGGATCCGCCGGATCGTCGGGCCCGACGTGACGATCATCATCATCTCCGCCTACGACTGGCAGTCCATCGAGGCCGAGGCCCGCGCGGCGGGCGCGAACATGATGGTGTCCAAGCCCCTTCTGCGCTCGACGCTGGTCTCCGCCTTCGAGCGGGCGCTGGGGAACGAGAAAAACGCGGAGAAACAAAAGCGCGAATTCGATTTCAGCGGCAGGCGCGTCCTTCTGGCGGAGGACAACGATCTCAACGCGGAGATCGCCAAGACCCTGCTGGAGGCCAGGCACTTTTCCGTCGACCGGGTCCCCAACGGCCTCAGGGCGCTGGAGAAATTCGTCCAGAGCCCGACCGGCACCTACGACGCGATCCTGATGGACGTGCGGATGCCGATGATGGACGGCCTGCAGGCGACTGCCAACATCCGCCACTGGGACCGGCCGGACGCCGGGACCATCCCCATCGTCGCGATGACCGCCAACGCCTTCGACGAGGACGTGGAAAAGAGCCGCGCCGCGGGCATGAACGCGCATCTTTCCAAGCCCATCGATCCGGAGCTCATGTACGGGACGCTCGCGCATCTCATTTCCGGTCCGGACGAGTGACGAAGCGCCGTTTCCGGACGTTCTTCCGCAACGCTGCCGGAGAATTTCCCCCGTTTCCGGGCAGGCACGCCCGAACAATCTGTTCGGAAAGAGTACAAAAGGATGGCGAAAACAATGATCAGAGAGTTTCAGATGACTCCGACGGAACGGGACTTGTTTGACAGCGTCCTGTGCGGCATCCTGCGCTATTCCCTGGACGAAAGCGCGCAGGTCCTGCAGTTCAACAGCACCTGCGCCCAGCTCTACGGCTTTCCGGACAACGACGCCTTTACGGCCGCGCTCGACTCGGGCGAAGTGCAGACGGTCTACGCCTATGACCGGGAGATCTTCCGCGGCTTTTTCCGCCGCTGCATCCGCTCCGGACAGACGGTCAATTTCGGCCACCGCATCCTGCGCAAGGACGGCACGCTCGCCTACGTCATGGGCACCATGCGCGTGTGCGCGATGGCGGACGGAGAAAAAGTCGTGCAGGCGATGTTCACGGATTCCGGCTACCACGTGGTGCAGGAGGACATCCGCAAAAGTCTTCAGTATCTGCCGGCCAGCTCCAACGGGCGCGAGAAGCTCATCGTGGCCTCCGCCGACGAGGCGGTGCGGCGCGAGCTGCGGGAGATCCTCCTGCCGGACTGCGCCGTCATCGACGCCGCCAGCGAGATGGAGGTCCGCTCCGTGCTGAACAAGGAGCAGGACGAGATCGGCGCCGTCCTCGTGGACGAGGACATCGTCTCCGGCGACGACTTCCGCTTCATGGCCTCCATCAAAAGCAACATTCTCTTCGCCTCCATCCCCGTCGTGATCCTGGCCCGGGAGGGCAGCGGGGACGAGGAGCAGCTTTTGTCTTACGGCGCCAGCGAGTTCCTGCGCCGCCCCTTCGATGCCAACGTGATCCGCCTGCGCATCTCGAACCTTCTCGAGCTGCGCGACACGGCCATCCAGCGCAACGCCATCGAGTCCCTGGTGGACAACATCCCCGGCGGCGTGGTGATCTTCCGCGTGGGGAGCAGCCTGGAGCTTCTGTACGACAGCAAGAAGCTCGCCAACCTCGGCGGCTGGACGGAGGAGGACGGCCTGCGCGTGCGGCGCGAGGGCCTGGGCTGCCTCATTTGCGAAGCGGACCGCGCCCGCGTGATGAAGAGTCTCTTCCGCGCGGCGGAGACCGGCAGCACGCTGGAGATGACCTTCCGGCTGGTGGGCGCGGACGGGAAGGCGATCTGGGTCCAGGCCCACGCGGTGCTCATCCGCAAGGAGGGCAACAAGCCCGTCTACCAGTCCGTCATCACGCCCACCTCGGTGCGGGAGAAAATGTACCAGAACGTGCTGGACGATTCCTTCTCCGCCGTGGCGGTCAACGACGACAAGACCAACGAACAGCTCTATATGAACAACGCCGCGGCGGTCCTGGCGGAGGAGTGCGGCGACCCTGCGGAATATCCCTGGATGGCCTTCTGCGGGGAAAAGCTGTCGGAGGACGCCTACGTTCCCCGCCAGGTCATCACGAAAAAAACGGGGCGGCACCTGAACATGAACGGCCGCCGCATCGACTGGAACGGCATTCCCGCCCGCATCGTTTTCCTCGCCGACGACACCGAGAGCTACCGCCTGCAGAACGAGCAGCTGGAGAAAGCGCTGGGCGAGGCCAAGAAGGCCAACGAGGCCAAGAGCTCCTTCCTCTCGCGCATGAGCCACGACATCCGCACCCCGCTCAACGCCATCCTGGGCATGTCGAGCCTGGCTCTCGACGAGATAGGCAACGAAAAGGCGGTCAAGGACTATCTGGAGAAGATCTCCTCCTCCGGCCAGTACCTGCTGGGGCTCATCAACGACATCCTGGACATGTCCCGCATCGAATCGAACCGTCTGGAGCTGCACCCGGAGCCGGGGACGGTCGCGCAGTGCCTGCACGACGTCCTCGTATCCATGCAGGCGCAGATGGATCAGAACCGGCTGAACTTCCGCTTCTCGCAGGATCCGGATACGCCCGAGACGCTGGTCATGCTGGACAAGATGCGCATCCAGCAGATCTTCTTCAATCTTCTCTCGAACGCGGTGAAATTCACCGGGGAGGGCGGCAGCATCTCCGTCGCGATCCGCCGCAGGGCCGACGGCACCCGCATCGGCTATTCCATCGACGTGAGCGACACGGGGATCGGCATCGCCGAGGACGCGCAGGAGCGCATCTTCGAGGTGTTCGAGCAGGCCGGCCCGCCGATGAGAAACGGCTCCGGGCTCGGGCTCGCCATCGTGAAAAACCTGCTCGTGCTCATGGACGGCACCATCTCCGTGGAGAGCGCCCCGGGCTGCGGGACCACCTTCCGCATCCAGGTGGCCTTCCCCGTCTCCGCCGTTCAGTCGATCGAGCCCGAGGTGCCGGAAAGCGAGTCGGTGGACTTCACCGGGCGCAGCGTGCTGGTGGTGGAGGACCACCCCATCAACATGGAGATCACCCGCAAGCTTCTCGAGCACAAGGGCTGCCGGGTCACCTCCGCCTTCAACGGCCAGGACGCCGTCGACATGCTCCTGCACTGCGAGCCCGGCGAGTTCCAGGCGGTGCTGATGGATATCCAGATGCCGGTCCTGAACGGCCTCGACGCCTCCCGGGCCATCCGGGCCGCCGCGCGCCCCGGCCTCAGGGAGCTGCCCATCATCGCCATGACCGCCAACGCCTTCGAGGAGGACATCCGGCGCTGCAAGGAGGCCGGGATGGACATGCACCTTTCGAAGCCCATTGAGCCGAAGCTGCTTTACGATACGCTGCAGCGGATTTGGAGTGAGACGAAATGAACGTGAAACGCTTTACAGACCTGAACGACATGCACAAGGACGTGCTGCTGGAGCTGGGCAATATCGGCACGGGGAACGCGCTGACCTCGCTCTCCCAGCTGACCTGCCACCCGATCCAGATGGATCTGCCCAGCATCCGCATCACCGAAATGAAGAGCCTGCCGGATATCATTGATTTTCCCGGCAACCGCAACGCCGGCGTCGTGATCGACGTCCACGGCGACCTGGACTGCGTCATCACCTTCCTTCTCAACGAGCAGTTCGCCAAGGTCATCGCCGAGGAGCTCACCGGCGAGCCGGTCGCGGACCTGACGCAGATGAACGAGATGCAGGAGTCCTCCATCCGGGAGGTCGGCAACATCATGTGCAACGCCTACCTCAACGCCCTGGCCGCCATGCTGGAATCCGAATTTTCCGTCTCGCTGCCCGACCTGAAGCTCGGCACGAGCCGCGACATTCTGGACACCTTCCTGGGCAAATTCAGGGACGAGACGCCGGAGCTGCTGTTTATCGAAAACACCTTCTTCTACCTGGATCAGGCGTTCGTCAGCTACATCCTGCTGCATCCGAAGTTCGAGTCTCTCCAGCGCATCCTGGAAAAGCTGACCTGAGGAACGGACATGATGCTGGAAAACGCAGGCGGCCAGGAGGATCTGTTTCTGGCGCTCTCGGCGGACGGGATCACTTACGTGCTCCCCCTTTCCGACGTGGGGCAGATCGCATCCGGGGCGCCGCAGGACATGCCGGAGATTTTTCTTTCCGAACGCCGGGAACGCGGCGGCGGCACCGTCGTTTTTCAGGACGGCGCCGGCCTCGCCGCGCTGACGGTGGGGCGGGTGACGGGCATCGTGCAGCTGCCCCCGGGGTGCCAGTATGAAATCCCCGAGGAGGCGCGCAGTCCGCAAAACCGGTGGATCGCCGGAGCCGCTTATCTGGAAAGCGGCCGGAAGCTGGTTTATCTGCTGGACTGCAGGCAGCTCCGGGCGCGGTTCCTGCAGGAGTCGTCATGATGGATGAAGCATATATCAGGGCCCGGCTGGACGGCGCGCGGTTCGCCGTCCCGGCGGCGGACGTTCTGAAGATTCTCCCGGAGCCCGTCGCGCTCCCCGTGCCGGACGCGCCGGAGGGGATCTGCGGGATCGTGTACGACGAAGGCGCGGTCTTCCCGATCCGCACCCTCGTCCCGGCGCGCTCCGTTCCCGCCCGGCTGGTCGTCCTGTGCGCCCGCGGCGCCGGACGCGCGGCCTATGCCGCGGACAGCGTCGAGACGATGGCGCCGCTTGATTTCGCGGAGCGGGAGGGCGCCCTTCCCTTCGGGGATACGGGCATCCTGCTGCTGGACAAGGAAGGAGCGGAATGATCGAGCTCGGCGATAAGGAATTCGCGGAAATGCACCGCTACATCCGTTCCCGCTACGGCCTGAACCTGGAGAAGAAAAAATACCTCATCGAGAGCAAGCTCTGGCTCGAGCTGGCCTACTCCAAATCCGATACCTTCGCCGAATACTGGATGAAGCTCCTGAGCGACCAGACGGGCGTCATGGAGCGGCGGATGATGGACCAGCTGACCACCAACTACACGTTTTTCTGCCGCGAGGAAAAGCATTTTGAGTTTCTCCGCCAGCGCGTGATCCCCGCCCTGCCGCCGGACCGGACCTCCCCGCTGCGCATCTGGTGCGCGGGCTGCTCCACGGGGCAGGAGTGCTATACGCTGGCCATGGAGCTGTCGGACTGCCGCAGCCTGGGCACTCTGCGCGTCCCGTTTTCCATTTTCGGCACCGACCTGTCCGCAACGGCGGTGGCCGCCGCGCACAGGGGCTTTTACGGGAGCGCGGACTACGCCCGCCTGCCCGCCGCCTGGCAGGCGCGCTATTGCGAGAGCTTTCAGGACGGCCAGTTCCGGGTGAAGGAGTCTCTTCAGGCCTTCGTCAGCTTTCAGCGGCAGAATCTGATGGATCTGCCCTATATGACGCCGGCCTACGATCTGATCTTCTGCCGGAACGTGCTCATCTATTTTCAGGACAGCGAACGGGCCGCGCTGATAAAGAAGCTGACGGAAGCGCTGCTTCCGGGAGGGTATCTCATGATCGGGCACACCGAGAGTCTGCTGGCGATCCCCAACCGTCTGCAGTACATCCAGCCGGCGGTGTACCGGAAGCCGGAGGCGAAGCCGTGATCCGAAAGAAAATCCGGGTCTTCATGATCGAGGACTCCCGGCTCTATCAGCAGTTCCTCCGGCAGGTCATCGAGTCGGACGACTGCCTGACGGTGGCAGGCGCGGCGGAATCCGGCGCGCAGGCGCTGGAGCTCCTTGCGGAGCTCAATCCAGACGTGATCACGCTGGACCTGCAGCTCCCGGACTGCGACGGCCTCGCGCTTTTGAAGGAGATCGTGCAGAAATGGAACCTTCCGGTCGTCGTCGTCTCCGGCGACGCGGAGGCCTGCGCGGCCGCCGTCGGGCTGGGCGCCCGGGACTTCATCACGAAGATGCAGGACGCGGAGCCGAAGACCGCCGAGCAGTTCCGCCTCCTTCTGAAGCTCAAGCTCAAAATGCAGGCGGAGGCAAAGCCGGCCGCGCCGCGCTCCGCTCCGCCGGAATCGCCGGGGAAGCCGCCGCGGCCCCAGCCGGTCAGAGAGCCGGATTCCGCACGCTCCCCGCGCCGATGTCCGGCGGCGGAGCCGGGCGGAATTAGCGACCGGCTGATCGTCCTCGGCGCTTCGCTGGGCGGCACGGAGACCACGCTGCAGATCCTGCGCCAGCTGCCGGACACGCTGCCGGGGATCGTGATCGTGCAGCATATGCCTCCGGAATACACCGGGGCCTACGCCATGCGGCTGGACCGCTGCTGCGATCTGGAGGTGCGGGAGGCGAAAAACGGCGACGCCGTGCTTCCCGGCACCGCGCTTGTCGCCATGGGCGGCGCCCAGCTGACGGTTTACCGCGCCGAGCAGGGCTACCGGGTAAAAGTCGGCGGCTCCGAGAAGTACGGCGGCTTCTGCCCGTCGGTGGACGTGCTGTTCCGCTCCGCGGCGGAGGCCGCAGGCCCCGCGGCCCTGGGCGTGCTCCTGACGGGAATGGGCCGGGACGGCGCGCAGGGCCTTTTGGAGATGCACGCCGCCGGGGCCTATACGCTGGGCCAGAACGAAGAGACCTGCGCGGTTTTCGGGATGCCCGGCGCCGCGGAGAAGCTGGGCGCAGTGGACAGGCTGCTGCCCCCGGACATGATCGCGGACGAGATCGTCCGATACTTTTCCAGATATAAAAAAAGTGAGGTTGAAAGACTATGAGCGACAAGCTGATCCTGATTGCAGACGACGCGGCCTTCATGCGAAAAATGATCCGCAGCACGCTTGCCTCCGCGGGCTACACCAGGTTTCTCGAGGCGCCCAACGGCGCGGAGGCCGTGCGGCTCTTCGCCTCCGAAAACCCCGATCTGGTCCTCCTGGACGTGACGATGCCGGAGATGGACGGGCTTGAGGCGCTCCGGCGCATCATGGCGATCTCCCCGGCCGCCAAGGTCATCATGTGCTCCGCCATCGGGCAGGACGCCACCATCATGGAGGCCGTGCGCAGCGGAGCCAGCGAGTTTATCGTCAAGCCTTTCAAAAAAGAGCAGCTCTCCGAAATGGTCGCGGGTCTGCTGGGCTGAGGAGGAAAAACGATGAAACGTCTCAAGAACCTGAAGATCGGCAGCAAGATCGTCTGCTCTTTCGTCGCGGTCATCGTGCTGGTGGCTGCCATGCTGGTGGTCACGCAGCTGAGCATGACCCGGATCAGCAGCGACATGGAGACCTTCTACAACGAGGAATTCCAGATCGTGGACGCCAGCCAGACGCTGATGACGGACCTGCAGGGCTACGCCAAGGGCCTTTCCCGCGTGGCGCTGGCCGAGATGAACGCCGAGCAGCGCGACGCCGCCGACGCCGCCCAGTATCTGACCACCCGCACGAACGAGATGAACAGCTATCTGGACTCCATGGGCAAGGACATCGAGGCGCTCAACAAGCTCCCGCTGACTTCCGTGGACGAGCTCGCGACGGTCAACAAAATGTACACGACGCTGACCTCGCAGACCACCCAGCTGCTCTCCCTTTACAGCGGCGGGCAGGTGGACGACGGGCTGAAGCTCGCCAACGGCGACATCGAGCAGAACGCGGTCAGCATGCGCACGGCCCTGAACACGATCATCGAGCGCGCCCAGACGCGGGCGGAGAACAAGAACAACAGCACCGTCGCCCTCATGAAGCAGCAGCGCGTTATCGTGATGGTCCTGGCGGCCTTCGTTCTGGCCATGACCGCCGTGCTGTGCATCGTGCTCACCCGCGGCATCCGGAAGCCGCTGAACGAAATGGAGCTCGCGGCACGCCGCCTGGCGGAGGGCGACCTTTCGCAGGATATCTCCTACCAGAGCCGGGACGAGCTCGGCTCCCTGGCCCAGAGCCTGCGCAACACCATCTCCGCCCTGCGGCTCTACATCCGGGAGATCGACGCCGCCATGAGCGCCATCGGCAGCCGGAAGCTGAACTATGTCCCCTCCGTCGAGTTTCACGGAGACTTTGTCTCCATCCGGGATTCCCTGACCAAGATCTCGCAGAACCTGACGGAAGCGCTCGTGCAGATCAACACCAGCGCCGATCAGGTCGTGCGCGGCGCGGAGCAGATCGCCGGCAGCGGCCAGGCCCTCTCCCAGGCCACGCTGGAGCAGGCCAGCTCCGTGGAGGAGCTGAGCGCCACCATCAACGACGTCTCCGACCGCGTCCGCGACAACGCCGACAACGCCGTCGCCACCAGCCGCCTGGCCGAGGCGGTGGGCGCCGACGTGCGCGAGACCAGCCGGGAAGTGCTGGATATGAGCGGCGCCATGAACAAGATGCGCGAGATGTCCCGCGAGATCACCGGCATCATCAAGAACATCGAGGACATCGCGTTCCAGACGAACATCCTGGCGCTCAACGCCGCCGTCGAAGCCGCCCGGGCCGGCGAGGCCGGAAAGGGCTTCTCCGTGGTGGCAAACGAGATCCGCCGCCTCTCCGAAAAGACGACCGAGGCCAGCCGTTCCACCAGCGATCTCATCGGAAAGACCGTGGACATGATGGTCCAGGGCGCGGATATGGCCGGCGCCACCTCCGAAAAGCTGGCGAAGACGGCCAAGGCCGCGCAGGACGCGGCCGACAAGGTCCAGGCCATCTCCCAGGCCTCCGGCGAGCAGGCCACGGCCGTCGTTCAGCTGCGCCAGAGCATCGAGCAGATCTCCAGCGTCGTGCAGGAAAACTCCGCGACCGCCGAGGAGAGCGCCGCCTCCAGCGAGGAGCTGACAGGTCAGATGCAGGCGCTCAAAAAGCTCGTGAGTTCCTTTGAATATGACGAATGACGCCGCCCGCGGGCGGATCCGGGGGTGATGAAGTGGGCTTTTTCAGCGCAGAGCTGGAATCCATGGCCGAACTGTACCAGCGCGAGACCGCCGGGCTGATGGAAGAATTCGACACGAAACAGGCGGGCGCCATGCAGAGCGGCCGCTTTTCCGCGCAGGACATCAACGCCCTCTTCCGCGTCGTCCACACCATCAAGAGCTCCGCCGCCATGATGGGGCTGGCGGACATCAGCAGCTGCACGCACCGGATGGAGGATCTCTTCCTGCTCTTCCGCGAGCGGCCGGAACGGTCGATCGGCTTCGAGAGCCGCATTTTCGACCTCATGTATCTGTTCGCCGATTATGTGGAAAAGGAAAACGCCCGGGTCACGCAGAAGGACTTCCGCCCCAAAAGCGCGGAGTCCGTTCTCGGCGCGATCCAAAAGGAGATCGATTTCTTCAAGGGCGGGCCGGACGCTCCGGCGGCGCAGGCGGAAGCCCGCGCCGAAGAACCCGCCGCGCCCGTCCGGCAGGAGCCGGCCGCCGGGGCTGCGGCGGAGCCCCTCGCGCCGGGCGAGCTCGTCTGGCGCGTCACGCTGCGCCCGGGCTGTCAGATGGAAAACGTGCGGGCCTATCTGCTGGTGCGGCAGCTGGAGGGGCTCTGCGGCAGGATCGCGACCCGGCCCGCCAATCTGGAATCGGCGGACGCGGCGGCGCAGATCGTCCGGGACGGGCTGGTGCTGACGCTGCGCACGTCTCACGCCGAAGAGGCGGCGCAGAGGCTGTCCGCTTCCCCGTACGTGCTGCGCGTGGAGGAGCTGGGGAGCGGGAACGCGGAGGCCGCGCCGGGCCCCGACGCGGACGCGCCCTCCGACGACGCGGACGCCCCCCAGTCCCGTCAGAACAAATTCAGCATGGTCTCCTGGTCCAACGTCATGCAGCTGCAGAACGTCACCGGGGAGCTCATCACGGCGAACACGATCCTCGGCGCGTCGATCAGGAAAACCGTCCAGGGCGGCCCGCTGGAAAACGAGTTTCAGACGATGACGCGGCTTTTCCACGAGCTGGAAAAGCTTGTGGCCGCCGTCTCCATGATGCCGGTCTCCTCCGTCGTGCCGCAGTATCAGCGGCTGGTGCGGGACGTCGCCGCGCGGGAGGGGAAGCAGATCCGTCTTGCGGTGACCGGCGCGGAGCTGGAGGTGGACAGGAGTCTGCTCGATACCCTCGCAAGCCCGCTCATCCACCTGCTGCGCAATGCCGCCGACCACGGGATCGAAGCGCCCGAGGCGCGCGCCGCCGCCGGCAAGGATGCCCGCGGCACGATCACGCTGAAATTCGAGAACATGACCGATCATCTCGCCGTCACCGTCGCCGACGACGGCGGCGGGATGGACCCGCAGAAGATCCTGCGCAAGGCCGCCGAACGGGGCCTCCTGACGAAGGACGAGAGCGAGTACAGTACGGACGAGATCCTGAATCTCGCCTTCCTGCCCGGCCTCTCCACCAACGAGCAGACCAACCAGTACTCCGGCCGCGGCGTGGGAATGGACGTGGCGCAGAACGTCGTGAGCAGCCTGGGCGGCAGCGTGACGATCCGCAGCGCCCCGGGAGAGGGCACGGCCGTCCGGATGGAAGTGCCGGTCTCCGTGACCTCCTCGGAATGCCTCAGATTCATGGTCGGGCCGCACGCCTGCCTGATCCCGATCCGCTGCGTGGTGCGCATCCTCAGCCTTGCCGAGGCGCAGGAGCACCTGCAGACGGCCGAGGGCCGCAGATGGCTCCAGGCGGAGGAAATGCTGCCCGTCCTCGATCTGTTCGAGCTCTACGGGGCGCAGCCCGGGGAAGACGGGCAGCGCCTGGTCATCATCCGGGACGCGCGCGGCAGCGCCGCGCTGCTCACCGGCCCGGTGACCGGCCAGCAGACCGCCGTCGAAAAGCCGCTGCCCGCCCTGATCGGGCGCAATTATCGCACAAGGACCGGCATGGTGGGCTGCACCGTCACGGAGACGGGCAGGCTCGGCGTCATGCTCAATGCCGACTGGCTGCTCCGGCTGTGCGGAAAGGATGTGGCGGAAAATGGGAACAACTGACGGCACCGACGCCCTTTTGCTCGTCCTGCGCCGGCAGCAGGCGCGCTATGCGGTTCCCGCGGAAAATGTGGAAGAGATCCTGTCCATTCCGGACGTCACGGCGCTGCCGCGGCAGCCGGAATATATGCGCGGCATCTTCAGCTACAAGGGACGCGCCGCCGCCGTGCTCTCCCTGCAGACCCTCTGCGGATGCGGGACGGGCGAAAGCGAGACGGTCTGCGTCGTGCTCCGCATCGGCGATTTTCTCATCGCCCTGACGGCGGACGGCGCGGAATCGCTGATCGCGGACAGCGGGCAGCGGATGCAGGCCGACGGCTCCCTTCTGGACGGGAAGCTGCTTTCGCTGGATTTTGTGCTGCCGGGCGACCCGGCCGTCTTCGTCCTGAACCTGAAAAAGACCTATCAGAAGATCGAAAGCGATTTCAGCGCGGCCTCCTTCGTCTGACTCCAGCCGCGGCGGCGCTCCGGGGACTGAGGCCGACGCGCATTTGCACGGACAGAACAAACAGATCACAGCGGCCGAAAGGCCCAACCTTCAGGAAACGCGGGGAACAGAATGAAATATCGTACCGAAGAAAAAAAGACGGACAGGCGGGGACGCCGTTCGGTGTATATTTCCGTAAATATTCTCCTGGCGCTTTCTCTGGCGCTGGGAATATTTGCGTTTGTACGTTCCTATCAGCGGCTCAGGCAGTCGGTTCAGGACGAGCGCGCCGCCTCCGTGGAGCAGCTCGCCTCGCTCATCACGGGCAAGGTCTCTCAGCTTCGCAGCACCTATCTGAACGAGGCGTCGCGGCTCGCGCAGGCGATCGAGCACTCCGGCGCCGGGAGCCTGGCGGATATTGCCTATCTCGGAAACGACGGCGAGCTGATCGCCCTGGTGGATGAAAACGGGCTCTACACGGCGCTGGACGGGGCCCCGCTCGTCGTCCACGATCCCGAGCTGCTGTCGGGGCTCGTCTCCGGGGCCGGCGCGACCTCCTCCTTCGCCACGGTGGAGACGAAGGGCGATTACTGGCTTTTCTCCGTGCCGCTGAGCGGCGTGCGCATCGGCGGCGTCCGCTACATCGGCATCGTCTTGTCCGTCAGCGCCGAAGCCTACGCCGACGCCGCGACCATCACGCTCTACGATCAGCTGGGCGAGAGCCTGGTGGTGGCGGAGGACGGCACCATCAAGCTGCGCCCCTCCGATTCTGCCGCCAAAAGCTCCTTCGGCGGATACAACCTGCTGAAGGTCCTGGAGCGCAGCGACATGACGCAGGGGCAGCGCGCGGCGCTGGCCGACGCGCTGGCGGGGCCGCGGGAATACGACGTGACCTGCCGGCTCGACGGCGTGACCTGGATCATCCACAGCGTTCCCTCCGACGGCGGGCGCAGCATCGTGGTGGCGGTGCCGATCTCGCTGACGGCCCAGAGCACCTACCGCGGCATGTCCGGGACGCTTCTTGACGCCGCGCTGGTGACCGTCTCCCTCGCCATGCTGTTCCTTTACAATTTCGCCTTCGTGCTGCGGAAAAACCAGCAGATCCAGCTGGAAACGGAGCGGGCCAAGTCCAAGAGCGATTTTCTGGACAAAATGTCCCACGACATCCGCACGCCCCTCAACGCCATCGTGGGGATGCACGAGCTGGCGCTCCAATCCATCGACGACCGGGAGGCCGTGCGCGACTGCCTCGTCAAGGCGAAAAAATCCGGCGAATACCTGGTCTCCGTCATCAACGACGTTCTGGACATGAGCCGCATCGAGAGCGGGCACATGGTCCTGGCCCACCGTCAGTTCAGCCTCGGCGAGCTGCTGGAGAACGTGATCCAGATCGAGTCGCCGTCGGCGGAGGAAAAGGGCCTTTCCCTGACGCTGAAAACGGATTCTCCCGCCGAGACGGATTTCGTCGGCGACGGGCAGCGGCTGCGCCAGTGCGTGATGAATCTCGTGAACAACGCGGTGAAGTTCACGCCTTCCGGCGGCCATGTGACGGTGTCCTGCGCCGCGGAGCCGAGCGGAGCGGGCCGCGCCGCGGTCCGCATCTGCGTTGCCGACGACGGCATCGGCATGAGCGAGGAATTCATGCGCAAGCTCTTCAAGCCCTTCGAGCAGGAGCGCAGCTCCCTGGTCAGCGCGACGGTCGGCAGCGGGCTCGGCCTCTCCATCGTCCGCGAGTTCGTGACGCTGATGGGCGGCACGGTCTCGGCGGACAGCCGTCAGGGACAAGGCAGCGTTTTCACAATCGCGCTTGCGCTGGAGACGGTCCCGAAGGCCGAGAAGGTGCCGGAGCTTTCCGACGATGAATTGAAAGAGAAGCTGCGGGGGCGGCGCGTCCTGCTGGTGGAGGACAACGCCATCAACCGGCAGATCCTGTCGATGCTGCTCGAAAAGCTCGCGCTGTCGGTGGACGAGGCGGAAAACGGGAAGCTCGCGGTGGAGAAATTTGCCGCCTCGGATTTCGGGTCCTATTCGCTGATCTTCATGGACATCATGATGCCGGTCATGGGCGGCCTGGAGGCCGCCGGGGCCATCCGCAGGCTCGACCGCCCGGATGCCGGGACCGTGCCCATCGTGGCGCTGTCCGCCAACGCCTTCGAGGAGGACGCGAAAAAGTCCCTGGACGCCGGGATGCAGATGCACCTGGCCAAGCCCGTGGACATCGGCGCCCTGAAGGACGTCCTGCGAAAATACATTGTCTGAGGAGGTCCGCGCGATGAAAAAAACCGCCATCCCCGCGGCGCTGCTCGCCGCTCTGCTGACCCTTTCCGCCTGCGGCGCGGCGAACCCCTATACGCCGTCCGACGACATCGTCAGCTACAAACCCGTTGATTCGTCCAAAACGGTGATCACCGTCGGCAAGTACGCCGTCGCCAATTCGGACGAGCTGGAAGCGGCGCTGGAGGCGAAGTTTCCCAAGGTGGATTTCGTGTTCACCGAGCCGGACGCCGGCGACAACGACATCGCCTACATGAAGCTCATGTCCGACGGCGGAAAACTGGAGGACATCCAGTTCTGCGCCCACGTCATCGGGACGGAAAATGATTTCCTGTACGACATGTCCGGCGAGAGCTTCACCGGCGCGTTCAATCTGTCCTCGCTGGATTCCATGAGCGTGGGCGGAAAGCTCTATCAGATCCCCGTCTCCAACACGCTCATGGGCATCGCCTACAATAAGTCGCTGTTCGAGCGCAGCGGCTGGCAGGTCCCCGCCGACCTGGATGAACTCTACGCGCTCTGCGATACCATCGAGGCCTCGGGGATCCGGGCCTTCGTGCCGTGCCTCAAATATTTCACCGTAGACGAGTCCGTCGCCTTCGGCCTGAGCTACGACGACGTGTTTGCCAGCGCGGAAAAACAGGTCCGCTACCACGACTTCTACAGCGGGAACGGCACCTGTCAGGGGCTGCTGGAACCGGCGTTTCAGGCGGTGAAGAACCTGTACGACAGGGGCTATGTGAACGCCGACGACTTCTCCTCCAGCGTCACCGAGCTCCGGCAGGATCTGTACGCCGGCAAAATCGCCATGCTGCCCAGCAACGTGGGCATGCTATCGCTTGTCAGAGATGAGAAGCCGGCCGATGAAATCGGGTTTTTCGGCTACCCCACAAAGACGGCGGGACAGCGCTGGATGCAGATCGCGCCGGGAAATCTGCTGTCGGTCTCCGCGGTCTCCATGCGGGACGCAAAGAAAAAGCAGATCATCCTCGACGCGCTGGAATATCTGACGACGGAGGAGGGGCAGACGATCCTGCTTAACTGCTTCCCCGGCGTCAGCAGCCTGAAGGAATACACGCTGGACGCGGACACGATCTCGCCGGAGGCCAGCGACTGCATCAAAAGCGGGCGCATCTTCTACGCCGATTACTACGCCTCCAACGCTTTTGTCCCCACCT
>Ga0268360_1002180_pt1 | contig 16219 bp, 11 predicted proteins | sample BioMet11_FD_192465 | JGI IMG/M metagenome (GOLD analysis project Ga0268360, IMG submission 192465) | Sewage microbial communities from Oakland, California, United States - Biofuel 11 (Illumina Assembly) | ecosystem: Engineered > Wastewater > Sewage > Unclassified | place: USA: California... | reverse complement strand
CTCGTGCCGTCAAGATTCGATTGCGCCTGATCCGCCGGGGGCGAGGGCGCCCCAGCTGCCGATCGACGCATGGCCTCCGCCGGCTCGAAGGCCCGCCCTTCCTGAGCCCGGTGATCCCGGGCGTCGCACCCTAGACGCGGCTGCCCTTTTCCCGGGAATATGATGGAATCTCAATATTTTAGGTGGAGCTCGGCGGGCGATCGAAGGAGATCCCGTTCGCGCGTGGGGGGGGTATGGGGCGGCAAATTCCGAAGGCCGCGGCCGGCGAGGCCGCGATCGCCGTGAGCGCTGAGGTGGCGGCGGCCAGGAAAGCCGAGGCGGATCGGAAGCGGCAGGCCACGGCCCTGGCAGGCCAGCTCGCCGAGATGGTGGGGAGCGCGGCGTCCATGGAGGTCGGCCTCGACGCGGCGAAGGCCGGGATCGCGGACTGCGACGCGAGCTTCGACCAGGACGCGGCCATAGCCGCTCGTCTCCGCTCCAAGGCCGAGAGCCTCGATTCGGAGGTGTCCGCCTTGGCGTCCGCCGCGGAAGAGACGGCCGCGGCGACCGAGGAGATGGCGGCCTCTATCGAGCGGATCAGCCAGGAGAGCGGCTCGCGCTACTCCGATCTCCTCGACATATCCCAGCTCTCGGCCAGGGGCCAGGCCGAGATGGGGAGCACCCTGGCGGTGGTGCGCCAGGTCGCCGGGAGCGTCGACGCCCTCAAGGGCTTCATCGAGGCGATCAACGATATCGCCGAGCGCACGTCCCTCCTCGCGATGAACGCCTCCATAGAGGCCGCCCACGCGGGCAAGGCCGGAGCGGGCTTCGCGGTCATCGCCGGGGAAGTCCGTAAGCTGGCCGCCTCGGCGGCGGACAACTCCGCTTCCATCACGGCGCGGCTCAAGGGCCTCATCGACTCGATCAAGAAGGCGGAGGAATCTTCCCTCGCCACCTCCGAGGTCTACAGCCGGGTGGAGGAGCGGATGAAGAGCGCCACGGAGAGCTTCCTCGTGATCAAGAGCGGCACCGAGGAGCTCGCCATCGGCGGACGGGAGATCCGGGAGGCCGTCGGGGCTTTCCGCTCCTCCAGCGGGGCGATCCAGGAATCCAGCGCCGCCCTGTTCTCCGACGCCGACTCCCTCGAGAGACTGACCGAGGTCCTCGCCGACTCGTCCCGGGATATCCAGGGGAAGCTCTCCCGCCTCGGGGAGGTCGCAGGGGAACTCAACCTCGACACTCTGGGGAGCGCGACGAGCGCGATAGGCATGCTGAAGGTCGGCGCGCCGGGCTCGCCCGCCGGCCTGTCCGGCGAGCCCGACGAGTCGGTCCTCGCCCTCCTCACCCTCCAGCACCAAGCCTGGGTGGCCCGAGCCCGCGCGGTGATCGACGGGAGGCTCAAGCTCGACCCCGACGCCGTCGGGGACCACCACCAGTGCGACCTCGGGCTCTGGCTCGATTCGGGGGGCGAGAAGAGGTTCTCCGAGGAGGTTCGCCGGGCCATAGACGGGCGGCACGAGGCCCTCCATAGGACCGCCAAGGAGATCGTCCTCCGCTCCCGGGAGGGCAAGATACGGGAGGCCGAAGCCCTCTTCGACGGACTCGTGGACCACAGCCGAGCCACGATCGAGCTCCTCCGCGGGGGCTTCGGCGCATGACTGCCGTCGCCTGGGCGCTACGGCTTGGCGGATGGCGTCCCTGAGCTCGAACGTGCCGGGGCCCCCGCCCTGGCGCCCCGCCTTCGGCGATCTAGTCCGGGGCCGCGGTCACGACCCTATTCTTGCCTAGGCGTTTGGCCTCGTACATCGCCTTGTCGGCGCGGTCGAGGAGGCTCCGCGGCCCTTCGCCGGGCCTCAGCTCGGCCACCCCGGAGCTGACTGAAGCGCGCACTTCCTCGCCGCTCGCCGCCGCCAGGGCTTCCGAGGAGAAGCGTTCCCTGATCCGTTCGGCGACGCAGGTCGCGTCATCCAGGGCTATGTCCGGCATGAGTATCACGAATTCCTCCCCGCCGTATCGGCAAGGCCGGTCCCCGTCGCGGAGGGAGGAGCGGATGATCCTCCCGAGGGCCGCGAGGACTTCGTCGCCGAAGGGGTGCCCCCAGGTGTCGTTGATGCTCTTGAACCCGTCGATGTCGAGGAGGATGACCGAGAGCTTGCCGCCCTCGGCCTCGGCGACCATGGTGCCGATTCGCTCCGAGAGGAAGCGCCTATTGTAGAGCCCCGTGAGGGAATCCCTGATGCTGCACTCCGTGAGGCGTTCCTGGTTTCGCTCCAGCTTGAGGTTCTCCCGCTCGAGGCACCTGACGCGGTCGGCCAGGGCCAGGGAAAGGAGGACCGACTCGGCGGTCATGCCCAGGGCGACGCTGTTCGCGGTGACGAAGGTCACGGGGAGGACCTTCAGGTCCATGAGCACGAAGAGGAGCCCGGAGACCGCGAGGGCGCTCCAGCCTACGAGGAAGTAGCGCGAGAGGGCGAAACCCTGGACCATCCGCGCTATGGTCGAGAGGATGAGGAGGACGCAGAGGGCCCCTCCGAGGCAATTGGTCGCGACGAAGGCCAGCCGGTGGAATCCCAAGGCTCCCGCGATCGCCGAGGCCGCCGCGAGGCCGGACAGCGAGGCGAAGAGGGCGAAGAGGGCCGGCCGGTTGCCCCGCAGCTTGAGGAAGGAAGAGGCGAATAGGGCTCCGAAGGCCTGCATCGTCCCGGCGAAGGCCCAGAGGAGGGACTGGTCGAGACCCGGCCGGCTCCCGAGGATCGCCCTGGCCCAGCCGTGGACCCAGAATAGCCAGGCCGCCCCCGCGAGGATATAGAAGACGTAGAAGAAGTACGCCGTGTCTCCCAGCGACAGGAATAGGAAGAAGTTGTAGAGGGCCATCGCCAAGAGGACGCCGAACACGACTCCGTAGAGCACGCCTTCGAGGATGCTCGTCCGGAGGACGTCGGCCTCGTCCCTGACGAGCACCCGATACTCCACGTCGGTGTCGCCTTGGACTCGCAGGTAGCAGAGCCCGCCCTCGAGGGCGTCCCCCGGGAGGGGGAACATGAAAGACCGGCCCCTCAGCTCTCCGGCTCGAAGCGGGACCGCGGCGCCACCCGAGAAGCTCCTGTAGCCGCCGCCGCGGAGCGGCACGTAGAGGTCGACATTCTCCATGATTATCGAGAAGCTCGGCCGCACCTCGACGATGCGGGCGCCGTCGACGCCCTCCGGCCTCGGCTCGATGGCGAAGCGGAGCCAGGCCACCGGGGCTTCCCTGCCGACCCACAGCGGCCGGCTCCCTGCGGGGACGAAGCGCGGCCCGAGTCCCGGGGAGCTCACCGCCCCGAGGCCGAGGCTCGGATCGGCGGGGAAGTAGAGCTCGGCGGCTCCGGGCTCTGGGGCGCCCCGCCGCTCGCCGGGCTCGGCTCCGACGGCGACCGAGAGATAGCACATAGTCGCCGCGAGCAGGATGCGCAGGCGCGGGGCGCGGCACGGCCGGCGCGCTTCGTCGATTGGGACCACTGGCGGGATTCTCTATCAAAGGGCCGCGCTTGATCAACCGGGCGCCCGAGGCCGGCGGCGGCGGGATCAGCCCCTGGGCTCATCCCGGTAGACCCTGGGCGGCATGCCTATCACTCTCCGGAAGACCCTCGAGAAGTGGAGGGGATCCTCGTAGCCGAGGGCCTCGGCTACCTCGGCGACCTTGGCGTCGGGCTTCGACAGGAGCGTGCAGGCTTCCAGCATGCGCATCCTGGCGAAGTAGGCCAGGGGCGGATAGCCGGTCCTCCTCCGGAACCGCACGGTGAGCTGCGAGGGTGAAAGCTCGGCGACGGCGCAGAGCTCCGCGAGGCTGGGTGGGTCCGAGAGCCGCGAGCGCATGTACTCCATGGCCCTGTCCTCGGGCACCGGCCTGGCGCTTCGCCCCGCGTCGCTCCCCGGGTCGGCCAGGAGGGCCAGGAGCCAGCGCAGCGCGCTGGAGATCAACCTCGGGCTCTGGCTCGGAGGCCCGCCCTCGACGAGGGATATGAGGTCGCCGAAGGCGCGCTGAGCCTTCTCGGCCCTCTCAGCCGAGATCCGGCCCACCGAGGCCCCGCCGCCCTCCCCGAGCATGGGGACGGCCTTCGTGCCCGCTATGTGCACCCAGAATATAGTCCATGGATCTCTCTCGTCGGCCCAGTACACGTGGGGGCTCCCGGCGGGTATCACGAGCCTCTCCATTGGGCCGACGGAGAGGCGGCGCCCGCCCTGGAGGCAGAAGCCGCGGCCGCCCGCGCAGAGGATGACGATGCTCTGCGGGCAGCCCCGGGGCCTCTCCCTGTAGTGCCCGGCCGCTGTGGGGAAGAATCCGAGGTCGGTGAAGTAGAGCTCCAGGGACTCGGGGTCGGACTCGAGCCGCCGCCGCTCCCTGACCGGGAGCACTATCAGGGTCTCGTCGCTGAACCCCTCGGCCTTGCGCATATCCAATAGTAGGATCAAAACAGCGATTTCGTCCATATCACAGGCATCCCGTGCATTTTCAGCCCGCGGGGACGGGCTTATCATCCACCTGTTGTCGCCCCTCGGCCCTGGAGCCGAGGGGGAGGCCGTCGGCGCTGGGGGAGGTGGGCAATGGGACTCGCGAGGATACGGGAAGAGGAGATGGAGTTCCCCACGTACGAAGTGGGCGAGGGCGAGAAGAACCCGCTCTTCTTGGAGAAGCGCGTCTACCAGGGCTCATCCGGGAAGGTCTACCCGCTGCCCGTCGTCGACCGGGTCTCCGACGAGAAGGCCATGAAGCGGTGGAAGGTCGTCGTCATGGAGAACGAGTGGCTCCTGGTCTGGGTCATGCCCGAGTTGGGCGGCAGGATCCAGCGGGCCTACGACAAGACCGACGGCTACGATTTCGTCTACTACAACCGCGTGATAAAGCCGGCGCTCGTCGGCCTCGCGGGGCCGTGGATCTCCGGGGGCATCGAGTTCAACTGGCCCCAGCACCATAGGCCCACGACTTTCTCGCCCATCGAGCATTCCATCGAGGAGGGGGAGGGCGGGGTGGCGGTCGTCCTCTCGGAGATCGACAAGATCAACGGCACGAGGATGCTCGCCCGGTATCGCCTGCCGAGCTCCGCCGCCCGCATCGACATCGAGGTCCGGCTCTACAACGGGACCGACCTCCCCCAGTCCTTCATGTGGTGGGCGAACCCCGCGGTGTCGGTGAACGAGAGTACCCAGTCCATCTTCCCGCCGGACGTGCGCGCGGTGATGGACCACGGGAAGCGCGACGTCTCGCGCTTCCCCCTGGCCGTCGGCACCTACTACAAGGTCGATTACTCCCGGGGCGTGGACATCTCCCGCTACGCCAACATCCCAGTGCCGACGTCCTACATGGCCTACAGATCCGACTACGATTTCATCGGGAACTACGACTACGGCCGGCGGGCCGGGCTCCTCCACGTGGCGGATCACCGGGTCTCTCCCGGCAAGAAGCAGTGGACCTGGGGCAACGGCGACTTCGGCCGCGCTTGGGATCGGAACCTGACCGACGAGGACGGGCCTTACATCGAGCTCATGACCGGGGTGTTCACCGACAACCAGCCGGACTTCACCTGGATAGCTCCCCACGAGGAGAAGTGCTTCGTCCAGAGCTTCATGCCGTACAAGGGCATCGGCGCCGTGAAGAACGCGACGCGGGACGTGGCCGTGGCCCTCGAGCTCCGCGGCCCCACGGCCTGGGCGGGGGTCTACGCGAGCTCGCCGCGGAGGGGCGCGAGGATAGAGCTGAGTTCGGGGACCAGGCTTCTCCTGAGCGAGCGGGCGAACCTCGGCCCGGAGGAGGCCTGGACGCGGGAGCTCCCGCGCGGCGGCGAGGACCTGGGGATCGAGGTGTTCGACGAGTCGGGGCGAAGCCTCGTCGCCTATCGCGTCGAGGCCGCGGGCGGGCGGGACGAGAGCCTCCCCGCCCCGGCCGCGCCCATCCCCCGGCCCGAAGAGCTGCCCGACGCCCAGTCCCTGTGGCTGGCCGGCCGCCACCTCGAGCAGTACCGGCACGCCACCTTCGATCCCCGGGCCTACTACCTCGACGGACTGCGGAGGTTCCCCAGGGATATACGGCTCAACGCGGCCTACGGCGAGCTCCTCCTGCGCGATGGCCTGGTCGCGGAGGCCGAACCCTACCTGGCCGCCGCCGCCGCCGAGCTCTCACGCCACAACTCCAACCCGGCGGACGCCGAGCCGCTCTTCTACCTCGCCGAAGCGTACCGGAGGCAGGGGCGCCTCGCCGAGGCCGAGGACGCTTTCGGGAAGGCCGCCTGGTCCGGTCCTTGGCAGTGCGCCGCCCAGTTCGAGTTGGCCAGGCTCTGCCTGCGCCGCGGCGACGTGGAGGCGGCGATCGGCCACGCTGAACTCTCCCTCGACCGCAACCGCCGGGACCCCCGGACCCTCCACGTCCTCGGGGTCGCCCTCAGGCTGGCGGGCAGGGCAGAGGAGGCCGAGGCCCTCGTCCGGGAGACCCTCGCCCGCGATCCCCTGGACTTTCTCGCCCTCCACGAGTCCGTGGCCCTGGGCGTCGGGGCCACGGCGGCCCTGGAGCCCGCCCTGGGCGAGGGGAGGCTCAACCTCGAGGTCCTCGCCGAGGCCTACGCCGAGCTCGGACTCTACGCCGAGGCGGCCGGGGTCGTCGAGGCGAACCTCGGAGTGGCTTCCCGGGCGAAGGACCCGATCCTCAGGTACCTCGCCGGCCACTGGCTCGGCCTCGCCGGGGACGATGAGGGGCGGGATCGCCTCTACCGGGCCGGCGCCGAGCTGGGGCCGGACCGGGTCTTCCCGAATCGGGCGGTCGAGGAGGAAGCCCTCGCCGACGTCGTGTCCCGACGCCCCGGCGACGGGCGCGCCCGCTACTACCTCGGCAACCTCCTCTACGACAAGAGGCGATGGTCCGAGGCGATCCTCCAGTGGGAGAAGAGCAGGGACGCGGCGCCCTCCTTCCCGACGCCGCGGAGGAACCTCGCCATAGCCTACTTCAACAAATCGGGGGACAAGGGCAGGGCGCTCGCCGAGCTCCAGGCGGCCTTCGACCTCGACCAGGCCGACGCGCGGGTCCTCCTCGAGCTCGACCAGCTCAAGAAGAAGGCGGGGTTCTCCCCCTCGGACCGGCTGTCGAACCTAGACGCCTATATCGCGACGGTGGAGAAGCGCGACGACCTGTGCGCGGAGCGGATAGTACTCCTCAACTCCGTCGGCCGCTTCGGGGAGGCCCTGGAAGCCTGCCTCTCGCGGCGCTTCCACCCCTGGGAGGGCGGGGAGGGGATCGTCACGAAGCAGTTCGGCGAGGCTCACATCGGCCTGGCGCTCGAGGCCCTGCGTAAGGGCGACGCGGCCAGGGCCGCCTCCCTCCTCTCCGACGCTGCTAACCTTCCCGAGAACCTCGGGGAGGGGAAGCTCTTCGGCGCGAGGGACAACGACGTAGACTACTTCTCCGGGCGGGCGGCGGCCGCCTCCGGGAGGGATGAGGCCGCCGAGGCCGCCTTCCGGCGGGCGACCGAGGGACCGTCTGAGCCGGCCAGCTTCATGTTCTACAACGACCAGCCTCCGGAGAAGATCTTCTACCAGGGGCTGGCCTACCGGGCGCTGGGGAGCGACGACCTGGCCAGAGGCCGATTCAACCGGCTCGTCGATTACGGCGAGCGGCACCGGGACGATCGGGTGCGGGTCGACTACTTCGCCGTCTCCCTGCCGGACTTCCTCATCTTCGACGAGGACCTCGACAAGAGGAACAGGGTCCACTGCGACTTCCTCGTCGGCCTGGGGCTCTACGGCCTCGGCGACGGGACCGGGGCGGCGGCCCGTTGGGAGTCGTGCCTCGCGGAGGACCCCTCGCACCAGGGCGCCCTGCTGCATCTCAGGAGGGCGCGCTCCGGGGACCTCGGCTGAGGGAGGCGCCCCGCCCGGCGATCGGTCCGGGCGGGAGCGGGCGCCGTCGGCGCGGAGGTCAGGCTCCTCTCAGGGCCTCAGGAAATCTATGAAGGTCGGCTCCCCGAAGGGGATCGGAGGATCGATCGGGGAGAGCTCCCCGTCGGTGCCGACGCCGAAGCGCGCTATGCGGTTGGACCTCGAGTTGGCGACGAAGAGGAAGAGGCCGGACGGATCTACGGCGAAGTTGCGCGGCCACGAGCCTCCGCAGGGACTGTGCCCGGCCGGGGCCAAGGCGCCGTCCGCGAGTATCCGGAAGCGGGCGATCGAGTCGTGGCCTCGGTTGGAGCAGTAGAGCCACTCCCCGGAGGGATGTATGTGGACGTCGGCGGCGAGGTTCGTTCCGGTGAAACCGTCGGGGAGCGTGGACACTGTCTGGGCGAGCGCCATGTCGCCGGAGCTCCGGTCCCAGCGGAGGACCGACAGCTCGCTCGAGAGCTCCTCGACGACGTACAGCGTCGTCCCGGAGCCGGCGCCCCGGAAAGCGAAGTGCCGCGGGCCCGATCCCGGCTTCACCCGGAATTCCTTCGCCGATCGCCGGACCGGCATCTCCGTGGCCGGGTCGACGGAGTAGCGGACGAGGGTGTCCCGCCCGAGGTCGGCGAGCACGATGAAGCGGCCGTCGGGGGAGTAGGCGGCGGAGTGGGCGTGGGCGCACTCCTGCCTGTCGGCTACCGGGCCTCTCCCGCTGAACCGGAAGACTTCCTCGGCCTCCCCAGGCAGGCCCGATGCGTCCAGGCGGTATGCCGCGAGGACGCCGTCGCCGTAGTTGGCCACGAGGAGGGCCGCGCGGCCCGGGCTCAGCGCGACGTGGCAGGGGAAGGTCCCGAAGGTCTCTCGGCTGGCGATGGGTTCGAGCTTCCAGGAGCCGTCCCCGGCGGAGCATGCGTAGGCCACGAGGCCGCCGCCCGCGCGCCCGCGGAACACCGCGGTCTCCTGCACGGCGTAGAGCACCGAGCGAAGCGGATCGAAGGCCAGGAAGCTCGGGTTCTCGGTCCCGGACACCAGGGCCAGGCGCTCAGGAGGTTCCTCTCCTTCGCCCACCGCGAGGACGCCTATGCCTTCCCCCGCGCCGCTCGTCTGGGAGCCCACGAAGGCCAGCCTCGGCGCCCGGCCGCCGCCCGGATGTTTCATCGCCTGACTCGCCCCGACGCGTCGCCGTTCATGAGCGCCACTATCTCCTCCACGCTCGAGTAGTTGAAGTCGCCCCGGATCGAGTGATTCAGGCAGCTCGCCGCGGCGGCGAAGCGCAGGGCCGTCTCGCCCTCGGAGAACTCGCTCCCCGCCAGGGCGTAGACCAGCGCCGCGGAGAAGGAATCGCCCCCGCCTATGCGGTCCACTATATCGGTAATGTCGTAGGGGGAATAGGCTCCTCCCCTGGTGGGGGCGAAGAGAGCCTCCCCGCGCGCGGAGTCGTAGAGCATGGCCCCCCAGCGGTTGTGGCTGGCCGAGAGGCTCTGCCTGAGGGTGAAGGCCACCTTCCCGATATTGGGGAACAATGCGACGATCCGGGAGGCGACGTCCTCGTAGGCCGCGGCGTTCAGGCTCCCGGCGTTCACGTCGGTGCCCGACGCGGAGATCCCCAGCACGTCGTGGGCATCCTCCTCGTTGCCGATGAGGACGTCGACGAAGGGAAGCATCCCCCTCATGGTCCGGCCGGCTAGGGCCGCCGGGGCTGTGCCCTCTTCCCAGCGCCACAGGTTCTTCCGGAAGTTGAGGTCGCAGGAGACCGTGAGGCCCTTCGCCTTGGCCGCCTTCACCGCCCCCAGCGAGGCCTCGGCGGCGATCTCCGAGAGCGAGGGGGTGATCCCGGTGACGTGGAACCAGCTCGCGCCCCGGAACGCCGCGTCCCAGTCGTAGGCCGAGGGCGGCGTCTCGCTGATAGTCGAGTGGGCCCTGTCGTAGATGACCTTGCTCGGGCGCTGGTTGGCTCCCTCCTCGACGAAGTAGAGGCCGAGCCGGCCCGAGTCGCGCCTCGCGACCGCGCCGGTGTCGACTCCGATGTCGCGCAACGCGCCCAGGCACGCGTCGGCTATCTCGTGCCGGGGCAGCGCCGAAACGAGGGCCGCGCTCTCCCCCGCCAGGGCCAGGAAGGCCACGACGTTCGCCTCGGCCCCCGCGAAGGACACTTCCACCGGCCCGGGCAGGGCCTGCCTGAAGCGCCTCTTGGCGGGCATGTCCACCCTCGCCATCACCTCGCCGAAAGCTACGAATTTCGCCATGGCCCTAGCCCCTCGCCCCTCGCAGTATCCCCGCGGCCTCGGCCGCGTTCTCCCCGATCTTCCCCCACGCCTTCCGCCCTATGAGGTCCTTGGGAGCTATCCAGGATCCCCCGACCGCCAGGACCGCGTCCTCCTGCAGCCAGTCGGCGAGGTTCCCGAGGCCGACTCCGCCCAGGGGGATGTACCTGAGGCCCAGGAATCCGTACGGGCCCTCGAGGGCCTTCAGGTAGCGGAGGCCGCCGAGCTGCTCGGCCGGGAAGAGCTTGAGCACGTCGCAGCCCAGCTCGACGCAGGCCTCGACCTCCGAGGGGGTGGCGATCCCCGGCGCGAAGGGGAGGCCGGCCTCCATCGCCGCTTGGACGACCCGCCGGTTGAAGCCAGGCGACACCCCGAAGACCGCGCCCGCTTCCTTCGCGGAGCGAGCTTGCTCCGGCGTGAGGATGGTCCCGATGCCCGCCGTCATCTCGGGCACCTCGGCGACTATGCGCTCCAGGGCGTCCATGGCCGCGGGGGTCCGGAGGGTCAGCTCCATGGCGGTGATGCCGCCGCCCACGAGGGCCCGGGCCAGGGGCACCGCGTCCTCGGCGTCCTCGACCACGAGGACCGCGATTATGCCCTTCGCCCCGATGGCGTCGGCCAAGCTCCTGTCGAATACGCTACTCATGCATCCTCCCCCTTCCTACCAATCGATGATCGTCTGGTCGTCGTCCGCGTACAGGCGCGGGGAGTCCCAGGAGCCGTCGTAGGCCCGCTCGGCGATTACGCCCTCGTCGGGCTCCACGCCGAGGCCCGGCCCCCCGGGGACGGACACGTAGCCGCCCTCGATGGAGAAGGGCCTCTTCAGGTAGCCCTGGCCGATATCCCATTCCTCCTTCATCCCGAAGTGCTCGGCTATCAGGAAGTTGGGCGTGCAGGCCGCGAGCTGGAGGTTGGCGGCGAGGGAGATGGGCCCGAGGGGGTTGTGGGGAGCCACCTTGCAGTAGTAGGTCTCGGCCATGGCGGCCATCTTCCTGACCTCGAAGATGCCGCCGGCGTGGCAGAGGTCCGGCTGGATGATCGACACGGCGCCGGATTCCAATAGAGGCCGGATGCCGAAGCGCGTCACCAGCCGCTCCCCGGTCGCCAGGGGCACCGAAACGGCGCGGGCTATCGAGGCCATCGCGTCGGTGTTCTCGGGGAGGCAGGGCTCCTCGACGAAGAGAGGGCCGTAGGGCTCCATCCCGTCGATGAGCCGCACCGCCATGTCGGGGGAGACCCGGCCGTGGAAGTCGATGGCGATGTCGAGCTCGTCGCCCAAGGCCCCGCGGATGGCCGCGAAGCGCTCGACCTGGGAATCGATGTAGCGCTTGACCCCTCTGTTGGCCGTGAAGGGCTCGAGGAGCACTTTGATCGCCGTGAAGCCCCTCCTCTTGCGCTCGAGGGCCCTGTCGATGATCTTCTCGGTCGTGGAACCCCAGCAGTGGCCGTAGATCCGCACCTTGTCGCGGTAGATCCCGCCGAGCATCTCGTAGACGGGCATGCCGTAGCGCTTGCCCTTGATGTCCCACAGCGCCTGCTCGATGCCGCTGATGGCGCTCGCCAGAATGATCCCCCCCCGGTAGAAGGTGTTTCGGTACATGGACTGCCAGAGATACTCGATGCGGAGCGGGTCCTGCCCCACGAGGAAGGGCTTGTGCTCCATGATGGCGGTCTCGACGGTGCGCGCCCTCCCCTCGACCATGGGCTCGCCCCAACCGCAGATTCCCTCGTCGGTCGACACCTTGAGGAAGCACCAGCGGGGCGCGACGTGGTAGACGGTGATATCGGTGATCTTCAATCTGCACCTCCCGGCCGCTAGCGGCCAAGCTTGTCCTTGCCGACCGAGGTCCAGGAGCGGGAGAGGTCGCTCTCGGTGGCCACCGGCAGGAGGGCCCCGCCGTCGATGTCGAGGCAGGCGCCCGTCATGTAGGAGAACTCGTCGGAGGCGAGGCTGCAGATCACCGCCGCGATCTCGTCGGGCGAGGCGAAGCGCTTGAGGGGGATGCGATCCCTGGCCTCGTGTATCGGATCCCCGATGGGCCAGCCGACGTCGGTGTATCCCGGCGCTATCGCCACGACCCGTATCCCGTAGGGCGCGAGCTCGAGGGCGGCGTTCTTCGTGAATTTCGCGATGGCCGCCTTCGTGGGTCCGTAGACGCTCGCCGTCGGCCAGCAGCCGTCCTTGTGGTTGGACGACAGGTTCAGGATCACGCCCCGCGTGCCTTTGGAGATCATGTCCAAGGCCGCCCGCTGGGCGCAGAAGTAGGTCCCCTTCCAGTCGATGGAGGAGATAGTATCCCACTCCGCCTCGGTGACCTTGACGAAGGGGGCGAACACGCTGACCCCCGCGTTGTTGACGAGGAGGTCGATGGAGCCGAGCTCGCCGAGGAAATCGTCGAACATCGAGTCGATCTCCGCCTTCTTCCCGACGTCGGCCTTGAGCGCCACCGCCTTCCTGCCTCTCCTCTCGATCTCCTCGACGACGGCCATCGCCGATTCCGCGTGGCTGTTGTAGTTCACGCCGATGTCGTAGCCCCTCGACGCGAGGGCCAACGCCACGGCCCTCCCTATCCCTTTGCTGGCCCCTGTGATGAGGGCTTTCTTGCTCATTGCGACGACCCCGATTGTGCCTGTGGTGAGTAAAACCGGCCGGGGCGCGAGCGGTCCCGGCCGGATCCCGTGAGTCCCGAAGGCGGCCGCGATCGCCGCGGCCGAGGCCTCACTCCAGGCCCATCTCCTTGCGGACCTGCTTGTAGTTGTCCCTCGTCATGAGGATGCCGGCCGTCGCGACGTTGTCCGGAGGCTGGACGCCCTGGGCGATCCACTTGTACATGTTCTCCGCGGTCTCGTAGCCGTGGCGCTTGGCAGCGAGGAGGACGGTCGCCACGAAGCCGGTCATCTGCGGCTTCTGGAACTCGCCGATGGCCAGGGCGTTGCCGTTGATGCCCACGCCGATGATGTTGGAGGCCTTGATGCCGTTGCCCTCGAGCGCCCTGACCCCGCCGATCGTCGTGTCGTCGCAGAGGGAGTACACCACCCAGTGCTTGATCTGCGGGTGGGCCGCAATGACGATGTTGGCGGCGTCGAAGCCGCCCTCGGTCGTCGAGTCGGTCTTCGTGGGCGCCCTGTAGATGTTCGAGTCGATGAATCCCTTGGCCCGGAGCGCGTCGCTGGCGCCGGTGGTCCTCTCCTTCGAGGTGGGCAGGGTGTCGTAGGTGAGGCAGATGGCGCCGGTCTCCTTCATGCCCCAAGCGCGCTTCTTGGCCTCGTCCATGATGGCGATGCCGACCTGCTTCCCGATCTCGTAGGCCGAGATACCCATGTGGGGGACCTCGGTCATCGGTTTCCCATCGGGGCCGACGAAGCGGTCGTCGACGCTCATGACCTTGAGCCCCGCCTGCTTCGCCTTCATCACGATGGAGGGCCCGAGGGTGACGTCGGGGGTGCAGATCACGAAGCCCTTGGCCTGCAGCGCCGCCAGGTTGTCGATGGCCGCCAGGACCTTCTCGCCGTCCGGGGTGCCGATCTTTATGAGCTCGAAGCCGTACTTGTCGGCGGCCATCTGGGCGAATTTCCACTCGTCCTGGAACCAGGAATTCTCAGGCATCTTGACGAGGAAGCCGATTTTCACCTTCGCGCCTTGCTGGGCGGACAGGAAAGAGAGGGCGATAGCCCCCATCAGAACGATAGACAGGATCCTCTTCATAGACACTCCTCTCTATAAAAAATAGGATCGCAGCCCGCCCGACCCGCGCCGGACCGGCGTGCAACGGTACAGAATAGGGAGAGAGCAAGAACCATTCCAAGCGGCGCGGGCCGGGGGAATCCGCCGTTTTCCCCCTATCGGAGACGCATTTCTCGCGTCCGGTCCCCGGTCGGCGGCGGCGGAGCTCGCGCCCTGTGTAACCTAAGCCTCAGCGGCGGGGGGAGCCTGGGTCACCTATTTCTCACTCGTCCTCGCGCCTGCGGAGGGCTGGGAGGATTATCTCGAAGGAGGTCTTCCAGTCGGGCATGCTGATGAGTTTTATGACGCCCCGGTGGATGGACACGATGTTCTGGCAGATCGAGAGCCCTAGCCCGATGTTGGTCCTGCTCATCTTCGTCGAGAAGAAAGGATCGAAGATCTTTTCGCGGATATCGTTCGGTATGCCGTGGCCGTTGTCGGAGATGAGCACGGCCACCGCGTTCTCCGCCGAGCGGTCCGAGGTCGCGACGCGGATGCTCCCTTCGTCCAGGACCGCGTCGATGGCGTTGTCGAGGATGTTCATGAAGAGCTGCTTGAGCTTGTTCTCGTCGGCGTTCACCATGGCGGAACCCTCGTAGTCCCGGACCAGGCGGATCCTCTTCTCGGAGATCTTGTGGCTGAGGAGTAGGAGGACCTCGTCGAGGAGCATGGCCGGCTTGACCGGGCCGAACTGGGGCTGCTTCATGCAGGAGAAAGAGAGGAGGTCGCCGATGATCTCGGTTATCCTCCTCAGCTCCCGCTCGATGCGGCCCAGGTAGTCCTCCCGCTCTCCCGGGGCCATGGGCATCTTCATGAGCTCGACGTAGTTCTGGATTATCGCGAGGGGGTTCTTTATCTCGTGGGCGACCCCCGCGGCCAGCTCCGCGACGCTGGCCGCCTTGTTGGCCTCGATGAGGTACTCGTTGGTCTGGTACGTGAAGCTGAGGTCCTCGATGAAGATGTTGGTCCCGATCCGGTCCCGCTTCTTGTGGTCGAGGATGGGGCAGAGGGTGAACTTCAGGGTCCGCCCCCCGGCCGCGACCCCCTCCACGTCGGAGGCCGCCGGCTCGCGGATCGCCGCCGCTATCCTCTCCATGTCCGCCGGCTCGAGCTGGGTGAAGACCTTGCTCAGCCTCTTGCCTTTGTACTCTCCGGTGGCCGGGGGGAGGAGCCGGAAGGCCTGCTTGTTGATGAGGATGGTCCGGCCCGAGTCGTCGAGGATGATCTCCCCGAGGGGTAGCTCCTCGATTATCGACTCCTGGAGCGAGTCGACGACTATCGACCGCTCGGGGTCGGGCCCCGTCGATATGACCGTCGTGAAGGCGAGGTCTATGAGCCGGGCCGGATCGAGTGCCCGGACGTCCTCGGTGCCCTTGCGGATGCCGTCCTTCAGGATAGTGACCCGGTCGGCTATCTTGAAGACGTCCCCGAAATTCGAGGTTATGTAGATGATCGAAGTCCCGCGTTCCCTCTCTCGGCGCAGGATGTCGAAGACGAGGTCCATCTCCGACGGCTGCATGGTGGTCCCGATCTCGTCGATCACCAGGATCCGCGGCTTGCGGGAGAGCACGTGGCAGATGTGGATTATCTGCTTGTCCTTCTCGGTGAGCTTGTAGAAGGGCTCGTCCAGGGGGACCGAGACGCCGAAGAGCCCCAGGAGACGGAGGCTCTCGGCCTCCATCGAGCGCAGGTCGCGCTTCCCGACGAAGAAGTTGGGCTGGAAGCCGCAGAAGATGTTGTCCACGGCGTTCATCGACGGGATCAGGCTCTCGTCCTGGTACACCATGCCTATGCCGAGGTTGATGGCCCTCTTGATGGAGAGCCCGGCGACTTCCCCGCCGTCGATGAAAATCTTCCCGCGCTGCAGCTTCTCGACGCCGGCGAGGACCTTCCCGAGGGTGGTCTTGCCCGCCCGATGGTCCCCCGCGAGGGCGTGGATCTCCCCTCGGTAGAGGGTGAAGTCCACACCCTTGAGGGCCCGGCACGCGCCGTACGAGTGCTCGATGTCCTGCATTCGCAGCAGAACGCGGGGACTCATTATGTCTCGATCCCCAGCTTCTTCATCTTCAGGTAGAGGGTTTTCCTCGAGATGTTGAGTATCTCCGCGGCCCGCGTCCTGCTCCCGCGCGACTTCTCGAGGGCGTTCATGACCATCTCGCGATCGACGCTCTCGTAGAAGCTCCCCCAGTCGGAGGGCAGGCGGTTCTCCTTGGGGTGGTACTGTATAGGCAGGTCGTCGATCTCGATGCGCGGGCCCTCGGCGAAGATCACCGCCCGCTCGACGCAGTTCCTGAGCTCCCGGACGTTGCCGGGCCACTCGTGCATCATGAGGACCTGCTTGACCTGGTCGGAG
>Ga0268360_1002176_pt1 | contig 16236 bp, 11 predicted proteins | sample BioMet11_FD_192465 | JGI IMG/M metagenome (GOLD analysis project Ga0268360, IMG submission 192465) | Sewage microbial communities from Oakland, California, United States - Biofuel 11 (Illumina Assembly) | ecosystem: Engineered > Wastewater > Sewage > Unclassified | place: USA: California... | reverse complement strand
AACCACAATATTTATGGTTTTGTACAAAAATTTTTCACTAGATATAGTGTTATTGCGTCTTGATTTGTACCTGCTTTCATGATAGGATAACTCTGCTGCAAAGAACCGGGAGCAGATTTGGAGGAGATTATCATGTATCAGGTTGTCAAGAGAGACGGAAAAATTGTGGATTTCGAGCTGTCCAAGATCGGCGCGGCGATCACCAAGGCCTTCGAGGCCCAGGGCGCGCCCTACAACAGGGACATCATCGATTTATTGAGTCTGAAGGTCACGGCGGACTATGCCGCCAAGGTGAAGAACGACCGGGTCAACGTGGAAGAGATCCAGGACAGCGTCGAGCGGGTGCTGGGCGACGCGGGCTACGCGGACGTGGCGAAGTGCTACATCCTCTACCGCCGCCAGCGCGAGAAGATCCGCAACATGAAGTCCACGATCCTCGACTACAAGGAGCTGGTGAACAACTACGTCCATATGAACGACTGGCGCGTCAAGGAGAATTCCACCGTCACGTATTCCGTCGGCGGCCTCATTCTCTCGAACTCCGGCGCGATCACGGCCAACTACTGGCTGGCCGAGATCTACGACGACGAGATCGCCAACGCGCACCGCAGCGCCGACATGCACCTGCACGATCTGTCGATGCTGACGGGCTACTGCGCGGGCTGGAGTCTGAAGCAGCTCATCCAGCAGGGCCTGGGCGGCGTGCCGGGCAAGATCACGTCGGCCCCCGCCAAGCATCTGGCGACGCTCTGCAACCAAATGGTCAACTTCCTCGGCATCATGCAGAACGAGTGGGCCGGCGCGCAGGCGTTCTCCTCGTTCGACACCTATCTGGCTCCGTTCGTCAAGTACGACCGGCTCGACTACGACCAGACGAAAAAGTGCATCGAATCGTTCATCTACGGCGTCAACACGCCGTCCCGCTGGGGCACGCAGGCCCCGTTCTCCAACATCACCCTCGACTGGACGGTGCCCGAGGACCTGGCCGAGCTGCCCGCCATCGTGGGCGGCAAGGAGATGCCCTTCCGCTACAAGGACTGCAAGCCCGAGATGGACATGGTCAACAAGGCGTTCATCGAGACGATGATCGAGGGCGACGCCAACGGCCGCGGCTTCCAGTACCCGATCCCCACCTACTCGATCACGAAGGACTTCGATTGGTCCGAGACCGAGAACAACAAGCTGCTGTTCGAGATGACCGCGAAATACGGCACGCCGTACTTTTCCAACTATGTCAACAGCGATATGCAGCCGAGCGACGTGCGCAGCATGTGCTGCCGCCTGCGCCTCGATCTGCGCGAGCTGCGCCGCAAGTCCGGCGGCTTCTTCGGCAGCGGCGAATCCACCGGCTCCATCGGCGTCGTGACGATCAACATGCCGCGCATCGCCTACCTGTCCAAGGACGAGGGCGAGTTCTACCGCCGCCTCGACCACATGATGGACCTGGCCGCGCGCAGCCTGAAGGTCAAGCGGACGATCATCACGCGCCTGCTCGACGAGGGCCTGTACCCCTACACCAAGCGCTACCTCGGCACGTTTGAAAACCACTTCTCCACGATCGGCCTGGTCGGCATGAACGAGGCCTGCCTCAACGCCAAGTGGATCGGCCGCGACCTCACGGACCCCGTGTCCGTCGCGTTCACCAAGCAGGTGCTCAACCACATGCGCGAGCGGCTGTCCGACTATCAGGAGCAGTACGGCGACCTCTACAACCTCGAGGCCACGCCGGCCGAGTCCACGGCCTACCGGCTCGCCAAGCACGACGTGCAGCGCTATCCCGACATCATCACCGCGGCGAAGGACGGCGGCGCGCCGTATTACACGAACTCGTCCCACCTGCCCGTGGGCTATACCGACGACATCTTCTCCGCCCTCGACGTGCAGGACGGCCTGCAGACGCTCTATACCTCCGGCACCGTGTTCCACGCCTTCGTGGGCGAGCGGCTGCCGAGCTGGAAGTCCGCCGCCGAGCTGGTGCGCAAGATCGCGGCGAATTACCGCCTGCCGTATTACACGATCTCCCCGACGTACTCCATCTGCCGCGACCACGGCTATCTTTCGGGCGAGCAGTACACCTGCCCCGAGTGCGGCCGCAAAACCGAGGTCTACAGCCGCATCACGGGCTATTACCGCCCGGTGCAGAACTGGAACGACGGCAAGGCCGAGGAATTCAAGGAGCGCAAGCTCTACAACATCGGCGCGTCCCGGCTGACGCACACCGGCGCGCTCGCGCAGGAGCAGCCCGCGGAGCAGAAGACGGACGCCGCCGACGGCCTGTACCTGTTCACCTCCAAGACCTGCCCCAACTGCCGCGCGGCGAAGAGCTATCTCGACAAGGCCGGCATCGACTACGAGCAGCTCGACGCGGAGGAAAACCGCGAGCTGGTCGAGCGCTACGGCGTGCGCCAGGCGCCGACGCTGGTGTCGGTCCAGGCGGGCGAGGCGCAGCTCATCGCCAACGCGTCGAATATCAAGAAATTCGCGGAATCCGTCCGCGTATGACCGACATCATCGTCATCGGCGCGGGCTGCGCGGGCCTGACCGCGGCCATCTATGCCGCCCGCGCCGGAAAATCCGTGCTCGTGCTGGAGCAGGAGGCCGTCGGCGGGCAGATCGCCTCGTCCCCCCGCGTCGAGAACTATCCCGGCATCCCCGCGATCTCCGGCCTGGAGTTTTCCGACCGCCTGCTCGCGCAGGCCGAGGCGCTCGGCGTGGAGCTGGATTATGTCCGCGCGACGGGGCTCCGTCCGGGCAGGGCCATGGCGGTCCTGACCGAGGACGGCGAAAAGAGCTGCAAAAGCGTCGTGCTTGCCGCCGGCGCGAAGCACCGGGCGCTGGGCCTGCCGCGCGAGCGCGAGCTCGCCGGCCGCGGCGTCGGCTACTGCGCGGTCTGCGACGGCGCGTTCTACAAGGGCCGGGACGTCGCCGTTGTGGGCGGCGGCAGCGCGGCGCTGCAGAGCGCGGAATACCTTGCCGCTATTTGCCGGTCGGTGACGCTCATCCACCGCCGGAACGAATTCCGCGGCGAAGCGGCGCTGGCCGCGCGCGCGGCCGCGCTGCCGAACGTCCGCCTGGAGCTGGAGAGCGTTGTCACCGCGCTGCTGGGAGAGCCGGAGCTGACCGGCGTCACCGTCAAAAACCGCGCCTCCGGCGCGGAAAAGCAGCTCGCCGTCGCCGGCCTCTTCATCGCCGCCGGCCAGACGCCCGACACCGCCGCGTTCGAGACCGCCGTGCGGCTCGATGAAAACGGCTACGTGCTGGCCTCGGAGGACTGCGCGACGAGCGCGCCCGGCGTGTTCGCCGCCGGCGACTGCCGCCGCAAGCCCGTGCGCCAGCTCACCACCGCCGCCGCCGACGGCGCCGTGGCCGCTCTGGCCGCCTGCGCCTGGGCGGACCGGGCCGCAGAGGCCAAATAACCTTCGCATCACAGCCCGCCGCATCCGCTCCGGGAAAGGCCGACGGCCTTTTTCCGAAGCGGGTACGGCGGCTTTTTTACCGCGCCAAACGCCGTCAGACGGGTTGCTTTTTCAGGGAAATTTTGCTATGATTGCATCACGGCTCTTTGGAAGAGGGGGACGAGCAGGTGTTTGGGAAAATCCTGTATGTGGAAATCGACGTCTTCGCGGCACTGGTGCTTTTGATCATCATGGACCACGGCAAGCGCCGGCTGAACCTGACGCAGAGCCTGTTCAAGAAGATTCTGGTCTCCGTCGTCTGCGTCCTGCTCGCCGACGCGGCCACTTGGGCGCTCAACGGCGCGACATTCCGGGGCGCGCGGACGCTGAACGTGATCGCCAACTACGCCTATTGGCTGGCCGGCGCCCTGCCGTGCTATCTGACGCTGCTGTACTGCATGTCGGTGGTCTACGGCAGACTGATGAAGCGCTGGAGATGGATATTCCTGGTTCCGGTGGCGGCGGCGGTGGCGCTGCTGTGCCTGAACGTGCAAAACGGCTGGATCTTCACCGTTTCCGCGGACAACATCTACGCGCGCGGACCGTATTTTCTGCTCGTCGGCGCGATGCCGTTCATCCATCTGGCGGCCTCCGTCGTGATGACGGTGCACAAATACCTGCACGCGCAGTTTTATGAACGCAGGCTCTATATCATGCTGGCGTTCTTCATGGGCTTTACGATCCTCGGCTCCGCGCTGCAGATCGCGGTATACGGGCTGGTCACGATCTGGATCTCCATCACGCTGGCGCTTCTGATGTGCTACGTCTATATCCAGAACGGCAGCCTTTCGACCGACCATCTGACCGGCCTCAACAACCGCGCCCGCTTCGACGCCTATTCGGCCTGGCTCTGGGAGCACCGGCGGGATTACACCGGCATCTGTCTGATGGTGCTGGACATCGACCGCTTCAAGAGCATCAACGACACCTACGGCCACGGCGAGGGCGACAGCGCGCTCAAGCTGGTCGCGGCGGCTTTGAAGGCCGCGATGGCCGACCGGCGCGGCTTTTTGGCGCGGATCGGCGGCGACGAGTTCGCGATCCTGCTCACAAACGCCGAGCCGGGCGACGACGAGATGTTCAGCGCGCACATCGAGCTGCTGCTGCAGGCCGGCAACGCGCGCGGCGGCAGGCCCTACACCGTCACGGCCAGCATCGGCGGCGCCTGGCTGCAGGAGAACGAGGAGTCCTTCCGCAGCTTCTTCGCCCGCGCCGACCGCGAAATGTACCGCCGCAAGAGCGGGCACCGGGGCTGACGCAGGGCGCTTGTTCGCCGGCGCGTCGAGCGCCGCAGACAGTCAAAGCCGTCATTCCGAAGCCGCCGGCCCGGCGGTCTTGGAATGACGGCTTTTTCAGCGCCGGGCGCCGAAAGACGTCCCGGAATGAATTTTTTCAGGCGGCCGCTAACCGGCGGCGCCGCCCTGCAGCAGGCGAAGGGCTTTGCGGGCGACAATCAGCTCCTCGTCGGTGTCCACCACGAAGATGCGCGCGCGCGAGCCTGCGAGCGAGATGTCGTCGCCGGGCTTCGCGCGGGCGTTTTTTTCCTCGTCCAGCGAAGCGCCGAGGAACGACAGGCCGTCCAGCGCCATGCGGCGCACCGCGGCGCTGTTGCAGCCGATGCCGCCGCCGAAGGTGATCGCGTCCAGCCCGCCCAGCGCGGCGGCGTAGGCGCCGATGTATTTTTTGACGCCGTAGGCGTAGGCGCGCACGGCCACGGCGGCGTCCGCGCTGCCCGCCTGCGCCGCCTTTTCCAGGTCGCGCAGGTCGTTGGACACGCCGCCGGACAGGCCGAGCAGCCCGCTTTTCGTCTCCAGCATCGTTTTGATCTCGCCGAGCGTCATGCCGCATTCCTCCGCGAGGTAGAACACGACGTACGGGTCGAGATCGCCGCAGCGGTTGTTCTGCAGCAGGCCGCACTGCAGGGAAAGCCCCATGCTCGTGTCGATGCTCTTTCCGTCCCTGACCGCGCAGACGCTGCCGCTGCCGCCGAGATGGCAGGCGACGAGCCGGTATTCCCGCGTGCCCAGCCGCGCGGCCGTCCACTCGCTGAGGTATTCGAGCGACGCGCCGTGGAAGCCGTAGCGCCGGATCCCGTATTTTCTCGACACGTCCAGCGGGATGCCGTAGAGCGCGGCCTCGGGCGGCATCGTCTGGTGGAAGGCCGTCTCGAACGCGCCGATGAGCGGCGTCGAGGGCAGCAGCGCCCGGAACTGCCGGATGGCCGCGAGATACGGCGGATTGTGCGCGGGCGCAACGCAGCTGAACGCCTCCATTTTGCAGAGCACGTCGTCCGTCAGATACTGCACGCCGCTCACGCCCTTCGCGTGCACCACCTTGAAGCCCACGCAGGATATGGCGGACAGGCTTTCGAGGCAGTCGTCCAGCAGCGCCCGCAGCATCCGTTCGATGGCCTCGCGGTGCGTCGGGAACGAGCCTGCCTCCTCCCACTTTTCGCCCGTCAGCAGGTTTTCGTGGTAAAACCGACCCGTTCCGGCCCCGACGCGCTCCGCGCCGCCGCGCGCCAGCGCGGTCTCGCCCTCCGCCATCCGGAAGAGCCGGTATTTGAGCGAGGTGCTGCCCACGTTGCAGATGAGAATGTTCATATGGAAAGCGTCCTTCCGTGTTTTTCCCCATTATACCGGACGCCCGGCAAAAGCACAAGAGCTTTTCAGCGGCCCGCCGCGGGCAAAAACGCCGCCGTTCCCCGGCCTGACGGCCTTGGAATGGCGGCGCTTGCATCAGCGGTCTATTTCGCCGGCGCCTTTTTGCGGCTGTCCAGCAGCCAGCGCACGGTGTCGGCCACGGTGGTCTTGAGGTCGCGCGGGCAGAAGCCCAGCTCGCGGGTGGCCTTGTCGTGCGAGAACAGACCGCCGTTTTCCAGCGTGCGCAGGGAATAGCGCGTGTACAGCGGCCGCTTGTGGAAGGTGCGGCCCACCGATTCGATGATGGGCGCGGCGGCCTTTGCGAGCCACAGGGGCACGCAGGGCTTCCAGCGCCCGTGCGCCGCCAGGCGGATATAGCTGAACAGATCGCGGATCGAGCAGTAGCGGTTGGACAGGATATAGCTCTCGCCGGATACGCCCTTCGTGGCGGCAAGCAAACAGCCCATCGCCACGTCGCGCACGTCCACGAAGTCGTAGCCGCCGTCCACGCCCGCGGGCAGACGGCCCGTGAGATAGTCGGACACCATCTGCACGAGGTAGTTCCGGCCCGAATCGTACGGCCCCAGGATGCCGGACGGCTGGACGATCACGGCGTTGAGCCCCTGCCGCGCGGCCTCGAGCACCGCCTCGGAGGCCTCCGCCTTCGTCTTGGCGTACGCGCCCTCGACGAGCGCGGGGGAGTAGGCGTCCACCTCGCGCATGGTCCCCTTGTCGGGCAGCTCCGGGATCGCGTGCACCGAACTCACGTACACGAGCCGGCGGACATGGTGCTCGCGGCACGCGTCCAGCACGTTTTTGACGCCGTTCACGTTGACGTCGTAGAGCTTCGGGGGGATGGCCGACTCGATGCTGATGAGCCCGGCCAGATGGAACACGACCGTCTCGCAGTCCGCGGGGACGGTGAAAAAGGGCTCGAGCGTCTCGCGCTTCGTCACGTCGCCCCGGTAGAATTCCACATTTTTGATGTCCGGGGCAGCCTCCTGCGGCAGAAGAAGGCCCCGCACCTCGCCGTCCAGCGGCGTCAGAAGCCGCTGAAGCGCCGCCGCCAGATGCCCCGCCGCGCCCGTCACCAGATATACTGTCTTCATAGAGCCCGCCTCCTTGACAGCAAGCTTATTTTACAGTATTATTATATCAACACAGTGTCGGGTTTACAACCATCAGATGCGTTCAAAGCGCCGCGTTTGCGTCAAATGCGCGGCGCGTGCCGGTTTCCCGACAGATTGGGAGGATTTGTGGATGGAAAATGAAAACCAACGGGTGCGCCTGACCAAAATGCTGCTCAAAAACCAGCTGCAGGCGCTGCTGCTTCAGAAGCCGATCGGCCGCGTCAGCGTCAAGGAGCTGTGCCAGGGCGCGGGCGTCAACCGCTCGACGTTTTACCAGCACTATGCCGACCCCTACGCGCTGCTGGGCGATCTGGAGGACGACATCATCTTCCGGACGGCCGAGTTCATCGGGCGCATCGGCCCGGAGAAGAGCGGGCGGCAGTACCTCGTGGCGCTCATGGCCTATGTGCGGGAGAACGCGCCGATCCTGTCCGTGCTGCTTTCGCCCGAGTCGGGCGGGGGCTTCCAGCGGCGGTTCATGCTCGTGGTGCTCCGCCGCCTGCGCGCGCTCGACCCCGCGCTCGTCGAATCCGAGCTCACGCCGTATTTCACGCAGTTTCTGCTGATGGGGAACATCGGCATCATCCTGCAGTGGATTCAGAACAAGTTTGACCTCCCGGACGAGCGCGTCGCAGAGATGATCTACAATCTCTCCGACACCCTCGTGAAAGCGGCGGCGGCGAACCGGCCGCGCTGACCGGGAGCGGCGCTCAGTCCTGCGCGCCGCCGCCGGCCGGCTTCTCGCGGAACGTGAGAAAGCGCTGCGAGAGGTAGTTAAGGGCGACGAACAGGCACATGCCGAGCACCATGGCCACGTTGTCGGTCAGCGTCTGCGCGCAGCCGCGCATCAGCCAGCGGATGAGCGGGCGGGCCAGACCGTAGGCGACGAGGTAGCAGGCGGCGATGTTGACCGCGAATTTGAGAACGGTCATCCAGCTCCGGCTCTTGTTCCGGAAGGTGAAATATTTGTTGAGAAAATAGCTGAGGATGCTGCCGAAAAAGTAGTTCGAGGCCGACGAGAGCCAGTAGCTCAGGTGCAGAACGTTGTAGAAGACGAACATGATCCCCGTGCCGAAGAGCGTGTTGACGGCGCCGACGAGGATAAAGCGGAGAAACGTCTTGTCGAAGAGCTTTTTACAAAGCGCCCTGATCTTTTCCATCCGAAGCCTCACTGTCCAGGACCGTCCGCGCGATATAGATCGGACGGCGCTTGCATTCCATAAAGATTTTTCCGACGTACTCCCCGATGATGCCGAGCCCCAGCAGCTGCAGGCCGCCCAAAAACAGCAGCAGCACCACGATCGTGGCGTAGCCCGGCACCGCGATGCCGGCCGTCAGCTTCTGGACGATCACGACGATGAGGTACACGAACGCGGCGAACGCGCTGGCGCCTCCGCAGACCATGACCGCGCGCAGAGGAGCCGTGGAGAAGGACAGAATCCCCTCGAACGCATACCGGAAGAGCTTTTTCATGGACCACTTGGATTCGCCGCTGACCCGGGCCTGCGCCTCGTAGGGGATGTATTTGACCGAGTAGCCGATCCACGCGAAGATGCCCTTGGAAAACCGGTGGTACTCGCCCATCGAGAGAATCGTCTCGACCATTCTGCGGCTGAGCGTGCGGAAATCGCTCGCGTTTTCATGGAAACGCACGTCCGCCATGCGGTCGATGAGGCGATAGAAGCCGCGCTTGAAAAACGACATCAGCCCGCCCTCGTGCCGCTCGGTCTGACAGGCGACCACGCAGTCGTATTCCGGCTCGGCGAGCAGAATGTCCATCATCTGCCTGGCAACCTCGGGCCGCTGCTGCAGGTCCGCGTCGATGAGGGTCACGTAGTCGCCGGACGACGCCTGCAGCCCCGCGTAGATCGCGGACTCCTTGCCGAAATTGCGCGAGAAGCTGACGACCTTCACCGGCATTTCATGCAGCGCGACCAGCTTTTTAAGCTCCGCGAACGTGCCGTCGGCGCTGCCGTCGTCGATGAAAATAAATTCGCATGCGTAGGGTGCGGCGGCGAAGACCGCCTTCGCCGCGTCGTAAAAGGCGCGGACGTTGCCCTCCTCATTGTAGCAGGGGACGACCAGAGAGAGCTTCATTTGACACCGGTCCCTTCCACCGTATAGAGGTTCTGCGCCTCGTCGTACGACCAGTTGAATCCGAAATATTCCCGCAGCTTGTCCGCCGGGCAGTAGAGCAGCGTGTAGGTGTCGGAGAACGGCGGCAGGATCGTGAAATCGTCCGCGAGCTGCTGCTTCGAGCCGTCTTGCAGATAGACGTACAGCGCGCCGCTCTCGGTCGCCAGGAACGTTTTGCTGCCCAGCGTGAGCGTGTAGGTGTGGTTTTTCCACGACCATTCCGCGCTGCCGCCGACGGCCCGGAAGACGTACTCCACGGGGAACCAGAGGCCCGTTTTGTTCTGCAGCGTCGGGAACACGCAGACGTCGTCCCCGCCGCGGATGGAGCCGAGCGTCCAGTTTTTGCTTGTAAAGACGAGCTTCGTCTCCGGGGCCATGTGGTAATAGGCGCGGAAATTGTTGTAGAAGTAGCTGCCCTCGAAGGGCATCGTGAAGCGGTAGAGGGGATCGATGTCGATGTTGAAGTAGCACACGCCCGTCGTGCGGCTCTGCTCCACGGAGGCGAGGTTCTCGTCCACGATCTTTTTGGAGGCGGTGTAGCCGCGCAGCGTCGGCACGTAAAAGACGGCGCAGACGGCCGCGAGCGCCAGCACCAGCCCCGCGCGCAGAGAAGCGGGCCGCCGGCCGCCGGCCGGCCAGAGAATCCGGCACAGAAGGCTCAGATCCGTGATGATGAGCGCCACGATGCCCGCGAAGGCGGTGCGCTCGCTGCCGAGCGTCGTGATGATGAGCGTCATCTGCGCGGCCAGCGAGGCCAGCAGCATGAGGCCCGTCTGCCAGTATTCCCGGCGCAGCAGGAACAGCACCGCGAGCGCGAGCAGGCTCGCGGCCGCCCAGACGCAGGCGGGCTTTGTGAGCCCCAGAAACCAGAAGGCGAGCTGCCCCGCCGCGAGCGCGAAGCCCGCGTACAGGCCCTTCGGGGCCTTCCGGTCGAAAACCGGCGTCAGGCCCGCGAGCACGCCGCCCGCCGCGAGAAGCACGACGGTGGAGGGGTATTTGACGACGTAGATCATCGCGTCGAAGAACCGCGCGAGGAACACCGTCGGATGCAGACAGCTGAGAATGCCGCCGTCCACGCCGCGGCCCACGCGCGCCCAGCTTCCGGGCGCGGCCAGGATCGTCAGAAAGCCGAGCAGGGCGAACAGCGGATAGCCCCAGCAGCGGTTTTTCGGCGTTTTCGCGAAGATCCGGCTCAAAATCGCGCAGCCCCACAGCGCCGCGAGCGACATGATGCCGCACTGCTCGGTGGACGCGCCCGCGAGCACCGCGAAGATCAGCCCGAACACATGGCCCGTTTTCGACTGCCTGTTATCATACCAGCGCCGCTGGAAGAACATGGCGAGCGACGTCATGAGCACGGGGAAGACGTAGTTGAAATACGCCGAGATCCACAGAAGCGTCATGCGCAGATAGCGCACGTCGCACGCCATCGTGACGAGCACGCCGAGCGCGGCGGCGGCGAGCACGCCCTCCGCCGGCAGCCTGTCGTTGAGGGCTTTCGCGCCGAACCAGTACAAAAGCGCCAGCAGCACGGGGCTGAGAAAGACGAACAGCTTCGTGTCGAACAGCAGCACCGTCGGCACGATGAGGTGCACGTAAAACCGCCCGTTCGTGCTCCGGTAGTGCTCGGCCATGTTGCGCAGAAAGCCGCGGATGCCGTTGTCGTAGAAGGTGCCGTACCAGTAATCGTCGGAATAGACGGTGATTTTGGAATTTAAAACGGCCAGCAGCGTCATCGCGGCCAGCAGCAGCCCGGCCCCCAGCCAGAGCTCCGGGCGGCGGCGCCTGTCCAATGAATCCTTCCGCAAAGAAATGCCCTCTTTTCCATCTTCGATACCGGTATCCTACCACATCCCGCGGAATTTGTAAACCGCCGCCGGGGGCTGCTTTTGCCCGGCGGCTGCGGTATGCTGTAAAAAACAGCCCGGCCGCGAAGGCCAGGCAGCGCCGGCGGAAAGCGCGGGATTTGAGAGAAAAAATGAGAAAAATTGGAGAAAGATATACAAAATGCGTTGAAATCAAAAAAAACCCATGTTATGATATAAACTACCGAAAGTATGTCGGAACGTGTCGCGGGAAGCCGGGACGGCGCGCAGAAGACCCGGACGACGGGCTGCAGAGAGGGCGGAAGCATGGGAAAAGAAAAGCTGACAGTTCTGGTCGTGGAGGATCAGCGGATCAACCGCCAGATCCTCTCGGCGCTGCTCAGCCGCGACTATACGGTTCTGGAAGCGGAAAACGGCGCGGACGCGCTGGACGTGCTGGCCCGCCGCCCGGAGACCGCGGCGATCCTGCTGGACATCGTGATGCCGGTCATGGACGGGTACGAATTCCTCACGAGGCTCAAAAAGACGCCGGCCGCCGCGCTGCCGGTCATCGCCATAACGGCCGACAAGGACGACAGCTCGGAGCAGAAGGCGCTGACGCTCGGCGCGTGGGACTTCGTGTCCAAGCCGTATCAGCCCGCGACGCTGCTGACGCGGCTCAACAACGTCATCATCCGCAGCCAGTATTATCTGGTCAGCCAGATGAAGCACGCCTACGAGCACGACCCGCTGACCGACCTCTACAACCGCACCGCGTTTTTCGCCGGGACGAGAAGGCTTCTGGACGAGCACCCGGACGAGGCGTTCGCGCTGGTCCGGTTCGACATCGACCAGTTCCACACCTACAACTCCTTCTGGGGCGAGGACGAGGGCGACCGGCTGCTCCGCTTCATGGCGGACTGGCTTCGGCGCGTCGCGGTCATGTGCGGCGACTGCGTGTACGGGCGCATCAACGCGGACGTGTTCTGCATCTGCCTGCCGTACCAGAGGGAAAAGATCTGCCAGGGCGCGCAGAGAGGCTTTGCCGCGCTGTCGGACTACAGCCGGGAATACCGGCTCATCCCGTCCTTCGGGGTCTATGTGATCGCGGACCCGCACGAGTCGGTGCAGAAGATGTACGAGTTCGCGAGTCTGGCCGCGAAGGACCGCAAGGGCAACTACGTGGAGATCCTGTCCTGGTACAGCCCGGAGATGAGCCGGCGCGTGCTGGAAAACCAGTGGATTGTCAACGAGATGCAGGGCGCGCTGGACGCGGGGCAGTTCGAGGTCTATCTGCAGCCCAAGTACGACCTGCGCACCGAGCGGCCCTACGGCGCGGAGGCGCTGGTCCGCTGGCGCCACCCGGAAAAGGGCCTGATCTCCCCGGGCGCGTTTATCCCGGTCTTCGAGCAGAACGGCTTCATCGGCAAGCTGGACTATTACATGTGGGAGCAGGCCTGCCGGCTGCTCAGAAAATGGCGCGAAGAGGGGCGGACCATGGGCCCGATCTCCGTCAACGTGTCCTGGATGAACATGTACAACCAGAACCTGACGGGCCTTTTGACGGGACTGGTGAAGAAATACGACATTCCGCCGCAGCTGCTGCAGCTGGAGGTGACGGAAAGCGCCTACATGCAGAACCCGGAGGTCATGGAGCGCGTGGTCGGCGAGCTGCAGGCGGCCGGCTTCGTCATCCTGATGGACGACTTCGGCAGCGGCTATTCCTCGCTGAACACCCTCAAGGACATCCATGTGGACATCCTGAAAATCGACATCAAGTTCCTCTCCGGCGACTCCGACCCCGTGCGGAGCCGGAGCATCCTGGCCTCCTCCATCCTCATGGCGGGCTGGCTCAGCACGCCGGTCATCATGGAGGGCGTGGAGACAGCCGCGCAGGTGGCGTTCCTGCGCAGCATCGGCTGCAACTACGTGCAGGGCTATTTCTTTGCCAGGCCCATGCCGGTGGCCGAGTACGAGACGCTGACCGCCGCCGGGGTGCCGCTGCCGGCGGAGCCGTACTCGGAAAATCTGGAGAACATCCGCGACGTGCTGTGGGCGAACGAGCCCTGCAACGAGCTGCTGTTCAACAGCCTCGAGGAGCCCGCCGCCGTGTATGAGCATACGGACGGCCATCTCCGGGTGATGCGCGTCAACACCGCCTTCCACACCTTCTTCGGGCCGGAATACCGCATCGACCCGCTGCTCGGCATTGAGCGGCAGCCGTGCCTGGATGAGGAAGAGGCGCGGACGGTCGCCGAGGCGTTCCGGAGGACCGCGCTTGAAAAAGTGCCGTCGGCGTGCGCCTGCCTGATCTCCGCGCGGGGAGAGCCCGCGCGCCGCATGCGCATCACGCTGCGCTACTGGGGCCGGAACGAGGAGACGCGGATCATCTTCGTCCGCTTCTTTGCCGACACATAGTCTGAACTGAAAAAGAGCCTGCTGCAGAGCGGCGGCCGGATTCCGGCCGTTTCGCCTGCGGCAGGCTCTTTTATTATGCGTTCGGTCAGTGGCCGTGGCGCTGGATGGAGCTGAGGTCGATGCTCGTCACCTGCAGGGTGCCCGAGACGACGGCCTGCTGGAGCGCGTCGGCGGTCGCGTTGAGGATGCCCGCCGAGGAGAAGGTCGCGCCGGAGACGGCGTCCACCTCGAGCGTCTGCCCGTTCACGATCTCGTCGAGCAGGCTCTCCGCGCGGCTAAAATACTGCTGCGAGTCGCTCTCGGAGACCACGGTGATGTCGGTCACCTGGCCGCCGGAGACGGTGACGGAGACGGTCGTCGTGCCGCTGAAGCCGTTGGCGGAGCCCTCGTACACGCCGTCGGCCAGAACCGCGCCGGAGAAGGTCACGGCGCTGGAGGAGGCAGTCTGCGTGTCGGACGAGGCAGCGGCGGTCTGTGTATCGGAGGAGGCCGCAGTCTGGGTATCCGTCGAGGCCGCGGAAGAGGTCTGGGTATCGGCGGAGACGGCGGTCTGGGTATCGGCGGAGGCCGTCTGGGTCTGCGCGGCGACGGTGCTCTGCGACGAGCCGAACAGCCTCGACGGGAGCTGGATGCCCACGTTCAGCAGATGCAGCGCCAGCACCAGGATCAGCAGCACGGTCAGCACGCGGTGCAGGACCATCCAGCGGCGCTTCAGCGTCCGCCGCAGCAGATACGTCAGGCCGAGCAGCGCGGCCAGCACCAGGCAGGCCGTGCCCCAGTTCCAGGTGAACAGCACGGGCGCGAGGGAAAAATCGGAGAGCGTCGCCCAGGAGGGGTTGCCGGCCAGCAGCCCGTGCGCGAGTCCGAACACGAGCAGCAGGACGCCGAACGGGATGTGGCATTTGTGGAAGAAGCGGTTCAGAGCGGGATTTTTGCTGATCCGGGCGATGTACTTGAGCGCGGCCATCACCGCGCACAGCGCCGCGAGCCAGGCGAGCAGCATGCTGAGGGTCATATAAGGTTACCTCACTGTTTGTTTTTTTCTTTTTTAACATGCCCGCCTAAAAAATACTTAAGCAAAGCGAAGGAATTTTGCTATAAAAGGTTCTGCGTGCGGCAGAGGGCGGCGTAGGCGCCGTTTTTCGCCAGCAGCTCCGCGTGCGTGCCCGACTCCGTGATCCGGCCGTCGGAGACGACGAGGATCCGGCCGGCGCCGCGGACGGTCGAAAGGCGGTGGGCGATGATGAGCGTGGTGCGGTTTTTCGCCAGCTCGTCGAACGCGTGCTGGATCTTCGCTTCGGTGAGGCTGTCGAGCGCGGAGGTGGCCTCGTCGAGGATGAGGATGGGCGGATTCTTGAGGAAGATGCGGGCGATGGAGATGCGCTGCTTCTGCCCGCCGGACAGGAGCGTGCCGCGCTCGCCCACATAGGTGTCGAAGCCGTCCGGCATGGCCATGATGTCGTCGTAGATCTCCGCGCGCTTCGCGGCCTCGGCGATCTCCTGCATGGTGGCGTCCGGCTTGCCGTAGCGGATGTTTTCGAGGATGGAGTCGGCGAAGAGGAACACGTCCTGCTGCACGATGCCGATGCTGCGGCGCAGGCTCTTCTGCGTGATGCTGCGCACGTCGCGCCCGTCCACGAGAATTTCCCCGTCCGTCACGTCGTAGAAGCGCGGGATGAGCTGACAGAGCGTCGATTTTCCGCCGCCGGAGGGACCGACGACGGCCACCGTCTCGCCGGGGGCGGCGTGCAGGCTGACGTGGTGCAGAACCGCGAGGTCGCCGTCGTAGGCGAAGCTCACGTCGCGCACGTCGATGTCGCCCCGCGCGTTTTCCAGATCCCGCGCGTCGGGCGCGTCGCGGAGCGTCGGCTCCGTGCGCATGAGCTCGGCGAAGCGCTGCAGGCCCGCCGAGCCGTTGGCGAACAGCTCCGAGAAGTTGGCGAGCTTGCGGATGGGATTGACGAACGTGGTCACATAGAGCGAGAACGTGATGAGGTCGATGTAGTTGAGCTCGCCCCGCATGATAAGAAAGCCGCCCGCCGTGACGACCGCGACGGAGAGGATGCTGACGAAGAACTCCATGAGCGCCATGAAAATGCCCATTTCCTTGTGGAACATGCGCTTGGAGGTCTTGAACATCTCGTTGGAGCGGTGGAACTTCTCCTCCTCCAGGTATTCGTTGGCGAAGGCCTTGGCCGTGCGCATCCCGGACAGGCTCGATTCGATGTCGGCGTTGATCGCGCCGGTCTTCTGCTTGACGCGGCAGGAGACCTCGCCGAGCTGGCGGCGGCGGGACATGACGACGTACAGAAAGACCGGCAGAATGATGCTCACGACGAGCGCCAGCCGCCATTCGATTGTGAACATGACGACAAGCGCGCCCACGATCGTGACAAGGGAGATAAACAGGTCCTCCGGCCCGTGGTGGGCGAGCTCGGTGATCTCGAACAGATCGCTCGTGAGCCGGCTGATGAGCTGGCCCGTGCGGTTGCGGTCGAAAAAGTCGAAGCCCAGCTCCTGCATGTGGTTGAAAAGCGCCTCTCGGATGTCGGCCTCGACGCGGATGCCGAAGGTGTGGCCCCAGAGGCAGATGATATAGTACAGGAACGAGCGCAGAACGTAGGCCAGCACCAGCACGCCCATCACGGTG
>Ga0268360_1002175_pt1 | contig 16247 bp, 11 predicted proteins | sample BioMet11_FD_192465 | JGI IMG/M metagenome (GOLD analysis project Ga0268360, IMG submission 192465) | Sewage microbial communities from Oakland, California, United States - Biofuel 11 (Illumina Assembly) | ecosystem: Engineered > Wastewater > Sewage > Unclassified | place: USA: California... | reverse complement strand
TGGTGGAGGTGCTGGTGCCGTTGGCACTCTCGTCGGAGGTGGTGATGACCCTGTCAAGGGCGCTGACGATGCCGCTGGTCATGGTGTAGGTCAGCTCGCCCAGGGGGTTGCCGACCGCGTAGACGGTCTCGCCGACCTTCATGGTGTCGGAGTCGCCCAGCGTGGCGGCGGAGAGGCCGGTGGCGCTGATCTTGATGACCGCGATGTCGTTTTCGGAGCTGTACCCCACGATGGTGGCGTCGTAAGTCTGGCCGTCGTAGGCCTTGACCGTCAGCGTCCCGTTATACAGCACCGCGTAGGAAATGACGTGGTAGTTCGTGAGGATGTAGCCGTCCTGGGAGATGATGACGCCGGAGCCGGAAACGGCGCCGGAGGTCGTCTGCCCCCAGACGTTCGTGGTGTTGAGGGAGGTGTTCACGCCCACGACCTGCTTGCAGGCCAGGGTGTAGATGTCCTCGCTGGAGAGGGTGTTGCTGTACGATACGGCCGTGCCGGAGGAGGAAGCGGAGGCCTGGCTGTTCGCGCCCAGGACGACCTGGTTCGTGGTGACGCCGGTGGTGCCGTTCTTCTTCACAACGTAGCTCGCCACGCCGTAGCAGGCGGCGCTGGAGAGCAGCACGCAGACGAGCACCAGGCACGCAGCCCGGAGAAACGCCTTGCGGTTGTGCGGCTTTTTGACCTTCTGGGCCTTCTGCGGCTTATCCGGCGCGGCGGATTCGCCGTAAGCGTGGTAGCTGGGGGAATACGGGCTCTCGCCGCCGGCGGCGCTCTCGTAGGCGGGATCGCTCCAGTAGGGCCGCTCGCCGGAATTCTCCGGCGGCAGGTCGTTGGGCGCGTCCTGGGGCGCGGCGCTCTGCGCGTTGGCCTTCACGTCCTCGGCGTTCATGGAATACCGTCCGTCCGCGTTCGGGGCGGCGTCCGCGTTCGGGGCGGCGTCCGCCGCGGGGGTATCCGCAGCATTTGCGGCGCCGCGGGCTTCGTTCTGTTCCTGTCCGCTCTGGTTATTCAGATCGTTCTGACCATTCTGTTCGTTGAGGTTCTCATTTTCGTCGTTCATTGTCGATCGCTCCTTCCGATGGATGGGCTCTCGGATCGGCCCCTGTTTACAGGCCTTATAGTATAACTTCATTGTGACGAAAGCATGAATAAACTAAAAATAAAATAATATTTCTAAATTTCCGCCCTGTTATTCCCATTTCGCAGGATGCGCCCGGCGTATTGATAAACGCCGCTTTTTATGGTAAAATGACAATTCAGCCCGCCGGGGGCCTACCACGATAAAACAGACGAAAGGCACAGCTATGCGCGACAGTATCTTTGTCAAGGGCGCCAGGGCCAACAACCTTAAAAACGTCGATCTCTCCATTCCGCGGGACAAGCTGGTGGTGTTCACCGGTCTTTCCGGCAGCGGCAAGTCCAGCCTCGCCTTCGACACCATCTACGCCGAGGGCCAGCGCCGGTACGTGGAGAGCCTCAGCTCCTACGCGCGGCAGTTCCTGGGGCAGATGGACAAGCCGGACGTGGACTATATCGACGGGCTCTCCCCCGCGATCTCCATCGATCAGAAATCCACCAGCCGCAACCCCCGTTCCACGGTGGGCACGGTGACGGAGATCTACGACTATCTGCGCCTTTTGTGGGCGCGCATCGGCGTGCCTCACTGCCCCAAATGCGGCCGGGAGATCAGGCAGCAGACCGTGGACCAGATGGTGGATCAGATTCTGTCGCTGCCCGCCGCCACGCGCATCCAGGTGCTCGCGCCCGTGGTGCGCGCCCGGAAGGGCGAACACCTGAAGATCTTCGAGGACGCGAAAAAGAGCGGCTACGTCCGCGTCCGCGCCGACGGCAGCACCTACGACCTCACCGAGGAGATCAGGCTCGACAAGAACAAGAAGCACGACATCGAGATCGTGGTGGACCGGCTCGTCATCAAGGAGGGCGTCACCCAGCGGCTGACGGACTCCCTGGAGACGGCGCTGTCCCTGGCCGGCGGCATCGTGATGATCGACCTTCCGGACGAAAACCGCAGCATCGTCTTTTCCCAGAACTACGCCTGCCCGGACTGCGGCGTCTCCATCGAGGAGCTGACGCCCCGGGCGTTCTCCTTCAACAACCCCTACGGCGCCTGCCCGACCTGCACGGGCCTGGGGATGCAGCTGCGGGTGGATCCGGACCTCATCATCCCCAACCGCGCGCTCTCCATCGAGGACGGGGCGATCTGCGCCTCCGGCTGGGGCAATATCAAGGACGATTCCATCGCCCTCATGTACTTCGAGGCCCTGGCGAAAAAATACCGCTTCAAGCTCACCACGCCCATCCGCGACCTGCCGGAGGGGGTGGAGGACATCCTCCTTTACGGCACGAAGGGGGAAAAGCTGGAGCTGCGCTACGACACGCCCCGGGGGAACGGCATCCTTTCCCAGCCCTTCGAGGGCATCGTGAAGAACCTGGAGCGGCGCTATCAGGAGACCCAGTCCATTGCCATGCGCTGGGAGCTGGAGCAGTACATGTCCGAGCACGAGTGCCCGGACTGCCACGGGCGGCGCCTCAAGCCGGAGGTGCTGGCCGTCACGGTGGGCGGTCTCTCCATCGCCCAGTTCTGCGACCTCTCCGTCAGCCAGGCGCTGGAGTTTCTGGACGGGCTTTCCCTCACGCCGAAGGAGCGGGTCATCGCGGATCAGATCCTCAAGGAGATCAAGAGCCGCATGAACTTCCTGAAAAACGTGGGGCTCCAGTATCTCACCATGTCCCGCCCGGCGGGGACGCTCTCCGGCGGAGAGAGCCAGCGCATCCGCCTCGCCACCCAGATCGGCTCGTCCCTCATGGGCGTGCTGTACATCCTGGACGAGCCGTCCATCGGCCTGCACCAGCGGGACAACGCCAAGCTGCTGGCGGCCCTCAAGGGCCTGCGGGACCTGGGCAACACGCTCATCGTGGTGGAGCACGACGAGGAGACCATGCTCGCCGCCGACACCATTGTCGACATCGGCCCCGGCGCGGGCGTGAACGGCGGGCGCATCGTCTTCACCGGCACGCCGGAGGGGCTGAAGGAGTGCCCGGACTCCATCACGGGGCAGTACCTCTCGGGGCGGAAATTCATCCCTATCCCGGCGAAGCACCGCCCGGGAAACGGCAGGAAGCTGATCGTCTCCGGCGCGGCGGAGCACAACCTGCGGCACATCACCGCCGAGATCCCCCTGGGGACGCTGACCTGCGTCACCGGCGTCTCGGGCAGCGGCAAGTCCAGCCTGGTCAACGAGTGCATTTACAAGGCGCTGGCAGCGGAGCTCAACCGCGTCCGCGTCCGCCCGGGAAAATACGACTCGATCTCAGGCATGGAATCCCTCGACAAGGTCATAAACATCGATCAGACGCCCATCGGCCGCACGCCCCGCAGCAACCCCGCCACCTACACGGGGCTCTTCAACGACATCCGCGCGCTCTTCGCCTCCACCCAGGACGCCAAGGCCCGCGGCTACGGGCCGGGCCGCTTCTCCTTCAACGTGCGGGGCGGCCGGTGCGAGGCCTGCTGCGGCGACGGCCTCGTGAAGATCGAGATGAATTTTCTGCCGGACGTGTACGTCCCCTGCGACGTGTGCGGCGGCAAGCGCTACAACCGGGAGACGCTGGAGGTCCGCTACCGGGGAAAGAGCATCGCCGACGTGCTGGACATGACGGTGGACGAGGCGGTGGTCTTCTTCGAAAACCTGCCCAAGCTGGTCCCGCGGCTGAAGACCCTTCAGGACGTGGGCCTGGGCTACGTGAAGCTGGGGCAGTCCTCCACCACCCTCTCCGGCGGCGAGGCCCAGCGGGTCAAGCTGGCGACGGAGCTGGCCCGGAAGGACACGGGCCGCACCTTCTACGTCCTCGACGAGCCCACCACCGGCCTTCACACCGACGACGTGCGCCGGCTCGTCAGCGTTCTCCAGCGCCTTGCCGACGCGGGCAACACCGTCCTCGTCATCGAGCACAACCTGGACGTCATCAAGACCGCCGACTGGCTCATCGACCTGGGCCCCGAGGGCGGCGACGGGGGCGGTGCCATCGTTTTCGCCGGCACCCCCGAGGACTCCGTGAACTGTCCGGAGAGCCGCACCGGCGCGGTGCTGGCCGATTATTACAGGACCCACGCCTACTGCTTTGAAAAGAAGGGCTGAAAAATGCGATTCGTCGATCTCCACTGCGACACCATGCTCCGGATCTATTCCGGAAAATCGGCGTGCCTGCGCAGCAACGCCGGCCACGTCGATCTGGAAAAGCTCAGGAGCGCGGGCTATGCGCTCCAGTGCTTCGCGCTGTTCTTCCGCCTGCGCGGGGAACCCGATCCCTGGGCGAAGGTCAACGCCATGGCCGACCTGTTCGATTCCGAAACGGCCGCCAACGCCGATCTCGTCTCTCCCGTCCGCAGCTTCGCCGACATCGAAAAGGCGGAAAAGGACGGGAAAACAGCCGCGCTCCTCACCGTGGAGGAGGGCGGCGTCTGCGGCGGCAGCCTGGAAAAGCTCCGCGCGCTCTACGACCGGGGCGTGCGGCTCATCACGATCACCTGGAACTACGAAAACGGGCTCGGCTGGCCCAACATGCCGGCAGACGGCGGCGCGGGCCTCACGCCTCTCACCGCCGTGCCCGACACGGAGCACGGCCTCACGCAGACCGGGATCGAATTCGTGCGGGAGATGGAGCGCCTGGGCATGGTGGTGGACGTGTCCCACCTCTCCGACGCCGGCTTCTACGACGTGCTGAAATACACCTCCGCGCCCTTCATGGCCAGCCATTCCAACGCCCGGGCCGTCTGCGGCTGCGTCCGCAACCTCACGGACGACATGATCCGCAGGCTGGCCGACCGGGGCGGCGTCTCCGGACTCAACCTGTACTCCAGCTTCCTGACCGGCGACGGGACCGGCGACCTGGCGGACGCCATCGGCCGCCACGCGCGGCACATGGCCGACGTGGGCGGGGAGGATTTCGTCGCCCTCGGCTCCGATTTCGACGGCATTCCCACGAACAGCGCCATCCCCGACGCGGCGCACATGCCTCTTATGGCCGGCATCCTCTCCGGAGCGGGCTTCACGGCGCGGCAGATCGACAAGATCACCAGCGGGAACGCCCTGCGGGTGCTGAAGGCGCGCATCGGGTGAGCGCGGGGCTTGACAAACCCCGCTCCCGCGCTGTATCCTTGTCTCAATCGCCGGCATGAAGCCGGCTCCTTTCCCAAGCGTCTGAAAAAAAGCGATGCCATGAAGGCGTCCGGCCGCGCGGCGCGCGGCGGTGCCCTCGTGGCATTCTTTTTTGAAAGGACGAAACGATGAAACACATTCAGATCAAAAAGATGGTCCTCTCCGCGTTTTTCCTGGCGCTGGCGCTGGCGCTGCCCTTCCTGACCGGTCAGATTCCCGAGATCGGCAGCATGCTGCTGCCCATGCACCTGCCGGTGCTCCTGTGCGGCTTCGTCTGCGGGCCCTGGTGGGGCCTGGCGGTCGGGCTCGTCGCGCCGGTGCTGCGCTCGGTGATCTTCGGGATGCCGCCCATGTACCCCACGGCGCTCTCCATGGCGCTGGAGCTGGGGACCTACGGCCTCGTCTCCGGCCTCCTGTACGCGGCGCTGCCCAGGCGCGCCTGGTCGGTGTACGCCTCGCTCCTGTGCGCCATGATCGCCGGGCGTCTCGTCTGGGGCGCGGCGCGGCTGCTCATGACCATGGCCCCCGGGGCCAAGGCCTTCACCTGGCCGCTCTTCCTCTCCGGCGCGGTGACCGCGGCGATCCCCGGTATCGCTCTGCAGATCGTCGTCGTCCCGGCGCTCGTCCTCCTGCTGGAAAAATACGGGCAGATCCCTCTTGAAAAGGAAGAACATGGACAATTCGGCGCTGAAAAGGCTGCTGACTGAGCATCTGCGCGCCCATCCGGCGGCGCAGGCGCAGGACGCGGTAAAATTCCTCTACCAGGGCGAATTCGGCGGCGGGCATCTCATTGCGGATCCCGCCGCCGCTCTTGCGCGCCTGCGGGCGGAGCTGGACGCCTGCCCCGCCGGGGACGGCCCCCTCTCGGAGCCGCTGGGCGGCGGTCTGTGCCGTCTGAACCTGGCGGCGGCGAAAGGAAAAATCACGCCGGAAACGCTCTGCGCCATGTTCACCGCAACGGCGGACGGCGTGCGCGGCGGCGCGGCGGCCTTCGCGGAAAAGCTGGCGCTGGCCCGGGAAACGGGCCTCCCCGGCATGGAGGAGTACCTGCGCGCCTACGCCGGGGCGGGTTTCCCCGCCGTCTCCCACAGCGAGGCGTACCGGCGGGCGTACGCGCCTGCTTACCGGGTGGTGCGGCAGGAATACGCGGACTTCTTCCCGCTCTTCGCCGCCGTCGACCGGGCGCCGCGGCCGCTTCTCATCGGCATCGACGGCGGCTGCGCCTCCGGCAAGACGACGCTGGGCGCGCTGCTGGCCTCGGTCTACGACATGGAGCTCTACCATGCGGACGATTACTTTCTCCCCTTCGCCCTGCGGACGGAGGAACGGCTTTCGGAGCCCGGCGGGAACCTCCACCGGGAGCGGCTGCGCGCCGAGGTGCTGGAGCCGCTGGCGGCGGGCCGCGCGCCGGTGACCCGGGCCTTCGACTGCGGCAGCGGGCTTCTGGGCCCCGCCGTGTCCCATCCCCTCAAGGCTCTCGGCGCGGTGGAGGGCTCGTACAGCCTGCACCCGGAGCTGCGGGGCTTCTACGGGCTGAAGGTCTTTCTGGAAACGGACGGGGCCGCCCGCCGCGCCCGGCTCCGGGCGCGCTGCGGGGACGAGGCGCTCGCCCGCTTTTACACCCGCTGGATCCCGCTGGAGGAGCGCTACTTCGCCGCCTGCGGCGTGCGCGCCTGCGCGGATTTAATCTTCCGCACCTGATCTTCCCCATGGATGCGCATGCAAAGCTCCGGGGGCCGGTCTTTCCGACCGGCCCCCGGAGCTTTTGATCCCTTCAGGGCGAACCGCGCGCCGGGGCGCTCACAGTCCCCGGGGGACGAACCCGCCGCCGCCGAACTGCCACACCTCGGAAAAACCGCACGAGCGCAGGAGCTCCGCCATCTCCCCGAAGCGGAAGAGGATATCCTCCTTCCGGTGGGCGTCGGCGCTCAGGGTGACCCGTCCGCCCATGCAGCGCAGCGCCCGCAGGAGCGGCGCCGCGATATAGGGCGCCGTCCGGTAGCCCCGGCTGACCGCGCCGGAATTCATTTCGAAGATCCGGTCCCCGGCCGCCAGCGCCTCCATGGCTTCCAGCGCCGGTCCCAGGTAGCGCGGATCGTCCTCGGAAAAGAGCTTCCCGCCCTCGTTGAACTTGGTCACAAGGTCGAAGTGGGCGACGATGTCGAAGGGCCGCCCGGCCAGCGCCGCTTCCGCGGCGTAGTAGCCGCCGGCGAAGGCGTAAAAGTCCCCGCCGAAAAAGTCACGCACGTTCGCGCGCAGCTCCGCCTCGCTCCCGTCCACCGAAAGCAGGCGCCCGCCCCGCTCCACGTAGTGGGACGCGCCGATGACGAAATCGTATCCCACCGCCGGATCGGGCGAGAACAGATCCTGCTCGATGCCCAGATACAGACGGATCCGCTCCCCGTACGCCGCCCGCAGGCGCAGGAGCTCGGCGCGGTATTCCGCCGCGCCGCCGCGGCTCATGCAGTAGTCCTCCCCGCCGGGGACCCAGCTGTGCCCCGAAAAGCCCAGGGCGCCCACGCCGTGCTCCGCGGCCCAGCGCACCATGTCCTCCATGGTGTCCCGCCCGTCGCAGAACGTGGTATGGTTGTGAAGGCTCACATATCCCGTTTCCATTTCATCCCTCCTCCGGCGCCTTCAAGGATACCCGAATTTCCCCCGGAATGCAAGCTCGCCCCCGCGCGATCCCGCGATTTCAATTCAGTTTTAAGTTGGGCGGTTATTGTAGGCCCGGGGGGAATCCTGATTCGGAGGTCAAGCCTGCCATGAGACTCCTTCTTGCCGAAGACGAGCGGGAATACAGCCGCGCTCTCGCCGCGATCCTTGCGCACAACAATTACTCGGTGGACGTCGTTTCCGACGGCGCCGAGGCGCTGGATTTCGCGCTCTCCGGAAAATACGACGGCATCATCCTCGACGTGATGATGCCGAAGCTGGACGGACTGTCGGTGGTGAAAAAGCTGCGCGAGCGCGGCGTATCCACGCCCGTCCTGATGCTCACCGCAAAGACCCAGGTCAGCGACCGCATCGCGGGCTACGACGCCGGCGCCGACGATTATCTGCCCAAGCCCTTCGTCACGGCGGAGCTGCTCTCCCGGGTGCGGGCGCTCCTGCGCAGGAGCGCCGCCTTTTCCCCGGACGTGCTCCGCTTCGGAAACGCGTCCCTGGACTGCGCGTCCTGCACGCTGCGCGGGCCGCAGGGCGAGGTGCGGCTGACGGGGAAGGAATTCCAGGTGGCCGAGATGCTCTTCCGCAACGTGAGAACGGTGGTCTCCACCGAGCGCTTCATGGAGAGCATCTGGGGCTGGGACGCCTGCGCCGAGATCAACGTGGTCTGGGCCAACGTGTCCTTCCTGCGCAGGCACCTGGCCGCTGTCGGCTCCGACGCGGAGATCCGCGCCACCCGCGGCGTCGGCTACTACCTTGAACAGAAAAAGGAGAAGGACGGATGCTGAAAGCCTTCCAGCGAAGATTCATCTTCGCGGTGATGGGATCCCTGCTGGCCGTTTTTCTGGTGCTCATCGCCGGGATCAACGCGGTGAATTACCGCCGCACCGTCCAGCGGGAGGATGCCTCCCTCGAGTCCATCGCCGAAAACGGCGGCGTCCTGCCGAAGGATCCGCCGAAGTCCGCGGGCGACGGCTCCGGCGGAAAGGACGAGGGCCAGTTCGAGCTGCGCTACTTCACCATCACGGGCAGCCAGTCGCGGGAGCAGCAGGACCTGTACCTGGCCAACATCGCCACGGTCTCGGCCGACGAGGCCCGCGGCTACCTGGAGAACGCGCTGAACGGGGGCCGGAAATACGGCTACGTCGGGAGCTACCGCTATTACGCGGCGGACACCGGCGACGACTACATGGTCGTCTTCATGTACTGCGGCAAGGAGCTGCAGGCCGTGCGCGCCACGCTGCGCATCTCCGTGCTGGTGGGGCTCGTCAGCTACCTTGCGGTGCTGCTCCTGGTACTCTTCTCCTCCAAGCGGATCATGAAGCCCTTCATCGCCAACGTGGAAAAGCAAAAGCAGTTCATCACCGACGCCAGCCACGAGATCAGGACGCCCCTGGGCATCATCTCGGCCAACAACGACGTGCTGACGATGCAGTACGGCGAGAACGAGTGGCTCGACAGCTCCCGCCGCCAGACGGAGCGCCTCTCCGGCCTCGTGGACGAAATGATCGCGCTCTCCCGGCTGGACGAGGAGACCCCCGCCCCCGCGAAGGAAGTTTTCTGCTTCAGCGACGCCGTGCTGGACGTGGCCGCGGATTTCGAGGGCCGCGCCCGGGCCGCGGGCAAGCGGTTCGACCTGGAGGACGTGGAGACGGACATCTCCCTCCGGGGCGACGAGGCGGCGCTGCGCAGGCTGGTCTCGATCCTGCTGGACAACGCCCTGAAATACTCGGACGAGGGCGCCGCCGTCACGATCCGTCTCTTCCGCCGGCGGAAAACCGCGGTGCTGGAGGTCTCCAACCCCTGCGCGGGACTGGACGCGAAAAACCTGGGCCGGCTGTTCGACCGTTTCTACCGGGCCGACCTCTCCCGGGCGGAGAACGGCGGCTACGGCCTGGGGCTCTCCATCGCGCAGGGGCTTGCGGAGTCCCACGGCGGGAAGCTCTCCGCCCGCAGCCCGGACGGGCGTTCCGTGACCTTCGCCGCGGAGCTGTGAGCCGGCTGCGGTTTTAAGCTGCTTTTCCCCGTCGTTTTCAGAATTTTCATATTCTGTTTCAAGTCCGTTTCAGTTTCGCACTGTACCATGGCAATGTCAGGAGCTCCCGGAGGATTTTGAATCGTTTTCCATTATAATATCCATCCGGCACAGCGGGCCCGGACGCGCCGCCCGCAGTGTCTCCGCGATCTGCATGCCGTTTCGCGTTCGGAAAATAAACAGAAAACAGGCAATCGCAAAATGCAAAATTTGCGATTGCCTGTTTTCTGACAGGGCTATTCTAGCATAGCCGGGTCGATAAGTCAACGCTTTTTGAAGGGGAAAATCACCGGGAATCCCTTGCAAAAGCTAAGATAAATCGACCTTTTCGCCCGATCGGACAGCGGCGGCCGCCGGTAAATCCCGGAAGGAGGATCCACTTGTCAGCAGCGCTTGCACGTTTTCTTTCTGCGGAAAAAACGCGAAATTCCTCAATTTCGTCTTTCCGCGCGCCCCCCATGCGGACGCAGCGGGCCGTCGTCCACGCCCTTCGTCCGCGGGCTCCGGCAGCACGCATCCATTCGGAAAATCCGGATAATATCCATTTCGGCGAGGTCCTCGACGTCTGGCTCGCGTCCAGCGCGCTGAAGCACAAGCGCTCGACGCACTCGACCTACGAGACCGTGGCCGAGCGGCATATCCGCCCCCGCTTCGGCGCTCTGCGGGTGTCCGACATCACGCCGGAGACGACGGCGGAGTTCCTGCGGGACAAGCTCGCCGGTTCCGCAAAGGAGCCGCCGCTCTCGTCCTCCACCGTGTGCAGCATCGTGACCGTGCTCCGCGCCGTGCTGCGCTGCGCCGGGACCATGGGCTGTACGGTGAACGCGTGGGGCGCGCTGAGTCGCCCGCGGCTGGACACCGCGGAGGCGGGCGTCCTCAGCGCCCCGGAACAGGAGCGCCTGGAGGCGTTCCTGCGCCGGGACGAATCTTCCGAAAGGCTCGGGGTTCTCGTCTGCCTTTACACCGGGCTCCGGCTGGGAGAGATCTGCGCGCTGAAATGGGGGGACATTTCGCTGGACGCCGGTACTCTCGCGGTCAGGCGGACAGTGCAGCGTATCAGGAACGCGGAATATGAGAAGAGCTCAAGAGGGAACAAGACAATCGTGGTGTTTGACGCGCCGAAAAGCCGCCATTCCAATCGCACCATACCGCTGCCGTCGTTCCTGCAGGAGGTCCTGCGGGAGCGGCAGTGCAGCCAGAACTGTTTCCTCCTCACCGGCGACCCGGTAAGCTTCATCGAGCCCCGAACCTTCCAGAACAAATTCAAATCCATGCTGAAGGATGCCGGCGTGCGCGACATCAACTTCCACGCCCTGCGCCACACCTTCGCCACGAACTGCGTGGACCTGGGCTTCGACCCCAAAACGCTCAGCGAGATCCTGGGCCACGCCGACGTCAGCGTCACGCTGAACACCTACGTGCATCCGTCGCTATCCAGAATGCGCGGATGTATGGAGCTGCTGGAGGGGCGGGGCGGCGGTGAACGGAACGATCACGAAATTAAATAAAAAACGGCGCTTCGCAAATTTTGCATTTTGCGAAGCGCCGTTTCGATTTATTGCCTCTGAATTTTAAGTTTACTACAGGCAGTCCGCGATTTCAAGGCGGAAAACCGTTTTTGGTGGAATTTCCCGTCGGTTCGCTTACATGAACATATCTCATCCGATATGAGCGGGTCTCCGGGAGTTTTCATGTAGCGCGGCGCTTCAGCCGCAGACTGGGGCGCCGCGTTCCTCCTATCGGGCGAAGAGAGCTTTTGTTCGGGTCCACTTCCGGCCGCCCTGGGCGGCGGGTCGGAGGGCCCTGTCTCCGACGCGGCGGAGCCGCCTTCAGCCGGTGTCAACGTCACGACGACGTACACATAAATCTCACCCGCGATATGCGGGGCCCGCGAAAAGCGGGAATTCTACAAGGAGGAACAAGACAGATGAAAAACCTCAAGCGAATCCTGTGTCTCGTTATGGTCTTCGCTCTGTGTGCGGGCCTCGTGACGGTGGCAGCCAACGCCGCCGATTACGACAGCTTCCCGGACACGGCCGACGTGACCTATAAGGAGGCCATGGAGACCCTTGTCGCCATTGGCGTCATCGACGGCATTGACGGCAAGCTGGACCCCGCGGGTTACGTGACCCGTGAACAGGCGGCCAAGATGATCGCCTATATGTGCCTTGGCAAGACCGCAGCCAACGCGCTCTCCACGTCGAGCACCGTTTTCGGCGACGTTGAGACCGGCCGCTGGAGCGCGGGCTACATCGCCTACTGCGCCAGCAAGGGCATCATCAACGGCGTCGGCGACACCAACGGCGACGGCCTGAGCGAATTCAACCCCTCCGGCAACGTCACCGCCAACGAATTCATGAAGATGCTCCTGTGCGCCATCGGCTACGGCGTCAACAGCGAGTTCACCGGCTCCGCCTGGTCCGCCAACGTGGACTCCGTCGCCGCCGATGTGAACGGCTTTGACGACACGAAGGCCACGAACTACGACGCGGCCGCCACCCGCGAGGAAGCCATGCTCTACGCCTTCAACATCCTCACGGGCGCCATGATGGTGAACTACTCCGGCGTTTTCGGCAGCTATTACAGCGGCAGCAACGTGCTGAGCCCCGTCACCACCGACGACGAAACCTGGTATGAGTACACCCTGGGCTACAAGACCTTCGGCCTGTCCGAGAGCGACACGGACGTGGACGACTTCGGCCGCGCCTATCACACCTGGGACGTGGACGGCGACGCCGTCACCGGCGAATTCATCAGCGATCCCGCCGCGTCCTACACCGGCATCACCTATTCCGGCACCGTCTACTCCGCCATCGGCAGCAAGTACGCCGGCATGGTGGACCACTATTACATCGACGGCGTCGACATGATCGACAACGGCGTGCTCTCTGACACCGTCACCAAGAACGAAGGCAAGATCACCCGCGCCGACACCTCCAATTACTTCGGCGGCCGCGGCGTGCAGACCTTCGTCTACACCACCTCCTCCACCAAGTCCGTCACCATCGTCGAGATCAACACCTACCTGGGCATCGTGGACAGCGTGGACGAGGACGAGGGCACCGTGACTCTGACGATTTACAGCGGCACGGCCAACGACGGCGGCGATTCCTACACCTACTCGGCCGACGACGTCTCCGCCTTCTCCGAGGACGAGTACGTGCTCGCCACCCTCGCCATCCCGGACGACGGCACGTCCGACATCACCGACGCCACCGTGGAGACCCTGACCGCGGCGAAATCCGTCAGCGGCACCGCCACGGCCTACGCCGGCTCCTATACCTCCGTGGACGGCACGACCTATTACCGCGGCTACAAGTACCTGCTGGACGAGGCGTCCGACAAGGACGATTACAGCAGCACCTACACCTTCTACCTTGACAGCTACGGCTACATCATCGGCGCCGTCATGGAAGAAGAAGCCGCGACCTCCCTTGATTACGTCTACGTCAGCGACTCCTACGGCTCCGCTTACGGCGCCATCGGCGGCGACGCGTACGTCAAGGCCGCCGTCACCTTCATGGACGGCACCTCCGGCGTCGTCAACGTTTACGTGAAGAACGCCGGCAAGAGCACCGCCACCTACTACGACGGCTCGGCCTGGACCAAGGTCAGCGCCGTCGACGGCGACGACGCCTTCAACGCCGGCTTCTACTCCTACACCAAGACCAGCGGCGGCTACTACACCCTGACCGACCTTAACGGCACCACCGCCGTGGCGGCGACCGCGGCCGACATCAACGACTCCTCCGCGAAGGTCACCTTCACGAAGCTCGCCGGCGGCACGGCCACCAAGTACGCCACCAGCTCCACCAAGCTCGTCGTTCTGGACGCCGGCGTGTCCTACACCGGCTACTCCAGCTTCCCGGACGTCGAGGACCTGGGCCTGGGCGACAGCTACGCCGTCCTCTACGTCCTCAACAGCAGCGGAACGCTTTCCGGCATCTACATCTACGGCGACAGCGACATCGGCTCCACCGTCACCTTCGCCTACTTCTACGCTTACAGCTACAGCACCAGCGACGGCTACTACTACAAGCTGTACGTGGACGGGAAGGCTCAGCTCTACCTCTTCAGCGGCCTGCAGAGCGGCTTCTCCAAGGGCGACGTGGTGAGCATCGAGACCGACAGCGACGGCTACTCCACCATCACCGGCGTCGAGTCCGACGGCTACACCGTGGTCACGGGCGAGACCGTCTCCTACGCCGACACCGGGTACTTCGAGACCGAGAGCGGCGCCAACATGTATTACCTGGGCGACGACGACACCGCCTGCGAAGTCTATGACGTCACCGACGGCGTGGCCACCGCCACCCTGGCGAAGAAGGACGTCGTCACCATCGTCTACAAGACCGTCGGCGGCGAGAATTACGCCTACGCGGTCTATGTGACCGACTGAGCGGCGCGCGGTTCCTGACAATTCCAAGCGCTTCCGTCTGGGAGGGGCCCGAAAGGGCCCCTCCCGGCGCGTCTGAGGAGCGTCTGCGCCCCGCCGCCGCGTATTCCGCACCCCCGGCCGCGGGCCCGCGGGGCTTTTGGGACAGGCCGAGGCGGTTTTCGGCAGAAAACGCGGGCGCGCCGTGATAGCATCGGAGGACACAGTCCCCCCGGCGCGGAAAAGCCGGGCTGAAGGAGATGCTCTCCATGCGAACCGAAAACGACGGCAGGGAAAAAACGGCGGCGGGGAACGCCCCCGCGTCCGGGACGGAGCTGCGCGGCCTGCGCATCCTCCTTCTCGAGGACAACACGGTCTGCGCGGAGATCACGAAGGCGCTGCTGGAGGCGCTGGGCGCGGCCGTGGACTGCGCGCCGGACGGGGACGCGGGCGTCCGGCTCTTCCTCGCCTCCCCTCCCGGCCGCTATGCCGCCGTCCTGACGGACCTGCGGATGCCGGTGCTGGATGGATGCGGCGCGGCGCGGGCCGTCCGCGCCTCCGGGCGGGCGGACGCCGGGCTTCCCATTCTGGCGCTCTCCTCCGACGACGGCGACGCCGACGTCCGGCGCGCGCTGGAGGCCGGCATGGACGTGCACCTGGCAAAGCCCGCCGACCCGCGGCGGATCGCGGCGGAGCTCCGCCGCCTTGCCGCGGAAAAGTCCGGCGCGGCGGCGCCGACGGGCGTTGACAGCCGCGCGCCGGAATGATACCATGCTCCCGTGGGGCGCATCCAGCGCCCGAAGGAAACGGAGTGTGCATGATGAAAGCGATCGTGAATGCGAGGGCCGTGCTGCCCTCGGGCGTTATCGAAAACTGCACCGTCCTTCTGGACGGCGAGCGGATCGCCGCAGTCGGGAAGGATCTCGCCGTGCCCGAAGGCGCGGAGCGCATCGACGCGGGCGGCTGCTACGTCGGCCCCGGCTTCGTGGACATCCACGTCCACGGCAGCGGCCGCGGCGGCGTGATGTGGCCGGACGGCCCCGCCGCCGTCGCGGCGCATCACCTGCGCCACGGCACCACGTCCATCTGCGCGTACCTGAGCTACGGCTATCCCAAGGAGGCGCTCATCGCCGCGGCGAAAACCGTGCAGTCCGCCATCGACGCCGGCCTTGTCCCCAGCGTGATCGGCATCGGCTTCGAGGGGCCGTACATCAACCATGCCCAGGGCGCGAACTCCTCGGAGAGCACGCGCTGCGGCCCGGACCGGGACGAGTACGAGCGGCTTTACGACGCCTGCCGCGGCCATATCGTCCAGTGGATGTACGCGCCGGAGGAGGACCGGGACGGCGCCTTCGGCGATTTCCTGCGGGACAGGGGCGTCACCGCCGCGGTGGGCCACACCTGCGCCTCCCCGGCGCAGATCCGCGCCGCCGTGGACAAGGGCGCGTCCGTCGCCACCCACCTTTACGACGCCATGGGCTGTTGGCGCGGCAACGACTCCGTGCTGGAGACGGGCACCATCCAGGATTCCGCCGCCGTCGGCTGTCTCGTCTGCCCGGAGCTGACCTTCGAGATCATCCCCGACAGCCTGGGCAAGCACGTCAAGCCCGCCAACATGCGGCTGGCGTACCTTGTGGGCGGCCCCGGCCGCGTGGCCATCATCACCGACTGCTGCCCCTGCGATTACGATCCCGCCGACTATCCGGCCGGGAGCCTGCGCAGCGCGCCCGACCTGAACTTCAACAAAAAGGACGAGCTCGCCGGCTCCACGCTCACCATGGATCAGGCCTTCCGCAACTTCGTGCGCCACACCGGCGTCTCCGTGACGGACGCCTTCCGCATGGCGGCGACCACGCCCGCCCGGGCAGTGCACATCGACCGGGACGCGGGCTCCGTCGTCCCCGGCAAATACGCGAACCTGGTCTTCCTGGACGGGGAACTGGCGCTCCGGCGCGTCATCTTCCGCGGGGAGACCGTGGAATAACGTTCTTCC
>Ga0268360_1002174_pt1 | contig 16256 bp, 10 predicted proteins | sample BioMet11_FD_192465 | JGI IMG/M metagenome (GOLD analysis project Ga0268360, IMG submission 192465) | Sewage microbial communities from Oakland, California, United States - Biofuel 11 (Illumina Assembly) | ecosystem: Engineered > Wastewater > Sewage > Unclassified | place: USA: California... | reverse complement strand
CACCGGCACTTGCTGGAGATCGTTCTCGATCTGCTGGAAATTCTGCCCCGGGTAGAGGATATTGCGGACCCAGTCGAGGGAGGCTGTGCCGCTCAACGTGGGCATCACCTTGAGATAGCTCCCGGGGAAGCAGTTGCAGGCGACCATCCCGCTGCTCGGATCGATCTGCGGGGGCTCGATGACCACTTCGCTGCATAGGGTGGTGCCGATGATGACGCAGGCGTCGCCCGGATCGTCGGTCTCGGTGCCGCGCGCCACGGCGCACACGTCGATCGCCCCGGCGATGACCGGCAGACCCGCCGGGAGGCCCGTGTCGCCGGCCGCCCTCGCGCTGACCTCGCCGATTATCGTATCGGATGAGACGGGATCCGGCAGTTTATCGCGGTAGCCGCCTATGCCGAAAGCGTCCATGATGCCTGAGACGTGCCGGAGGTGGAGCAAATCGAAGGCGGCCAAGGAAGCGTCCGAAAGGTCGCAGGACGCATTCCCCGTCAGCCGGTAATTTATCCAATCCTTGCAGTGGAAAACCGTGGCGCCGCGGTCGTACACATCGGGCGCGTTTCTCTTGATCCAGCGGAGGATGCTGTGGAAGGACCCGGCGAACGGCAAGTTGGCATTGTTGTCGACGCACAGCGCGTCGAGATCGCCGTTCAATAGATGGGTCGAGCGGGTATCGTTCCACAGCACCGCCTTGTGGCAGGGCTCGCCCGCCGAATCCACCATCCACAGTCCATCGCCCTGTCCCGTGATTCCGACGATGGCCAAGCCCGCCCAAGCCTCGGGGAATTTCGCCCGTATCTCGCAACAGATGGCGCAGAATTCACGCCAGACCTGCTGCATGTCCATCTCGCATGCGCCTTCGTAGGGTATCTGAACCTGTAGGGGCTTCCCCACCGTCGCCAGAGCCACCCCATCCTCATCGGTCAAAGAGACTTTCATCCGCGAAGTGCCCACATCCGCCGCCAAGAAGTAAATTGGATCCTTCTTCGACATCGCTACAGTCCTCCCCCAAATCCTAAGGACTAAGTAAGAGCAGCCTCCCCGTGCATCCTGAAGGGCGAATCGAACATGAATGTTTTTATATGTTTGTTTTTGTACTTTTATGTTAGCCTATACCCTAACTACCCACTCGTCAACCGAAAATTGTCTTGGGAAAAAACAAATTCCATACCACGCGGCCTGGGCAAACTTCCAGACGAGATATCCCGGGACATTGTTTAGAGCTGCCTGCGATTTGTAGCGGGGGGCGAGGTGTGGGAAGGGGGATGGGAGCGGCGAGCCCCGTTGGGGCGATACCTGCGCAGGGCGCAGTGTCTCGCCCGCCGCGCGGGCCCGAGCTGGGACGACTCTTGGGGTCGTGTGCGAGCGTCCTGGGGCGGAGGAATCGCTCCACCCGCCCCAGGCAACAGGGCATCTGCCTGACCGATCCATAGCCCTGGACGCGACGGGACAGATAGCCGTTCCCAGGCGCCGCAGGGTTCAAATCACAGTGGTGACCTTGGATCCCCATCGGAACTTTCCGACCGCTACACCGCGAGCCTCCGCCAGGCCGTTGGCAAAAAGCTGTAGAGGCCCAATTTCCATCAGCGGACAAAATATTTCCCCGGGCCCTTCGTATTTGATGACTTTGACGTTTGGGGATTTCTGGTCGGGGATGGCGTCCGTGACTAGTAGAGCCTTGCCTCCGTGAGAACCGATATCGAAGGCCATGGAGCAGCAGGGCCCGTAGGCAGCTCCCTGGGGGGCGAAAACGATCGACGCGAAGCCCTTTTCGACCATCTCGAAGGGGCCGTGCCTGAATTCGCCGCTGTCGCAGCCTATCGCTGGGAATTTCGCGAGCTCGCTCGTGAACAGGGCCCCGCTCATCACCGTCGAATACGAGTAGCCTTTGCCGAGGGTGCAGATATAGGAAGGAGAGTGAAGGAAATTCCCGATCTCCGAACCGAGGGACTCGTGCCGCGCGAGCAACGAATCCAAGGAGTCAATGCCGGCGCCGATCCCCTGCATGTAGCCTTTGTCGAGGTCTCTCGCCAAAGCCCTCGCGAGCATGCTCGCGAGTATCCAAGAGGCGAGGTAAGTTCGAGACGAGACGGCCTCCTCGGCCTCGACGTGCATGAGGAATGTCGTATTCCCCCGCCTGCCGAGGCTGCTCTCAGGATCGTTGGTGATGGCGATGACGTTGGCGTCGCGAGGCAGGATCTCGAGTAGGCGCGTCACCTCTCCGCTTTCCCCGGACTGTGAGATCAAGACGAGGAGGGTCTTCCGATCGATCAGGCCGTTCTCGTAGTGCAAGAGCTGGCCCGCCGACTTCGTCAAGGCCGTGATCCCCGACCGATTGAGGTGTATCGCGGCTCCGAAGCTACAGTAGTTGGAGCTCCCCATGCCTGCGAATACGACCTTATCGAAGGACGAGCCCCGTAGCTGGAGCATGCGTTCGGCATAGCCTTCGCTTTCGTAGAAGGCCAGGGCCTCCCTGATGCTTTCCGGCTGACTCAAAACATCCTCAAGATAACCGTTCATCTGCGTAGTCTCCTCTCGCCTGGGATTTTTCCAGGAATGCCACTAGGTCTTCCTGGGTTGGGCTGTATCCGTTCGTCACATAGAAAGCCGCCGCCGCGTTGCCGAGGATCAGGGATTCCCGCATGCCGAAGCCGCGGAGGATTCCCGACGCGAATCCTCCATTGAAATTGTCGCCTCCTCCGGTCGTCGCCATGGGCTTCTCGTTGAACACGCCGCGGATACATTCTAGTCCTCGCGCGCCGATGCCCACCGCGACTTTCGCCGCGTGGATTTGGACTATCGCGACGGGGAGGGAATCGAAGATAGCGCGAGCGATACACCCTAGGCCGGTTGGCTCGGGGTGGCACCCCGGGAGATGCCCGGCGAGGATGCCCGCTTCTTTCTCATTCAGGCAGAGGATGACGTCGAGGCGCTTCGACGCGCGCCCGATGAAATCGAAGAGGCCGTGGAAACTGGATTCACTTTTAGCCGACGGGTCGGCGAGGTCGATGAGGAGATACTTCTTTGGGATCGCGGTTTCGGGCAGGGCCTCGCGGATGAGTCCATCCACTATCTCGTCGGTACATTCCACGGCGCTCCAGTTCACGGCCCCTATGAGTTGGGACCGCAGGATAGCCTCGCGAAGTTTTCCGATGCCCACTCTCGCCCGTATGTTCGGCCAGTCGACGCTGGACAAGTTCGATACGTCGCCGAACATGAGCTTGCCATCGTCGAATTCCAACGCGTAAGTGTGCGCCGGATCGGCGATGCTCATAGCGGAGCAGTTGGCCGGCAGGGAACGAAATACCGGGTGCAGCTCCCGCGCGCCCATGGCGCCAATGCAGGTAGTCGCGATGCCGAGCCGCGATATAGAGTTGGCGAGCAGAGGCGCGTTGCCGCCCATCCTCCTCTCTTGCGCGCAGAGCTGCATATCGGCGCTTCGCCCCGAAGCCTGTTTTAGGTGATCCGAGAATTCGTCTATCGTGTCGAAGAAGGCCACCCCCCCGATGCCGGAACGCTCTTTCACGACCCTCACTATCTCATCGATATATCCATCGAAGCCCACGCAGCATTGGATTTCGGAAACCGTAGGGTCGATGTTCCGAAGACTCCCCAGCAAATTCTCGAGATGCTCCTGCATTCGATCGTCCATCCTGATCCACGCTCAGGGGCGCCACTGGGCGAAGGCGAATTCGGCGCAACCCCGTTGTACCCGCTTTTTGTAGTCCCGATCCAGAGAAACGCGCGTCGAGCGCCCCGGGACCGAGACCAGTCGCCGGTCGAGCTCCTGCGCGACGCTCGCTTCCATCGCATCGTAGATATCCTCGACGATTCCGGCGAGGAGGACCAGTTCCGGATCGAAGATGTTTACCATCACCGAAAGCAGGGTTCCGATGAGCTTGCCGTTCTCCTCCGCGACGGCCAGCGCGCCGGGAACGCCCCCGCGAACCGCCTCCGCGAAATCCTCCCAATTCGCGCCGGGGACGCCGTACTTGGCGAGGAAGCCCGACTTGACGAGCTCCGGCTCCACGCAGCCGCGGTTGCCACAGTGGCACTCGAACCCGCGGAGGCCAATAGGCATATGCTCGATCTCTCCGCCCAAGCCCCGTGAGCCGACCACGAGGGCGCCGTTACTGACTATCCCCACGCCGACGCCCTCGCCGATGTACAGGTAGATGATATCCCGCAGTTCCTCGCCGAGGCTCCGATCCATCGATGCCGCCAACGCGAGCAGGTTCGACTCGTTTTCGACGTGCACCGGCAAGGTGAGGCGTTCCGATAGCGCCTCCACCAGCCGCGCGCCCTCGAAAACCGGATTGGTCGAGTTGACGATCTTCCGGTCGGCGCGGTTCAGTATCCCGGGCGCTGCGACGCCGACTCCTATCGACGAGCTCGGGGCCAGATCGAGCTCGTCGAGGAGGGAGAGAACCTCGTCCCGGAGCCTATCGAGAGCTTCTTCGAGAGGGCGATCGGCGATAGCCACGTCCCTCGTCCCGAGGCTCTTGCCTCGCAGGTTGACCACCGCGAGCTCGCAGAGACTGCTCTGGCGCAAGTCCATGCAGATGGCCGGGCAGGCCCCCTCCTCGAGGCTCAAAAGGGCGGGGCTCCTGCCGCCGCCCGAGGCATCCGAGCCGGCGGGCCTCAAGATTCCGCCCGATACGAGCTCGTTGCAAATATTGGATACCGTTGGGAAACTGAGCCCGAGCGCCGACGCCAGATCCCGCTTGGTGATAGCGCCTCGAGAGCGCATGTAGTCGAGTATACGCTTGGTGTTGAAACTTCGCAGTTCGGCAGTGTTCTGGACGCTCCCGCCGGTGCTCTCGTGCATCGCCCGCTCCTCTCCCTCAACCCTTGACGCTACCTTCGGTGAGGCCTCTGATTATATACTTCTGCAGGGCAGAGGCCAGGATCACCGGAGGCAAGGCCGCGATGACTCCGCCGGTAGTCATCAGGCCGTAGTCTATGAGATGCCGAGTAGTGAACTCGGAGATCGATACGGGGATCGTCTTCGCCGCGTATGTCGAGGTCATTATGAGGGCGAAGAGAAATTCGTCCCAGGCCGTCAACAGAGTGAAGATCGCCGTCGTGATGATGCCGGGCAAGGCCAAGGGCAGCACGATTCGCGTCAGCACGCCCATCCTGCTCGAGCCATCGATGAACGCGGCCTCCTCGAGTTCCGCCGGGATGCTCTGGAAGTAGGATTTGAGCATCCAGATGGTGAAGGGGAGGATAAAGGACGCGTACACGATGATCAGTGCGAAGGGTGTGTCGAGGAGTTTCATGTTCCGCATGATCATGTAGAGCGGGACGACGAGAGATATCTCCGGAAGCATCCTCACGGCGATGATGGTGAGGAGGAGCTGCTTCTTGAGCCAGAACCGCATGCGGCAAAACGCGTAGGCGGCCACCGCGCCTACGGTGAGGCACAGGACATTGACCGTCAGGCAGACCGTCAGAGAGTTGCGGATCGCCGTTTTGAACGGCGGGACTTCCCCGCCGCTCACCGACATCATGCCGCCCCCTCCGAGGAGCGTGGCGTAGTTTGACAGCGTAGGTCTCCTCGGGAACCAGCGGAGAGGCACGGCGAGGAGTTCCGCTTTTTCGGAGATCGACGAGACGACGAGCCAATAGAACGGCGCCAGGATGAAGAGGGCCAGGAGAAAGGCGACGCAGACGAGGGTCGCCCGCTTGGCGGGGCTTCCGCTCTTTCTTTTCATGATTCCCCCTATTCCTCGTTGGCCTTGAGCAGCTTGAAGTAGCCGAGCGCCATGGCCAGGATCACCAGCGCGACCAGATACGACAGCGCAGAACCGTATCCGAACTTCGTGTACTGGAACGTCGTCACGTAGGTGTAGTACGAGATAGCTTGGGTCCCATTCGCCGGGCCGCCCTTCGTCATTATGTATACGATATCGAAGACCTTGAAGGCCTCCATGGTCCTGAGGACCAGGGCCACCAGCATCGCCGGCCTGAGGGCGGGGATGGTGATGGATAGGAATCTCCTCGAACGCCCCGCCCCGTCGATCGTGGCCGCCTCGTAGAGGACATCGGGTATTGTCTGGAGCCCGGCGAGGAGGAGGAGGGCGACCATCGGGAAGTTCTTCCAGACGTCCGCGAGGATGACGCTGTTCATCGCCGAGAGCGGCTCGCCGAGCCAGATGACGTAATTGTCGATGATGCCCAATTGCTTGAGAAGGGCGTTCAGGGCGCCGTAGTTCGCGTCGAAGATCCAGGACCAGAGGACGCCGTTGACCACCGTCGGCAGAGCCCAGGGCAGGACGAGGAGCCCGCGCATGATCCCCCGCCCAGGGAAGTCCTCATTGAGCAATAGCGCGACCCCGAGGCCGAGGAGGAACTCCAAGCCCACGGAGACCACGGTGAAGTAGAGGGTCCTCCCCGTGGAAGACCAGAAGAAATCGCTCCGCAGGATATTCGCGTAGTTGGCGAAGCCGACGAAGGTCTGACTCTGCCCCACCACGTTGTTGAGGCTCACGTAGAAGGCGTAGATCAGCGGGAAGACGATCACGGCGAAGATGACGATCACCGCGGGAAGGATATACAGATACGGCTGCATCCTCGCCCTGCGAGGCGAGGGACGCGAAAGTACCACCGTGTTTATCATGCTGCGAATTCCTCTGAATCGGCGACCTCTCGCACCCGGGAGGGGGAACGCGACCGAATCGCCCCCTCCCGGACGCGGGCCGCGCGGGGCCCGCCCGAACTCTGTTACTTGCTGATCTCCGCTATATGCTTCTGCGCATCGGCGAGCGCCTTATCGGGCGCCTTATTCCCCGTCAGCGCGTTCTGGATCTCGACCTGGAGGATCTGGGAAGTCTCGTTGTAGTTCACGAGCATGGGCCTGTTGTAGGCGGTCTGCAGCTGGGCGGCCATATCCGCCAGCGCAGGATGCTTGGCCTTGAGCTCCTTGTCCGCGTAAAGGTCGGTCCAGATCGGGAGAGCCCCGGCGGCGATTGCCTGGCGCTTCTGGATCGCCACGCTAGCGAGGAAGGAGAGGTACTTCCAAGCCGCATCGCGATTCTTCGTGCTCTTGGTGATAGCGAGTCCCATCGATCCGGCGCAGGTGGCGCTCTTGACGCCGTCGGCCGCCGAGCCGGGCACCAGGCCGACGCCGATCTTTCCGACTACATTCGATTGCTTGGGATCGTTGAACAAGCTCCACGCGAAGGACCAGTTGAGCCCGAAGGGAATCTTGCCCTGGGAGAATGCGTTGAGCATCGACCGATCGTCGGCGGTTATCGACGCGGGGTCCGAGACCTTGGCCTTCTTGATGGAATCGACCATGAAGGCGAGCGCCTTCACGTTGGCGGGGGTATCGACTTTCGGGTTGCCCGAAGCGTCGACGAGATCGCCGCCGAAGCCGTGCACGATGGCCGTATAGTAGCAGATGAGGCCTTCGGCTTGAGCCCAGCCCCAGATCGAGCCGTAGGGAGCGAGGGACTTGGCCTGGATCGCTTTGCTCATCGAGACGAATTCTTCCCAAGACTTTGGCGGATTCGCGAAGCCGGCCTTTTTCAGGATTTCCTTGTTGTAGTAGAAGAATAGGACGTCGTTGAACATCGGCAGGCCGTAATAGTGCCCCTTGTAGACCAAAATGTCCCTGGCCGCGGGGACGATGCCACTCTTCATCTCGGCGGTCACCTTGTCGTCGATAGAGCCGATATAGCCTTTGGTGACGTACTCCGGCGTCCAGATGCAGTCGACATCGATGATGTCGTACGCGTTCCCGCCTCCTTCGAGGGCGGTGACTTCCTTCTGATGTAGGTCATCGTAGCCCACCGACATGAAGTTTACCTTGATGCCGGGGTTGGCCGCCTCGAACTCCGGGGTGACGCTCTTCCTGAACCCAGCGAAGTCGTCGCTCGAGAGGACGTTGATGGTCGTTGCGGCAGGCGCAGCCACCAGAGCCAGCGGCGTGATAAGAGCGAGAATCAGGACTGCCATGATCACTCTTCGCATGCTTCAACACTCCTTTTGTTCCAGGGTCCACTGAACAGATAATAAAGTACTTTTAATAAGTACATTAATATATTGGATAATCGATCCTGTCAATGAAAAACTATACTCGGAGCGTCATCCCGAGCCGGGTTAATTGTGGCTTTCCCCGCAGGGTCGATTCCTCGATCGCCAGAGCTCCTTGTACAGGCTGGCGCGAGTTACCCGAATTATTGCCGCAGTGAGTGGTTATCGATCTATGAAATAGGAATTCATAGACTCTGTCGGGCGAATATTTCCCGCTTTGAATTGTACGCGAAAAGTTGTTCCGTTATTTTCGACAGTCTCCAGTCGACCGTGCAATTGTTCGACGAGTAAGCGGACGAGCGAAAGCCCGACATTGCCTTTCCCTCCGTCCGGCGAAAAACCAATCCCATCATCAGATACTGTGAGCTCGATTCCGCCATCGTCGATCGAGGACATCGTTATGCTGATTGTCCCCCCGCCGATATCCTTGAATGCGTGTTTTAAGGCATTGGTGACCAGTTCGTTCACTATCAGCCCACAGGGGCCTGCGTATTCAACATCGAGCCCGATTCCGTCGGCCGATAGGACGATGTTCGCTCCGCGGCCATAGATTTGCTGTAGATCGGCGGTCATTTTTTTCAGATACGACTGCATATCGACATTAGAAAGTCCTTCTATCTTCGCGTACAATTCGTCATGGACTAATGCCATCGCGAAAATTCTATCGCGACTTTTGGCGAACGCCTCGATTGCATCTTCCTTGCTTTTGATATCCATCGATTGGATATCGAGCAAACTAGAGACGACGTTCAAGTTGTTCTTCACCCTATGATGTATCTCACGGAGAAGCAATTCTTTTTCCTCCAAATCCCGCTTTAGTTTTTTCTCGTTTTCTTTCCTCTCCGTTATCACATCGAATACAGCGACAAAATAGCCCCTAGATGGACTATAGACCGACACCTCGAACCACATGCGCAATGCGTTGACGAATATCTCGAAGCGTTCAGGATGCCCGGTATCCGCGACGCGAGCGTACAGGTTGAAGAGATCTGGGTCCATTTCCCTGATCCCGCGTATCACTTCCGATACACGCTTCCCAGCTACATTCCCCAGTCCAGTCTGTTTTTCGAATGCCCTGTTTGTTGCGATATATACCCAATCGACCGGTTCCCCATCTTCATAGAGCATTTGGCAATAGGCGAACCCATTGATCATGTTCTCAAATAGGGACCGGTACATCTGCTCCTTTTCTAATAGTTCCTCCAGGGCATAACGGCCTGCAATCGCCGTCGCCAAATTGTCGGCTAGATACTCTAGTTCGGCTATTATGGTTTCCGGATATGCATCTTTTCGTTTCGTGTCTAGCTGAAGCAATCCATAGACCTTGGTCCCTACCCTGAGAGGGATCAACGCGACAGATTCATACCCTTCGCCGTTGCACCGATTGCGCGTGTGCGACAATCGATCCTCATCCGTGGTGCTCGCCAACAACTCGGTCGTGCAGTTCGAGACGAAACTGCCCTTTGAAGTAAAGAAAGGCTTGGCCGGATCGAATCTCCCTTCGATTATGTTCCCGCACATACATTCTAGGATTGGATTTCCTTCATCGTCCCTAGACAACTCACCCGATGGACCATATGAACATAATCGGCGCTCTTTCTCGACAAAATCCGATGAGAATCCCCGCGTCTCGTAGTATGGATAATCGAACTCATCCTTAAGCCTGATGCCAACAGCGTCGCACCCGACCCAATGCTGAATGACGCTCAGCAAATCAGCTATGCATCTCCTGAAGTCCCCGGGGGAATAAAGTCGAAGTATCAATCGGTTCGCCAGATCGCTCGGCGCTTCTCGTTTCGTCATCTTCTTGCTCGATCGATCTCGAGACGAGCAACTCGCGAGGGGAAGTCCTATCCGGAAAGCCATTCCTCACCCTCCTATCGCTTTATTCGGGAGCAAAAAGCAGGCTAGGAGAACAGGAATATTAGCAACAATTAGCCAAATGGAATTGTAGTATTTTATCTCTCTTCGTCAATGACGCTGGCGATTCATTGCAGTTGACAAACCGCTCCGATAGGAGTCGATCGCGTCTCCGTCTTCGAGATAGGGGGACAAACATAGTATTCTGTCAAAATGAATAAGGCGGACACACCTCTCATCAAAGGAGGCTGTAGCGCCGAGCCACCGCGCAGAAAATCGGCCCTTTGGCCTTGAGTCTTGAAGCGGCCGCTGTGGGCGCGACATGCCTTCCTCTCGGCGCCTAAGCGCGCCCGCCCCTTGCTCCGGGCCGCGCGAGCCGGTTGGATCGATTCAGCCGAGGGCGTAGCGCGAGAAGACGAGGGCCTGCCGCGCTTCCTCGTCCATCTGCGCCTCGTTCATCCCGCCGCTCAGGTCGCGCCAGACCTTGACGTCGCGACCGACGGCGCCGCCCGAGCGGATGAAGGGCTCCATGACCACCGCGCTGTCGTAATGCACGTCCTTGAGCGCATCGCCGATCTCGCGCCACGGGGTCCGGCCCCGCCCCGGAACGCGCCTGTTGCACTCGCCCGTGTGGAAGTGCCCCAGGAGGGGGCCGGCCGTCCTGATGGCGCCGCCCATGCTGTCCTCCTCGATGTTCATGTGGAAGGTATCGAGCATGACCTTCACGTTGGGCGCGCCGACCTCTGTCACGAAGGCGACCCCCTCCTCGGCAGTGTTGAGGACGTGGTTCTCGAAGCGGTTCAGGACTTCGAGGCAGAGGTCGATGCCCAGCTCGCGCGCGCGCCCCGCCACCGCGCGTATGCCCTCGATACCCCTCGCCCGGTCGCCCGGCTTGTCCAGGGGCTGGGAAAAATCGATGGGCCAATACGAGTAGAGCGCACCGCCGACGATGTGGGCGTCCAGCTTTCCAAGACGGTCCAGCATCGCCTCGAAGTAGGCCCTCCCCGCCTCGCGCACTTCCTGGTCGGCGGAGGATAGATCATGATCCCTGCTCGGCCCGATGCCCGCGGTGAGGATCACGCCGTTGTCCTTGGCGCACTTCCTGATCTCGGCGAGTTGCCTATCGCCGTAGGAATTGAGCTGTTGCGCCGCGATCTCGAGGACGTCGAATCCGAGGCGGGCGACCTTCTCGATGTAGTAGGGGTAGTCGCCCGTCCACTCCTTCTCCCAAAACGCGGAAAAAATGCCGTATTTCATGCAGCGCCCCTCCTATCCGCTAGCGTGGGAACCTCTCGACGGAGGATCGGGGTCCTTTGCGGAGCTCGAATCCATCCCTCGAGACGTTAGTTGAACTCATATTCGGCTCGACCAGTGGCTCGGCCTAGGCCGCGGGAGTCCTCCGTCCCGCGACCAGTCCTCCCGAGCCCCCTGGCCTATTATAACCGGAATACGGCGCATTCTGGCTGTAATAAATCGAGCGCGACCGCCTCCCAGACGGCGGTGGGGATCGCTTTCATGATGCGCCTTGTCCGATGGCCGTCTTCCGCCTATCAGGACTTCCTAGGCGACGAGGCTGCGGCGGAAGCGCCACAGGGAAAGGGCGAAGAACGCGGTCCCGATGCCGAGCATGGCGGCGAACTCGGGCCACACGATATCGAGGCCTGCGCCCCGGTAGAGGATCCCCTGGGCGATATTCATAAAATGGGGAGTCGGGAGGAGGTTCATGATGGCCTGCAGCCCCGAGGGCATGCTTGAGAAGGGGGTCCGGCCGCCCGAGAGGAGGTTCAGGATGATGAAGGCCATGAAGGCCAGGAGGGAAAATTGGGGCATGGTTTTACCGAGGGTTCCGAACAGGATCCCCAGGGCGATCATGGCCGCCGAGTAGATGACCACGGCGACGAGGAAGAGAGGGATCGAGCCGGCTATCTTCATGCCGAGGGCTCCCTGGATTATGGCGAAGATGGTGAAGGCCGAGCCGGCGAGAATCACCAGGGCGTTCGACCAAGTCTTGGACAGCATGATCTCCAACGGCCTCAGGGGCATGACGAGGAGGTGCTCGATCGTCCCGTGCTCCCGTTCCCTGATGATGGCGGCCCCGGAGAGGAAGAGGGCGAGGAGGGTGATGTTGCCGGTGAGCTGAACGATGGCGGAGAAGGGCGTCGAGTCGACGTTCTGGTTGAACTTGAAGTGATACACAGCCTCTATGGGCGAGCCGCCCGAGCTCCCGCCGAGCCCCAGAGTGGACTTCACCGTCTGGTCTATGATGCCCTGGATGTAGCCCATACCCTTGGTGACGGTGTTGACGGCGGTCGCGTCGGCCAGGATCTGGACCCTGGGCTTGCGGCCCCTGAGGAGATCCGCTTCGAACCCCGGGGGAATCGCGACGACGAAGGTGTAGCGCGCCCCGTCCATCCCGGGATCGACGTCTTCCCAGCCGATGGTCGAGGGCGGGGCGAAGTACGGAGGCAGGAAGGCCGCCGCGACGCTCCTCGAGAGGAGGCTCCTGTCCTCGTCGATTATCGCTATGGAGGCGTTCTTCAGTTCCGAACTCGCGTTCTTCGCGGGAGTGTAGACCGCGTAGGTGAAGGAATAGGCGATCAGGAACATGAAGAACACGTCGTAGCGGATGCTGTAGAGTTCCTTGACGCCGAGGCGCCGGACGTTGGAGAGGAATTGGGACATGATCATCGCTCCTGTTTGCGCAACAGGGCCGTGGATAACCCCAGGTAGGCGGCGGAGATCGCCGCGAGGACCGCGATATCCCCTGCCAGGTCGGCTAGGCCGAGGGATTTTGTGAAGGCCCCTATGCTGACCGCCTCGAAGTAGGTGCTCGGGAAGACCTTGGAGATGAAGCGCCCTGCTCCGGTGATGGATGATAGCGGGGTGAGCCAGCCGGAAAATGAAATCGATGCCAAGGTGGTCAGGATGCCCACGGCGAAGAGGGCGGAGACCTGAGTCTTGGCGAAGACCGAGACCAGGAGGCCGAAGCCCGTCGAGGCCGCGGCGAAGGCAGCGGCGCCGAGGACGAGGGCGGAGAGTCCTCCCTTGATCGGCACGCGAAAGAGGAAGACAGCCATCAGGGCGCAGCAGGCGAAGTTGATCATCGCCAAGGCGATGTAGGGGAGCTGTTTGCCCGCAAGGAATTCGATTTTAGTCACCGGGGTAGAGTAGACGTTGGCGATGGATCCGAGCTCCTTCTCCCTCACGACTCCTACAGCGGTGAGTATTGCGGGTATGAGGATGAGGATGAGCATGACCACCCCGGGCACCATGGCGAAGACGCTCCTGAAGTCGGGGTTGTATTTATAGCGCGCCGCGTAGTCCACCCTCGCGGCCGGGCGAAGCGACTCGGGGTCGACGAAGGACTGGGCGTAGGCGTTCGTGGCGCTCACGATGTAGTTCTTGCTCGTGTCGGCCTGGGAGGGGTTCCCCCCGTCGATCCAGATGCCGACCTGGGGCCTCTTCCCCGCGACCAGGTCGCTGCCGAAGCCGGGAGGGATCTCGATGATCGCCCGGAGCTCCCCCGACTGGAGGCGCCGCTCTATCTCGTCCTGGCCGGCGACCGGGCGGCGCTCGTCGAAGTACTTGGACGAAGAGAGGCTGAGGGCGTAGTCCCGGCTCTGGGACGATCGGTCGTAGTCCAGCACCGCGAAGGGCACGCGGTCCACATCGAAGTTGATGCCGAATCCGCAGGCCAGCATGATCACGAGGGGCCCCGCCAAGGCGAAGCCCAGGCGGACGCTGTCCCGCCTTATCTCCATGGCCTCGCGCCTCGCGTAGGCCCAAAGGCGGCGGAAGGAGAACCGGGGCACGGCGGCGCGCTCGATTCCGACGGCGACGGGTCTCCGGAAGCCCTCGGCTTTTGTCCCTCGAGCCGCGGACCTTTTGCCCTGGGCCTCGGCCTCCTCGAGCCAGCCGATGAAGGCTTCTTCGAGAGTCCGCGCTCCCCTCTCCTCCCTGAGGGACTCGGGGGAGCCTTGAGCGAGGATCTTCCCGGCGTGCATGAGGGAGATCCGGTCGCAACGCTCCGCCTCGTTCATGAAATGGGTCGAGAGGAAGATCGTGACTCCGTCATTCCGGGAGAGGTCGATAAGGAGTTTCCAGAACGAGTCCCTGGCGACCGGGTCGACCCCCGAGGTTGGCTCGTCGAGGATGAGCATCTGGGGCGAGTGGACGACCGCCACCGAGAGCTGGAGCCGCTGGCGAATTCCCAGCGGCAGGCTGTCAGGCCGCTTCGCCTCGTACTCCGCCAGGCCGAAGCGTTCGAGCATCTCCCGGACCCGTCCCGCTATAGCCTCGGGCGGGAGATGGAAAAGCCGAGCGTGGAGTTCGAGGTTCTGCCGCACCGTGAGCTCCGAGTACAGGGAGAAGGCCTGGGACATAAAACCCACCCGCTTCCGGGTCTCAAGGTCGTCGGGATTCACCGGCCGGCCGAAGAGAGAAGCCTCGCCCTCGCTCGCCTTGAGGAGGCCGGTCAGCATCTTCATCGTCGTCGTCTTGCCGCAGCCGTTGGACCCCAGGAATCCGAAAATTTCACCCCGCTCGATGCGCACATCGACGTGGTCCACGGCGGTGAAGCTCCCGAAGCGGCAGGTGAGCCCCGCAGCCTCGATGGCGATATCCCTCGAGTTCGAGTTTCCACGAGGCGGAACGACGAGCCTCTCGTGCCCCTCGCGCTTTTCCGCCGGAAGAAGAGAGATAAATGCGTCTTCCAGACTTGTCTCCCCGGTCTGGTCCCTAAGGCTTTCGGCGTTCCCCGCGGCGAGGACTCGGCCGGCATCCATGGCGACCAGGTGATCGAAGCGCTCGGCCTCCTCCATGTAGGCCGTGGCGACGATCACGCTCATGCTCCGGCTCCGTTCCCGTGTGCGGTCCAGGAGCTCCCAGAACTGCCTGCGAGACAGGGGATCCACTCCCGTTGTCGGCTCGTCGAGGATGAGGAGCTCCGGAGTATGGACGAGGGAGCAGCAGAGTCCGAGCTTCTGCTTCATGCCGCCTGAGAGCTTGCCTGCCGGCCGGTCCGCGAATGGAGCGAGGCCCGTACCGCTCAATAGTTCGGCTATGAGGCTCTCCCGCTCAGTCTCCTCGACGCCGAAGAGGCGAGCGAAGAAGTCGACGTTCTCGTACACCGAAAGGGTCGGGTAGAGGTTCCGGCCGAGCCCTTGGGGCATATAGGCGATCCTCGAGCATATCTCCCTTCGAGCCGAAGCCCTCGAGAGATCGGCATCCAAGGCAGTCGCCGAGCCAGACTGCAGGGAACGCACTCCGGCGATGAGGGCCAAAGCGGTGGACTTGCCTACGCCATCGGGACCGATGAGCCCGACCAGCCGGCCCGCCGGGATGTCCAGGTTCACGTCGTCCAAGGCGATCACCTCGCCGTAGCGATGAGTGACCCCGCAAAGACTCGCTGCCTTTTCCATCGCTACTTCCAGCTCCCGGCCAGGGCTTTGACTTCGAGGTTTTTAGGCCACGCCTCTTGGGGATTGGTGCGCACGTAGCCGAGCCCAGGCAGCCCGACCTTCGCATAGGCCGCGTATTTTCCGAGGCCGGAAGCCTTGACCGAAAGGCGGACCTCGAAGACCAGCTGCTCGCGCTCGTCGGCCGTCTCGACCGCCTTGGGGGTGAACTGGGCCTCGGAAGCCACATAGGAGATCGTCGCGGGTATCGGATATCCCGGGAGAGAGTCGAGGACGATCCTGGCTTCGTCGCCGATGGCTATGCGCCCGGTCGCTTGGGTCGGCAGGAAAATAGTCATATAGACATCCCCCGTATCGATCATCTCGAGGACGCCGCCGCCCGCCCCGACGACCTCCCCGGGCCTGGCCAGCTGGTGCTGGATGCGGCCGTCCCTCGGGGCTTTGAGGCTCGCATCGTCCCGCTCGACGCCGACCCTCTCTACAGTCGCTTTGGCGGCCTCTATTTGGGCCTCCGCCTGGGGCACCATGGTCTCGGCTACCTCGAGCCCGGCGCGAGCCTCTTCCGCCTGGGCGGCCGCGGCGTCGAGCCGGCTTTTCGCGGTTTCGTAGGAAGCCTGGTCGTTCTCCAGTTCCTGCCGAGTGGACACCCCCGCCGCGAAGAGAGATTTGGTGCGCTCGTTGGTCTTGCGGGCGCTTTCGAGGGAAACCCGCTGCTGTTCCAATTGGGCTTCCGCCGCTTTCAGGGAACTCTGGGCCTTGACTACCGAGGATAGAGCCGTGGCCTTTCCGCTCAGGGCATCGGCGACTTTGGCCTTGGCCTCGGCGAGCTGGGCATCGAGATCCCGGGCGTCCATGCGCGCAACTACCTGGCCGGCGGCGACCGGATCGCCTTCCTTCGCCAGGACATCGCTGACCCGGCCTGCATATTTGCTGCCGATC
>Ga0268360_1002172_pt1 | contig 16285 bp, 14 predicted proteins | sample BioMet11_FD_192465 | JGI IMG/M metagenome (GOLD analysis project Ga0268360, IMG submission 192465) | Sewage microbial communities from Oakland, California, United States - Biofuel 11 (Illumina Assembly) | ecosystem: Engineered > Wastewater > Sewage > Unclassified | place: USA: California... | reverse complement strand
TGCTGCGTACCAATTGGCCGGGCTGATCCAGGTCGATGATGCCTTCTTCAACGGTGGTATCAATAATGGTGGCGACAAACGGGGCCGGGGCACCAATAAAGTCCCAGTCATTGTTATGGCTGCTGTCGAAGACGACGCAATCACTTTTGCGAAAATGGAAGTCGTCGATGATGTCGACAGCGAGAATATCAAATCTGTCCTTGTCGAGCATATTGCACCTGGACAAACCATCCGGTCAGATGGATATCCTGCTTATAATGTCGCGAAAAAAGCCAATTTTTTCCATGATAAACAAATAATCTACCCGAAAAATGGTACGCCGAGATATGATGTCCTTAAATGGGTTAATATCCTCGTATCGAATGCCAAGGCGTTTATACTCGGAACTTACCATGGCGTTCAAAAGAAGCACCTTCAGCGTTACCTTGATGAATTCTGTTATCGGTTCAATCGGCGTTTCTGGCCAGGGCAAAGCTTTGATCGTCTCCTATTGGCGTGCTCGCGGTCGGAAACGGTAACCTATGCTGAGCTAAGGCAATAACCACATATTTTTATATGCAATCAACATTGAGCTTGTTTCAAAATTTAGACTGGCGCTATTGTTTTGATGGTTGGCTCTATAGACTATCTGCACTTCGCAAACAAATTTTATCAAACTGATGGAATTTAGATACATCAATAGTTTATGTTTTATCATATTATTGCATTTATAATCCGAATCAAAAAACGAGAGGCTCCGAAGAACCTCTCGCCATCAATCACCAAACTACACTCCAACAAGGCTGGGCAACTTCCCCACCGCCTTTTCCTTCTCGCCTTCAAGGTAATGGTAATACACGTCGGCGGTCATCTTCACGGTCGAGTGCCCCATCAGCTTCGAGACGGCTGCCAAGTCAGCACCATTGCTGAGCATGGTTGTCGCGAAGAGATGGCGCAAGTCATACATCCTGACCGGCACCTTGATCCCGGCGAGGTCACATGCGGTATTGAAGCTCTTTCGAATCGTCGTCACCGGCTTCCCCCGGTACTCGATGATGTACGAAGACTGGCTCTTGTCCTTCATCTCGCGCAAGCGCTCCAGAAAGGCCGGCGTTACCGGGACAGTCCGAAAGGTCTTCGTTTTGGTCGCGTAAATCCTGACCGTGGACTTCTCGAAATCCACGTGCTCCCAGCGTAAGGCAAACAGCTCCGACGGGCCAGGGCGGGTGCCCAGGTTGAAACACACCTCCATCGCCCAACGGATATGGGGTGCAGCATAGTCCATAATCCGGCGGAGGTCATCAACGTTGACCTGGACATCACGGGGGCGCTCCTTCGCTTTCTTCCGTCCTTTCATGGGGTTCCTGACGATGAGCTCCATCTCGATGCCGAAGTTGAACATGGCGTCCAGGTAGTCGCAGTATCGATTCACGCAGGCCTGGGACCGGGGTTTCTTCGTTTGTGGGCTAACCCCTTGCATCTGCTTGATGAACGGAACGATATTCTTCAAATAGCTCATGCTTTCAACAGGTGTGTCCCTGCCGATCACGCCGAAGAACATGTTCTTGAGCAACCCGGCGAGGGTGATGATGTGCTTGTCAGTCCGACCCGATACCCGCAGGTGCTTCAGGTACATCTTTGACAGCTCACCGAAAGTGATCCCGCCGGCCTTATTCCCAATTGGAGCTGCCGACAGGCTCCATCACATCTCCCATTGCTACATCGAAACCTCAACATTGTCATAAAAAATGGTGGACTCCCTGTGAAGGAAGTCCACCATGCATATTTACGCCATAATTTATATCTTGTTATTAGATATTGGTCTTGTACATATTATAACAGCAATGTCATATGCTCACAACAAAGAATTTAAACAAAATAAGCAACCAAAAATCGAAAGCTATCTGTCTATTTTTGATATAGCCATTTTAGCGATAATGCCTGTATAGTATCCTTCTATCGCAACTACATATTTATGAGATTTTTTGATTGTTTTTATATTCGCAAGAAAATCGCTCAGAGAAATTATTTTTTGATATACACTTTTGTAGATATTGTGGTAGCAAGTCGGACAAAGTGGGCGAAAGGCTCCATCGTCAGGCGCTTCAAAAGTGTGCGTGCTATCCCATAAACATTTTTGAGTAGACATAAAAGAAATCCTTTTTATTTAGTTCGTTTTGAGTTGATGCTCAACAATAAGAAAGACGAGGAGTAAACGTCGTTCATCCTCGTCTTCCAGCCTTAAACGCCTTCAAGTATAGGGAGTAAATCTACAGCTCTTTCTTTTTCTCCTTCAAGGTAGTGGTAGTATACATCGGCGGTCATCTTCACCGTCGAGTGTCCCATCAGTTTCGACACAGCTGCCAAGTCAGCACCATTGGCGAGCATGGTTGTTGCAAAGAGGTGTCGCAAATCATACATCCGCACATCAACTGTGATGCCGGCTTTTGCGCAAGCGGTGTTGAAGCTCTTTCGAATTGTTGTCAGAGGTCTACCGGCATATTCGACGATATGTCCTGAATGACTTTTTCCTCGCATTTCTTTCAGATGACCCAGAAATAACGGAGTAACTGGCACCGTACGATAGGTCTTAGTCTTGGTCGCATAGATTTTGACGGTGCTACTATCAAAATCAACATGCTCCCAGCGCAGAGCAAAGAGCTCTGACGGGCCAGGTCGCGTTCCTAGGTTGAAACAAACTTCCATTGCCCACTTTATGTGGGGTTCAGCGTTTTCCATGATCCGTCGAAGATCATCCACGGTCACTTGGACGTTGCGCGGCTTCTCCCTTGCTTTTTTTCGTCCTTTCATGGGGTTTTTGGTGATTAGCTCCATTTCGATGCCGAAGTTGAAGATCGCATCAAGGTAATCGCCGTACCGGTTCACGCAGGCCAGGGACCGTGGCCGCTTCGTCTGGGGGCTGACTCCCTGCATTTTCTTGATAAAGGGAACAATGTCCTTGAGATAGCTCATGTTCGCGACAAGAGTATTTTCGCCGAGGATGTCAAAGAACATATTTTTCAGCAGATTGCCGAGGTTGGCGATATGCCTCTCCGATCTACCTGACACCTTCAGGTGGTCCAGGTACATCATCGACAGTTGGCCAAAGGTTATCCCACCCACAGGCGTAGCAACCGAAGCGGCTGGCGCCATCGTCACAGGACTGGCCGGCACTTCGATCACTGTCGTCATTGGAGGCCTTGGGAGCAGGCTCTGTCCTTCAACGGTAATCATGTCTGAGGCTGGGATTGCCGATCCTTGTATTTTGGATTGCTTGATTGCGAAGTCAAATGCTTCAGCGCGAAGCCGGCCTTCTTCATCTCTGCCAAATGATTTGTCATGACGCTTGCCTTGCTCATGCCAATACACCATCCATCGCCCATCACGTTGATAGATACCCATAAGAGTATACCTAATAAGTTGTAGGAATGTGTGAATCGAAGAATTTTTCCAAAATGAAGGGGCTTCTATTCGAAGCCCCTGTGAATTGTTCAAATCGTGTGGAGTAAAATTTCTTCGACTTCCTCTTCTTGAACTCCTAAATATCTTCTTGTAATAGAAGGACTGCTATGGTTAAGCCGCTTGGCTAGAACCTCCCAGCTGACACCAAATGTCTTCCGTTGGTGATAGGTCCATGTCTTTCTAAGCGAATGTGCTCCAAAATTTCCCGAAAGGTTCACTGCCTCGGCCCAGCGCTTGACATATTTGGTTATGGCATAGGTTGTGAGCGGGTAGTTGCTTCCTTTCCTGCTTTTGAACAGAAAATCGTCATCGACTCCGTTGTAGGTTTTTAGATATGAATCCAGGGCGGATTTAATCTCCCTGTTCATGATGAAGACATTTTCTTTGCCCGTCTTTTTTTCTCGCAAAGATATTCTGTCTCCGATATGAATGTTTTTTACATCACCAATCTTTAGTGCTAAAATATCCTGGACTCGAAGTCCTGAATTGATCCCCATGATGAAAAGTAGTTTGTCGCGAGGATTGTCATTGAGGATCTTTTTTATTGTTTTTATAACTTTTAAATCAACGATAGGTTCAACCTTCATAACAACCTCCAATGTACGTTTTCAAATGGAGAGTAGGGGAAACCGGGAATTCAAAACTCTAGATAAAAGCCTCCCCATGGGCGCTCGCAAAGTAACCCGTTAAAATTCAATAAGTTCTGCCCATCGAAAATCTCAATGTACGTTTCTAGCCAAAAACGTACTTTCCCTAAATTTATTATTTCTCTATAAAATTTGACAGAATTACAAAATCTTGCGAACAACAAAATAAAAGCCACACCAAAAGGTATGGCTTTTTCCAAACAGGAAGTCTTTAGGCTTTTGTCAAAATGATTGCCAGATTGTCGACAGTTACGATGAATTCGTCTCCTTCGGACACCTCAAGGCCTTGCAGGTCCATATTTTTTAGATAGACCTTCAATTCCATTTTCTTGTTTACTTTTGGCCGGCTTGAATTTTTAAGGTAAAGTCCTTTGACCTCGTAGTAGGTTTTGTCATCGCTCATCAGCTTTAAGACGTAGTGCTTCAAGGTTTGTCGATGGGTGATTCCCAGCCTCTCCATGATGGCCGCTGCATCCATGTTTTTTTGGATGCATTCGCGAAGGATTGAAGGATTGTATTTTGATTCGATCTTCTTCTTTTCAGAAGAGCTATCTGCATCCGATATGCTTAGACCATGGTTCTTGGACATTAGACCTCCTTTGTTTTAGAATAATATTTCTCTATAAGTATCGTGATTTTGAACAATATTTTCGTCAGAAATTGAAATTAGCTTGGTTGCTAAAAAAAGAAGGCCTGGAAAACCAGGCCTTCTTGAAGTTTCTTGCAGAACAGAACACCATCGCCAGATAGAAAAAGTTCTATCCATGGCGGGTGTTCTTTTTGGATCGAGAAGAACGTCGCCGTTCTAGGCGTCCATGAATTCCTGACGGGCGGTTTTCCCGCATCAGGCTTTCTGAGAGATGTTAATGGTTGTAAAACTATGTTTAGCTAAAAGTCTTTGAATATTCTCGCTACGGCCAAATCTTTGATTGAATGTCTATCATATCAATAATTTTCGCCGCATGAAATTCAAAAAACTTTGCTTTATATTTGTTAACATCTCTCTGTATCCCTTACAGATACGCAGCCATCCAAAGACAGTATCGATTTTCTCAGTAATCTACGCGCAAGCGGCTATCTCTGGACTTCCCTTGGTTGGGTAGCTTCTAGAATAAAACCATCCGATACCTAATCGCATGCATATGATATAGTTTCAGACTTCAATTTGCCACGAATTTCGTCGGTCATATGCGCCACCTTGGTTTCATATCGATAGATATTACCGGCTAGTTTAAGGTCTCATCCCCTTGGCCTACTGTCTTACGACATGTAAGCTGGAATTTCTCATTTGAAACTATTCGATAAGAGCGATAATTTCGTGTCAAGAATGAGAAAAGTTTTTTTTCGACCTCGCTACTTGAAATGTGCGGTCCACTTCGGACGCTAGAACAGCAACTTAGCAAGGCACCCATGACAATTATTTCTGCAAGTAAAACATTGTTTTATAAACTTCAAGAATTGAATTTTATTGTAATAGACAAGCAATGCAATGTATTGACAAATAGCTTGAATGGTAATTCTAAACAGTTTGCGTGCATCGTTGTACTTTGATTAATATTTCTCTATATAGCACGTGATTTTTATAAAGTAACTTGCTGAAGTTATCTTTCTAAAATGCAAGTTTTGATTCTTCTTTTGCAAGTGGGGGAACTCATGGTTTTTTAATGTTTTTTTATTATTTTATTTGAAAAAATAAAATAAATTACAAAAAACCGTTCATTCCCCCATTGTCAAGAATTGAATTATAATCTAGATAAATAAATTATTAATCAAATCGTCGTCGTTGCTCTGATCAAAATAATCTTCCGTATCGCTGACATTGTTATACAACTTATAGTCTGTGCAATATTCTGCACGTGTATCTTGATCAATGATGTCACCATGCTCATATTGACTGGAGCAGTAAAGTTTTCCATCTTCCAGTGAACAATGGCTACAAGATTTACATCTCGCGTTAGGATTAACTTTTTCGAGCACCTCTACAAATTCTAAGTCCGTTGGGAGAAGTCTCGCAAGTTTGTGTATAGTGATGTTGTCTTTCATTCTAAAACTATACTTTATATCAAAATATTGAAAGTAGTTTGACAATATTTTTAAGTGTTTTCCGAAGACGCTTGAACTTACGGGTAAGCGATCTTTATCTCTAGATTTTTCTTGCAATATATTGAAAAGTTGTTCTGATGTATATTCTTCTTCGTAAAATGTATTGGTTGTAGCTAAGTCAATTGCTTTCATTGTTTGGTAACACCCTTTTGTTGCAAGTTCAATTGATTTTATATTTTTCATGCGCGCTTGCATGAATTCGTTTGGATCACATGACATGGCAATTGATATTGCGCACCCCCAAGTGTCAAAATCACCCATTCTGGTTTTTGTGCGTAATTTTATGCTTGGCAATATTGAGATAGCCTTTTGTAAGATGCCGATGAAAGTGTAGACAATTTTTGGTTTTATTCTTTCAAGTCTATTTGTGATGATGCTCAAATTTATTTTTGCGCAGTCGTCAAGACTTTTTGTTCTGATAGTTATTGCGCGCGATAAGAAATCTTCTCTTAAAGATGGGATGTTTATTGATGTTATAATTGGAGATCTTCTGATGTTCAAATTTATAGTGTCGCAGTTTGTATATAGCGCTCTCTTTTGATAGTTAAAGCCTGTGATTGCCCTGCAATAGATATCAGAAAAAAAGTCGTTTATTGATTGTACATTGTCTATCATTGGTATTGCTTTTTCGTTGAAAATCAAGGCAAAGTCATCTTCATTTTTTGGCGGACTATTATCAAGAGATTCGCATGGATCAAATATAGATTTCATGAAACGTGCAGCGTTTGTTTTTCCACTTCCAGCAGGCCCGGTAAGAAGCAGCATGGGCTTGTCAATTTGTGGAAGACAAGAAGTGATCATCCATACTAAGGCCAATAGTTGATTGTTTCTCCCGCATATATTGATATAGTCAAAAATTGCAAAAGGATCAATTTCTTCATCAATAATTTTTATTTCTTCAATAGAATGAAATCTTGCAAAATATACTGGGGATGGGCAGATTGATCTATATCCTTCGGCAGAGAGTTCTAAGGCGCTATAGCTTTCATCGCCAAGATCTATATACAATTTATCGTCTTTCCAGCAAAATCTGTTATAAAATCTACCTTTTTCTCCATGCTCGCGAATATAGAAATTTAAAGTACAAAGAAATGATTTTAAATTTGTTTCTTGTGGATATTTGCCTGTCAAATTTTTATATTCATATGCAAGCCAATCTTTTAGTTCTTGACTTGGAGAAAATAAAAATCTGCTATAGTGGTTGTTTTTTGTTAAAACAACATAACAGTTTGAGGCGTCGTAAAGTAATTTTTGCAGTGATATAATATCAAATAAATAGTCTTCAGGCCTCTTTTTTGTTGTTTGTAATTGTTGTTGGTTTTTGATATTTTGCGCGCTATTGCTATTAACCATAAAAACACCTTTTCTTTGTTTGTAATGATTAATTTTTATAACATAATGACATTGGAATATTGAAAGGCAATATAATAATTCCAAAAAAATATGCACAAATTTTAATTGATTATTTCTGTATAATTTATGTCTGGTTAGCATATTGGGAAAAGTGTTTTTAGCTATGCGAGGTATATTTTAGGTAGAAGTTCTTTTATTATTCTGTCTTGTTCTAAATATGATACATAACTTTTGTAGGTTGAAGTTCGCTAGGCTGTAGCCGCTGTTTGCCTTTGAAGTTGTCATGCTTTCACTTTAAAGATGTTTTTCAAGAGATGGTTTGCTAAATTGTTGGTTTGTGCTTTTAATGCCACTACCTATGTAGCAAAAAACGACGTTTGGAATGGTTTTGCCATCTTACATGTTGTGTCTTGTTTGAAACGTAGTTTTTTCATCGTGTTTTAGTATGAAATAGTTGCGACTCTAAATCAAAGAAAAGTACATAAAAATCAAAATATTATTCGTCTCCTGGGAGCATGATTGTCAAGACAGGCTCCCTCTGGTCACCTGGCCCCATAATGGCCAGGATGCGTACTTTTTCCCATTGGCCAGGCTTCATGAGAAACAGCACAACATATTCGACCCGATCAGTTCGTTCCATGGTGCTGGCGGCGATCAAAGTGCGGAAGAGCAAGTCCTGGAGTCGTCCCGTAACGGATTGGCCTTCACCTTCCAGGCCTGCCGGCGGAACCACGTATTCAGCGTAAAGGTGATCAGTGACACACGTGTTCACCTTAAAGCCGATTCGCTTCGCCTCTTCGGTAACGTCGATCAGTACCCCGTCCTCAATGGCCTGCTCGCGCGTGTAGCAGGAGATGATCAGCCAGTCTTTGTCCATAGCGTTATCCTTTCACTGGAATTGTTGAAAATTCCAAGAAGGATACCCTGGGGCGGAGTCATGGTCACGGGGAGGGGGCTTGCGTATGGCAAGTACTGGGGGCCGCAAAGGTCGCCAACGAGGAGAGCTGGAAGAACCTATGGAGGCAATGTCATAAATGTCATGATATAAAACAGCAATGAAATTAGTGTGTTGGTCTAAAAAGTCATGCTCGAGGCGTGACAAATAGAACGCCACATGCTTGCGAACTCGCATCGGGGCTATGGTCCGAGACCGGATGACAAGAGGGAGGCCGAAGCCCCCCTCTACGCCCCGGCCCGCCAGTGCGGCGGCCGGCCAACTTAGTTCAAGCGTCCCGGGAAACCGATGTCCCGGATCGTCCGCGCCATGTATTCCTCAAGGGTCGATTCGTCCCGCCTGCCGACGAACCACCGGTGGAAATACAACGTCCGCTCCAAGGTAAGGCAGATGGTATCCTTCAAGTGCGTGGAGAACGCCTTGGGATAGCGCGTCTCGATGTCTTTGAAGATGCGGACAAGGCGTCCTTTCAGGTTCGTCGGGCTGCACGCTTTCGCAAATTGGCCCGTGAGGTCGTATTGCTCGATGACCATGGCGAAGAACTTGTCCAGCTGGAGGTTGCTAAACACGTTCAATGGGCTAAAGGCCGACGAGTTTTTCAACCGCTTCCCTGCGCGGCGACGATCCATCTCCGACACGATCTGCCGAAAATGGCCATCGTCTACAGCGATCCCGCGCACGACGTCCTCCGGCGCATCGAGGAGGGAAGGGTAGATTTTGAAATCCCCGCCTTGCACCATGTACAGCGGCACTTCCTTGTTCATCCGGACCGTGTGTATGGGGTTTATCGAGTCGTATGACGTCCTAACGTCCGCCACCCCGGCGAGGTAACCCCGAAACAGCTTTTCCAGGAAGGCGATATGAAACCGATCCGAGGGTGCATATACGCCAAGAAAATGCAGCCCCAGATCCTCGTTGGCGAAATGACCCTGCAAATGCCGGTTGAGGATATAGTAGCTCATCCCCGTAAACGGCGTAAACGGGACATGCGTCGCCTTTTTGAGGCCAACAAGCCCGCCAATGGCGTGATTGCGGACAAACCTGTCCATCTCCAGGTGAGTATAGAGGTACTTAAAGATGGCAAGCTGCTTCATAATCTTGAAATGCCACACAAAGTAGAACTTTTTCTGCAACAAAGCGTTATCATCCAGGAGGGAGCGCGTCCCCATCAACGAATCCATATTCGCGTCTAATACGTTCTTTACCGTATTGAAGGCCTGATATTTAAGGCTGAATGGGATATCCAGCGAAAACACATAATCGTACTTATCAATTTCACTTTCAATGTAAACCGTGTAGCAGTCAATCAGCCTGCGCAGCATCGAAGGCGGGATATCGCCCTTGATAAACGAGTACCCGCCGGAGTCCGTGACGATTTTTCCCCCGGCCGGGGCGACAAAACGACTGGCGAATTCCCGGATGTCACATGTCACCCTTTCGAGGGTATGCAGGCCAAAGTCTTTCTGCGTCAGCCCGCTGATAAGCGAGTACAGGACAAAGCGCGTCTGCCGCGTTATCGCCTGGTCCATGGCGACGTCAGTCCCGCCGCCAGCCACATAAACATAACCCATAAGATCCCTCCGTAAGAAGGGTGGGGAGGTGCGGCCTCCCCACGTCTTCAATTAGATACGCCCCTCACACAGGAGCTCGTAGGTCGTGAGGTTGTTGACCATGCTCGGCTTGGACGAGGTCTTCAGCCAGTAGCCCCGGTCGTTGCGGTAGATGCCGAGGGACAATTCCAGGTCCCCGGCCAGCGCCAAGAATTTCTGGCTCGTGAGGGCCAATTCGTGCGCGCGGTCCACCGGGAACATTCCACCAGAAGCCGCAGCCAGAGCGCGGGGCTGCTTCCCGGACACCACGATTTTTTCGAGCTGATCCGCGTAGGCCAGCAGGGTGACATAGCCGTTTTTCCCGACGTAATTCTTGAGGACCGCGAGTTTCTTGATGCGGACCTCTTCACCGATCAGCTCGGGAGCGGTGGGCAAGGTGACAGCCAGGGGCGGCACCGGCCGAGCAGGCTTCCAAAGCGACACGTTCTGTTGGCCGTCGCTGAAGACAAGCCCATCACCGCGATCGTAAACGTCGATGGTGGCCGACTCCCCGACCAGGTCCTTCAGTTGCGCGATCTCCCCGGCTGTGGCCTGGAAATCAAAGCTGATACCCTGCGTGGCGTCATCGTCATCTGGGTCAGGGGCGCTGTTCGCCGCCGGCAGGTAATTGCCCAGGTCGATGTTCACCAAGAAAGTCGGCTGACCTATGGCCTGGAGCAGCCTCGAATTCTTGATGGAAATCGGGTGCGGCCCGTGAAGCTTGACCAGTTGGCACGCGAGCCTGACAAAGGCCTTGAATCGGGCTGGTTCCAGCGTACACAGCGGCTGTTCGATTGGCAGGGGTGAGAGAATTTCCGCCAGGACGGTTTCGGATTGCATTATTTCCTCCTTTGTTGGTACACAATTTGAGGAGGCCCCGGTTGGAGCCCCCATTTCCCTAGACGATGGCCTTGAGGGCGATGCCTTCCCAGTGCCGGGCCGAATTCGTTCGGCCCTTCGCGATACCCCTATCCTCGAGGAGATCGCCGAATTGGTGCATTCCAAGGGCCTTTACGCCGGCCTCGTGTGCCCACGCCTGATAGTCCTCGAAGAGCTGGCGCAGCGGCGTTGTGGCCCCGGCAACGGATTCGGTCCGTTCCTCAAGGTAGGCCCCGATGTGGTCGTTGGTCGCGAAGTAGTCGTCGGTCATGTGGCCTCCTTGACGCCGACCGTCTTTGGCCGGGCGTTGGGGCCACACTAAAAAACGGCCCGGGGGCGTGCATTTGCTCTTTCATCATGACAGGGGGGGTAGACGAAGAAAGGCGGTGAAGGGGGGTGACGGACCGGTGGCGACCGGCAGGGTCACTGCTGGAGAAAAAGCTGTTTTGGGTTTGTCACAAACGTCACGCCAGACAAAACTCCTTAAAATTAGCCTGTTGTACTAAAATTCCCGGCCTCCAGCGTGACAAATGGGCAGGGTCGATGGATAATCCTTGCTGCTTTGAGAGGTTACGCGAGACAGGTTATGCCAAGGCGCACAGCGGCTGTTCGATTGGCAGGGGTGAGAGAATTTCCGCCACGACGGTTTGGGTTTGCATGCTTTTCCTCCTGCATTGGCATACAATATGAGGGGAGGGCTCCAACCGCCCCCCCCCCGATCGAATCCTAGACGATGGCCTTGAGGGCGATGCCTTCCCAGTGCCGGGCCGAATTCGTTCGGCCCTTCGCGATACCCCTATCCTCGAGGAGATCGCCGAATTGGTGCATTCCAAGGGCCTTTACGCCGGCCTCGTGTGCCCACGCCTGATAGTCCTCGAAGAGCTGGCGCAGCGGCGTTGTGGCCCCGGCAACGGATTCGGTCCGTTCCTCAAGGTAGGCCCCGATGTGGTCGTTGGTCGCGAAGTAGTCGTCGGTAGCCTTGCGGACGACTTTGGGCGGGTTCAGGCCCTGCTTGCGCCATTCCTGGAATCCGCGCACCATCCAGGCGAAGATGCCTGCCTTTTCCGCACGGATCTGGCTCTCGATTTCCTCTTTCTTCTTAGAGCCATCGAAACGCTTTCTAAACGGAACCACCTGGATACGGCGGCGGATGCCATGGTCGTTTCCGACAAAGCCAGGCAGATGGTTCACGGCCATCAGGATTTTTACCTGTGGCGTAAACTGTACTGGGTTTTCGCGCATGCCCCGTGCGGAGAGTTCATCGCCACCGGTAATTGATTTGACCACGGCTTCGTCCAGGGTCTGCCCCTGGTTCACCTCAATCGCGAAGGCGACCCGCATGCCTTCCAACTGCCGCAGGTCGCACCGGATGCCGTGATATTTGGAGTTAAGGATCGAGCCAGTTCCCAGGGTCAGCACATACTCACTGGAGCCCATGATGTCGCGCAGGGCACCCAAGAAACGACTCTTCCCATTCGCACCATTTCCGTAAAGAATCGGCATGACCTCTTCCTGAGTGGAGCCACTCAGAACATAGCCGCAAAGACGCTGGAGGTACGTGGCCAATTCTTGGTCGCGGCAGGTGACGTCATCGATAAACCCCTCCCAGAAGGGACACTTTGCACCCGGCTTCAAGTGCACCGGGGCCAGCTTGGTGACCAACTGCGACGGATCGTGCGGTGCCAACTCAAGGGTTTCGAGATTAAGCAGCCCATCAAGAAGGTTAATCTCGTACGGGTTCGCGTCGAACGCGCTGGATTTGGCCTGGACCCCTGGATCCAGGCAGGCCAATTTCAGTGCTTTTCTAGCGCTTCCCAGGGACCGGACCTTTTCCTGAAACCTCAGGAAGTCCTTTTTCTCGACGTGCTGTCCATCGCTAGTCACATGGATACAGCCTTCGTCGTACTCGAGGTGGACCTTGTCGAGTGCATCAAGCGCAAACTTGTCGGCAATGTATCTGCAGTCTCCGTAGTGCTGTCCGTCCCATGCGTAGCAGGCCTCGCGGTCCACTACGTACCGAATGCGATCACCGTAGGTCTCCAGGACACGCTGAGCGGCTCCAGCCTCGTCGAAGTTCTTGACGACCTTCTTCAACGGCGGTCGGAGGTTCGGTTCCGCGATGGGAGGAGCGGCGTCCTTCTCCACCACGGGCTGCCCGTCAGCTGCGGCAGCCTTTTGTTCATCGTCCAACATATGGTCTCCTTTTTCGCCGGCCGTCTTTGGCCGGGCGCTGGAAGGACCATAAAAAATGAACGATGGGCGCGCATTTTCGCGGTCAAGATGAAAGGGGGGGTAGACGCAGAAAGGCGGGAGGGGAGGGCGACGGGCCGGCGGCAGTGGCGACGACCGGCAGTGGCGCTACGGGCAAACCGCTAGGGTGGGAATGTCACAAGCGTCACGCCCGACAAAACTCATTAAAATTGGTAGGTTGACCTCGAATTCCTGGCCTCCGGCGTGACAAATGGGCAGGGACGCGGGGCAACCCTCCCTATTTCAAGTACTTTTTGGAAACCGGCAAGTCATACCGCTTTTTCGGATTGATCTTTACAATCAAGGGGCATTGATCTCTTTTGTCGCACGGGCATGCGTCAATAATCTTTTCAGTTCCAGGCCCGTACACTCTGTTATGGGGAGCTATTTTCTTTAGTTTGTTCTTTACACACGTCTCGCCTTTTGAACTTAAGGCCACTTTCCCATTTGATACGAACAAATACAGCATTTGCGTATGCAATAGATCGCAACCAAAGTCCCACGCTTCTTTAGCAATGTCGCATAGTCCTTTATATTTCTCTGAATCCCTCTCAGTTTTATTTGCCCTAGCTCCAATTGTATGGAGCTGTTTGAGCGTATCTTTGTCTAACAATTGAAAAGCTAAGTTTAACTCGTTTAAAGCGGCACCGATTTCAAAAGCGTATTTTATGCTTATTACATCTCGTCCTCGATCGTGTTCTGTTTCATCGATTAGCTTTTCGACGAGATGGCAAATATAAAACCGAAGTAGCGCCATGCGTGCAACTGTTGGCTTCGGTATCAAATCAGAATTATCATCACTCACGATAGCAATAAATTTGTTAAATAGATCTTTGCCCGTTTTTTTCATCTCCCATACATTTGCAATGCGAGGACTAGAGTCAATATAATTTCCTATGCGACACACTTCCTTATACGCATTGCTTTTGCCACCATGCCTCACCTTATAATCTTCTGTAAAGCATTTCCAGATCGAGATATATCGATTCAATTCTTTAACTACGCGCAAGGCGTATTGCCTGCTAATATAATAATTGAGAGATTCTTGAATTACTTCAACGAAATCGTCTATAGACGAGATGCTAGTTTCGGCGAATAAGTCGATATAGCCGCCAGCCAAATTGATTTGCTGATCTTCTTTTGCAAGGACATCCGCAATATCATCTAGGTGTTCGTTATTGTCGTCAGAGATAGGGCCTTTTCCTTTGTGCATCTTTTTCTCCAGGGCAGACATCAACTATGATCCGGCGAATCTTTCCAGCAAATTTTATTATTACAACACGATATGCGGGCTGTCATCAGGAATTGGCCCCGGTAGCATGCATCCTGGCTATGCCGCATCGACACCTCATCCCCGCAATCCACGCCGGTTTTTTTGCATTGCCGAGCGTGCTTTGTCACAACTGCCACTAAGATTTAAGTTAATAAATTAAGTATCTTATCAACAAATTTGGCGCAAGGATGGTGACATTTTCCCCCCCCCCAGGACAGACCTTGCCGACCCACAGGCAAAACGGACATTCCTCCATAGCGGTCCCCTCCTGGGCTTGGGCCTGTCCGGGGAACCCAATTCCCAGGAGCCAGGGGAAAACCCCAGGATGGGCCCCTACCGCGCGAATCCCGGGCCCGGGGGAAGGGTGAAAGAGGGAGACCCAGGGAAGAGCCCGGGATTGCCCCGGCCCGATGCGACTCTTGGACTCGATTTCGGTGCCGACTGCCGTCCATATCGTGCACAACATGCTGGAATTGCACACTCGCCCGATGGTGCGATGTGGCGTGTGATTTTATGCCACCAACGCACCGGAAATGTCCAATCGTCCAAATCGAATCTGGAAATTTTGGGGGACTGCTGGAATTTTTTCCAGGTAACCTGTTGAAAATTTTCAAGAGGTCGTCCCCAGGGTGGGGAGGGGGAGATGAGTCAGCCGGCCGGGGCCTGGGCTGTCAGAGCCAACGGGAGCTTTGGCGGTGAGTTGGCACGGGGCCAAAGAAAAAGGGGTTGCCGATTTCTCGGTAACCCCTTGGCATTCTTCTTGGTGGAGCTGGAGGGAATCGAACCCACGACCTCTTGAATGCCATTCAAGCGCTCTCCCAACTGAGCTACAGCCCCGCAGCGAGAAGTGAATCTACGCGAGACCCCGGGAAAGTCAAGCGGTTTTTCCCAGACCACGCACTTTTTTTCTCGCCCTTTTCTTCCAACCCCGTTTCCCGTACAAAACGCCCCAGACAGGACGCGCGTTTTCGCACCCTAAGGAGTCCGCCAACCGTGCTCGATCTGGTCAAACGTCTCGCCCTCAAATCCCTTTGGGTCGCCGGCATCTTCCTCGGTATCACGCTGATCAGCTTCGCCGTCATTCATCTGGCTCCGGGCTCGCCCACGGATATGCAGACCACCCTCAACCCCTTGGCCACGGCTGAAACCCGCGCCCGGCTCCAGAAAATCTACGGACTCGACCGGCCCCTGGCCGTCCAGTACGTCGACTGGCTCGGCAAGCTCGTCCGTTTCGACTTCGGCCAATCCCTGTCCGGCGACCATCGGCCCGTCTGGGACAAGATCCGCGAACGGCTGCCCCTGACCTTCTCCATGAATATCGCGTCACTTCTTCTGACGCTGTGCATCGCCATCCCCATCGGGCTCCTGTCAGCCTACTGGCAGGGCGGCTTGTTCGACCGGGCGGCCACGGTCTTGGTGTTCATCGGCTTTGCCGTGCCCGGATTCTGGCTGGCCTTGCTGCTCATGCTGCTTTTCGGCATCCACTGGGCCGTATTGCCCATTTCCGGCCTGACATCCATGGATTTCGCCAGGCTTTCGTTTTGGGGCAAGACTGTCGATCTGGCCCGCCACCTGGCCCTGCCCATTTTCATTTATACATTTGGCTCGTTGGCCGGGCTCTCGCGCTTCATGCGCTCTTCCATGCTGGAAGTCCTGCGCCAGGACTATATCCTGACCGCCCGGGCCAAGGGCCTGCCCACGCGCACGGTCATCGGCAAGCACGCCCTGCGCAACGCCTTGCTCCCGGTCATCACCATTCTCGGGCTCTCCATCCCCGGGCTCATCGGCGGTTCGG
>Ga0268360_1002168_pt1 | contig 16313 bp, 14 predicted proteins | sample BioMet11_FD_192465 | JGI IMG/M metagenome (GOLD analysis project Ga0268360, IMG submission 192465) | Sewage microbial communities from Oakland, California, United States - Biofuel 11 (Illumina Assembly) | ecosystem: Engineered > Wastewater > Sewage > Unclassified | place: USA: California... | reverse complement strand
TTTTGGAGTTCCAACTCAACTTGCTTCATAGTATATACTATATATATACAAAAAGGATAAATAATTTGGCTAAATTAGGAGTTCTTGGAAAAATTAGAGCAGTGATTCGGAGATACTGTTCATAGAAGCATACTCATTTTCTCTAATTTTCAGAGGGTTTTTTCCAATGAAAATTGTTCCTTCTATGCTCCCTTCCTTCTTTGGAGACTGATACCCCTCAGATTTTGTCTTTTTAAAAGCGTAGTCGTACAACTCTTCGATTGATATGTAACCATTTCCTTTATCAGCGTAACCTTTCTCCAGTCCTTCTATCAAATAATTAGTAAAAACTCCGTGCCCGAACTTTTCTTCTTCTCTTGCAGCAGGAGAACCTGCCAACCCGGTTGAAGTAAGAATAATTGTTCCTGAACCGGAATGTTTTTTCAAAGCTTCCATTACATCAGAAGTATCCCTTATTCCGGCAGCACCGCTGTAACAGCAATCAAGGACTATGATTACAGATTTTCGAGAAGGATAGCGCCTACATTTGTTAATAAAATCAAAAGTTAATGAGGTTGCCAGTAGGGCGTCTTCTTCTGTATCATTGAATAGAAGACATAAATCATTTTCGAAGTCTTTTTTCCCATGACCCGAAAAATAGATAAAAACAAGATTGCTGTCTACCCTTTTAAGAATCTTTTCGACTTCAACAAGAGCTTCCTTACTTGTTCGATCGACCAGATCAATAACTTCATCAAACTCACAAATATCTTTATTCAGCAGAACCTCCTTCATTGCGAGAGCATCAGCTACTGCAAACCTCAATTTTTTATCGGAATCTGGATAATTATTTCCAATAACAAGCCCGACTCTTTTGCCAGTCATGACGCTAACACACGATTTATTTATTAGAATTCATGAAATAACTCAGACCTTCAAAGACTGATAGCTGCGGGTTTTCTTCAAAAAACTTAGATAATTTTTTAAGAGGCAACTTTGAAATCTTAACCGTACTTCCGTCAGGGCATTTTAGTTCAATTTCAGCAGTTGGCCTATATTCTAGCCAGTTTTTCATTGCTTCAAGAATTATCTCTGCAAAGACCTTTCCAGTTATGCCGAAAACTGCAAGTGTGCTGAAAATGGTTGTCAGATCAGCTTTATCTCCTTCAGAACAATCGGATTTTAAAGGTTCTATCCAGCCATCAGGTATATTCATGCAAATTGAACTATATAGCTGACAGCACTGCTCCTGCCAATATTCCGAAAAAATTTCAATGCCTTCAGAGGTGAGTACGATAGAGAAATTAGATTTATCGAGAACTTGCTGTATTCTACCACCAACTGTTCCACAATCTAAGACTTAGTTTTTCTTTAGAGAATATATGATTTAAGATTTTTGTTCAATAATAAATAACAAGCTTGCAAAAAAGAGAAAGTTCTTCGAAAATTTTACAGACAATTCAATGTTTAAGCTTACTTGAGTAATAGAAGAAGGTTTAGTTCTTTTAAGAAGAAAGGTTACGGCTCTTCGTTGTTTTGTGTGGATATTCTCATACTGTACTCATTAAAAACAATACGGTCTTGAAGTGAAAATCATTTTATCCATAGGAAATGACGAAGAGCCAAAGTTATAGTTCCCTTAAAGAAGAAAATCACAATTCCCTTAAGAAGAAAGTTATAATTCCCTTAAAGAGGAAAGTTATAATTCCTTCAACAGACGGAACCCGAGATTGGCAAGCCGACTTTCAGTTTTGCGCTTGAAACGGCCCGCTGAACGGCATAACCCGGTCTCGCAGAGCCAGCTGCACCCACGAGAAACCCTATCTGAGCTACTTCCATCTTCCCATGCACTCCCATCCGAAGGAGCACCATTGTAATTATCGTACCAAGTATCCTGTACCCATTCCCATACATTCCCGTTAATATCGTAAAGTCCCCAGGGATTTGGTTTCTTGCAGCCAATTACGTGAGTCTTATCTCCTGAATTTCCAGCATGCCAGACGTATTCATCAAGTTTTGCCTCATCCTCACCAAAGAAACACCTTGTTTGTGTGCCGGCGCGGCAGGCGTATTCCCATTCGGCTTCAGAGGGTAAGCGGTATTTGTCAGTTTCTTCCATTTCATTCAGCTTTATGACAAACTCCTGAGCTTCGTTCCAGGAAATCATCTCAACAGGGTGGTCTTCACCCTTGCAGTATGAAGGGTTGTTGCCCATTATCTTTTTCCACTGTCTTTGCGTGACAGCCGCTTTACCCAAATAAAAAGAGTTATTAATTTTTACTTTATGAACCGGAGACTCGGAATCTGATCTGTCCTTCTCTTCTAAAGGTGACCCCATCTCGAATTCGCCGGCCGGGATCAGTGCAAATTGCATATCTGTAAAAGGACTGACAAAGGTTTCAGTATCATTCGGATTATCAGCCAGTGCAAGGATAGATGACTCTTCAGTTTCCTCAGTTTTCAGGTAGTATCGAATTGTATTAATGTAAGTCTTGATATTCAATTTATTTCCCAAAAGCCCCACTCCCTATGGATATTTATTGACCTGTCAATTTTTTACTTATGAATTATGATTTTACTTATTAATTGCTATTTTCTATTATTGGTTGTCTATATCCATTTTTACTTCTTGTTACTTTTCGTTTTTAAATTCTTATTTGTCAATTTTCATTTTTCAGTACAATTTTCCAGCTATAATTCAATTCATATTTGTCAACTTCGAATTTTAATTTTTACTTATTAATTTTTGTTTTCAGCTTGTTTTCAGCTTGTTAATCTTTGTTTTCAGCTTGTTTTTCAGCTTACCTATTTCAGTTTTGTTTTTAGCTTTTATTGTTAGATTCTGGAACTCTATTATAATGTTGTTGCACATTGTTGTTCCAGTTGAGAGTGAACCTTACTGCCAAAAACACCTGGACAATGAGTCTTTATGTATCCCATCGCAATAAAGAAAAGTATCTAAATTTAAATTGACTGTTATATGTTTTTAAAAAAACTCATATAACCAAAAGTAAAATATGAGATTGATCTATCATAGAAAAAACCAGTCAGACTCTCTTAACTAACTGCTATCAAAGTTAAAAAGTCCCAAACCAAAAACTTAATTAAAACTCCTGATCGAAATCATTGAACAAGACCTATTCAGATTCTTAAACCATACCCTTGATTAGAGTTACTAAACCGCAATTCTGATCCGAATCCCTAATCTATGCCCTTAATCAGAATCCCTTAAACCAGAATCCTGGTTAGATTCTCTAATCTATAATCCTGGTCAGAATCCATAAACCATAATCTTGGTCAGAATCACTTAAACCATAATCTTGTCAGAATCCATAAATCATAATCTTGTCAGAGTCTCTAATCTACCCCTCTCATAAGAATCTCTAAATTAAGATCCAAAACCCCAGAAGCCCTGAAATCATGGATAATCGAACTGCCCGCTTTTTGAAAACTCGCTTCCAGAAATATTACAAAAATGCCGAAATAGGTCTTCCTGACCACCTGCCTAACAGAGAGTGGGCTTTTATCTTCTTTGACGATATGCCTGATAAGATGATGCACAGGCACAAGGCCTTCGGCTCACCCGGAGAAGCTCTTGACTATCTTTACGGTATGGCTCCTGCGCATGTTTACAATTCAACTGCGTATTACGAATATCCTGATGCGCGGAAAATGAATGAGAAGAACTGGCTAGGGGCAGAATTGATTTTTGACCTTGATGCAGACCACCTTCCAGATGCCCCGAGAAACTACGCGGATATGCTGGAGCTTGTAAAGAAGGAAAGTTTCAAGCTCATGGACTTCCTTTTAGATGATTTCGGGTTTTCGGAACAGGAGATTGAGCTGGTATTCTCTGGAGGAAGAGGGTATCATTTCCATGTTAGAAGCCCAAAAGTCCTGAAGCTTGGAAGTGCTGAAAGAAGGGAAATCGTAAATTATCTCAGCGGAAGAGACCTTGACTTTAAATATTTTTTCAGGGAAGTTGCTATGGATGGAGAATTCGGTACCGGCTCAAAGACATTTAAAGGAATGAAAAACGTGCCTTTTAAATGCACACTTGTGGGATATGATTCAGGCTGGGGAAGAAGGATTGCGCTTTATCTTACGGATTATATGAAAGCTGAATGCGGGAAAAGGTACAAAAAAGATATGTTTCCCGAACTTCGCAGGTATGAGAAAGTCGGGGATACTGCAGTCAAAAAGCTAATTAGTCTTACAAATAGCGAAAATGGCTTAAAGGATATCCTGGAGAAAGGAAGGCTTGACTTTGACGTCAGAAACTTTAAAGATATTGCTGCCTATTTTATGAGAGAGTCTGTCGAAGATTTCCTGCACAGATTCGGGGCCAGTGTCGACGAACCCGTGACTGCAGACATCAAACGTTTGATCCGGGTGCCGGGCTCATTACACGGCGGATCAGGGATGCTGGTAAAGAAACTTGCCTTATCCGAGTTAGAGAAGTTTGACCCACTTACCGATGCTGTTGTCTTTGGCGAAAGACCGGTAAAGGTAACGGTTTTAAAACCTTTTTCAGTTCAGTTAAAGGGCAAGGACTTAAAAGTAGAAGAGGGCATACAGGAGATTCCTGAGTATGCAGCAGTGTACTTAATTTGTAGAGGTGTTGCTGAGTATGGACATAGAAGAAATCAGCCAGGTCCTGTATAAGGAAAAAAACCAGACATTAAAGACAATTCCAGCTGATTTTTACCTGGAGGCTGAGAAATATGTCCGGAAACTTGAAGAGGATATTAAAAAAGTTGACAATTCCCGTTCTCCTGAGTTCAAAATGCTTCACGACGAGCATGAAAGAGCACTTTCGGACCTTGAGACTATCTTCATGAAACGGATAGGAAAGGTTATAACCAGGGCAACAATTCAGTCTAATGCGAATAAACCTATTTCAAAAGACATCGAAAAATTACTTCCTGTAGAAAAGAAGCTTTATGATCTTGTACTGCAAGAAATTAAAGCCGCAAAAACCGAACTCTTAGGCCCTATCCTTTACCCTGGTTCCGAGAATACTGCAGTTTGGCCTGAAATTGTGGAAAGACAAATCTCTGCCGTTTTTAAGGGAAAAACGGAAGCAAAAATGAGAGTTCCTGGCATTGCAGCCAGAGGGGAAACAGGATTAATCCCAGACAAAAACAATATAAATGAGGAATACGTTGTTGTCCGAATACTGAAGGATCTGCCTACCTTCACAGGCGCAGACGGCCGGAATTATACTGTCAGTGCAGAAGAAGTCGTTGTTTTGCCGCAGCTCAATGCTACAGGGCTGATAAAGCGTAATGCAGCTAAACTGATTGTCGGACAGGAAGACTCGGGAAAAGACTTATTTCCTGGAGAAAATTAATTTCCTGAGATTTACAGCTTGTTTTGGCTTGAGAAAGAAGATGGAAGGCAGTTTAAAGTGTTGGAGATTCTAAACTAAGCCATGAAGGCCGGAAAGCCTATCAGGTAATAGTATGAGTATTTATATGTGTAGCTATATTTGTGTACCTTAACCTTGTTAGTACCAGGCTTATTAAGAAAAAGTTTGAGCAAAAACTAGCTTAACCTTCTTAGCACAGCGTTTTAAGAAAAAGCTTGAGCAAAAACTAGTAGTAGCTTAACCTGGTAAACTCTGTGACCTCGCCTTGATAGAAGATTTCCAATCGTAATATCAAGAACGAAAGAGGTCTGAAAAATATCAAGTTCATCCAATCAAAGGCTTCCCAAATAAGATCTTCCCAGGATCTAAACGCCATACGTAACGCCATACGTATTATTTCATATGAGTTAATAGTGCCTTTCCGCAAAAGACGGAGAAGGCAAGCTGAATACCAATAATCATTAAAAAGGTGTAAATAATGAGGATTCCAAAGAAGTTCAGGAGCTACTGCCCTTACTGTAAAACCCATCAGGAAATCGTGGTTGAAAGGGTAAAGAAGGGTCAGGCTTCATCCATGACTCACATTGCAAGACAGAAGAATAGACAGCAAGGAATTGGAAACAGTGGAAAATTCTCCAAGGTGCCCGGTGGCGATAAACCCACAAAGCGCATCTGGCTCAGATACCGCTGTACAGTATGTAAAAAAGCCTACCAGAGACCCTGTTTCAGGGCAAAGAAATTTGAGTTCAAGGAGTAAGATAAAATGGTAGATTATATCCAGAGGCCAAAAAGCAGGTTCCTGCGGGTAAAGTGCAACGACTGCGAAAACGAACAGATTATATTCGGGAGTGCCAGCCGTAAAATCACCTGCGTTGTCTGTGGAAGGACCCTTGCCGAACCAACCGGTGGAAAATCGACAATTACTACTCACATTCTGGAAGTGCTTGAATAACCGGACAGGTAAAAGCGCTTTATAGTATTAGAGTAACAGGTAATAAAAATATAAAATTTGAGAAGTGGTGCTAATGGGAAACGATAACTGGCCCGAAGTCGGAGAATTTGTTGTTTGTACTGTAAAGAATGTAACAGATTTCGGAGCCTATGTCGAGCTTGAGGAGTTCGGAGGAAGAGAAGGTTTTATCCACATCTCCGAAATAAAAGCAGGCTGGGTCAAGTACGTCAGGGACTACGTCAGGGAAGGACAGAAGATAGTCTGCAAGGTTCTTAACGTGGACCCTTCCCGTGGCCACATAGACCTTTCATTGAAAGATGTAAACGAGCACCAGAGGCGCGCTAAAATCCAGGAATGGAAAAATGAACAAAAAGCCGCCAAATGGCTCCAGTTCGTGGCTGAAGAGACAAATCCCGATGAAACTACCCTGGAAACTTTGCACGAAAAACTCGTAGAAGAGTTCGGAAGTGCATATACAGCCTTTGAAGAAGCTGCCATCGAAGGGGAGAGAGCCTTCAAAGGAGTTAAAGTCAATAAGAAATATTTAAAGAGTATTATCAAAATCGCAGGGGAAAACATCAAACTGCCTTTTGTAGACATTGCAGGCTATGTGGATCTGACCTGTAACCTTCCAAATGGGATAGAGGTCATAAAGCAAGCCCTCAGTGCTGCAAATTCTATCAATGACGTTGATGGAAAAGACATAAGGCTCGAAATAAGTTACACAGGGGCTCCAAGATACCGAATTAAGGTAATTGCTCCTGATTACAAGAAAGCTGAATCAGTCCTTAAAAAATCTGCCCAGACAGCAGTCGATAGTATTACCAAACTTGGCGGACATGGGACCTTCAAGCGGCATATCGAATCAGCAAAGGCGTGATACCCTTTGGGACAAAAGATCCGCAAATGCAAAAATTGCGGCAGGTACACTTTAAGGGAAATTTGTCCGGGTTGTGGAGGAAAAACTTTCTCCCCAATTCCGGCTCGCTTTTCTCCTAAGGACCCTTATGGCAGGTACCGCAGAATGTCAAAGAAAGGATAAGGAATTGTTATGCAACAAAGTACACTTGTCCGCCTGAAAGAAAATCTTGAATTCAAAACTCCAATCCTTGTAGTGGGACTTCCAGGAGTAGGACTCGTAGGCAAGCTAGTGGCAGAGCATCTGATAGACGAACTTGGGGCTGAAAAAGTAATAGAAGTTTATTCTCCGCATTTTCCACCTCAGGTCCTGGTCAATAAAGATTGTACAGTCCGTCCGGTAAGCAACACTATATACTACGCAAAAGCAAAGGAGAATGACATCCTTTTCCTTGTGGGAGATCATCAGAGTACAACTTCACAGGGACATTATGAACTCTGTTCGCTTTATCTTGACATTGCAGAAGAGTTTGGAGTGAAGAAGATTTACACGCTCGGAGGGTATCCCACAGGTAAATTGACCTATGAGGAAACCGTCCTTGGGGTCGCCAATAACACGAAAATGATCGAAGAGATCAAAGAGTATGGGGTAGAGTTCAAGGAATCCGAACCTAGCGGAGGCATAGTTGGAGCGTCGGGCCTGCTTGTGGCTTTCAGCAAGATGCGAGGTATTGATGCTGCCTGCCTTATGGGTATGACCCCAGGATATTTAATGGACCCTAAAAGTGCCCAGTCTCTTCTAAAAGTACTCTGTAAAATGTTTGGAATTGAAGTGAATATGGAGTCTCTTGAGAAAAAGGCCGAGGAAATGGAAAGCATCCTTGAGAAACTAAAGGAAAAAGAAGAGCAGCAGACAATCCAGGAAGTCAAACCTACCGAAGAAGACCTGCGCTATATAGGATGATATGGCCTTAGAGATAACCAGATAATTAAATGCGAGTTTCAATCTAAAGCTATCTAATTAAAGTGAGCACTAAATGTTGGATTTTCCGGTAAAGGGAAGGAAATGAAAGTCAATACAGACCTCCATCTCCATTCAAAGTACTCCATGGCATCTTCCAGAAAAATGGAACTGCCGACGATTGCCAGGGAGGCTTCAAAAAAAGGGATGGAATTAATCGGTACTGCAGACTGCACTCATCCGAAGTGGCTAGAAGAGATCAAAAGAGTATCTGTTTCAGATGAAGAAATCCGCATAGATGAGATTTATTTCATCCCAACTACCGAGATAGAAGACAGAAACCGCGTACACCATCTCCTTATTTTACCTTCGATTTCAAAGGCTGAAGAACTGTCCGAGCGCATTGCTCCTTTCGGAAACCTTGAAGCCGACGGCCGTCCGAGTGTCAGGCTGGATGGCACTGAAATTGCAGAAATTGCAAAAGACGTTGGAGCCCTTATCGGCCCCTGCCATGCATTTACCCCCTGGACTGCACTTTACGGCTACCATGACAGCCTTAAAAGTTGTTATGGGGATATGACAGATTATATTTCTTTCCTGGAGCTTGGCCTGAGCGCAGACAGTGACTATGCAGACAGAATCCAGGACCTTCACCGCCTGACTTTTCTTTCGAATTCCGATGCTCATTCCCCTTCGACCAATAAACTGGCAAGGGAGTTTACGCAGTTTGATATGCCTGAGCTTACCTTTGACGGCTTGAAAAAAGCCATACTAAGGGAACAGGGGTATAAAGCTACTCTGAATGTGGGTTTTTTTCCCGAAGAGGGCAAGTACAACCGGTCAGCTTGCATTAAGTGTTTTACTCAGTATCCGCTGCCCGAAGCCGTTGAGAATAAGTGGCGCTGCCCAGTCTGCGGAGGCGTCATAAAGAAAGGGGTTTTCGACCGCGTTAATGAGCTTGCAGACTTTAAAGAGCCAGAACATCCTGAATACCGTCCTCCTTACCTCCATCTCATTCCTCTTGCCGAGATTATCCAGATGGCGCTCGGCCATGCAAGCGTTCAGACTAAAGGCGTACAAACGGCCTGGAATAAACTTATAGAACGCTTTGGGAACGAAGTAAAAGCTCTTATTTACTCCGAGCCTGAAGACCTGAAGGTCGTGGGTGACGACAGGGTAGTAAACGCGATCCTGGCTTTCAGGAAAGGCAATGTCATAATCCATCCCGGCGGAGGTGGCCAGTACGGCTGGCTTGAGTTGCCTGAAAACCTGAAAAACGAAGAAATCCGGCAAACAGGACAGCTTTCATTTGCAGATCTTGAAGAGATAAATCCCGCGAAATCAAGCAAACCTGAAAAAAAGAGAGAAAAAAATCTCCGGAAAAAACCCGGCGAAACCGAAAAAGAAAGGCCGGATTATCAAGAATCAAATAATAGGGAACCGGATGATGCAGGCCAGAGTTCACTTTTCGATTTTTAATATGTAGGTTAGAGGATAATAAGATATATAAGAAAGAAAGTATATTCACTACCCTGCATCTGAAACACGTTGCATTAAATACGTCGGGTAGCGCCCGGAAGTATTCTTACTTTAAAACAAAATGCCCAGGTAGTCTAGTGGTAAGGCGACGGTCTCGAAAACCGTTTCCTCTTTGGGGGAGCGCAGGTTCAAATCCTGCCCTGGGCGTTATTTGTCAAATTAAAGCTCGATTGACACCTATCGAGCAAAAAAACCATTTTTATAACTTTTTTCTTTATAATAATTCATTTTATATATTTTTTTAAAAAATAATTATCAGGCAGCGCCTTCAACACAAATAAAAAAAGCTTTTCAAAACTATTTCATATGTAACATTATGAATCTAGACCTCGTTACATCAGAAATAATAAGCAAAGATGCAATAAGTGAAGATACTGAAAATGTTTTTTCTACCAGCAAACATAAAATAAAAACAATTGAGAGTGATGAAATAGAAGAAGCATGGAGTGACTTAGAAAGTCAAATGACCGAAAAAACGGATAAAGTAGAGATGGAATCAAGTCAAGCAAATGACTTTTCAATCCAAGCTACTGGTATTTTAAAAACTATCTCTGGTGTTCCTTATTATCTAGCCAATGTTCGCGGTTGCGCTCCCGCTGCAGCTGCTATGGTTTTGGGATATTGGGACACTCATGGTTATTCTATACTTCCAAGTGGCAATACTCTCATAAAAGAACTGGCAACGGCGATGTGGACTAATGATGGGCAGTCACATCCAGATATGATTGACGAGGGTATAGAAAAAGTTTGCAAGAATCATGGATATAAAAATTTTAATGGTGTATTCTATGATAGTTTGTCTAAGTCTGAGGTTACATCAGAAATTGATGCAAATAGACCATTTGTTTTGTCCATGTATAACGGTGGAGTAGGAAGTGGGAATTCCAACCGCTACGGAGACCACGCTGTTACATGTATGGGTTATAAAAAAGTGGGTTCAAGAGTTTATGTTTACATACATGATGGGTTGGATATGAAGATTCATTATATTACTTTTTGAAATTGGGATGATGTAGCAGCAACGAGGGTGAGGACTTAATCACCCTCTATAACTTTTTTGGGATAGGTAACTATGGATCTCTCACGAATTAATAAAAAATTAATAATTATATTATTGTTAATTTTTATCGCTTCGATACTTTATACTTTCAATGCAAAGTATAGTGAAATACATCCCGAAAAATATCTTGACAATATTAGCAACAATTCAACAAATGCTGACTTGCATTCTGGAGAGCCAGTAAAAAAAAATCTCGATAACATTGATAATAATCCAATAGATGTTGAGATCTACCCAGGAGATTCAATACAGAATGCAATCGATTCTGTAAATTCCGGTGGCACCGTTATTGTTTACCCAGGATTATATAAGGAGAATTTGGTTGTAGACAAACCGCTGAAGGTTATAAGCTCAAATGAAGGAGAATCCACATATGCTGTTATTCAGGCGGCTGACCCTGAAAAAGATGTACTCCACATAACTGCGGATAATGTGACAATCAGCGGCTTCAATATAACTGGGTCACAGGGTAGATCCGGCATATATTGTAGTGGGTCTGATGGCAACATAACTGGAAATAAACTAAGTCATAACAATTATGGAGTTTGCCTTAATGATTCAAATAGGAACATCCTGGAAAAGAATGAAGTGAATAACAATTCACTTGGAATTTATCTAAAAAATTCTGATAACAACCAATTAAGAAATAATGATATTTTAGGTGTTGGAATATTTGTTGGATCAGAGAATAATGCAACAGGAATTTATCTTGAAGAGTCTGATAATAATAAATTAATGAGTAACACCGTATCGAAGTTATGGGACGGTGTGAGATTCATTAAATCTTCTTATAATGAGCTAAATAATAACTCAATTTTGTATAACTATTTCAGCCTTAGTCTCGTTAACTCAAATAATAATAAAGTTTTGAATAATACTATTGTGAGACGTGGATATTCATATTCAGTTAATCTTGTCGATTCTCAAAATAACACATTAAAAGGTAATATTGGAGATTCGAATACTGAATTTAGAGTAGTATATGACGTTTTAAACAGTACAAATATCGCTTTGAACAGTGGAAATAATACATTGGAAGGTGAGATACTTAACGCAGGTGAACCACGAACCAAATAATTAAAGCCTAAGTTTGACAGTACCCACTAATTGGTATTGTCAATCCATCCCATTTTTAGCTCAAATCAGTTTGACACGATTTTAGAAGTTCATCTGATTTTATAATTTCTTCTACGGAATAGTCCCCCATTTTTGTTACAATTAAGTATTGAGGCAGTGTCGCGAATTTGCTGTAAATTTTAAATCAATTTTTTGTATACAGTAGGAAAACTTGATCTTTCGATATCGAATTCTTGACTCAAAAACCTCTTAAAACTTTTAATTTTACATAACTTATGTTACACTGTCGTTAATTTTACTCTTTTCCTTGTATTCCTTTGTAAGTTTTACATACTCTTCGGCATTTCTTGATATAGCCTCGATTTCTACTTCTTCGAGTTCTCTTTTTACTTTCCCCGGAACTCCAATGATCAGGCTTCTTTCTGGAAATTTTTTTCCTTCAGGAACCAGTGCGTTTGCACCGACAATGGAATTTTTCCCGATCTCAGCTCTGTTCAATACTGTAGAGTTCATCCCTATAATCACATTATTTTCGATTCTGCAACCGTGGAGTACAGCTCCGTGTCCTACAGTAACATTATCTCCTACTTGAACCTCATTAACATGGTCTACATGAATTACCACATTATCCTGGATACTTGTCCGGTTTCCAATTTTTATCTTATTTTGGTCTCCTCGGATTGTGGCATTAAACCATATACTTGAATAATCCCCAATTTCTACATCCCCGATGATATCCGCAGAATCGGCAACGAAAACTGTCTTTGAGATTTTCGGGTTTTTGTCTTTGTAGTTCATTATCATCGAATTTCTCCTTTTTGTGTCTCAGGAAAGCTAATTTGTATAGAGCTTATCTCAAACCAATTTAATTCTGAAACCTTATTGGTTTCAGAATTATTTTCCATTCTCAGAAACTTTACTGAACACTCGAAATCTGAGATCCAGAAGAGCAATTTTGAGTTTTAGGGTCATCAATGTATGTAACCGGAAAAATACTGTCCTGATAAATACTGTCCTGGTTTTGTTTACCTTTTATTATCTCAAAGAGCTGTTTTAAGGTATCTTCATTACTCTGAGTGAATTTAAATGGAGAATCGAGGAACGGTTCAAAGTAAATAGGCACATCGTCAAGCCTGTAGAAAGTCCCTTCACACTCCATGGAGTCAACGACTCCCGGAAGCACAATGTCTGAGATAGACGTAGTTGGGCAGGGAATTGTATCCAGGCAGATCAAAGGAATTTCTTTAAGGTAAGCTGCACAGTCAGGGGGTACCTGACTCAAAAGATCGGCACATATTATAAAAGCTGCATCCACGTCCTTTTCTCGAAGCAAATCTACGGTTGTGAATTCTCCGGGGTTGTAACGTGGGTGTCCGCGCATGAAGTCAAGCCCGAAGGGATAACCGTACATGTAGGAAGCAACCTGATTAAAGCCTGCAGCGTTGCAGTTACTGCGGATAACTCCAATGGTAAATTTGGAATATTTGTTCAGCTCTTTCACAAGGTTCATGGCAATTTCAATATTCCTGTACTTCCCGGGGGATGAAGACAGTCCAACTCCAACTGAGATAGTCCCAAAGTTGCAGTTCTTCATCATATTAAGCATCTCTTCCATGACAGAAACGGGAACTCCTGTAATCTTTTCTACGGAATGATGAGGCGTTTTTCCATGTAAAAGCGTCAAAAGTGCACTTATTAGCTCATAGTCGGAGTCCGGTTTAAGCTGCACATGCAGGTCAGAAGCTTTAGCAGTTAGAGTTTTCCTTGGGTCTACAGTAATGATTGTCCTGTCAAAACGCCCGCGTTTTGTCCAGTAACCTCTGGGGAAAACCCCATATCTGGACATCTGCCTGGGCATGGATTCAAGTGGATTGGTCCCCCAGTAAACCAGAAGGTCGGCCCTGTTTTTCTTCTGTCCTTCAGTTGCACCGACTTTTCCGGCTTCCTGAGTTCCCATCACTGTGGCCCCATTGCCGATTGTATCAACAATTGCACCCAGATATTCCCCTATCATGAGCCCCACTTCATGTGCTTCGCAGGAAGTTTCGCTGCCTATGGAAATCAGGGGGCGTTTCGCTGAAAACAGGATGTCTGCAGCTATCTGAAGGGCTCCGTCCCAAGAAACCGGCCTTAGTTTTCCTCCGAACTTTAGAAGGGGCTGCTTAAATCTTCGGGGACTTGTAATCTCATTAAATCTGGAAATTCCCATCTTACATACATTTTTAGCTTCAATCTTTCCGTTCTTGATTTCAACCTGGATATCATCGCAGGCAGCTCCGCAAACCGGACAGACTATGTTTTTGTGAATCATACTCACTGCTCTCCGGCATAAAATTTTAATATTGTACCTTCAGTGCACTTTTCCGAAAAAATTGATAGTAATGTCTCATCTTGCATTTTACTTACCTCTTAACATTGTTCTATTCAACTGTACAGCAGTTCGTTTTCATGCGAATGAACAGTGCACAGTAATTTCATAACACTGTATCATTTTTATGAACTAGTACTTCAATGTCAACAGGTTTTGAGGAATACGCCTTTTTCCCTGCATCCTGGAAGACGGGTGGGGGAATTCAGGAGAGACCATAACTTTCCAGATCCCAATAGAAAAAAACCGTGTTCAAGTCTTTTGCTGTCGTTTACCAGTTAGTAGATTTCCAGACCTACGTCCGTTACCAGTAAACTATTTTCTCTTTCAAATTCATGCATTTCATATAAAGAATTTACATTAAGAAATAAATTTACAACTCAAATATAAACATATCGGCAACTCACTTTTTTGAGTGGGGATTTCATGTTTCTTTTCAAACGTGGATCATAGATGGGAAACTGATCTTATTAAGTTCGTAAGGTTCATATATAGATATGTTTATATAATAGCTGAAGGAATTTAACTTCCGTCTTGAAAAGGAGGATCAAATATGAAACTAAGCGCACGCAATGTCTTAAAAGGTAAGGTTAAAAGCATTATCCCCGGAATGGTAAACACTGAAATTGTAATAGAGTTGCCAGAGGGAACGGAAATCACTTCTATCATCACAAAAACATCAGCTGAAAATCTGAACTTAAAAGTAGGAAGCGAGGTCTACGCAGCATTCAAAGCCTCAAGTGTGATGATAGCCACAGACTAACTGCATTTTGGCTCTTCGTTGTTTTGTGTGGATATCTTCATAATGTTCTCATAAAAACAAACGCGACCTTGAATTGAAAATCGTCTTATCCACAGGGAATGGCGAAGAGCCCTTATTCAGCAATTAATGAGGATGTATAGTCAAAAATAATTAATTTCGCATTCCGCAGAAGTGCAAAAAACTGTCTGGTAATATCAACACTCGTTTAATAAGAAATAAACAAGTATTACGGCTGTGTATGTCTGTACATATCTATGCATATCTACGTATATCTACGTATATCTGCATAGTATAGATCTAACTTAACACATTTAAAAAAGTTCCATTTGTATTGCCGTGTTCTGTATACTTAACTTCATAATGCAGAACATCCAGCGGAAAATTTGCTTATAGAGTATCAGTATCAATAAACTCCTAAAAATAATATATTGACTCATCCGCATTTATTTTATATATGACTCAAGTGATTGAAGCTTTTTTACAAAAATTACTTTAACTTATCTTCATGTAATTAGAAAAATTAGCCAGAAAATCGTGAGTTGAAATAAATAAACCCATAATAACTAGAGTAAATTTTATTACATCAACTTTACCGGTTTTGAATAACTTTATATGAAAAAATACAAAAAAGTGATAAGTGATTATACTGCCGAGAGTTCATTGTTCTCGATTCTGAGTTCAACCGCGTAAGTACTTAATTATAATATTATTTTGAGTAGGTGAAAGTATGAGAAAAGAACTGATAGTTCTGTTAATAATATTAGGAGTATTCCTTGCAATAGGGTGTACTGGTAATGGAAATGAAGCTACAAACGAAACTGTTACTCCAGTCACAAACGAAACTGTTACAGCCACAAATGAAACGGGTGTAGCCACAAATGAAACGTCGGTTTCTGAGCAGAACCCTGACGCTATAACAGTATCTGCCGCTGCCAGCCTTACCGAAGCTTTTACGGATATGGAATCTCAGTTTGAAACTGAAAACCCTGGTACGGATGTGAACTTAAATTTTGCAGGGTCAGGAAACCTGCGTAAGCAAATAGAAGGAGGAGCTCCAGTTGATGTTTTTGCTTCTGCTGACCAGAAAAACATGGACATGCTTGCCAATGAGACCCTCATCGACAACAGTACAAGGAAAGACTTTGCTGAGAACTCCCTTGTGCTCATAGTCCCTGCAAACAGCGATCTTAATATAACCGGAATAAAAGACCTGACAGCCTCAGATGTGGGAAAAATCAGCATTGGAAACCCTGAAACTGCCCCTGTAGGCAAATACGCAACTCAGGCATTGACTGACGCAGGACTCTGGGACCAGCTAAAAGATAAGACGATACTTGCTGAAGATGTTAAACAAGTACTCACATATGTGGAAAGAGGAGAGGTTG
>Ga0268360_1002166_pt1 | contig 16327 bp, 15 predicted proteins | sample BioMet11_FD_192465 | JGI IMG/M metagenome (GOLD analysis project Ga0268360, IMG submission 192465) | Sewage microbial communities from Oakland, California, United States - Biofuel 11 (Illumina Assembly) | ecosystem: Engineered > Wastewater > Sewage > Unclassified | place: USA: California... | reverse complement strand
AGTCTGTTTTGGGTTGCGCTCACGTTCGCGTCTCCTTAGAGCTTTTCACGTCTTGTCGGCCGCGATTGGTAGAGCAACGGCCGCAAATGTGCAACGTTCAATTTCGGTGGGAAAGTCCATGCAGCAAACAGGCACGGCCCTTGACACGGCGGCGGTCAGCCGGGCGGCGGCGGCCCTGGGCCGGGAGCTTTCACCGCCGCAGGCGGTGGTTTTGACCGGCTACCTCGATCTGCTGTGCCGCTGGCGGCGCAAGATCAATCTGGTCGGGCCCACGGACTGGCCCACCATGCTGTCCGGCCTGGTGGCCGACTCCTGGCATCTGGCCGATTTTTTGGCCGGCCCCGAGGCCGGGGCCGTGCTGCCGCCACCGGGCGCGCTCTTGTGTCTGCTCGATTTCGGAGCCGGGGCGGGACTGCCCGGCATTCCGTTGCGGGCCTTTTATCCCGGGGGCGAATACGTGCTGCTGGAGTCCCGGGTCAAACGGGCCATTTTTCTCGGCGAGGCCGTGGACCGGCTCAAGCTTCCCGCCACCTTCGTGGCCGAGGGCCGGGTCGAGGTCACGGTGCCGCCGATCGTGGCCGCGCGGCCCGGCGTGTTCACGCTCTGCCTCGGCCGGGCCTTCGCGCCCTGGCCGCAGTTTTTGGAACTGTGTCGCACGCTCGTGCCCGCGCCCATGGCCGTGCTGGCCATGACCGGCCAAGCCCCGGAGGCTGCGGCCGTGCCGCCGGACTTTGCCCTGGCGGCCGAGGCCGACTATCCGGCCCCGGGCGGACAGCGCTATTTCTCGCTGTTTACCCCCAAGGCCGCATCCAGATAATCCTTTTTGAAGATGACTCGGGTGGCCGTGGCATCGGCCAGGTCGGACAGGTCCATGAGGGTTTCCAGAAAGTCCAGGATCGCGCCCTTGTCCTCTTCGCAAGCGTTGTCGAAATCGAAGGCCAGGTCGCCGGATTCCATGTAGACGCGCAGTTTTTCGAGGTAAGCGGTATCGATGAGCGGCAGGGGCATGGGCGGTTCTCCGATTTGATTAATGGTGGTAGGGCGCGCCGGCCAGGATCGACGACGCCCGGTAAAGCTGTTCGTACAGGACCACCCGGGCCAGCTCGTGGGGCAGGGTCCCAGGGCCCAGGGCCAACGTGAGGTCGGCCCGGGCCAGGACCTCGGGGGACAGGCCGAACGCCCCGCCCACCACGAAACAGGGCCGGCGTCCCGGGTCTTCCAGCAATTGCCCTAGACGTGAGGCCAACTCCCGGGAGGCAAGGGAGCGTCCGTTTTCGTCGAGCACGACCAAAAGGTCCCGGGGGCCAAGCTTGGCCAGGATGGCCCGGCCTTCCTCGGCCATGCGGCGTTCGCGGTCGGAGGCCTTGCCGTCGCGCAGGACCACCTCCTCCACCGGAACGTGCCGGCGCAGGGCCGTGAGGTAGTGGGACGCGGCCTCGCGAAACCAGGGGGCCTTGGCGGCGCCGACAACGAGCAGACGGATGGTTTTCATGTTGGGTTGACGCCCGGGTCAGGGGGGCGCTTGGCGGTTGGTAGCGGAGGGGGTCGGCTGTTGTCAAAGCGCGCGGCTTGGATTAGGCCGTTTGTCGCGTCTTGTAATTTTGATTCCGGGAGAGGCATGTCGTCTGCAAGCGCCCCCATCCGCGCGACTTGGCGCCTTACACGGAGGCTCGTCCTGGCGTTTTTCGCGGTGGGCTTGTTGGTTTCCATGGCCCAGGCCCAGGAACTGCATCTGGCAAACCTCGTGCTCAACAACTTCGAGGGCAAGATTCGCGTGCGTTTCGGGGTGGAGCCGACAAGCCCGGATCAGATCCGCCAGATCCTGGACGGGGGTGATCGTCTGGCCCTGCGCTGCCGGGCGAGTCTTTCGGCCAAGCGCGACTATCTCTGGAACCGGGAACTCGCCGCCGCCACCTTTGAAAGCGACCTGCGCCGCCTGCACGGCGGGGATTTCGCCGTCACCCTTCCGGGACAAGGCCCCATGGTCGACAAGGATCTCGGCGTCCTCTTCCATAAGGCCTGGAGTGAAATCCTCATCGATCTTGGTCCTTGGGATCGGTTGGAGCGCGGCAAGACCTATGTCTTGTCCCTGCAACTGGCCCTGGTGCGGCCCGACGTCTCGCCATGGGTCAGCCGCAGCCTTTTTTTCCTGACCTTCGACGCCGCCCCGCCTGTTTCCTACCAGCTCGACTTCACCTACTGAGCACCGTCCGTCCTGATTGCCAACTTCCCGTTTTTGTGTGTAGTCTTTCGGGAAGAGGCAGACTGGGCGTAAGGAGGACGGCATGCGGGTGGTGATCGCCGGCGGCACCGGCCTGATCGGCCGGGCCCTGACTCGCGCCCTGATCCGTGACGGCCACGAGGTGGCCGTGCTGACCCGTCGGCCAACCGGCCGGATGGCCGATTCCGGGGCGACCCTGGTCCCTTGGGATGGCCGCACGGGCAAGGGCTGGGTTTCGGCTCTCGATGGAGCGGATTCCCTGGTCAATCTGGCCGGGGAAAATATCGCTTCGGGCCTGTGGACCCGTTCACGCAAGGCCCGCATCCTGAACAGCCGCCTGGCCGCCGGGCAAGCCTGCCTGGAGGCCATTTCCCGGGTCGAGCGCCGGCCCGCCTCCCTGATCCAGGCTTCGGCCGTGGGGTACTACGGCGACCGGGGCGAAACCGCCCTTACGGAAGACGCCGCGCCCGGCCGAGGCTTTTTGGCCGATGTGGCCAGCCGCTGGGAAGCCTCCACGGCCGAGGCCGAAAACATGGGCGTGCGCCGGGTGGTGGTGCGTACGGCCGTGGTGCTGGCCCGAAAGGGGGGTGCCTTGCCCCGCATGTTGCCGGCGTTTCGCCTGGGCCTGGGCGGTCCCCTGGGCTCGGGGCGCCAGTATTTCCCCTGGATTCACCTGGCCGACGAGGTTGGCGCCATCCGGTTTCTGCTGGAGCGGCCCGAGGCCTCGGGGGTCTTCAACCTGGCCGCGCCCGAAACCATGACCCAGCGGGATTGGGCCAGGGCCTTGGGCAGGGCCGTTGGCCGTCCGGCCTGGTTGCCCCTGCCGGCGACGCTTTTGCGATTGGCCCTTGGCGCGATGGGGCAGGAACTTTTCCTGTCCGGCGCCCGGGTGGTGCCGCGAAAGTTGCTCGATCTGGGCTTTGGATTCCATTTCCCCAATCTGGTCGGTGCGCTCCGGGATCTCTGCTCCCAGCGGGGGGACGCGTGATGCCGCGTTCGGAGCGCGTGGGGCCGCGACTGCTTCTCGTGATGGCCGAGGTGGCCCGGGCCGAGGCGTTTGCCTTGCGTTTGGAGACGCTTGACGTCCATGTCCTCGGGGTTGCCGTCTGCTGTGAACAGGCCCTGGACATGGCGGCGCATATGATCGTGGACTTGGCCCTGGTGGACATCCGGCTGCCTGGTGAAGCGGAGAGCCTGGAGACGGCCCGGTTGTTGCGGGAAAGCCTTGGCGTGGCGGTGGTGATAGTGGCCGACCAGCCGGATCGGGAGAGCCTTGCCCGCTTGGGCAAGGTGGGGGTGCTCGCCTGTCTGGCACCGTCCTCCCCGGATCGGGAATGCCTGGCAACCGTGGAAATGGCCTGGCACACGGCCCGGCGCGAACGCCGCTACCTGGCCAGCCGGCAGTGCATGGCCCTGACCCTCGACAGCCTCAACGAGGGCCTGATCGTAGCCGATGCCGCCGGCCGAGTACGCCGCATCAATCCCGTGGCCCGGACTCTGCTCGGCCTTGACCCGGACGAAGCCTTGGGCCAGCCCCTGGCGTCCGTGTACCGCCTGCAAGGGGAGCAGAACGCGGATACGGTCGTTTTGGCCGATCGGAACATGGGGCGGCATGAAGGAGAGCTTGCCCGCGCCGATGGCCAGACGCTGTTTGTGGAGCAAACCATAAGCCCCATCCGCGATCCCGAGGGCGAGCGGCTCGGCACCATGGTGGTTTTCCGCGACATCGGTTGGCGCCGGCGCAGTGAGCAGGCCTTGCGCCAGTCCCTGGAAAACCAGCGTCGGGCCCTGGAGCAGACCGTCATCGCCCTGACCGTGACCTCGGAAAAGCGCGATCCCTTCACCGCCGGCCACCAGGAACGCGTGTCCCGCCTGGCCGTGGCCATCGCCCGTGACTTGGGGCTGTCCGAGGACGCCCAGGAAGGCGTGCGTCTGGCCGGGCTGGTCCACGACATCGGCAAGATCCACGTGCCTTCGGAAATCCTGGCCAAGCCCGAGGCCTTGTCCTCCCTGGAGATGGGCATTGTCCAGGGACACTGCGAAGTGGGCTATGAAATCCTCAAGGATGTGCCGTTTTCCTGGCCCGTGGCCCGCATGGTCCTGGAGCACCACGAGCGTCTGGACGGTTCGGGCTACCCGGCCGGGCTGTCCGGCGAAGGCATGCTGCCCGAATCGCGCATCCTGGCCGTGGCCGACGTGCTCGAAGCCATGACCGCCCATCGCCCCTACCGCGCCGCCCATGGCTTGGAGCGAACCCTTGCCGAACTGTGCGACGGTCGGGGCAGCCTCTACGACCCGGATGTGGTGGACGCCTGCCTGCGCCTGTGCGCAACAGGTAGTCTTCCGTTTTAAATTTCTCTTTTTTCCGGCATCGCTCAGGATTCCTTGATCCAGATCAGACTGGCCTGACGGCCCGTGGACTTGTCCCGGCGGTAGGAGAAAAACTCCGGCAGATCGTGGGTGCATAGATCGAGGCCGTAGATCCGATCCTGGCGCAGTCCGGCCTTGGTGAGCTGGTCGCGGGTCAGGCGCCAGAGGTCCAGCCGCTGGGTCCGGTAGTCGAAATAGGGTCGGAAAGATTCGCCGAACTCCTCCTCGAAGCGGATGAACTGGGCCGCGCCGGGCCCGAGACTGGGACCGCGCACGGCCAAAAATTCCTCCGGTGCCAGGCCGTAGCGCACGCAGATGGTGCGCAGGGCCCGGCCGATGAAATCGGCCACGTTGCCCCGCCAGCCCACGTGCAACGCGGCAATGAACTGGCCGGATTCGTGGGCCAGCAGCACCGGCTGGCAATCGGCCGTCTTGATGGCCAGGGCCCGTCCGGGGCGCGATTCGGCCATGCCGTCGCCCGCTTCGATGCTCGGCCGGGTGAGGGTGTCGAATTCCGGCTCGAAGATCATATCCACACCGTGCACCTGCCTGAGGGAATGCCAGACGGAAAATTTCAAACGTTCCTTGAGATCTTGCCGGTTGGCGATCACTCGGGTCGGGTCGGCCGCGCCGGTAAAGGCCAGGCTGGCGGCCGGATCGGCGGGTGCGCCGGGCGTGAGGCTGCCGGTGGTGAAAACGCAGCCCACCCGGGGCAGGCCGGGAAAGGCGAAGGGAATATATATCATGAGTGACACCAGTGGGTTGCGCGTTCGGTGATGACGGCGTGCATGGGTTTGTCCCAGGCTGCGGCCGGGAGGTGGTCCACGAACTGAAAGGCGTGACACAAGCCGACGACCGTGGCCCCGGCCGCCATGGGCAGGGCGAGCAGTCGGTCGTAATAGCCGCCGCCGAATCCCAGGCGCGTGCCGGCCGGATCAAAGGCCACGCCGGGCACGAGGATGAGGTCCGGGGCAAAGGCCTCGGGCGGCTGGCAACGGTCGGCCGCAGGTTCTGGAATGCCGAAACGGCCTGGGACGGCATCCTCCAGGCAGGTCAGGCAACCGAGATCGATCAGGCCGGGTGCGTTTTCACGGCAACGGGGGGCAAGCAGGCGTCGGCCTTCCCGGATGGCGTGCGTGACGAGCTCCCGGGTGTCCACTTCGCCGCGTACGGGCAGGTAGGCCAGGATTTCCCGGGCCGAGCCCCATTGCGGCAGGGCCAGGACTCGGGCGGTCACGGCGGCGCTGGCCGCGGCCACGGCCTCGGCCGACAAGGCCTGGCGTCGGGTGAGCATGGTCGCGCGCAGGGCGGCTTTGTCGCCGGGGGCGGGTTGCACTGGTTGCAATGTTTTCACAACCGAACCATAGTAGCAGGAGGTGTCCGCCAGGGGAAGGGGACGACCGGGGACCGGCTCGCGAAAGGGAGGTTGCATGGCCGCGAAGACTTTTTGGATTGGTATCGGGGACATCCATGACGATCTGGCCGCGCTTGGCCGGTTGTCCGGCATCGCGGACCTGGCTGCCGCAGCCGGGATTCTCATCAGCGGCGATCTGACCGTGCTGGGTGACGCGGCCAAGGCCAGGCGGGTCCTGGAGGCCGCCCGGCGCCTGGGACCCGTGCTCGGGGCCCAGATCGGCAACATGGATCGGGCCGATGTGGACACCTTTCTGAGCGCCGAGGGTGTCAACCTCCACGCAACCGGTTTGGTCACGCCCCAGGGCGTGGGTATTTTTGGGGTGGGCTGGTCCACGCCCACGCCGTTCGGCACCCCCAGCGAGGCCGGTGAGGACCGCATCGCCGTCTGGCTGGACACCGCCCATGCCGCCGTGGCCGGTTGCGAGCGGCTGCTTCTGGTGTGCCACACGCCGCCCCTGGACACGGCCGTGGACAGGGTCCGGTCCGGGATGCACGTGGGGAGCCGGGCCGTGCGGGAGTTCATCGAACGGGTCCAGCCGGACGTCTGTCTGACCGGCCACATCCACGAAGCCCGGGGCGAGGATGTGATCGGCCGCACCCGCATCGTCAATCCCGGGGCGTTGAGCGACGGCCACTACGCCCGCATCGAGCTGGACCCGGCGGCCGGCCTGACGGCCCGTGTGCTCTCCCTGTAGGGAGCGGCACAGGTCCGTGTGTTGTAGCGGGGAGGCCGGATGCGCGTTTTGAGCGTCATCGACATTGTGTTTTACCGCTCCCTGCTGGCCAAAATTTTTTGTACGGCCGGGGTGGAGTACGACTTCGTCACGCCCGAAGAGGCGGATCCGTCCTGCTGGCTATCGGGGCCGGTACCGGATGCCGTGCTCATCCAGGATTCCTACATGAGCCTGACAAGCGGGGACTTGGCCGCCCGCATCCGTGAGGTCGGCGCTTCCTTGGGGCGCGCGATCCCCCTTTTGTGCCTGTTGCCCTACGACGCCGACACCTCCCTGACCCCGTCCATGGGCATCCCCGACGGCTCGGATCTGTACCCGGTCAACCGGCAAAATCTGGCGGACGTTTTGCGTTCGCTGCGGGAAAGTCAGGCCACGGCCCAGCCCGCCGCCAGGATGCGGGAAATCCTGTTCGTCGATGCCGGAAAAACCCTGATCCACGTGGTCCGGGCCGCCCTGGACCCGGCCCGTTTCGTGGTCGTGTCCGCCCGTAACGCGGATGCGGCCCTGGCCATGTGCCGGGAGCGCGATTTCGAGCTGGTACTGACCAGCGTGCAGCTGCCCGGACGGTCGGGGCTTGAACTGTGCCGCCGTCTCAAGGAGGAAAATACCGGCCGTTATCTGCCGGTCATTATCCTGTCGAGCAGCAACGATCCCCTGGATGTGGAAACGGCCTTCAACTGCGGGGCGGACGACTATCTGGTCAAGGCCTTCACCCCGGGCATGCTGGCCGACAAGATGTCCCAGCATCTCGACGTGGCCGAACGCAAGCGCCACAACAAAATCCTGGTGGTGGACGACAACAAGCTCATCCGGGAGATGCTGCGCCACAGCTTCATCAAATCCGGCTTACAGGTGCTCACGGCCGCCAATGGCCAGGAAGCCCTGGATATCGCCGGGGCTCACCGGCCGGATGTGGTGGTCACGGATATCGAAATGCCGGTCCTGGACGGCTATGGCCTGTGCGAGGGCCTGCGCGAACATCCGGATTTGCGCCATATCCTGGTGGTCGCCATGAGCGGGCGCAACCGGCAAAGCGATCTCAAGCGGTGCGAGCGCCTGGGCGTGTCGCGTTTTTTCCGCAAGCCCTTTGACGTGGAAAAAATGCAGCTCGTGGTGGAACAGCTCCTGAACGAAAGCTACCGCCATCTGAAAAACGAGCACGAGCACCTCCTGGCCAGCATGTCCGCGCTCATTACCGCTCTGGAGGCCCGGGACGGCTATACCAAGGGCCATACGGCCCGGGTGTCGCGCATGGCCATGTCCCTGGGTCGGTTCATGGGCCTTGAGGACCAGACCTTGCGCGATCTCGATATCGCGGCCAAGCTGCATGACATCGGCAAGATCGGCGTACGCGACGCGGTCCTGCTCAAGCCCGGCAAGCTCACGGCCGAGGAGTACGCCAAGATCCAGGAACACGCCGTCATCGGCGCCGAGATTCTGCGTCCGCTGACCTCCCTGGCCTCGGTCATCCCGCTCATTTTACTGCACCACGAACGCTGGGACGGCCGGGGCTATCCCACGGCCATCATGGGCGAGGACATCCCCCTGGGCGCCCGGATCATCGCCATTGCCGACGCCTTCGACGCCATGACCTCGGATCGGCCCTACCGGCGAGGCATGGATGCCGCCACGGCCTTGGGCATCATCGGCGAGGAGGCCGGTTGCCAGTTCTGCCCCCAATGCGCCCGGGCGTTTTTACAGATGATGGAAGCCGATAGCGCCGAAACCTGCCAAGCCGGAGAGACAGGAACCCGCCCATGAAACTTGTCAGTTGGAACGTCAACGGCCTGCGCGCCGTGGTGCAGAAGGGCTTTTGGGAATGGCTGGACGGCTGCGGCGCCGATGTGGTCGGCTTGCAGGAGACCAAGCTGCAGCCGGGCCACGAAGCCGATTTCGGCGGTACGGACCGCTACCGGGCGATCTGGCAAAGTTCCACCAAAAAGAAGGGGTATTCGGGCGTAGGCTGCCTGCACCGGGTCGAGCCCCTCGGTGTCGTGGCCGAACTGCCCGATCCGGCCTTTGGTGGCGAAGGCCGGTTGCTGCAGCTTGAATTTGCCGACTTCTACTTTTTTAACGTCTACTTTCCCAACGGCGGCCAGGGCCCGGAGCGCCTCGCCTACAAGCTCGCCTATTACGACGCCTTCCTGGCCCAGGCCGAAGCCCTGCGCCGAACCAAGCCCATCGTGGTCTGCGGGGATTTCAACACCGCCCACACCGCCCTGGACCTCAAAAACGCCAAGGCCAATGAGAAGAATTCCGGTTTCCTGCCCGAGGAGCGTGCCTGGCTCGACCGGTTCGTGGCCGCCGGCTATGTGGACACTTTCCGCCTGTTCGAAAAGGAAGGCGGGCATTACACGTGGTGGGATTACCGGTTCAAGGCCCGGGATCGCAACGTGGGCTGGCGTATCGACTATTTCTTCGTGTCCGCGGAGCTTACGCCCAAGGTGCGCCGGGCCTGGATTGACAATACGGTTTTCGGTTCGGACCATTGCCCGGTGGGCCTGGAGCTGGACTGTGCCTGAGCACGCCCTGCCCGGGACGCGGACGTTGCAACCGGAGCAGGATTGTTTTGACCGGCGCCCGGATTGTACTATAAAGAGGGAAGATAATTCCCACGCGCTTTCATGGAGGGGCCTGATGAAACGGATTTTTGCGGCAACGGCAGTGGCGGTATGGATAGTGGCGGCCTGGACGGTGGCCATGGCGTCCTCGGCGGGACCGGGACTCACCCCTGACGACGCCTTGACGCAATTGCGGGAGGGCAACACCCGTTTTGTGGCCGGCGCTTCGGTGCATCCGCGTCAGGAAGCGGCCCGTCGGTCGGAGACCGGCCAGAACGGGCAGCATCCTTTTGCCACGGTGCTCACGTGCTCGGATTCGCGCGTGCCGCCCGAAGTCCTGTTCGACCAGGGCATCGGCGACGTGTTCGTGGTCCGGGTGGCCGGGAACGTGGCCTCGACCGACGAGATCGGCAGCATCGAGTACGGCGCCGACCATCTGGGTACGCCCCTGGTGGTGGTCCTGGCCCACACCAAGTGTGGCGCCGTGACCGCCGTGGTCAAAGACGAACACGTCACGCCGAACATCGCCAAGCTGGTGGCGCCCATCGTGCCGGCGGTCAAGGGCGTCAAGGCGCGCTTTGCCACGAGCGACACGGACGAGATCATTTCCAAGTCCATCGAGGCCAATATGTGGCAGGCCATCGCCGACATGTTCGCCAAAAGCCCGGTCATCAAGAAGCTCGCGGCCGAGGGCAAGATCAAGGTGATCGGCGCGTTGTACGATGTGGATTCCGGCGCGGTCTGGTGGTCCGGCGAGCATCCTTCCCAAAAGATGCTGCTTGCCAAATAGGTTGCGGTTCGCGGGATTTGAGGGGCGGCCCGATTTCGGGCCGCTTTCTTTTTGCGGCCGTGACGGAGGTCGGAGAGGCGCTTGAGTGGTTGGATTCGTACTTTGCGTGTTCGTGCTGGTGTATGCCGGTATGGTGCTGGGCCGGTTCCCCGGGTTGGCCCTGGACAGGACCGGGGCGGCCGTGCTCGGGGCCATGGCCCTGATCGCGGGCGGAGGCTTGGGGGTGACCGACGCTCTCAAGGCGGTCGATGCCCCGACCATCGCCTTGCTGTTTGGCCTCATGATCGTCTCGGCCCAGCTGCGCCTGGGCGGGTTTTACTCCGTGGTCACCCGCCGGCTGGCCACGGCGGCGGCTTCGCCGGCCGGGCTGCTCGTGCGGGTCATGCTCGTGGCGGCCGGGCTGTCTGCGGTCTTGGCCAATGACATTGTTTGCCTGGCCATGACGCCGATTCTTGTCGAAAGCACCTTGTCGCGGGGATTGTCCCCACTTCCGTATCTGCTGGGTCTGGCCATGGCCGCCAATATCGGCTCGGCCACGACGCTCATCGGCAACCCCCAGAACATGCTCATCGGCCAGGTGACAGGGCTGTCGTTTGCCGGTTATCTGGGAGCGTCTTGGCCTTGCGTGCTGTTGGGGCTGGGAGTGGCCTGGGTGGGGGTTGTCGCGGCCTATCGGGGACGTTTCGCCGGTCCGGTGATCCGTTTGTCCGTGGTCACGCCGCCTTTTGACGCCTGGGAGTCCGGCAAGGGGCTCGTTGCCTTGGGCGTCTGCGTGGTCTTGTTTGTTTGGGGCGGCCTGCCGCGGGAAAACGCCGCTTTAGCCTGCGCCGGATTCTTGCTGCTCAGCCGCCGGCTGACCTCACGTAAGACCTTGGCCCTGGTCGATTGGCAGTTGCTGCTCTTGTTTCTGGGGCTGTTCGTGGTCAACCGGGAAGTGGAAGCGGTGGGGTTGCTGCGGGCTCTGTCCCAGGGCCTGGCGTCGGTCGGCATCGACCTGTCTCGCCCGGGCTGGCTTTTTGCCGTCACGGCCGGTCTGTCCAACCTGGTTTCCAACGTGCCGGCGGTCATGTTGTTGCTGCCGGGCCACGCCAGTCCGCAGCAAGGCACACTGCTTGCCGTCTCCAGCACCCTGGCCGGCAATCTGCTCTTGCCCGGGAGCCTGGCCAATCTCATCGTGGCCGAGCAAGCCGCCCGGTTCGGGATACGCGTCAGTACGGCCGAACACGCCCGGGTCGGAGTGCCGGCGACCCTGCTTACCCTGACGTTCTCCGGCTGGTGGCTGCTACGCTGAAGGAGCTTGCCATGGAATCGGTGCGCGAGGCCCTGTCCACGGGCTTTTTTCGGAAAGAAGACACGGCCGTGATCATTCACGATCTGGACGCCTTGGAGGCTGGCCTAGCCGCGTTGCGTCAGGCATTTCCCCCGCAAACCCTGACCGCCGTGGCGGTCAAGGCCAACCCCTTGTCACCCCTGGTCAGGTTCCTGGCCGAACGCGGCGCCGGGGCCGAGGCCGCTTCCCTGCCGGAGCTGTGCCTGGCCCTGGAAGCCGGGGTTCCAACCGAGCGACTGGTCTTCGACTCCCCGGCCAAAACCGTGGAGGAACTGCGTTTTGCCCTGGCGCGCGGCATCCACGTCAATGCCGACAACCTGGACGAGCTGACTCGGATAGCCGACCTGGCCGCGACCCTCGACACGGTGCCGTCGGTCGGGCTGCGCATCAATCCCCAGGTGGGCCTCGGCGGCATCAAGGCCACGAGCGTGGCTGGGACCTATTCCAAGTTCGGCGTGCCCCTGGCCCGGCGCCGGGAGATTTGCGAGGCGTTCGCCCGCTACCCATGGCTGACGGGCTTGCATGTCCATGTGGGCTCCCAGGGCTGCCCGCTCGATCTGCTCGTGGCCGGGACCGGGGCCGTGTTCGATCTGGCCGAGGCGATCAATGGGGAACTGGGCCGGGGCCGGGTACGGGTATTCGACCTGGGAGGCGGATTGCCGGCCCGCTACCGGGAAACGGACACTCCGCCGAGTCCGGCTGCCTACGCGGCCGCCCTGGCCGAGCGGTGCCCGGGACTTTTTTCCGGTGCGTACCGGTGCATCACGGAATTCGGGCGCCGGCTCCACGCCCCCTGCGCCGTGGCGGTCAGCCGGGTGGAATATGTCAAGATCCAGCCCGGGCATAAAACGGCGGTGCTGCATCTGGGCGCCGACGCGTTCGTGCGCGAGTGCTACCACCCCAAGGCCTGGCCGCACCGGACGTGTCTGCTCGACGCGGAGGGACGGGAGAAGACGGGCCGGACCGCCATGTGGCATCTGGCCGGACCGTTGTGTTTTTCCGGGGATTTTCCGGTCTGGCGGGCGCGGCTTCCCCATGTTGAACCGGGCGATCTGGTCGTGATCCGGGATGTGGGGGCGTACGCCCTGGCCATGTGGTCACGCTACAACAGCCGGCAGATGCCCCGGGTGCTTGGCCGGCGCCACGGGCGATTTTCGGTGCTGCGCGAGCGCGAAACGGTCGCGGACATCCTGGGGTTCTGGCGAGGCGGTTTTGCGGAAGGGGCCGGGACTTCGGACCGGTGACGCCGGCATCCCTGGGGAGGGGAGGAGGGCTGGGGGAGCCGGGTGGGCGTCTTCCCCACACCGAGTCCCACGAAAGAAGCCGTAGGAAAGAAAAACCCGGGCCTCTTTGAAGCCCGGGAATGCGGTCTACTGGCGGAGAGGGAGGAATTTGAACCCTCGAACGGGGTTAAAGCCCCGTTACCTACTTAGCAGGTAATCTATATAATAAAAGCGTTGACTTTCGTCCTGTCATAATTGGCAGAAATCCATTCAATATAACGGCCAGGGCATTTTCAAAGAGACCAACCGCAGCGCACTGCTGCATTTGGGAAAGTTCGCTTGAATCAATGTCCCCTTTGCTGCGCTGGACAACAAAAAGGCGAGCAAGAAGGCTGTCCCCCCCTCGGCAGCGTTTCGCCGTTGGTCATGATCCTGGCGCGGGCGTGGTAGCTCCGGGCCGGCTCGTTACGCCCCCTCCGCTGCCGCTCGGTGGAGTTCCCCTGTCCACGGAAAAGCAGCTCCTCCCTGCCGTTGTTTTCGTTTTTGAAAAAGGATGACGCCGGCCCGCGCCGCAGCGGGGTGAGAGGGACGAAAAAGTCCAACATAACAGCGGTTAGTCTTGCCTGCTGCAGTTTAAGATTGTCATGCAGCCATGGGGCGCCGGCATCTGCTTGCGGACGAGCCTGCTGCGGCGTTTGGGGACAATGCCCGACATTCTGCCGGTAAGTCTGTTGCAATATCCGATTCTGGACGCTTCTCACCGTTCAAATCAATTTAATAGATGGCATGAATTGTGCATAATGGCAAAAAGCCAGCAACAGAGCACGTTGTCGAAGGCTATTTTTCACTTTTTTGAATTCTTGTTGTATGATTTATTTACGATGTTGTTTCCTTGTGTGGCCAGGAACGGCGCAGTTGTTTTTGAATGGAAAATTAAACTATCATATTCCGTGCCGCCGAATCGTTTGGAAGGCTGACAGTACAATACACTATGCGTTTCACAAGGATTGCTTTTCAGTGGCTTGTTATAGCACTCATCGCCGCCGGCATTAGCTGGGCTGTTTTTACGCGAAAAAACCTTCCTGATTATGGCAGGGCCACCTGGAGTCAGCGCGATGGTTTCTTTGCCATCTCGTTTAAGGGAATGGCTCCGGATGTCGTCCGAAATTATCAATTTTTGTTGTCCCAGGTTGTCACGCGTTTCAAAAATTGGATCAACGGCGCGCAGGACGAGCCATACAAAAAGGAGATCATCTCGAACCGGCGGCTTGCCGCCCTCATGGAGGCCCTCAAAGACCAGGGCTATGTGCCTCTCAAAACGCAAGATCTCATTGAGTTTTATACGAATGGCGCGCCTCTTCCCGAAAAGGCTGTTTATATCATGTTCGAGGGCGGCCGCAAAGACAGTCTGCTCTTCGCCCATCCCATTCTCCAAGATCTCGGTTTCAACGCGGCCCTTTATGTGTACGGCGACAAGGTCGCCGGCACCAATCCGTTCTTTCTGCGCCGCCAGGAATTGCGTGGTGTTGCTAATAATCAATTCTGGGATGTGGAAAGCATGGGATATGATTCTCAATGCATCAATACGGCTTTGTCAAAAGACTGCATTTATCCGCTTACAGATTATCTTAGAGATAGCAAAGGCAAGGCGATTGAAAGCAAAGAAGAGGCGATTGCAAGAATTTTCATGGATTATAAGAAGGCTGAAACGGATATTTTTGCGGTAACAAAAATAAAGCCTCGGGCCTATTGTTTCATTCCGGCCAATACGCTCCAGCTTTTGCCCAAGGATCTTGCCGACGCCAATGCCGAGGCCATGCAGCGTGACTATGAAATAGCCTTCACCAGGGCCGGTTCCCCGTATAACTCACGCAACGAAAATCGGTTCCGCTTGACGCGTTTCCAGGTCCCCTCGGACTGGACGCCGGCCCAGTTGCTCGCCGAACTGGAGCACAACGCCCCCATGCGGTTTACGGGGCAGCCGCTTCAGTGCGACCAGGAGCGCCTGTGGCGTCTCCAGCTCGGCTCCCTGGTCACGCATCCCCGCAGTCTGATCATCACCAGCCCCGCGGAAAACGATGGTTTCGCCTTGTTGCGCGGGAGCGAAACCATCCGGGCCCTTGGATGCAGCATGACCGTTTACCCTGACAAGAGCGGGGAGAGCGATGTCTACTTCCGCTACAGCAACCCGAAATCCTATATCAGGGTCCGGGTGCTCTATGAGGCCCTGCAGGTCCAGGAGTCCACGGCGGCCGGGCTTACCACCCTGCTGCAGTACCCCCTGCCCGAGCCGGGCAAACCCGTGCGCCTGGCCGTGCAGGTCAAGGGGAACCGGGTCACGATGCAGGCCAACGACATCCCGACCAGCCAATACCCCCTGCCGCTGCATGGCGCGGGCCAAGGCAGCTTCGGCGTGGGCGCCAGGGGGGAAAACGCCCCCTTCCTTGGCCGATTCGACGACGTGACGGTGCGCGTTTTCCCGCCGCGGTGGGCGGAAGTGGCGAGCGCCGGCCGGATCGGCGCCACCGACGCCTCGTCCCTGACCGCCGTCCTGATCCCCTGGCCGGACCGGGCGGACCAGTGTCCGGATACGACGGCGCTCATGGCGGCCGCCATGCGTGGCATCGGCACCTATCTGATGGTGCCCGGCGCTCCGGAAGCCGCCATCCAAAAGGCCCGGGGCTGCCTGGAGAAGGAGCCGGGCATGGGCGACCTGGCCCTCCTGTTGGTGAGCGGATTTGCCCTTGATTACGATCCGGCCGTTCCGGCCGCCGGCTATGCCGCGGCCATCGCCACGGCCCACGAGCACAACCAGCAAGTGGCCCTGCGGCTGGGATACCAGCAGTTGGCGGCCTTCCTCAAAGTGTCCGGCGTCGTACCGGACTGGTTCCTGCTCGACGTCGCGGATGAGGCGGGCGATCCCGGGCTGGCCGTCCTCAAACATCGTTTCGACAAAGGTACCATGCTGTTTCGCCGCAAGGCAGCGGACGCCTCGGCCCCGTTGCAGGATTTCTACGGGAGGGACTAGCCATGCATAGGATAGGCATCTTCATGGCAGTCGCCGTGCTGGTAAGCTGCCAGGCCTTCGCGGCGGCCCCCCCCGGCACCTCCGCCATCACGGCCTTGCGCCAATCCTCGGCCCTGATCAACATGGAGCATTACGACGCGGCGCTCAACACCGTGAACAACGCCCTCAAAAGCGATCCGGGCTACCTGCCGCTGTGGCGGGAACGGGGAAAGATCCTGCTGCTCCAGCAAAAATATCCGGAAGCCCTCATGGTCCTCAAGGCGGTCCGGGCCGTCAGCCCCCGGGACCCCGAGGCCAATCTTCTTCTGTTCCAGGTCCTGGCTGCCGCGCCCGATCCGGTCGTTGCCGCGGCCGGCCTTTCCCTGCCCGCGTTTCTCGACGGTCTGGATACTGCGGGCATCGGCGCCATCCTTACCTACCTTCTGGAAAATTCCCGCCAGACCCAGCTGATGCGGACCTTGATTGAGCACTGGTCGCCCAAGGCGGCGCAGCAGCAGGCCCTGGCCGCCATCCTCAAGCGCTACGCTGACGGCGACCTGGCGGACGCGGAAAAAGATCTCGTCAGCGACAAGACCCTTGCCGCGACCTACGGCAAGACCCTGGCCCGGTTCGTCTATCTGATCGGGGTCGCTTACCGCGACGCCGGCCGCTACG
>Ga0268360_1002165_pt1 | contig 16336 bp, 18 predicted proteins | sample BioMet11_FD_192465 | JGI IMG/M metagenome (GOLD analysis project Ga0268360, IMG submission 192465) | Sewage microbial communities from Oakland, California, United States - Biofuel 11 (Illumina Assembly) | ecosystem: Engineered > Wastewater > Sewage > Unclassified | place: USA: California... | reverse complement strand
AGAAATCCGGTGACAATAGCAGAGAGGCTACACCTGTTCCCATCCCGAACACAGAAGTTAAGCTCTCCAGCGCTGATGATACTTGGCGGGTGACCGCCCGGGAAAGTAGGTCGTTGCCGGTTTGACTGAAAAAGAGAACTGCGTTAGCCCGTAGTTCTCTTTGTTTTTGATATCAGCTGCAGTGCACATCGCTGCATTAAAGCGATAATGTTTTTATAATAATTTATTTCATTTTTTGATTATCTTAAAAAAAGGAGATGATTCGTATGTCGGGAACAGGCCTTAACAAAGGGGGCGAAAGTGTGACCCTGAACGAACAGGGTGTCGGCGTCATAAAAATGGCGGCATTTGCCATAGGAGGCACTCTGGCCAGCGGAGTGTTCTATCTGCCGGGCAACATGGCTTACGGCGGAGGACTCGAAGGAGGTGTGTTCGGTCTGGGGATGATTATCGGCTGGATAATCTGCGGTATCGGTATTCTTTCACTGGTCATTGCATATTATGCCCTGAGCGTTTCGAAGCCCGGACTGAAGAGCGGACTTTACGCTTATTCCAAAGCGGGTTTCGGAGAATATGTAGGTTTCAATGTGGCATGGGGCTACTGGGCAAGTGCTCTTCTTGCACAGGTTTCCTTCTGCATAGCGCTCTTTACAGGTCTCGGACAGTTCATCCCCGCTTTCGGATCTGGAAATACAGCATCGGCAGTCATATGTGAATCCATACTTGTATGGCTGTTCGTATTTCTTATATCCAAAGGCGTGAAGGAAGCACTGGGCGTGAACCTTGCAGTGGTCATAGCAAAGATAATACCCATACTGACACTGATAGTAGTCATAATCTTCGCTTCACATTTCAAAGCATCGCTGTTCATAGAGAATTTCAAGGGGAATTCGGAAGCAGCACCGCTGTTCGATCAGATAAAGGCTACTATGATGTTCACAGTCTGGGTATTCGTAGGATTCGAAGGAGCTATAGTAGCTTCAGGAAGAAGCAAAGACGCCAGAACAGCAGGAAAAGGCACCCTGATCTCATTTATTTGTCTTATAATCATTTATGTTGCTATTTCCATGCTTTCGATGGGCGTAATGAGCCAGGCAGATCTTGCGCAGCTGGGGGCCAATGATGAGCTTTCGGTAGGATCCGTTCTGGAAGCGGTAGTCGGACACTGGGGAATGATCTTTGTGGCAGTTGCGGTAATAATATCTGTCGGCGGAGCAATGTACAATTATACTCTGCTTTGTTCGGAATGCTGCTATATGCCGGCTAAGGACGGGACTTTCCCGAAATTCCTGGCAAAGACCAACAAGCACGACGCGCCGATCGCTTCGCTTATATTCACCATGGGCGTGGTGCAGGTGTTCCTGGTGATCGCTCTTGTCTGGAGTTCGGGATATAATGCAATGATATCCATTTCAGCGAGCATGATAATGTTCCCCTATTTCGTATCCGCACTTTATAGTGTGAAGGTCACGGCAAAGGGTGAAAATATCTGGGCTGAAAAAAACAAAGGAAGCAAAGTCTTCTACTGGATCGTTACGGTGCTGGCCTCTGTCTACGGATTGTGGATGCTTTATGCGGCAGGCCTCAGCTATGCGCTCATAACTGCTCTGCTGTATGCTCCGGGCGTAATAATCCATATAATAGCAAGAAAACAGAGAGGACTCAGGATCTTTGACAATACCTTTGAAGTCGGACTGTTCATAGTTATACTGGCTGCCTTTGTGGCTTCGGTAATACTGATATCCAACGGTACGATCAAACCTTTCTGATGGATATCGAAATCGATTGAAAAAATCCCGATACGAAGGTATCGGGATTTTTGATTCCTGTATCTGTCAGCATATGATACTAAAATATTTCTCTCGGGTTTTCATATTTCAGATTGTAACTGAGAGCAACGTTCTCGCATGTCAGCTTGCCCATATAGGTATTCAATCCGGAATATATGACATCATTTTCACCGCATGCCGATTCAAGACCTTTCTCTGCGATCTCGAGTCCGTATTTAAGAGTGGCATTGGTCAGAGCGATCGTGGAAGTCCTCGGAACCGCTCCGGGCATGTTCCCTACGCAGTAATGCACCACTCCGTCAACCACGAATGTGGGCTCGGTATGAGTGGTGACTTTCGTAGTCTCTCCGCATCCGCCTTGGTCGACAGCCACGTCTACGAATATGCTTCCCGGCTTCATGCCTTTCAGATAGCTTCTCTTCATGATCTTGGGAGCTGCCTTGCCCGGGATGAGCACGGAACCTACGACAACATCGGCTTCTTTTGTAAGTTCTTCTATATGCGCATCGGTACTATAGATCGTCTGGATCCTGGCTCCGAATATGTCGTCAAGGTACGCCAGTCTTTCCAGATTTATGTCCGTTATAGTCACATCAGCACCCATGCCCGTTGCTATCTTGCAGGCATTCGTGCCTACGTTGCCTGCGCCAAGTATCAGAACTTTTGCCTTCGGGGTGCCGGGGACTCCTGAGAGGAGAAGGCCGGAACCGCCGTAGGTCTTTTCGATATATTTGGCTGCTTCCTGAATGCTGAGACGTCCGGCGATCTGGCTCATCGGTGCCAGAAGGGGAAGACTTCTGTTCTTTTCGGTCAGTGTTTCATAGGCAATGCCCTTGATGCCTGACTGCAGCATGGCATCTGTCAGAGGACGGTCTGCAGCCAGATGAAGGTAAGTATAAAGGATAAGATCGTTCCTGAAATATTTATATTCAGATTCCAGAGGTTCTTTTACCTTTATCATCATGTCGGCGTCATTCCATACTTTTTCTGCTTCGGCTGTTATTTCCGCGCCGGCAGCGGAATATTCGGCATCAGTGAAACCGGAACCTTCCCCGGCGCCTTTCTGTATAAGAATATGGTGTCCTGCAGCCGTGTAGGACTTCACGTTGGTAGGTGTCAGGCCTACACGAAATTCGTTGTCCTTGATTTCTTTAACACATCCAACCTTCATTTTAATCCTCCTAAAATGTTGTATACAGTATATTTGTCTGCATGATAACATTGTAAAAGATGCTTGACAACAGATAACGGGAAAGTTCGAAAAATCAGATTTTTTCAGCAAAAATCAAAGAGAACAGAAGGATATCTGTTCTTTTTATATCACGGATAGGTCTTTTCAATATCTGATAAGAAATTTACGTATGATCAGGACAAGTTCGTCATATCCCGCGGAAAACTGATCCAGAGTCCTGTTCACGGGCCCGTATGAATCGAATCCGTTTACATCCATGTTTTCGTAGGCTTTTCTGAAGTCTTCCAGGAGCAGGAGCTGTTCAAGATATCTGCCGGGCACAGGCTCGTCGATACGGCTTCTTATTTCTGTTCCGGATCTGTTGAACATCACCTGATATTTATGGGGTATGGTCATGAAAAGATCTCCGCCTATAAACTGCGTCCAGTGTCCTTCATGCCTGTAAGCTGCGATCAGCAGTTTGGAAGAGTATTTTTTTTCTCTGAATATCCGAAGGGCCTTTTTGGCGCAGGCTATGCCTGCCCAGTCCAAGGCTTCCGGTTCTATGCCTGTTCTTTTATCGCGCTGTACCACGTATTTCAGCCAGTCGTCCAGCCGCCCGACCATTATGGTGATGACAGGATTGATCCCTGAACATTCAAGCCCTTCACGCCGTCTCCTTCTCAGACCTTCTTCAGCTTTCTCCGCCGCCGCAGCGGCCTGAGTGGCGGAAAAAGAGACCGTAGCGTTTATGCTGGCTCCGCGGAAGGTGCATTCCTCTATAGCGTCGAGACCTGCGGAAGTGGCAGGTATCTTTATCTGGATGTTAGGTGCTATGGAAGAAAGATGCATAGTCTGCTGTATAAGTTTTTCGCTATTCCTGAAATGTCTGATATTAGTCTGTATAGACAGGCGTCCAATGCCTTTGATAGGGTCGAACACCGGTAAAAGAAGCCTGGCTCCGTCTGCCGCCATTTTTTCCATGGTCAGCCAGGCTATCTGATTTTCTGAAGCAAAAGGATTGGAACTGACAGTGTTTTCAATGAATCTCCGATAACTGTCAAGGTCATTTTCCAGCACCTGTCTGACTATGACAGGGTTCGTAGTGGCGCCTACGGCGCCTCGCTTTATGGCGTATTCCAGCTCACTTAGAGAACATGAATCGTTCCAGTAATGTGTCTGAGGGAACTTTTGCGTCATTTCGAGAAGCTTGTCCATCTTTTTCTCCTTGGTGCAATGTGCCCGTTTTCAGTATCAATTATATCACAATATAAGAAAAAATGTGTTATAATAACTTTGTATGTATGCGCAGTAACGAGGAGGCAATGTTTTATGTCATTTTTTAAGATCATATTTGTCGTGATGCTCTGTCTGCCTATTGCGTATCTGGCGTTACATTTTTTTGGACAGCTGGTGGAGACACTTGCCAGGAATATCAGAGAAAAACGATTGATCAGGGAAAGAAGAAATGAAAAAAGGTCTGTTTATTACAATGGAAGGCCCGGACGGCGCAGGTAAATCGACACAGCTGCGGGCCATACGTGATTTTTTTGTCTGGAACGGCGAAAACGCACTGTTCACAAGAGAGCCGGGCGGTACTCCCATAAGCGAAAAGATCCGCAGGATAATACTGGACAACGAGAATACGGATATGGCTCCGATGACTGAAGCGCTGCTTTATGCTGCATCAAGAGCGCAGCACGTTTCACAGGTGATAAAACCGGCTCTGGAGCACGGAAAGACCGTGATCTGCGACAGATTCGTCGATTCCAGCATAGTATATCAGGGATACGGAAGACGTCTGGGCGACAGCGTGGCTGTAATAAACGAATACGCCATAGACGGATGCATGCCGGATATCACTTTCCTCATGAAACTGCCGCCTTCTGTGAGCCGAAACAGGATAAACACTGAGGATATGGACAGGCTGGAGAGCGAAAGCGAAAGATTTTACGAAGACGTTTACAGGGGATATATTTTTTTGGAAAAAAAATATCCGGACAGGATAATAAGCATAGACGCAGACCGGGATATAAATGATATAAGCAGCGATATAATAAAGCATCTTGAAAATATCCTGAAGGAAAGAGAATATGATTTTCAGCGAAATAAATAACAACGACAGGGTGACAGAGATCCTCGGATCAGCTGTCAGAAGCGGATCCCTGCATCATGCCTATATACTGGAGGGCCCGGGGAATGCGGACAAAAAGGCTTTTGCGAAGGCTTTTGCGAAGGCAATACTGTGCAGAGAAGACCCGGGAAGAGGCTGCGGAAAATGCAGCGTATGCATGAAGATAGAAAATGACAATCATATAGATATCACTTTTCTTGAAGCCGAGGGCAGAGAGAACACGAAGACAAAAAGCATAAAAGACGAGAACATAAAAAAACTGCAGGAAAGGCTGAACAAAAAACCTTTTGACGGCGAAAGGAACATAGCGGTGATATGTGATGCGGATACAATGAGTCCGCGGGCCGCCAACAGGCTTCTGAAGACTCTTGAGGAACCGCCGGAGGGCACCGTCATAATGGTGCTGTCCGAGAATGTCAATCTTCTGCCCATGACTATAAGATCCAGATGCGTTCACTGCAGGATAATGCCGTTCGGCAGCGGCGGCAGCGATCAGTATGTGTCTGCCGCTGAAAATATGGTGGAAATGCTCGGCAGAGGCGCTCCGTTTTACAGGATGAAAAAATCTGTTGAAGAGATGGGAAAAGACAGGGAGACCGCGTATGTTTTCCTGGATCATATGGAAAAAATATATGAAGACATGCTCAGAGATGATAATGGATACGGTGATGCGGAATATATCGGCCGTGCCGTGGAAGCTCTGGAAAAGGCCAGAAGAGAGATCATGAAAAATATTTCGGCAGACTATGCTCTTAAGAACATGCTGCTGGAAATCGGAGGATAATAAATGATAAAAGTCATAGGAATAAAATTCAGGAACGCAGACAAGATATATTACTTCGACCCTGCCGGCCTCGGGCTGGATCTGGGCGAGAACGTAATAGTGGAGACTGCCAGAGGACTGGAATTCGGGACCGTAGCCATGGGAGAAAAGATGGTTGACATATCCGATATCGTTCAGCCGCTCAAGCAGGTCATAAGAAAGGCGGACGAGAAGGACTGCCGGAGATATGAGGAGAATCAGCAGAAAAAGGCGAAGGCACTTGATATATGTCAGGAAAAGATAGAAAAACACGGCCTTGAGATGAAACTCATAGATGTGGAATATACCTTCGACAACAGCAAGGTCATATTCTATTTTACGGCTGACGGAAGAGTGGACTTCAGAGAACTGGTCAGAGATCTGGCTTCAGTGTTCAGGATGAGGATAGAACTCCGTCAGATAGGCGTGCGGGATGAAGCAAAAATGATGGGAGGCATAGGAAACTGCGGAAGAGGACTGTGCTGCCATGACTGGCTCATGGACTTCCAGCCGGTATCGATCAAGATGGCCAAGCTTCAGAACCTTTCGCTCAATCCCACGAAGATATCGGGTATATGCGGGAGATTGATGTGCTGCCTCAAATATGAGAACGATGTTTATTCGGAGATGAAGAAGGGCATGCCTGACCAGGGTGAAAGAGTCATCATCCCGGAGGGAAAAGCCGTAGTGGTGGATACGAATATACTGGAGGACAAGGTGAAGACCAGACTCATAGTAGAAGAAGAGAACAGGGAAAAAGAGACACCGCAGAAACTGAGCACAGAATTGTATATATATAAGAAGGAAGATGTAAAACGTCTGGGCAGGAAAGAGAGGAGCAAACCTGCGGAACCGGAAGTGAAGGAAGAAGAGATCTCCGAGGAGATCAAGGAACTGATGAAGGACTGATGAAAGAAGAACGTACGGATGCTATAGGCTTCGGCGGCCTGACCCTTGTCCAGAGACCCGGGGAATTCTGCTACGGGATAGACGCAGTGCTTCTGGCTGATTTTGCTGCCGGATGCAGGAAAAAGCCGGAAAGGGTCGCGGATCTTGGCACCGGGACAGGAATAATACCTCTGATACTGAGCCATAAGACCGGAGCGGCAATGATAGCAGGTGTGGAGATACAGGAACAGGCCTCTGCGCTGGCGGAAAAGAATGTCAGGAACAATTCACTGGAGGGAAGGATAAGCATACTGAATGCCGATATACGTGAACTTCCTGCGGAACTGAAAGGAACTATGGACATGGTCACGGCCAATCCGCCTTACATAGCGCAGGGCAAAGGTCTGAAAAACAGCAGTGATGCAGTGATGTACGCGAGGCATGAGATCACTGCCGGACTTTGCGATTTTATGGAGGCATCCGCATGGCTGCTCAGAGACAGGGGCGATCTTTACATGGTGCACAGACCTTTCCGTCTGGCAGACATATTCTGCTTTGCCAGGGATCATCATCTGGAGCCGAAGGAGATGAAGCTTGTCCAGCCCGTACACGATCAGCCTGCGAATATAGTATTGATGCATTTCGTGAAGGGCGGCGGCAGCGAGCTGAAACTGCTGCCTTCGATATGTGTTTACGGCCCGGACGGAGGGTATTCTGAAGAAATAAGAAAAATATACGAACGCGTCTGAGACCGGAGGGCGCTGCCTGAAAAAAGCATTGAAAATTTTAAGATAATGAGGGATAATGAAAAGACACACTGGTAAAAGGGAGGTAAAATCATGGATACGACCATAACACTGAAGGATGCGATGATGTTTCTGATTTATGCCGGACTGATCGTCCTGATCATCTATGTGATCATTATGATCAAGAATCTGGTGACAACGATCAAAAATGCCAACAAAGTCCTTGAAGATGCCGGCAAGGTCACTGCTATAGCCAGCAAACGGGCAGAGCAGGTGGACGGCGCGGTAGGCGATGTGGCAGAATCCGTAAGCGGTCTGGCAAAAGCGTTGAAAGGCAAGGAAAGTGTGCTGAAATCCCTTTCTTCCATAGCTTCTGCGGTGACTTCGTTTATTAATTTATTAAAAAAAGGTGAAAAGTCTTGACAAATTTACAAAAATAGGTAATAATTTATCTTACTTACAATTTTGTTGGGAATTGGGGGGAAAGGAGAGTTTGCAATGAAAGCAACAGGAATCGTCCGTAAAGTCGATGAATTAGGCAGGATTGTGTTGCCCATTGAACTGCGAAGGACGCTCAATATTGAGATCAAAGACCCGATAGAAATCTATGTGGACGACGATTATATACTTCTCAAAAAATATGAGCCGGCATGTATTTTTTGCGGTAACGCAAAAGACATAAAGACTATAGGCGGAAAGAATGTTTGTAAGAATTGTATCGAAGAACTGAAAAAACTTTAGCTGAAAACATTTTATTGGGGAACATCAGACAAAAGGCAGGCAGGCCCTGTCTTTTATTATGCTTGAAAATACATCGGCAGAAATGTTATACTGTAAATACACTGAACAGCGGTATAAGGAGGGAAAGTTGTCAAAATATATAGTGCAGAAAAGCGGTCCTTTGCGCGGGGAAGTTTCGATAAGCGGATCCAAGAATGCGGTCCTGCCGATAATGGCGGCAGCGCTGCTGTCTGAGAAAAAATGTGTGATCTTAGATGCACCGGCGCTGAAGGATGTAGAGATAATGTGTCAGCTTCTGGAAGATCTTGGCGCAGATATAGTTCAGGATGTCGGCAACGATATCGTTGAAATAGAAGCGAAGAATATAGTGACTCACGAGGCTTCTTTTTCGCTTGTGAAAAAAATGCGAGCCTCGATACTTGTAATGGGTCCTCTCCTGGCCAGGACCGGAAAGGCTGTCATAACCCTGCCCGGCGGGTGCGCCATAGGCGACCGCCCGGTGGAGCTTCATATGAAAGGCCTGAGGGCTATGGGAGCCGAGATAGTCATGGATGAAGACGGTACGCTGCGTGCGGAGGCAGAGAGACTCAGGGGCGCGAATATATACCTGGACTTCCCAAGCGTAGGCGCTACGGAGAATATAATCATGGCGGCAAGCACCGCAGAAGGGAGCACTGTGCTGGAAAACGCGGCACAGGAGCCGGAAATAGTGGATCTTGCCACTTTCCTGAACAAAATGGGTGCTAAGATCAAAGGCGCCGGCACAGATACGATAAAGATTGAAGGAGTCAAATCACTCGGAGAAGCCAAGCATAATGTCATACCGGACAGGATCGAGGCCGGGACTTTCATGGTCGCTGCTGCGATCACAAGGGGCGCGATACTCATAAAAAACGTGCTTCCGGATCATGTTAAGCCGGTGATCGCCAAGCTCAAGGAATGCGGAGTGCAGATAGAGGTCTCGGATGACGATCTTATAGTGCGGGGAGATGTGAACCCTCTTGTGTCGACGGACATAAAAACACTTCCCTATCCGGGGTTCCCTACTGACATGCAGTCCCAGTTCATGGCCATGCTCACTACTGCGGAGGGCTCCAGCATAGTTATAGAGACTGTGTTCGAGAACCGTTACATGCATGTGAAGGAACTGAACCGCATGGGCGCCAGCATAAGGACAGAGGACAGATGCGCCATAATAGAAGGGAAAAAGCATCTGAAAGGAGCGAAGGTAGTAGCCACGGATCTCCGGGCAGGAGCGGCAATGGTGCTGGCCGGGCTGGTGGCTGAAGGACAGACTGAAATATCGGAGATATATCATATCGAAAGAGGATATGAGAATTTTGCGGAAAAGATAAGATCGCTGGGCGGAAGGATAATAAAGGCGGAATAGCAGGTTTCGAAATCTCATACATGAGGTATATATAGATAAAGGTTTTAAAACCAGTAATGATATCTGTAATATAGCAGGAGGTAAATTCATGAAGGACTTAAAGAGAACAAAAACTTATGATAATCTGATGGCTGCATTCGCCGGCGAATCTCAGGCAAGGAACAAATATACATACTATGCTTCAAAGGCAAAAAAAGAAGGTTATGTACAGATTCAGAAAATATTCGAAGAGACTGCGGCAAATGAAAAGGAACATGCTGAGCTCTGGTTCAAGCTGGCTCACGGCATCGGCGGGACAGAGGAAAATCTTCTCGACGCTGCTGCAGGCGAACACTACGAGTGGACAGAGATGTACAGGGAAATGGCTGATACCGCAAGAAAAGAAGGTTTTGGCGAGATTGCTGACCAGATGGAGGGAGTGGCTTCTGTAGAAAAGGAACATGAGGCCAGATACAGGAAGCTTGCGGACAATGTGAAGAACAGCAAGGTCTTCGAAAAGGAAGAAGAAGTGCTGTGGCAGTGTTCGAACTGCGGCTACCAGTACAGAGGCAAAAAAGCTGTGGATGTATGTCCTGTATGCAAGCATCCCAAGGCATATTTCCAGATCAAACCGGAAAATTTCTGATAACGGAAAAGATACGGGGCCCTGTGCAGGGGCCCTTTTTGCTGCCGCCGGGAGCGGAAAACTTAAAGGAATACCCGTTTATATTCACAGTAGTATGTGATATAATATATCCGCAGAGAAAAGACGGGAGACCAGATGAGAAAAGTAGATGTAAAAATGATAACTGTGGCAGTAGCTTCTCTTGCCCGGAATACGAATTACTTCCTCGGAAAGGACGTGTCTGACAGGATTTCAGAGTGCAGGGAAACGGAGACGTGGGATCCTGCTGCCGATGTGCTTTCAAAGATAGAAGAGAATATAAGGATCGCAGGTGAAGAAGGGATCCCGCTTTGTCAGGACACCGGAATGGCCTGTGTTTTTTTGGAGATCGGCCAGGAAGCACTGCTCTGCGGCGGCAGCGTAGATGACGCAGTCAACGCAGGAGTGAAGATCGGCTATAAAGAAGGATATCTCCGAAAATCCATAGTCGCCGATCCGCTCAGGCGGGTCAATACCGGCGACAATACGCCTGCACAGATAACTTATGAAATAGTCCCCGGGGACAAGGTCAGGGTGACGTTCGCTCCCAAGGGATTCGGCTCCGAAAATATGGGAAAACTGAAAATGCTGGCGCCTTCTCAGGGGGAAAAAGGCGTGAAGGATTTCGTGGTGGAGGCTGTGCGCGAGGCCGGAGGAAACCCGTGCCCGCCTGTAGTTGCAGGCGTGGGTATCGGAGGCAACTTCGACAAAGTGGCGCTGCTGGCCAAAAAAGCCCTGCTGGTACCGCTGGATGAAAAAAATCCTGATCCCTACTACGCGGAGATGGAAGATGAGCTGCTTGAAAGGATCAACGGTCTGGGTATAGGACCGCAGGGATTCGGAGGCAGGACAACAGCACTGGCGGTAAAGATACTGACGGCGCCGACGCATATCGCCGGACTTCCTGTGGCAGTGAACATAAACTGCCATGTTTCCAGGCACGCTTCGATAGTGATTTGAATAAACAGGAGATATCTTAATTATGGATATAAAGCTGGAGGCTCCCTTTACGAAGAAAAAGCTGAAGACTCTCAGGGCAGGAGACAGAGTGCTGATTTCCGGAGACATATACACTGCCAGGGATGCCGCTCACAGACGTATGACAGAAATGATCGGAAGAGGCGAGGAACTGCCTTTTCCCATAGATGAAGCTATCATTTATTATGCAGGGCCAAGTCCGGCCAGGCCGGGAAGGCCCATAGGTTCGGCAGGACCGACGACAAGCTACAGGATGGATCCGTATGCGCCGCTTCTGCTTGAAAAAGGCCAGTCAGGAATGATAGGCAAGGGCCCGCGCAGCGACGAGGTGATCACGGCCATGAAAAAGACCGGCTCGGTATATTTTGCTGCCATAGGAGGCGCCGGAGCGCTGATGGCAAAATGCGTCAGAAAAGCTGAGCTCATAGCATTCGAAGATCTCGGCACTGAAGCTGTCCGCAAGCTCACAGTCGAAAACATGCCGGTGACCGTAGCTGTGGATTCCTGCGGAAATGATCTTTACAGGACAGGAACACAAAGATATCTGGAGGAACAGAAATGATAGACAGACATTTTCTGAAACTTTTATCTGACAAATATCCAAACAGGAAGGCTGCTTCCGCGGAGATAATCAACCTGAGGGCCATACTGGCACTGCCGAAGGGCACGGAATATTTTCTCAGTGACCTTCACGGAGAGCACGAAGCCTTTATATACATGCTGAAGAGCGCCTCAGGCGTTATCCGCACCAAGATAGAGGAAGTCTTCGGGGACGATCTTACGCGGCCTGAGAGAGACGATCTGGCATCTCTCATATATAATGCGAAAGCAGAGATAAAAAGAAGGAAAAGATCCGAAAGGGATTTCAACAAATGGTGCTATGAATCCATATACAGACTGATCGAGATATGCAAATCTGTTTCGACCAAATACACACGTTCCAAGGTGCGCAAAAGACTTCCGGAATACTGGGACTACAGCATGGACGAACTTCTCCACGCTGATGCGGAGACCAACCGTTCGCGCTATTACAGCCAGATAATCGCGTCTGTGGTGGAAAGCGGAATGGCAGAAGACTTCATCAAGGAACTGGCGGAATCCATAAGCAATCTGGCAGTCGACAAGCTGCATATAATAGGAGACATTTTCGACAGGGGCGCTCACCCCGACGATATCATGGATTTTCTCATGAATTATCATAACGTTGATTTTCAGTGGGGAAATCATGATATAGTATGGATGGGAGCTGCCACAGGCAACTGGGCCTGCATAACGAATCTTCTCAGGATGAATATCAGCTATAACAATTTCGATATGCTTGAGATAGGCTACGGCTTCAATCTGAGATCTCTGGCAACATTCGCTGCAAGGATATACGGCGACGATCCCTGCGAATTCTTCAAGCCCAAGATGCTGGACAAAAATAAGTTCGATCCGGTGGATGAGGAGCTGGCTGCGAAGATGCACAAGGCTATCGCAATACTGCAGTTCAAAATAGAAGGCCAGAGGATAATGAACCATCCGGAATATCATCTTGAGAATCGGCTGCTGCTGGACAAGATAGATTATGAGAACGGGACGATAAAGATAGGGAACAGGCTCTATGAACTGCGTGACAGGAACTTTCCGACGGTGGATCCGAAGAACCCGTACATGCTGACGGATTACGAAAAACGTCTGATGCGCACTCTGGAGGCTTCCGTAGTCAAAAGCAGAGAGCTGCAGAAGCATATCAGATTTCTTTACAGCCACGGATCGATGTACAAGGTCGTAAACGGCAACCTGCTTTATCATGGCTGCATACCGATGACCGCAGACGGAGAATTCGAGGACTGCACGATAAACGGCGTGACGAAAAAAGGCAAGGCGCTAATGGATTTCCTGGACGAAGAGATAAGAAAAGCATATTTCGATCCAAATGAATCCGGAGAGACCGGACGTTCCGGCGATCTGATGTGGTACCTGTGGCTGGGGAGCAAGTCCCCGCTGTTCGGCAAGGATCAGATGACTACTTTCGAACGGCTTTTCATCGAAGACAAGACCAGCCATAAGGAACATACGGTGCCTTATTATAAACTGATAAACGAAAAAGGTACCTGTGAAAAAATAATACGGGAATTCGGGCTGGATCCCGGTAAAAGCAAGATACTCAACGGTCATGTGCCGGTGAAGATAAAGGATGGGGAAAGTCCCATAAAGGGCGGCGGTCTGCTCTACATAATAGACGGCGGGATATCCAAGGCATACCAGAAGACTACAGGCATAGCAGGATATACATTCATATTCAACTCCCAGTTCATGGCCCTTTCGGAGCACAAGCCATATCAGCCTCTCCAGAAAGACGGTACTCAGGTGTTCACCACACCGACGATAAGGACCGTGGAGATGCTCAGAGAGAGGATGTATATCAAGGATACGGATGACGGCCAGAAGCTGATGGGAGAGATCAGGGAGCTGGAAGCTCTGATAGAAGCCTATAAGAAGGGCGAGATAAAGGAAAGGAACGACTGACATCCGGACTGCGGAAACAGCCGGAGCGGTTTAGGTTTTTTTAAGGTTCAGAAGTGATAATATGTCGTATTGATCAAGATCGGTATGATTTATAAAAAAAGAAAGAGGTGCTTTAATGGCAAAATTATTCAAATCAGACACAACAGACGCAGCCGGGAATTCTATGCAGAAAACTCCCCAGAAGAAAGTTATGAAAAGCAAGAGCGGGATGAGCATGAAACCGGATACTGCAAAGTCAAAATTCGTGATCGTGCTTTATGCTATCGCTGCGGCACTGACAGTTTACGGCGGCTATATGATATATTATACGATAAAATATATCATCAGTTATTACAGCAGCTACGGATCGTCTTCAACAGATGCAGGCAGCGTTATCCAGTATGTTATAAGCAACAGCGTGCTTTATTTTGTTTATGCTTTGCTGCTGTTCACCTCTGCAAAGATACTGAAGAGGGTGCTTGAGACACGGCAGGCTGTGCTGGAGCAGACAAAGGCTGCCGGCGCAAAGGGAAAATCTTCAGAAGAAGACGAATAGCCTTTGACAAGAATATGATAAATACGTTATAATCAATGACGGTGCATAAATCTGCGCCGTCTCTTGCGCGCCATTAGCTCAGCTGGATAGAGTAGCGCACTACGAATGCGAAGGTCGGGGGTTCGAATCCCTTATGGCGCACCATCAAAAAAACGCTTGAAAACATTGGATTTCCAACATTTCAAGCGTTTTTAATTTTGAGCAAAAATGGAAATGATTGTTAATAATTTACTAGTTTTAGGGGGTTTTGGCAGTATCAAGTGTTGTACCTGGTGTTGTACCTCTCAGAATCCGTGCGGCATCGATGACGGTAGAATTGTCCGCATGGGTATAAATATTTGCAGTCATTTTTATATCTGCATGTCCCATGAGATATTGAGCAGTTCTTATATCTATTCCTTTCTTCTGCAGATCAGTGCAGTAAGTATGCCTGAGACAGTATGGAACGAAATCATCAGCCAGTGGATAGGGTGGTATAAGTTCATTCCGGTATGTCTTGCATCCCATTGATAAATTCAGTTCCCGGTAGAATCTATGACAAAGTCTGTAATAATTTTTTTTCGCATATTTATTTTTACTTTCAGGCATAGTAATATATGAAAATTTCGGAGTGCTTTTTATGCGATCATATAAATAATCGGGTATCGGGACATACCTGTCAGCACTCTCGGTTTTTATTCCTCTGATATGTAGGACGTTTTCATTTTCCATCTTTTGGATATCAAGGCCCTTTGCTTCGCTGGCTTCGGATGGTCGGCAACCACAGAAAAGCATCAACAGGAATAAATAAAACCGTTTATCCGTATCACATATTTTTAAGATATGGACCCGTTCATTCTCAGTAATGGATCTTCTGGTAGTTTTGGTTCCGCTTGGTTTTGTAAGATATGCTGCGGGGTTTTCAAGGATTAGATTGTTTTCGACTGCTTTCCTGAAAATAAAATTGAGCATCTGATATACCTGACTGATCTGGTACTTGCTTTTTCCCTGCTGCATGTTGAGAACATCCTGGCAGTGAAGAGGCTTGACCTGTTTCAATGGCATATCACCGATCTGTTCCAGAATGCAATGATTCATTCTGTGTACATATTTTTCTTTGGTTATATCAGCTTGATTTGTCTTATATGTCTCGACGGCCTTGTCGGCCCATTCCCTGACGCTCATATTACCACTCACAATGGCTTTCTTCTCTTTGAAGTCCCTTTCCATCATAGCGGCTTTTACGGCGGCTTCCGCCTTGTCTTTCCCTGTCACAAAATGTCTTTTGCCTTCAAAGGTGAATGACTTTGTAACAGATTTTTTTGATCTTGGCATATGATTTACCTCATAGCTTATGCATCTTTCATTTATAATCAAAATATGTTTTTGCTTTAGAAAGTGAATAGGGAGGTGAGTTCTTTGGAAGAACTTAGGGAAAAAATTGTTGGATTGATAAACCAAATTCATGATGAAAAGCTTTTAAAAATAATAGTGCAGTTCATCATTGGTATAAAGGATAGTTAAAGCTATCCTTATTTTATTGTATCAACAAATTTTTTAATGGCATCCCAGTCTTTCGGTTCAAGCTTTCCCAATGCTATAAAAGTATTGATCACGAATTCATCATTGCTTTTCAAAGCCTTTGCTACCAACTTCGCAGCTTCTTCTTCTTTGGAGAGATCGTTGAACATTTCCCCCTTACCATGGCGTAACCATTCTTCGTTCACATTATATTCTAAGCATAAAATTTTTATATGCTTTTCTGTAACACTTCGGGAAGAACTTTCTATTGCAGAAATTCCAGAATCTGATAAGCCAATGGCTTTGCCTAATGCACGCTGGCTTATGTTTAGGCCTTCTGTTCTTAACTGTTTTACTCTATTGTTGATTTTGGAGTGCGGCGAAAAAACTGAACACGGAGATGTTACCATATGCATAGAAAAAGGAGAGAAAAATTATGCCAAGTAACAATTCAAAGTATTCAGAAGAGATGAGAGAACAGACAGCCGCATATATCATCGAAAACGG